>PPYF01188529.1_pt1 | contig 16447 bp, 17 predicted proteins | sample 1559871 | NCBI WGS metagenome assembly PPYF01 (sample SAMN08240021, study PRJNA423297) | Human gut metagenome, whole genome shotgun sequencing project.
GTTCCAAACGTGGCATGCGTCGTTCCCATGACGCGCTGACCGCAGTCACCAGCCTGTCTGTAGACAAAACTTCTGGTGAAAAACACCTGCGTCACCACATCACTGCCGACGGTTACTACCGCGGCCGCAAGGTCATCGCTAAGTAATCACGCGTCTGCGTGATGAAGCTTAGTGAGGATTTTCCCCAGGCAACTGGGGAAAGACCAAACCGGGCGGCGACGATACCTTGACACGTCTAACCCTGGCGTTAGATGTCATGGGAGGGGATTTTGGCCCTTCCGTGACAGTGCCTGCAGCATTGCAGGCACTGAATTCTAATTCGCAACTCACTCTTCTTTTAGTCGGCAATCCCGACGCCATCACGCCATTACTTGCTAAAGCTGACTTTGAACAACGTTCGCGTCTGCAGATTATTCCTGCGCAGTCAGTTATCGCCAGTGATGCCCGGCCTTCGCAAGCTATCCGCGCCAGTCGTGGGAGTTCAATGCGCGTGGCCCTGGAGCTGGTGAAAGAAGGTCGAGCGCAAGCCTGTGTCAGTGCCGGTAATACCGGGGCACTGATGGGGCTGGCAAAATTATTACTCAAGCCCCTGGAGGGGATTGAGCGTCCGGCGCTGGTGACGGTATTACCACATCAGCAAAAGGGCAAAACGGTGGTCCTTGACTTAGGGGCCAACGTCGATTGTGACAGTACAATGTTGGTGCAATTTGCCATTATGGGCTCAGTTCTGGCTGAAGAGGTGGTGGAAATTCCCAATCCTCGCGTGGCGTTGCTCAATATTGGTGAAGAAGAAGTAAAGGGTCTCGACAGTATTCGGGATGCCTCAGCGGTGCTTAAAACAATCCCTTCTATCAATTATATCGGCTATCTTGAAGCCAATGAGTTGTTAACTGGCAAGACAGATGTGCTGGTTTGTGACGGCTTTACAGGAAATGTCACATTAAAGACGATGGAAGGTGTTGTCAGGATGTTCCTTTCTCTGCTGAAATCTCAGGGTGAAGGGAAAAAACGGTCGTGGTGGCTACTGTTATTAAAGCGTTGGCTACAAAAGAGCCTGACGAGGCGATTCAGTCACCTCAACCCCGACCTGTATAACGGCGCCTGTCTGTTAGGATTGCGCGGCACGGTGATAAAAAGTCATGGTGCAGCCAATCAGCGAGCTTTTGCGGTCGCGATTGAACAGGCAGTGCAGGCGGTGCAGCGACAAGTTCCTCAGCGAATTGCCGCTCGCCTGGAATCTGTATACCCAGCTGGTTTTGAGCTGCTGGACGGTGGCAAAAGCGGAACTCTGCGGTAGCAGGACGCTGCCAGCGAACTCGCAGTTTGCAAGTGACGGTATATAACCGAAAAGTGACTGAGCGTACATGTATACGAAGATTATTGGTACTGGCAGCTATCTGCCCGAACAAGTGCGGACAAACGCCGATTTGGAAAAAATGGTGGACACCTCTGACGAGTGGATTGTCACTCGTACCGGTATCCGCGAACGCCACATTGCCGCGCCAAACGAAACCGTTTCAACCATGGGCTTTGAAGCGGCGACACGCGCAATTGAGATGGCGGGCATTGAGAAAGACCAGATTGGCCTGATCGTTGTGGCAACGACTTCTGCTACGCACGCTTTCCCGAGCGCAGCTTGTCAGATTCAAAGCATGTTGGGCATTAAAGGTTGCCCGGCATTTGACGTTGCAGCAGCCTGCGCAGGTTTCACCTATGCATTAAGCGTAGCCGATCAATACGTGAAATCTGGGGCGGTGAAGTATGCTCTGGTCGTCGGTTCCGATGTACTGGCGCGCACCTGCGATCCAACAGATCGTGGGACTATTATTATTTTTGGCGATGGCGCGGGCGCTGCGGTGCTGGCTGCCTCTGAAGAGCCGGGAATCATTTCCACCCATCTGCATGCCGACGGTAGTTATGGTGAATTGCTGACGCTGCCAAACGCCGACCGCGTGAATCCAGAGAATTCAATTCATCTGACGATGGCGGGCAACGAAGTCTTCAAGGTTGCGGTAACGGAACTGGCGCACATCGTTGATGAGACGCTGGCGGCGAATAATCTTGACCGTTCTCAACTGGACTGGCTGGTTCCGCATCAGGCTAACCTGCGTATTATCAGTGCAACGGCGAAAAAACTCGGTATGTCTATGGACAATGTCGTGGTGACGCTGGATCGCCACGGTAATACCTCTGCGGCCTCTGTCCCGTGCGCGCTGGATGAAGCTGTACGCGACGGGCGCATTAAGCCGGGGCAGTTGGTTCTGCTTGAAGCCTTTGGCGGTGGATTCACCTGGGGCTCCGCGCTGGTTCGTTTCTAGGATAAGGATTAAAACATGACGCAATTTGCATTTGTGTTCCCTGGACAGGGTTCTCAAACCGTTGGAATGCTGGCTGATATGGCGGCGAGCTATCCAATTGTCGAAGAAACGTTTGCTGAAGCTTCTGCGGCGCTGGGCTACGACCTGTGGGCGCTGACCCAGCAGGGGCCAGCTGAAGAACTGAATAAAACCTGGCAAACTCAGCCTGCGCTGTTGACTGCCTCTGTTGCGCTGTATCGCGTATGGCAGCAGCAGGGCGGTAAAGCACCGGCAATGATGGCCGGTCACAGCCTGGGGGAATACTCCGCGCTGGTTTGCGCTGGTGTGATTGATTTCGCTGATGCGGTGCGTCTGGTTGAGATGCGCGGCAAGTTTATGCAAGAAGCCGTACCGGAAGGCACGGGCGCTATGGCGGCAATCATCGGTCTGGATGATGCGTCTATTGCGAAAGCGTGTGAAGAAGCTGCAGAAGGTCAGGTCGTTTCTCCGGTAAACTTTAACTCTCCGGGACAGGTGGTTATTGCCGGTCATAAAGAAGCGGTTGAGCGTGCTGGCGCTGCCTGTAAAGCTGCGGGCGCAAAACGCGCTCTGCCGTTACCAGTGAGCGTACCGTCTCACTGTGCGCTGATGAAACCAGCAGCCGACAAACTGGCAGTAGAATTAGCGAAAATCACCTTTAACGCACCAACAGTTCCTGTTGTGAATAACGTTGATGTGAAATGCGAAACCAATGGTGATGCCATCCGTGACGCACTGGTACGTCAGTTGTATAACCCGGTTCAGTGGACGAAGTCTGTTGAGTACATGGCAGCGCAAGGCGTAGAACATCTCTATGAAGTCGGCCCGGGCAAAGTGCTTACTGGCCTGACGAAACGCATTGTCGACACCCTGACCGCCTCGGCGCTGAACGAACCTTCAGCGATGGCAGCGGCGCTCGAGCTTTAAAAGAGGAAAATCATGAATTTTGAAGGAAAAATCGCACTGGTAACCGGTGCAAGCCGCGGAATTGGCCGCGCAATTGCTGAAACGCTCGCAGCCCGTGGCGCGAAAGTTATTGGCACTGCGACCAGTGAAAATGGCGCTCAGGCGATCAGTGATTATTTAGGTGCCAACGGCAAAGGTCTGATGTTGAATGTGACCGACCCGGCATCTATCGAATCTGTTCTGGAAAAAATTCGCGCAGAATTTGGTGAAGTGGATATCCTGGTCAATAATGCCGGTATCACTCGTGATAACCTGTTAATGCGAATGAAAGATGAAGAGTGGAACGATATTATCGAAACCAACCTTTCATCTGTTTTCCGTCTGTCAAAAGCGGTAATGCGCGCTATGATGAAAAAGCGTCATGGTCGTATTATCACTATCGGTTCTGTGGTTGGTACCATGGGAAATGGCGGTCAGGCCAACTACGCTGCGGCGAAAGCGGGCTTGATCGGCTTCAGTAAATCACTGGCGCGCGAAGTTGCGTCACGCGGTATTACTGTAAACGTTGTTGCTCCGGGCTTTATTGAAACGGACATGACACGTGCGCTGAGCGATGACCAGCGTGCGGGTATCCTGGCGCAGGTTCCTGCGGGTCGCCTCGGCGGCGCACAGGAAATCGCCAACGCGGTTGCATTCCTGGCATCCGACGAAGCAGCTTACATCACGGGTGAAACTTTGCATGTGAACGGCGGGATGTACATGGTCTGACCGCGATTTGCACAAAATGCTCATGTTGCGCGCAGTCTGCGTGGTTATGAGTAATAATTAGTGCAAAATGATTTGCGTTATTGGGGGGTAAGGCCTCAAAATAACGTAAAATCGTGGTAAGACCTGCCGGGATTTAGTTGCAAATTTTTCAACATTTTATACACTACGAAAACCATCGCGAAAGCGACACCGTTGAGCTGGTAATGGCTCTGGAAGAAGAGTTTGATACTGAGATTCCGGACGAAGAAGCTGAGAAAATCACCACCGTTCAGGCTGCCATTGATTACATCAACGGCCACCAGGCGTAAGTGAACATCTCCAGGCGGTCGTTCGACCGCCTGAGTTTTATCTTTTTGTCCCACTAGAATCATTTTTTCCCTCCCTGGAGGACAAACGTGTCTAAGCGTCGTGTAGTTGTGACCGGACTGGGCATGTTGTCTCCTGTCGGCAATACCGTAGAGTCTACCTGGAAAGCTCTGCTTGCCGGTCAGAGTGGCATCAGCCTAATCGACCATTTCGATACTAGCGCCTATGCAACGAAATTTGCTGGCTTAGTAAAGGATTTTAACTGTGAGGACATTATCTCGCGCAAAGAACAGCGCAAGATGGATGCCTTCATTCAATATGGAATTGTCGCTGGCGTTCAGGCCATGCAGGATTCTGGCCTTGAAATAACGGAAGAGAACGCTCGCGTATGGCGATGCTGACGTGATGGTTGCAGGTGGCGCAGAGAAAGCCAGTACGCCGCTGGGTGTTGGTGGTTTTGGCGCGGCACGTGCATTATCTACCCGCAATGATAACCCGCAAGCGGCGAGCCGCCCGTGGGATAAAGAGCGTGATGGTTTCGTACTGGGCGATGGTGCCGGTATGCTGGTACTTGAAGAGTACGAACACGCGAAAAAACGCGGTGCGAAAATTTACGCTGAACTCGTCGGCTTTGGTATGAGCAGCGATGCTTATCATATGACGTCACCGCCAGAAAATGGCGCAGGCGCAGCTCTGGCAATGGCAAATGCTCTGCGTGATGCAGGCATTGAAGCGAGTCAGATTGGCTACGTTAACGCGCACGGTACTTCTACGCCGGCTGGCGATAAAGCTGAAGCGCAGGCGGTGAAAACCATCTTCGGTGAAGCTGCAAGCCGTGTGTTGGTAAGCTCCACGAAATCTATGACCGGTCACCTGTTAGGTGCGGCGGGTGCAGTAGAATCTATCTACTCCATCCTGGCGCTGCGCGATCAGGCTGTTCCGCCAACCATCAACCTGGATAACCCGGATGAAGGTTGCGATCTGGATTTCGTACCGCATGAAGCACGTCAGGTCAGCGGAATGGAATACACGCTGTGTAACTCCTTCGGCTTCGGTGGCACTAATGGTTCTTTGATCTTTAAAAAGATCTAAGTTGTCATTTTCCACCCTTATAAAAGGTCCGCTTGCGGGCCTTTTTTCTTAGCTTTTATTCCGACTTGTTCCGTAGTGAACATGCTGCCACACTAACAATTCTCTGATAAGGAGCCGGTATGTTCTTAATTAACGGTTATAAGCAGGAATCGCTGGCAGTAAGCGATCGGGCAACGCAGTTTGGTGATGGTTGTTTTACCACCGCCAGAGTTATCGACGGTAAAGTCAGTTTGTTATCGGCGCATATCCAGCGACTACAGGATGCTTGTCAGCGGTTGATGATTTCCTGTGACTTCTGGCCACAGCTTGAACAAGAGATGAAAACGCTGGCAGCAGAACAGCAAAATGGTGTACTGAAAGTCGTGATCAGTCGCGGTAGTGGCGGGCGAGGGTACAGCACATTGAACAGTGGACCGGCAACGCGGATTCTCTCCGTTACGGCTTATCCTGCACATTACGACCGTTTGCGTAACGAGGGGATGACGTTGGCGCTAAGCCCGGTGCGGCTGGGGCGCAATCCTCATCTTGCAGGTATTAAACATCTCAATCGTCTTGAGCAAGTATTGATTCGCTCTCATCTTGAGCAGACAAACGCTGATGAGGCGCTGGTCCTTGACAGCGAAGGGTGGGTTACGGAATGCTGTGCGGCTAATTTGTTCTGGCGGAAGGGCAACGTAGTTTATACGCCGCGACTGGATCAGGCAGGTGTTAACGGCATTATGCGACAATTCTGTATCCGTTTGCTGGCACAATCCTCTTATCAGCTTGTCGAAGTGCAAGCCTCTCTGGAAGAGGCGTTGCAGGCAGATGAGATGGTTATTTGTAATGCGTTAATGCCAGTGATGCCCGTACGTGCCTGTGGCGATGTCTCCTTTTCGTCAGCAACGTTATATGAATATTTAGCCCCACTTTGTGAGCGCCCGAATTAGTCATGAAAAAAGTGTTATTGATTATCTTGTTATTGCTGGTGGTACTGGGTATCGCCGCTGGTGTGGGCGTCTGGAAGGTTCGCCATCTTGCCGACAGCAAATTGCTTATCAAAGAAGAGACGATATTTACCCTGAAGCCAGGGACCGGACGTCTGGCGCTCGGTGAACAGCTTTATGCCGATAAGATCATCAATCGCCCACGGGTTTTTCAATGGCTGCTGCGTATCGAACCGGATCTTTCTCACTTTAAAGCCGGGACTTACCGCTTTACACCGCAGATGACCGTGCGCGAGATGCTGAAATTGCTGGAAAGCGGTAAAGAAGCACAGTTCCCTCTGCGACTGGTAGAAGGGATGCGTCTGAGCGATTACCTCAAGCAATTGCGTGAGGCCCCGTATATCAAGCATACGCTGAGCGACGATAAGTACGCCACCGTAGCGCAGGCACTTGAACTGGAAAACCCGGAGTGGATTGAAGGTTGGTTCTGGCCAGACACCTGGATGTATACCGCCAATACAACCGATGTCGCGTTACTCAAGCGAGCGCACAAGAAAATGGTGAAAGCGGTCGATAGCGCCTGGGAAGGGCGTGCGGACGGTCTGCCTTATAAAGATAAAAATCAGCTGGTGACGATGGCATCAATTATCGAAAAAGAAACCGCCGTTGCCAGTGAACGCGATCAGGTTGCCTCGGTATTTATCAACCGTTTACGCATTGGTATGCGCCTGCAGACCGACCCAACCGTGATTTACGGGATGGGAGAGCGTTATAATGGCAAACTTTCTCGTGCAGACCTGGAAACGCCGACAGCGTATAACACCTATACCATTACTGGTTTACCGCCGGGTGCGATAGCTACGCCAGGGGCGGATTCGCTGAAGGCTGCTGCGCATCCGGCAAAAACGCCGTATCTCTATTTTGTGGCCGATGGTAAAGGTGGTCACACGTTTAATACCAATCTTGCCAGCCATAACAAGTCTGTGCAGGATTATCTGAAAGTGCTTAAGGAAAAAAATGCGCAGTAAGTATATCGTCATTGAGGGGCTGGAAGGCGCAGGCAAAACTACCGCGCGTAATGTGGTGGTTGAGACGCTCGAGCAACTGGGTATCCGCGACATGGTTTTCACTCGGGAACCTGGCGGTACGCAACTTGCCGAAAAGTTAAGAAGCCTGGTGCTGGATATCAAATCGGTAGGCGATGAAGTCATTACCGATAAAGCCGAAGTTCTGATGTTTTATGCCGCGCGCGTTCAACTGGTAGAAACAGTCATCAAACCAGCTCTGGCTAACGGCACCTGGGTGATTGGCGATCGCCACGATCTCTCCACTCAGGCGTATCAGGGCGGCGGACGTGGTATTGACCAACATATGCTGGCAACACTGCGTGATGCTGTTCTCGGTGATTTTCGCCCCGACTTAACGCTCTATCTCGATGTTACCCCGGAAGTTGGCTTAAAACGCGCGCGTGCGCGCGGCGAGCTGGATCGTATTGAGCAAGAGTCTTTCGATTTCTTTAATCGCACCCGCGCCCGCTATCTGGAACTGGCAGCAAAAGATAAAAGCATTCATACCATTGATGCCACCCAGCCGCTGGAGGCCGTGATGGATGCAATCCGCACTACCGTGACCCACTGGGTGAAGGAGTTGGACGCATGAGATGGTATCCATGGTTACGACCTGATTTCGAAAAACTGGTAGCCAGCTATCAGGCCGGAAGAGGTCACCATGCGCTGCTCATTCAGGCGTTACCGGGCATGGGCGATGATGCTTTAATCTACGCCCTGAGCCGTTATTTACTCTGCCAACAACCGCAGGGCCACAAAAGTTGCGGTCACTGTCGTGGATGTCAGTTGATGCAGGCTGGCACGCATCCCGATTACTACACCCTGGCTCCCGAAAAAGGGAAAAATGCGTTGGGCATTGATGCGGTACGTGAGGTCACCGAAAAGCTGAATGAGCACGCACGCTTAGGTGGTGCGAAAGTTGTCTGGGTAACCGATGCTGCCTTACTAACCGACGCCGCGGCTAACGCATTGCTGAAAACGCTTGAAGAGCCACCAGCAGAAACCTGTTTTTTCCTGGCTACCCGCGAGCCTGAACGTTTACTGGCAACATTACGTAGTCGTTGTCGGTTACATTACCTTGCGCCGCCTCCAGAACAGTACGCCGTGACCTGGCTTTCACGCGAAGTGACAATGTCACAGGATGCATTACTTGCCGCATTGCGCTTAAGCGCCGGTTCGCCTGGCGCGGCACTGGCGTTGTTTCAGGGAGATAACTGGCAGGCTCGTGAAACATTGTGTCAGGCGTTGGCATATAGCGTGCCATCGGGCGACTGGTATTCGCTGCTGGCGGCCCTTAATCATGAACAAGCTCCGGCGCGTTTACACTGGCTGGCAACGTTGCTGATGGATGCGCTAAAACGCCATCATGGCGCTGCGCAGGTGACCAATGTTGATGTGCCGGGCCTGGTCGCCGAACTGGCAAACCATCTTTCTCCCTCGCGCCTGCAGGCTATACTGGGGGATGTTTGCCACATTCGTGAACAGTTAATGTCTGTCACAGGCATCAACCGCGAGCTTCTCATCACCGATCTTTTACTGCGTATTGAGCATTACCTGCAACCGGGCGTTGTGCTACCGGTTCCTCATCTTTAAGAGAGACATCATGTTTTTAGTCGACTCACACTGCCATCTCGATGGTCTGGATTATGAATCTTTGCATAAGGACGTGGATGACGTTCTGGCGAAAGCCGCCGCACGCGATGTGAAATTTTGTCTGGCAGTCGCCACAACATTACCGGGTTATTTACATATGCGGGATCTGGTAGGCGAACGTGACAACGTCGTATTTTCTTGTGGCGTGCATCCACTCAACCAGAATGATCCCTACGATGTAGAAGATTTACGCCGTCTGGCGGCAGAAGAGGGTGTTGTAGCGCTGGGTGAAACCGGGCTGGATTATTATTACACACCGGAAACTAAAGTACGTCAGCAAGAGTCCTTCATCCATCATATCCAGATTGGTCGTGAACTGAACAAGCCGGTTATCGTCCATACCCGTGACGCCCGTGCCGATACGCTGGCAATTCTGCGCGAAGAAAAAGTGACGGATTGCGGTGGCGTACTACACTGTTTTACAGAGGACAGAGAAACGGCGGGTAAATTACTGGATCTCGGATTTTACATCTCCTTTTCCGGCATTGTGACCTTCCGTAATGCGGAGCAACTGCGCGATGCTGCGCGTTATGTCCCCCTGGATCGGTTACTGGTGGAAACTGACTCACCTTACCTTGCGCCGGTACCGCATCGAGGAAAAGAGAATCAACCTGCGATGGTTCGTGACGTTGCAGAATACATGGCTGTGTTGAAAGGTGTTGCCGTTGAAGAACTGGCGCAGGTAACCACCGATAACTTCGCCCGTCTGTTTCACATCGACGCTTCCCGCCTTCAATCCATCCGTTGAATGAGTTTTTTTAAAGCTCGTAATTAATGGCTAAAACGAGTAAAGTTCACCGCCGAAAATTGGGCGGTGAATAACCACGTTTGAAATATTGTGACATATGTTTTGTCAAAATGTGCAACTTCTCCAATGATCTGAAGTTGAAACGTGATAGCCGTCAAACAAATTGGCACTGAATTATTTTACTCTGTGTAATAAATAAAGGGCGCTTAGATGCCCTGTACACGGCGAGGCTCTCCCCCCTTGCCACGCGTGAGAACGTAAAAAAAGCACCCATACTCAGGAGCACTCTCAATTATGTTTAAGAATGCATTTGCTAACCTGCAAAAGGTCGGTAAATCGCTGATGCTGCCGGTATCCGTACTGCCTATCGCAGGTATTCTGCTGGGCGTCGGTTCCGCGAATTTCAGCTGGCTGCCCGCCGTTGTATCGCATGTTATGGCAGAAGCAGGCGGTTCCGTCTTTGCAAACATGCCACTGATTTTTGCGATCGGTGTCGCCCTCGGCTTTACCAATAACGATGGCGTATCCGCGCTGGCCGCAGTTGTTGCCTATGGCATCATGGTTAAAACCATGGCCGTGGTTGCGCCACTGGTACTGCATTTACCTGCTGAAGAAATCGCCTCTAAACACCTGGCGGATACTGGCGTACTCGGAGGGATTATCTCCGGTGCGATCGCAGCGTACATGTTTAACCGTTTCTACCGTATTAAGCTGCCTGAGTATCTTGGCTTCTTTGCCGGTAAACGCTTTGTGCCGATCATTTCTGGCCTGGCTGCCATCTTTACTGGCGTTGTGCTGTCCTTCATTTGGCCGCCGATTGGTTCTGCAATCCAGACCTTCTCTCAGTGGGCTGCTTACCAGAACCCGGTAGTTGCGTTTGGCATTTACGGTTTCATCGAACGTTGCCTGGTACCGTTTGGTCTGCACCACATCTGGAACGTACCTTTCCAGATGCAGATTGGTGAATACACCAACGCAGCAGGTCAGGTTTTCCACGGCGACATTCCGCGTTATATGGCGGGTGACCCGACTGCGGGTAAACTGTCTGGTGGCTTCCTGTTCAAAATGTACGGTCTGCCAGCTGCCGCAATTGCTATCTGGCACTCTGCTAAACCAGAAAACCGCGCGAAAGTGGGCGGTATTATGATCTCCGCGGCGCTGACCTCGTTCCTGACCGGTATCACCGAGCCGATCGAGTTCTCCTTCATGTTCGTTGCGCCGATCCTGTACATCATCCACGCGATTCTGGCAGGCCTGGCATTCCCAATCTGTATTCTTCTGGGGATGCGTGACGGTACGTCGTTCTCGCACGGTCTGATCGACTTCATCGTTCTGTCTGGTAACAGCAGCAAACTGTGGCTGTTCCCGATCGTCGGTATCGGTTATGCGATTGTTTACTACACCATCTTCCGCGTGCTGATTAAAGCACTGGATCTGAAAACGCCGGGTCGTGAAGACGCGACTGAAGATGCAAAAGCGACAGGTACCAGCGAAATGGCACCGGCTCTGGTTGCTGCATTTGGTGGTAAAGAAAACATTACTAACCTCGACGCATGTATTACCCGTCTGCGCGTCAGCGTTGCTGATGTGTCTAAAGTGGATCAGGCCGGCCTGAAGAAACTGGGCGCAGCGGGCGTAGTGGTTGCTGGTTCTGGTGTTCAGGCGATTTTCGGTACTAAATCCGATAACCTGAAAACCGAGATGGATGAGTACATCCGTAACCACTAATCCGTAAGACGTTGGGGAGACTAAGGCAGCCAGATGGCTGCCTTTTTTACAGGTGTTATTCAGAATTGATACGTGCTGGTAATGCTGAAATTACGCGGTGTGCCGTAGACGATAGAACCTTCCACGTTGGTATCGTAGGTTTTGTCGAACAGGTTATTGACGTTCCCCTGTAACGAGAAGTTTTTCGTCACCTGGTAGCGGGTGAAGAGATCCACCAGCGCGTAGCTACCTTGCTCGGCGCGGAAGGTGCCATACGGTGTCACGGTGTTGGTATACACGCGATTTTGCCAGTTAACACCACCGCCGACCGTCAACTCTGGCATGACAGGCAACCGATAGCTGGTGAACATTTTAACCGTGGTGCGTGGCAGATTAGGATTAACGGCGTTTCCTTCGTTATCCTCTGCAATATAGCGCGTTGCGCCAAATGTCAGCTGCCAGTTGTCGGTAATTGCGCCGTTGAGTTCAAATTCCACCCCTTTACTGACTGTCCCATCCACCGCTTTATAGGCGGTTTCGCCGTTGCTGCCGGGGATAGGTGTACCGGTGGACTGAGCGACATTATCCTGCTCAATACGGAAGATGGCTAACGTGGTGGTCAGACGGCTATTCATCCAGTCCGATTTCAGACCCAGCTCGTAGTTGTTACCGGTGATTGGAGCCAGATATTTGCCTGAACTGTCACGATCATTTTGCGGCTGGAAAATAGAGGTATAGCTGGCGTAGGTAGACCAGTTGTCATTGATGTCAAACACCAGACCAGCGTAAGGCGTGGTGTGGTTTTTCTCCATGCTGTAAGTCAGCGTATCAACCCGCCAGTTGGTATAACGTGCGCCGAGGATCAGATGCAGCGGATCGGCAAGGGTGACACGAGTGGCAGCATATAACGATTTCATATGTGTGGTATCGTCCTGCGCCAGGCTCTGTGGTGACCAGTCGGTTTGTGGGAAATTGCCATTAAAGTTGTAGAAACTGCCAATTTCATCCGGGAAGATGTTGGCCCATGAACTGAAGTAACGATTGTTTTGTTTGCTGTAACTGCCACCAAACATTAGATTGTGCTGACGACCAAACAATTCATAACTACCGTCAGCGAACAAATCCAGCGCATCAACTTTACGTTTGCCACTGTTCCAACCGGTGCCGCCGACATAATCAAAGCCAGGTCCATAATTACTGTATGGCCCAACCAGCATACCATCCGCTTTGTTTACATAGGCATCGACATACATCATTTTGCTGTCAAATTCGACTTCAGAGTGGGTGGCATTCAGTGTCGCTTGCCAGGTATCAGCAAACCGCTGCTTCAGGGTCATAAAGACCTTGTTGATCTCTTTATCGTTGTACGCCCAGTCAGGTGCGGTACTGCGTGCACGATCGTAACTGTTGCTGCTGCCATCAGTATTCCAGCGCGGTAAACCGCCCCAGGTAGGGCTATTAACATCAATGCGCTGATATTCGTAACCGGCTGAAAGCGTCGTAAGATCGCCTAAATCAGCATCGACAATGCCCGAGAAGAAGGTCTTTTCACTGTTGTAGCGGTCCAGCCATGAGTCGTTATTCTGGTAGCCGCCGACAATTCGCGCGCGGATTTTACCGTCTTCGGTGAGTGGGCTTTGTAAATCCGCCACATACCGTTCTTTGTTCCAGCTACCGTATTCCGCCGAGACATCGCCTTTAAATTCACGACTGGTCGCGTGTTTTCGAACCATATTAATTGCCGCAGATGGATTACCCGTCCCGGTCATGAGTCCTGTCGCGCCACGCACTACTTCTACGCGTTCAAAGAGTGCCATATCAGAAAGTGCGTCGCCCAGATTCCAGCGCGATTCAAAATAGGTGGGGATACCATCAACCATATAGTTATCGATCTGGAATCCGCGGGAATAATAAAGAGCACGATCGGAATCCGCCTGACTTTTGCTGATCCCCAGCGTGTTTTCCATCACTTCGCCCAGCGTTTGTAACTGCTGATCTTCCATCCGCTGCTGGCTAACAATAGTGACCGACTGAGGAATATCACGTTGAGTCATCTGCATTTTGGTACCCGCAGAGGTAGACGTTACGCTGTAATCATTTTCGCCATCATCTGGAGCTGTGGCTGAACCCTCAACAATCACCGTTTCTTCAGTGGCTGGTGCAGCAAAAGCGGCAGAAGGTAATAGTGCCAGTGCTATGCAACCGGCAAGTAGTGACGGTTTGGTGATGGCTTGATATTGATTATCCCTGTTAAATTGTGTTGAAAGCATTTGAAATCTCTTGGTTTATGTTGTCGTCAGGCTCATGCCGGAGGAGGGTGATGAGCGATTATATTTAGTGTGCGAATAATTTTGTTTGTAAATGCAAATGAGAAATATACGCATTCATATTTGTCATGTAAACCAAACAGAGAATGTCTTTTCAGCGCATTCGCAGGCAGAAATGGGAATAATGGCGATATATACGGCAGCAAAACGATTTTTTGCTTAAGAAATCGTGAGTTAAGGTTGAAAGAGCAGGTTTAACTCGACCATACTCTATACTCGCAGTGTGGCGCGGCGTAGCATGGCGCAACGCATGGCTATTTGAAAAAGGAAAATGTCGTGGCAGAAGAAACTATATTCAGCAAAATTATTCGTCGTGAGATCCCCTCCGATATCGTCTACCAGGATGATCTGGTAACGGCGTTTCGCGATATTTCGCCGCAAGCGCCAACGCATATTCTGATCATTCCGAATATCCTCATTCCGACTGTGAACGACGTCTCAGCTGAGCATGAGCAGGCGCTGGGACGCATGATCACCGTAGCGGCAAAAATTGCTGAGCAAGAAGGTATTGCCGAAGATGGCTATCGTCTGATCATGAATACCAACCGCCATGGCGGACAAGAGGTTTACCACATCCATATGCACTTGTTGGGTGGCCGTCCGCTGGGACCAATGCTGGCGCATAAAGGTCTGTAACGATGAGAAAAGGATGCTTTGGGCTGGTGTCTCTGGCGTTGTTACTGCTGGTGGGCTGTCGTTCACATCCGGAAATTCCGGTGAATGATGAGCAATCGCTGGTGATGGAGTCATCTTTATTGGCTGCGGGCATCAGTGCAGAAAAGCCCGTCCTTTCGACGTCTGATATTCAACCTTCAGCATCCTCAACGCTTTATAACGAAAGGCAAGAACCCGTTACCGTTCATTATCGTTTTTACTGGTATGACGCCAGAGGGCTGGAGATGCATCCTCTGGAAAGGCCACGCAGCGTTAGCATTCCCGCACATTCGGCGGTAACGCTGTACGGCAGCGCCAATTTTCTGGGGGCGCACAAAGTCAGACTTTATCTATATTTGTAAGGGGTGAATCTTGATGACAAAAATGAGTCGCTACGCCTTGATTACCGCGCTGGCGATGTTTCTCGCCGGGTGTGTGGGGCAACGTGAACCTGCACCGGTAGAAGAAGTGAAACCAGCGCCGGAACAACCAGCCGAGCCACAACAGCCTGTCCCCACAGTGCCCTCGGTGCCGACGATCCCGCAGCAGCCAGGCCCAATTGAGCACGAAGATCAAACGGCACCGCCTGCGCCGCATATTCGCCATTATGACTGGAATGGCGCAATGCAGCCGATGGTCAGTAAGATGCTTGGGGCTGACGGGGTGACTGCGGGTAGCGTCCTGCTGGTTGATAGCGTTAACAACCGTACTAACGGTTCGCTGAATGCCGCAGAAGCGACCGAAACGCTGCGAAATGCGCTGGCTAATAACGGGAAATTTACCCTGGTTTCCGCCCAGCAGCTGTCGATGGCTAAGCAACAGTTAGGTTTGTCGCCGCAGGACAGTTTAGGTACCCGTAGTAAAGCCATAGGCATTGCCCGCAATGTCGGCGCTCATTACGTGCTGTACTCCAGCGCCTCTGGCAACGTTAACGCTCCGACCCTACAAATGCAGCTGATGCTGGTGCAGACGGGCGAAATTATCTGGTCAGGTAAAGGTGCCGTTTCGCAGCAATAATCCCATCATGCGCGACGAATTGCTGTCGCGCTTTTTCCCGCAGTTTCATCCCGTCACGACGTTTAATAGTGGGCTTAGTGGCGGGAGTTTTCTCATTGAACATCAGGGCCAGCGTTTTGTTGTGCGTCAGCCGCACGATCCTGATGCGCCGCAGTCCGCGTTCTTGCGCCAGTATCGGGCTTTATCACAACTACCCGCAAGCATTGCACCGAAGCCGCATTTATATCTCCGTGACTGGATGGTAGTCGACTATCTGCCCGGCGCGGTAAAAACGTATTTGCCGGATACCAACGAACTGGCAGGCTTGCTGTATTATCTACATCAACAACCACGTTTTGGCTGGCGAATAACGCTGTTGCCGTTACTGGAACTGTACTGGCAGCAAAGCGATCCGGCGCGGCGGACAGTGGGTTGGCTGCGAATGTTAAAACGTCTGCGCAAAGCGCGGGAACCACGGCCTTTACGCTTAAGTCCATTGCATATGGATGTCCACGCCGGAAATTTAGTGCATAGCGCGTCAGGGTTAAAACTCATCGACTGGGAGTATGCCGGAGATGGTGATATCGCGCTGGAACTGGCGGCGGTGTGGGTGGAAAATGCTGAACAGCACCGGCAATTGGTCAATGACTATGCCACTCGCGCGAAGATTTATCCGGCGCAATTATGGCGTCAGGTCAGGCGATGGTTTCCCTGGCTGCTGATGCTCAAAGCAGGGTGGTTTGAGTACCGCTGGCGACAAACCGGCGATCAACAATTTATCAGGCTGGCCGATGACACCTGGCGGCAGCTATTAATAAAACAATAAGGAGAGCAGTGTGGGTCCAGTAATATTGGATGTCGAAGGTTACGAACTGGACGCGGAAGAGCGTGAAATACTTGCGCATCCGCTGGTGGGAGGGCTGATTCTCTTTACGCGTAACTATCATGATCCTGCCCAGTT
>PPYF01189522.1_pt1 | contig 16447 bp, 13 predicted proteins | sample 1559871 | NCBI WGS metagenome assembly PPYF01 (sample SAMN08240021, study PRJNA423297) | Human gut metagenome, whole genome shotgun sequencing project.
GTCGTTATTTCGCATCCGACTTATATTCGTATTCGTAATAGCCATAATCCTGATACGCGCTGGCGCGGCGGAAGATGGAGTTCAGAATCACCCCTTTCACCGGAATACCGTTTTGCTCAAAGCGGCTCAGACTGGTTTCCACTTCTTTCAATGTGTTGACCGCATAACGCGCCACCATTAATGTGGTTCCGACATGACGACCAACAATTGCCGCATCGGTCACTGCCAGAATCGGCGGCGTATCAATCAACACCAGGTCATAGTTTTTACTCGCCCAGTTCACCAGTTCGGCAAAGCGTTCGCTCATCAACAGTTCAGAAGGATTTGGCGGCACCTGACCGCGCGGGATCAGGTCAAATTTGGCAATAGAGGTCGGTTTAGCTGCGGTAGTAATATCGCCCTGACCAATCAGAATTTCCGACAGGCCATTGACGTTATTGGTGCCCAACAGCTCGTGGGTGTAGCCTTTGCGCATATCGCAGTCGATCAACAACACGCGTTTATTGGTCTGGCTGATCACCGCCGCCAGGTTGGCGCAGACAAAGGTTTTACCGATTGACGGGCTAACCCCGGTCATCATCAACACATTGTTCTGCGCCTGCATCATCGCGAAGTGCAGACTGGTACGCAGACTGCGGATGGCTTCAATCGCCAGATCGGTTGGATTCCCCACCGCCAGTAGCTGGCTCTGTTTATAGCGTTTAATCCCTTTGATGGTTTTGACGCTATCGCGCGCTTTCTGCCATTCCGACAACGGGATGCTGGCATAGACGCTGATACCGTGTTCTTCCAGCACCTGCGGGCTTTCGATGCCGCGATTAAACAACGAGCGCAGCAGCACACCCACGATAGAGAGCATCAGGCCAAGAATAATCGCCCCAAGGATAATCAGCCCTTTCTTCGGTTTCAGCACGCCAGGCTGAGTGATTGCCGGGTCAACAATGCGCACATCGCCGACGGTTCCGCCTCTTTAAAGGTCAGTTCGTTCAACTGGGCGTCGATGTTCACCATCGAATCGAGCACTGCTTTCGCTTCCAGCGGCAGATCAACAGAATCTTTATCCTGACGGAAGGCATTCAGTTTGTTTTCGGCAACATCCAAGCGGCTACGTACTTCCGGTAACTGTTGCGCGAGGAAGGCGAGGCTTTTCGACGCTTCCGCCGATTTGCGCTCAATATTTTGTTCCTGATAGTTACGGGCGATGCTGTTAAGAATGTCGCGGATCTGTTCACGATCTTCACCGGTATAAGTCAGGCTCAAAACGCCAGCGTCTTTGCCGTTCTCCGTTACCGTCAGGCTGTTTTGCAGTTGGTTGATCATCCCCAGCGTGGAGTATTTGGTGACGGTAAACTCACTGCCCGGGCTGGCGTGAATGGCTTCAACCATCAGCGTGACGCCTTCTTTTTTCAGCATCTGGCCCGCTTGCCCCCGGGCGCTAAAGCCGCCGTCGCTGCTCAGGGTGTAGTTTTTGTTGTCCAGCACATTAAGCGTAAACACCTGATCCGCCATCTCTTTCGGGCGGTTAAAGGTGGTCACTTTCACCGTCTCGTTCTGACGTCCCATCAGGCGATCCCAGCCCGCACCGAAAATCGGGAACGTGTTTTGGCTCACTGCAATATCGAGGTCGAGATCGTCCACCGTTTTACCAAGCACCAGACGCGAACGAATCAACTGGATCTCGGCGTCCGATGCAGGCGGTTTGTTGGCTAATGCCGAACCAATGTCCTGCACTAACGAATTGCCGCTGTTTTGCTCGATTTGTACCAGTGCGTCGGCACTATAAATCGGCGTGGCGAAGAAGGTGTAAACCACGGCACAGAGGGCGAATACGGTGGTGATGCCAATCACCCACCAGCGCGCTTCAATGACGGTGCCGACCAGGCGACCAATATCGATTTCATCACTGCCCGTTACCGGAGCGGCATGTTGTTTTACTTTTTCTGTCATTCTTATACCTGCTCTGCGTTCAATGCCTGCGCCCACTGGCGGGCAGACCGTTCAAGTAATGTGTACACCGCTGCAAACGTTTCCCGGCTTTTGCGATACGGATCGGGGATTTCACATTCGTTATCCCAGTGACCAAACAGCATCACTTTGCCGCGCATCTCCGGTGCCATCTCGCATAAGCGTTCGATATGGCGCTTTTCCATGGTCAAAATCAGGTCGTAGTTGCGACACAGACGGCGGCTGATTTGACGGGCACAGTGACCTTCCAGAGACAGTTGATGTTCTGCGGCGACGCTGATAGCGGTAGGATCAGCGCCCTTACCGACCAGCGCGCCGAGTCCAGCGGACTCCACTTTCAGCTCCGGGTGATAACGTTGTAGTAAGCGTTCCGCCGTCGGGGAACGGCAAATATTGCCGACACAGACAACTAAGATGTTGTTAAACATGACGATTACCAGTTATGAATGTCGCTGGCTGTATCCGTCATGTAACGGACACCGCTAATAGTTGGCAGCAACTGATTGATCAGACGGTTCCAGCGGGAAACCGGGGCGGTGGTGACATACACCACGTCATAAGGTTGCAGGCGGAATTCTGTCGCCATCACCAGCGACGTGGCATCGGACATATCCAGCTGGTAGATATTGGCAATCTTGCCGTTACGCCCGCCCTCGCCTTTCAGCGGACGAATGACAAAGATGCCGCTGGCGTTGGAGGTGGTCATGTCGATGCCTTCAGCATTGCCCAGGGCTTCAGTCAGGGTCATGCCGCTAAAGTCCATTTTCAGGGTGCTCTGTTTCTTCACTTCACCCATCACAAATACTTTCAGATCATCATTACGTGGCACGTAGAGAATATCGCCGGGGTAAAGCAGGCGATTCTGGTTGAGGTCGCCGTTTTGCATCAGCGCCTGCAAAGAAATGCGCTCTTCACGACCATTGTGTGTTAGCACCACGTTGCGCCAGTCAGCGGTGTCGGTCAGGCCACCTGCGGCGTTGATGGCGTCGAGAATAGTCAGTGGCACGTTGGTGATCGCCTGTTGACCGGATTTATTCACCTGACCGGAGATATAGGCCTTTTGTGAGCGGAAGGCGGCGATATTAACGTCCACCTGCGGGTCAGCGATGTACGTCGCTAAGCGCCCGGTAATATCACTGCGGATTTCAGCGAGCGTTTTCCCGACTACGTGGACCTTGCCGATATACGGGTAAAACATAGTGCCGTCAGGCTGTACCCAGTTGCCGGTGTCGCTGGAGCTGCGGTACTGACCGGCTGGCGTGGTGAGTTCCGGGTGATCCCAGACGGTGACATTAAGAACGTCCCCCGGCCCTACGCGATACTGGTAATTCGCGATCTCACTTTCCAGCGTCATATTGGGGCGCGCTACATTCGGGCGTGGGCGTAATTGGTCAATCAGGCGCGGGGTCAGCGGATAAACATTCACCATTTTGTCGAGATCGAAATCAGCGTCCTGCTGTTTGATGACGTCTTTGCCCATCGTCGACATATTGCTGCCCGGAAGTACTGTGCAACCGCTTATCAAGGTTACTGACACCAATAATGGCATCAATTTCATTTTGGATTTCATCATTGTTTATTTATCACTTTGGCAGAGTAATTATCCTGTGCACTATTAATAGCAATGTCGCCATGCACATTTACCTTGCAGTTAATTGAATAAAAATTTAACTGGCATCAGTCCTAAAAAAATTGATTTCATCCGCAGGCTATTGACAGAATAATTCAGACTGGTCTTTCAGGCATCCAGACACGCTACCGCCCCTGGCTTTTTAGCTACCAATACACTGATTTAGTAGTGCTGCAACATTGCATTTTTGCCCCGATTTATCCATGATCGAATTGTGACATTTGTCATACAACGAATAGGTTTTGTACTTACTATGGAATGGATTGCCGATCCGTCTATCTGGGCCGGGTTAATCACGCTGATTGTGATCGAACTGGTCCTCGGCATTGATAACCTGGTCTTTATTGCCATCCTCGCCGAAAAACTACCGCCGAAGCAGCGTGACCGCGCACGGGTTACCGGGCTGCTGCTGGCAATGTTAATGCGCCTGTTACTGCTGGCGTCAATCTCCTGGCTGGTCACCCTGACTCAACCGCTGTTCAGCTTCCGCTCGTTTACCTTTAGCGCCCGCGACTTAATCATGCTGTTTGGTGGTTTCTTCCTGTTGTTCAAAGCCACGATGGAGCTGAACGAACGGCTGGAAGGGAAAGACAGCAATAATCCCACACAACGCAAAGGTGCGAAGTTCTGGGGGGTGGTGACACAAATTGTGGTACTGGACGCCATCTTCTCACTCGACTCAGTGATTACCGCCGTCGGGATGGTCGACCATTTACTGGTCATGATGGCCGCCGTGGTTATCGCTATCAGCCTGATGTTGATGGCCAGCAAGCCGTTAACGCAATTTGTTAACAGTCACCCGACCATCGTTATTCTCTGCTTAAGCTTCCTGTTGATGATTGGCTTTAGCCTGGTGGCAGAAGGTTTCGGCTTCGTCATTCCGAAAGGCTACCTGTACGCTGCCATTGGTTTCTCGGTGATGATCGAGGCGCTCAATCAGTTGGCTATCTTTAACCGGCGACGTTTTCTTTCCGCTAACCAGACGCTACGCCAGCGGACTACCGAAGCGGTAATGCGCCTGCTTAGCGGGCAAAAAGAAGATGCGGAACTGGACGCCGAAACCGCGTCCATGCTGGTGGATCATGGTAACCAGCAGATCTTTAATCCGCAGGAACGGCGGATGATTGAGCGGGTACTTAATCTTAACCAGCGTACTGTCAGCAGCATTATGACGTCGCGCCACGATATTGAGCATATCGATCTCAACGCGCCGGAAGACGAGATCCGCCAGTTGCTGGAGCGAAATCAGCATACGCGGCTGGTGGTTACCGACGGTGATGACGCAGAAGATTTGCTCGGTGTTGTTCACGTTATCGACCTGCTACAACAGTCACTGCGTGGCGAACCGCTCAACCTGCGGGTGTTGATTCGCCAGCCGCTGGTGTTCCCGGAAACCTTGCCGTTGTTACCTGCCCTGGAGCAGTTCCGTAATGCCCGCACACACTTTGCTTTTGTGGTGGATGAGTTTGGCTCGGTGGAAGGGATTGTGACATTAAGTGACGTCACTGAAACCATTGCCGGTAACTTACCGAACGAAGTGGAAGAGATCGACGCCCGCCATGATATTCAGAAGAATGCGGACGGTTCCTGGACGGCGAATGGTCATATGCCGCTGGAAGATCTGGTGCAATATGTGCCGCTGCCGCTGGATGAAAAACGTGAATATCACACCATTGCCGGGCTGTTGATGGAATATTTACAGCGTATTCCAAAACCTGGCGAAGAAGTTCAGGTGGGGGATTATTTGCTTAAAACGTTGCAGGTGGAAAGCCATCGCGTGCAGAAGGTGCAGATTATACCGCTGCGTAAGGATGGCGAGATGGAGTACGAGGTGTGATGGTATCGGTCATTTTACCCGATGCTGCGTGACGCCTTATAACTTCAGCAATGAAGCGTTGTCTGTGGTACATGGACATTACAGCGGGGGTGTGGGTCCGGCTGTAAATCGCCGAATCGTTTCCTGTAGGCCGGGGCAGCCCACATGGATGTGGGCTGAGGGCGCGTTTTACAGGGATGTTACCTCGCGCCCGTACCCGATAGCCGAAAGGAATAAGATGAGGGAACCGCGCCAGCGGCGATTTACCGCCGGGAGCCCGGGTTGCCAGGGTGGTGGCGATTGAGCCACCCTGGCACGTTCACCGGCTTGAGCGTTCCATAGTAGCGAGGAACATCAAGTGAACGGAACAGCCTTCGATCTTACATATTCAGAATATAATGGTGCCGCCGCGAACGCCTGATGCGACGCTTTACGCGTCTTATCAGGCCTACAGGACAGGTCACCTGGTAACCTACATCTTCTCCAGCAACTTCTTCACATCTTTGCCATTGCGGGAATCTTTATTCCGCTCGGCCCAGTCATTCAGGCGACGTTTCGCTTCGTCCTGTAGATGTTTGCGCAGTAACTGATCCACTTGCAGACTGTAATTGAGTTGCTGCCAGTTGCCATAAACCCGCAGCGGTACTGGCGTTTCTTTGAGGAAATCAATCAGTTTGCTTTCCCCGTTCCAGCCACCCACGACCCGAATATCAAACTGGGTGTCGCAGGTTTGATCTGCCAGATTCAACATGCCTTCCCCTGTAAGCGCCAGCACAGGCGATTGACCTTGCATGTCGTTTAACGTCACGACGCCATCCTTCAACGTCAAATCGGTGGTAAAGCGGTCAAGACGCGTTACGTTATCGAAGTTTTCAGCGGCCTTCACATCACCGCCATTACGTTCTACCGCTTGCTGAATCATCTGCTGGAAGTTCATCCCTTCCATGCGCGTGTCGGTCATTTCGACATGTGCCTGTCCTTGCCAGTTGTGGCGGAATGCGTCGGCATCTATGTCAGCACCGGAGAAATCACCAGCCAGTGACATTTTTCCGGTCAACGAAATCGGATAGTTAAACGCCTTCAGAATGGTACCAATCTCAACGTTTTCCAGCCGTGGCTGGAAGTTTATCCGCGGATTTATTGATGTCGCGTCCAGCGTGCCCGGCAGTGAAACCTGTCCACCGTTAAGCTTGCCCTGTAGTTGAGTAATTTCCAGCAGACCCGACTTGTTGGTCATTTGCGTGGCAACATCTGTAAAATTCATTCCGCGCCAGCGCAAGTTACTGGCCTGCAACAAAATATCAGCCGTAAAGCCTTGCAGTCCCTGATAGGCCGGTTCATCAATACGCGAAGAAATAACCGGGCGCGGCAACGTTGATTGGCTCTGCCCCTGCTGCGCGGCACCGTTTTCACCATTCGCGGATAATCAGAAGCATCTACCGTACCGTTAAGGGATATCGTGAGATCGCGCTGATCGCGATTAACCCGCCCGGAGAACTCAAATGAGCCACGATGTTGGGGATCTTGTTCCATTTGCAGGCGGATATTGCGGATTGTCACCTGCTCGTCATCTTCATGCTGGAACACCAGAACGCTGTCCGCCACCTTAAGACTGGATATATCAAACGACCATCCGCGATCGTCTGACAGATCCGGCAAGGTATTGTCGCGCGGTGCAACCGGAGCGTCTTCACTGCGCACCGCTTCCGTCTGCGGCGTCAGTTGGATCACTGCCCCTTTTAGCATCACCTGCTTAACGCTCAGTTGATGACTCAGTAGTGGTAAAAGCGCCACGTCCAGGCGCATGTTGTCGGCGCGAACCAGTGGCTGGGTCGCGCCCTGGGCGGTGAGAGACATTCGCCCGGAGAGGATACTAAGCTGCGGCCAGACGTGCCAACGCAGTGGCCCGTCGAGCTGCAATTGATAACCGCTACGTGCAGCAACTTGCTTGACCATATAGTCGCGGAAATCATTCGGATTCACCAGCAACACTAACGCAGATAATCCGGCCACCAGCACGACCAGGAGTATCATCAGCGTCGTCAGAAATCGTCTCATGGTATCCTCAATGGGCCTGAATTAGTCTTTATCGATTCGGCTGGCTACCGCGCCCTGCTGGTTGCGATATTTCGCATCTTCACGGCGGTTGTAAGGTCGCGCCGCCGGGCCGGAAAGCGGCTCAAAGCTCAGCGCACCAATTAACATGCCCGGACGCAGCGCCAGCGGCAGCTTACCGGAGTTGTAGAACTCCAGCACAATGCAGCCAGACCAGCCCGGATCGATGCGGTGCGCGGTGACGTGCACCATCAGCCCCAGACGCGCCAAAGAGGAACGCCCGTCCAGCCAGCCCACCAGATCGGCTGGCAGCGTCACCGACTCCAGCGTCACCGCCAGCGCCAGCTCTCCTGGGTGAAGATAGAACGCCTCGCCCTCGTCGAGAACGATCTCATCGCTCATCACGCGGTCAAGCGCGGCGCTCACTTCATCTTTGGGACCGCTCAGATCGATAAACGCTGCCGTGTGACCACGGAAGGTACGAAATTTATTGCCCAGGCGTACATCCACCGTCGCGCCGTTAATACGCTCCACTGGCGGACGTGGGTTGATCGACAAACGGCCTTCATCAAGCCAGGCTTCAATATCTCGGTCACACAGACGCATGGCATTTTCTCCTTTCGCGCATCACTCCCTTAACGCCAATTACGTCAAGGGCATACCAGGTTATCACTGAACGGTACACAATTTATCAAGCTTATTCAAAGAACTGACTTATTTTCGCTTTCAATATATCGATCGCAATGCGGTTTTTCCCGCCGCGCGGCACGATAATGTCCGCATATTGTTTAGAAGGCTCAATGAATTGCAGGAACATCGGACGCACGGTTTTTTGATATTGCGCCATCACTGAATCCATTGAACGCCCACGCTCGTTAACGTCACGCTTGATGCGGCGCATCAGGCAGATATCCAGCGGGGTATCAACGAAAATTGAGAAGTTAAGTTCGTCACGCAAACGCGCATCCGTCAGCAGCAAAATGCCTTCGAGAATGATGACCTTCTTCGGCTCAACCGTCACCGTTTCTTTCATACGCGTATGTTCAACATAGCTGTAAACCGGCAGGTCAATTGCCGAGCCGCGTTTCAACGCTTGTAAATGCTCAAGCAGCAGGCTGTGATCCATCGCGCTGGGATGGTCGTAGTTGGTCTTAACGCGTTCTTCCATCGACAGATGGCTTTGATCTTTGTAATAGCAGTCTTCGGGAATTACGCCGATGTGTTCATCACCGACTTGCTCACGTAATTCACGATAAAGGGTACTGGCAATAAGACTCTTGCCGGAAGCCGATGCGCCAGCGATACCGATAATGACGCACTGATGAGACTGATCAGTCATATATTTAGCGACCTGATTAACCTGGATGTTAGGAAGGGGGCGACGAAGCGCCAAACGCGGCAATTATAGGGATTTCATCCGCCTGATACCAGTCGAATAGCGTTGCCGCGCGCTCAGAGTTAATTGTTGACGAAGAATTCCCGGTGGCAAATTACGTTGATCAGTTTTATACAAGGTAAAAAATGTTATACGCAGTTGCGCAAATCATCCGCCTTTACGTCACTTTATGAGCAATTCGCATATAAAATGTAAAACTTTTGTACTAGCATAAACACAGAAACGAATACTGGCGACCAGGTCTTGCGGATAAAGCGGTAATGAGCAAACAATCACAGCATGTATTAATTGCCCTGCCCCACCCGCTGCTTCACCTGGTCAGTTTAGGTTTAGTCTCGTTTATCTTTACCCTTTTCTCGCTTGAGCTTTCGCAGTTTGGCACCCAACTCGCCCCACTGTGGTTCCCGACGTCCATCATGATGGTGGCGTTTTATCGCCATGCCGGGCGCATGTGGCCGGGAATTGCGCTGAGCTGTTCGCTGGGAAATATCGCCGCATCCATCCTGCTTTTTTCCACCAGCTCGCTGAACATGACCTGGACGACCATCAATATTGTTGAAGCCGTGGTCGGGGCAGTGCTGCTACGTAAATTGCTGCCGTGGTATAACCCCTTGCAAAATCTGGCTGACTGGCTGCGTCTGGCACTCGGCAGCGCCATTGTTCCGCCTCTGTTGGGGGGTGTTCTGGTTGTCCTGCTGACGCCCGGAGACGATCCTCTCAGGGCATTTTTGATATGGGTACTGTCAGAATCCATCGGCGCTCTGGCACTGGTGCCGCTGGGATTGTTATTTAAACCACACTATCTGCTGCGCCATCGCAACCCACGGTTGCTTTTTGAGTCGCTGCTCACGTTAGCCATCACACTGACGTTAAGCTGGCTTTCGATGCTGTATCTGCCGTGGCCTTTTACTTTCATTATTGTGCTGTTGATGTGGAGCGCCGTGCGTCTGCCACGAATGGAAGCCTTTTTGATCTTCCTTACCACGGTGATGATGGTGTCGCTGATGATGGCCGCGGATCCCTCCCAGCTTGCTACGCCGCGTACGTACCTGATGAGCCATATGCCGTGGCTACCGTTTTTGCTGATCCTGCTGCCCGCCAACATCATGACCATGGTGATGTATGCCTTTCGTGCGGAACGCAAACACATTTCCGAAAGCGAAACCCACTTTCGGAACGCGATGGAATATTCCGCTATCGGTATGGCGTTAGTGGGCACCGAGGGACAATGGCTGCAAACCAACAAAGCGCTCTGCCAGTTTCTCGGGTACAGTCAGGAAGAGCTGCGCGGACTCACCTTTCAGCAACTGACCTGGCCGGAGGATCTCAATAAAGATCTCCAACAGGTTGAAAAGCTGATAAGCGGTGAAATAAACACCTATTCAATGGAAAAACGCTACTACAACCGCAATGGCGATGTTGTCTGGGCGTTGCTTGCCGTCTCACTGGTGCGCCACACGGATGGCACGCCGCTCTATTTTATCGCTCAGATTGAAGACATTAACGAGCTAAAACGCACCGAACAGGTCAATCAGCAACTGATGGAGCGCATCACTCTGGCTAACGAAGCGGGCGGGATTGGCATCTGGGAGTGGGAGTTGAAGCCGAATATTTTTAGCTGGGATAAGCGGATGTTCGAGCTGTATGAAATTCCTCCACATATCAAACCGAACTGGCAGGTGTGGTACGAGTGCGTGCTGCCGGAAGATCGCCAGCATGCCGAAAAAGTGATTCGTGATTCGTTGCAATCACGCTCGCCCTTTAAACTGGAATTTCGCATTACCGTAAAAGACGGTATTCGCCATATCCGCGCCCTCGCCAACCGGGTACTGAATAAAGAAGGCGAAGTCGAACGTCTCCTCGGCATCAATATGGATATGACCGAAGTGAAACAGCTTAACGAGGCATTGTTTCAGGAAAAAGAGCGCCTGCACATTACGCTTGATTCCATCGGTGAAGCCGTGGTCTGTATTGATATGGCGATGAAAATTACCTTTATGAATCCAGTGGCGGAGAAGATGAGCGGCTGGACGCAGGAAGAAGCGTTAGGTGTTCCGCTCCTGACGGTGTTGCATATTACTTTTGGCGACAACGGACCATTAATGGAGAACATTTACAGTGCCGACACCTCACGTTCCGCGATCGAACAAGATGTGGTGTTGCACTGTCGGAGCGGCGGCAGTTACGACGTGCATTACAGTATTACGCCGTTAAGTACTCTGGACGGCAGCAATATTGGTTCGGTTCTGGTGATTCAGAACGTTACCGAATCACGCAAAATGCTGCGCCAGCTGAGCTACAGCGCCTCCCATGATGCACTGACGCATCTCGCCAATCGCGCCAGTTTTGAGAAGCAACTGCGTATCCTGCTGCAAACGATAAACAGTACACATCAGCGACATGCCCTGGTGTTTATCGATCTTGATCGCTTTAAAGCGGTGAATGACAGCGCCGGGCATGCGGCGGGTATATGGGAAGGCCGGGTACATCGGGTAGGTGCCAGCGCCGGGATTACCTTGATCGATGACAACAATCATCAGGCGGCAGAAGTGATGTCGCAGGCTGATATCGCCTGTTATGCCTCCAAAAATGGTGGCCGGGGCCGGGTGACGGTTTACGAACCGCAGCAAGCTGCCGCACATAGCGAACGGGCGGCGATGTCGCTTGATGAACAGTGGCGGATGATTAAAGAGAATCAGTTGATGATGATCGCCCACGGTGTCGCTTCGCCACGGATCCCGGAAGCGCGTAATTTGTGGCTGATTTCACTTAAGCTCTGGAGTTGCGAAGGCGAGATTATTGATGAACAAACATTTCGTCGTAGCTTCAGCGATCCGGCACTTAGCCATGCTCTTGACCGACGGGTATTCCACGAATTTTTCCAGCAGGCCGCAAAAGCGGTTGCCAGTAAAGGCATAAGCATCGCCCTTTCCGTTGCCGGTTTGAGTAGCGCCACGCTGGTGAATGATCTGCTTGAGCAGCTGGAAAATAGCCCTCTACCACCACGGTTATTACATCTGATTATTCCGGCTGAAGCGATTTTAGATCACGCAGAAAGCGTGCAAAAACTGCGGCTGGCGGGATGTCGGATAGTGCTCAGCCAGGTGGGCCGCGATCTGCAAATCTTCAACTCGCTGAAAGCGAATATGGCAGATTACCTGCTACTTGATGGTGAGTTATGCGCCAACGTGCAGGGTAATTTGATGGATGAGATGCTGATTACGATTATTCAGGGGCACGCTCAGCGACTCGGGATGAAAACCATCGCCGGGCCAGTCGTTTTACCCTTAGTGATGGATACGCTTTCTGGCATCGGCGTCGATCTGATTTATGGTGACCAGCGCTCGGCATAACGGCGGATTTGTGCCGGTGTCATCCCCGGAAATCGCTGTTTAATCAGATAATCATCCGGCAGAAAAACATCTTTCGCCTGCCAGCCACGCAAAGCGAAATAATTCGCCGTCCAGCGCCCGATACCCGGAAAAGTTTGCAGCGTTTTCATCGCCTGCTCCACATCGCCCGGAATTGTCATTGGTAAGCTGCCCTCCAGCGCCGCATTTGCCAGATGAATCAGTGCCTCTGCCCGTTTCAACGGCATGCCTAACGCTTTTAATGCCTGCGGGTCGGCTGCTGCCAGCCGCTGAGGCGTGGGGAAGCAGATATACTCCGGAAAATCATCCAGCCGTTCGCCATAAAGCTGTACAACTTTGGCAGTCAATTTTGCCGCCATCGCCACGCTCACCAGTTGGCCTAAAATCGCCCGCACACCCTGCTCAAAAGCATCAATACAGCCGGGTAAACGCAATCCGGGCCGCGCCGCGCCTAACTTGCCCAACGCACCGTTAACAATCTGCGGGTTACATTGCAGATCAAACAGGCGGCTCATTTTCGCCAGACACTCAGCGGCAACGGGTTCTAAACCTGCACTTAAATTTATGTGCAGAGTATGGCGGGCTATATCCGGAATAGCAGTCACCACGCCGCGATATTCGCCCACCGCCAGACTACGGGCATAATAATCCTCAGCGACCGTTTCCACACCACTCACCGCACGGGCGGCGAGAAATCCCAACATCCACGACCAGTCATACGGCGGCTGCCAGTTCAGGGTATACATCGCATCTCCTTATTCATCCGCTTTCAGCATAAACGTTATTCAGACGCTACGCTTTGCTTTCATATTCCGGTTGTCGCGACGGCAACATTTCGCTAAAGTCACGCCCCTTCTTCACCGGCATGGGGATTAATTCGTGTTTATTGGTTTTGATTACGGTACAGCAAACTGTTCAGTGGCGGTCATGCGTGACGGTAAACCGCAATTACTGAAAATGGAAAACGACAGCACGCTGCTGCCTTCAATGCTTTGCGCGCCAACGCGTGAAGCAGTAAGTGAATGGCTGTACCGCCATCATGATGTTCCGGCAGACGACGATGAAACGCAGGCGCTGTTACGTCGGGCGATTCGTTATAACCGCGAAGAAGATATCGATGTTACGGCGAAAAGCGTGCAGTTCGGTCTTTCCTCACTGGCACAGTACATTGATGATCCAGAAGAAGTGTGGTTTGTGAAATCACCAAAATCGTTCCTCGGTGCCAGCGGCTTAAAACCGCAGCAGGTAGCGCTGTTTGAGGATCTGGTCTGCGCAATGATGTTGCACATTCGCCAGCAGGCGCAGGCGCAGCTGCCAGAAGCGATTACTCAGGCGGTGATTGGTCGCCCGATCAACTTCCAGGGGCTGGGCGGCGATGAAGCAAACGCCCAGGCGCAAGGGATTCTGGAACGCGCGGCGAAGCGTGCCGGATTCAGGGACGTGGTATTCCAGTACGAGCCGGTCGCGGCTGGGCTGGATTACGAAGCCACCTTGCAGGAAGAAAAACGGGTGCTGGTGGTGGATATCGGCGGTGGTACGACTGACTGTTCATTGCTGCTGATGGGGCCGCAGTGGCGTTCGCGTCTCGATCGTGAAGCCAGCCTGCTGGGTCACAGTGGTTGCCGTATTGGCGGTAACGATCTGGACATCGCACTGGCGTTTAAAAATCTGATGCCGTTACTGGGCATGGGTGGCGAAACCGAAAAAGGCATCGCCCTGCCGATTCTGCCGTGGTGGAATGCGGTTGCCATCAACGACGTACCTGCGCAGAGTGATTTCTACAGTAGTGCCAACGGTCGTCTGCTTAACGATCTGGTACGCGATGCCCGCGAACCGGAAAAAGTGGCCCTGCTACAGAAAGTCTGGCGTCAGCGTTTAAGCTATCGCCTGGTGCGTAGCGCAGAAGAGTGCAAAATTGCTCTTTCAAGCGTAGCGGAAACCCGCGCCTCACTGCCGTTTATCAGCGATGAACTGGCTACGCTGATTAGCCAGCAAGGGCTGGAAAGCGCCCTCAGCCAGCCACTGGCGCGGATTCTGGAACAGGTGCAACTGGCCCTGGATAACGCCCAGGAAAAACCGGACGTTATCTACCTGACCGGCGGTAGCGCCCGTTCGCCGCTGATTAAAAAAGCGCTGGCAGAACAGTTGCCGGGAATTCCGATTGCAGGCGGCGATGACTTTGGCTCCGTCACCGCCGGGCTGGCACGCTGGGCGGAAGTGGTGTTTCGTTAAAAGAAAATGGCTCAGCAGCGGCTTAAATCTGCCTGCGCCTGAGCCAGTTTTTCTGCCGCCTGACGTAAAGGTTCCATCAACGGCATGGTCCGTGCTGGAGCATGAAGGCGGAATCGCTGCAACTCTGTCGCGCCGACAGTCAACGTCGATTCCAGCCGATGTCGTTTGGCGGTCATTTTCGCCATTACCGCTTGTCTGTCTGCTGGCGTTATCGCTTCATTCGGCCTGAACACAAAACGGCGTTCACAGCTCGCTTTCCAGTCGATAACCGCCTGGGTCAGATGGTCGCCAAACCCTTTCACTTGCTTAACGCCACGACGGGTAACATCTGCGGCTGTTTCAATACCAAAAGACCGTAACGCCGCTTTACGCGCAGGGCCAACGCCGGGAATAGAGGCAACATCAATAAAAAATCCCTCCAGAAACTTCTGCTTCTGCCGTTCCCTTGCAGTGTCATGAAGTGCTGCCAGAGCGCGTTTCTCTTCTTCCGGTAACCCGAGAATTTCGTCCTTCATTTTTTCGAGCATCGCCCGTTTGGCGATAAAACCTTCCAGGCCGCCTACCTGCTGGATCTGGCGGACTAAATGGTCATAGTCCATTTTCGCACGATTAAATGCCTCACGGCGTTGCTGAACTTCTGCTTTGTACGCTTTGCTTGTCAGACTGCCAATAATCCAGATAGCCGCCAGCACAGGAACCAAAATAATATAACGCGGTTCTGCCTGAAGGCCGCAAAGCAGCAGCGATAATGCTGACAGTGCGATCTCAAGCAGAATGATGTATTCGCGCCGTAACAGGCCTAAAGGAAGCGGCCTGCCAGTCGGTTGGAAATGATCGGGTAATGGCAGTTGCAATGCTGGCGGTGCTACTGACGCCATCACCATCGCCCAGACTTTTGCCAGCACAAAATCCCCGCCGGTGGTAATGACCTCTTCGCCGAGATCAATAAAATAGATAACGCCTTGATTATCCAGCGCACACCACGGGCAGTCGGTCAAATGAGCGGGATAAACATGCATTGCCGAAACGGGACATTTCTTTAACTGTTGGCGCAGAGAATCAAGTGCCGCTACCCACGCTTTAGCCGTCGGACGCCCGGTTGCCACGCCACTTTCCGTGAATGCCTGCTGAAACATGGCTTCAACATCACTCGGTAACATCGATAGCGGAATCGATCGTGGCGGCGGTTTTAAACCACGTCGCTGATTATCTGACGCGTAGGCATAACGGAAATGGGTAATATCCGTCTCCAGCGCATTACCCGCATCAGAGATAAGCGGCACACCAGAATAAGGATGCCGTCGGTTCTTTACCAGAAACTTTTGGCATCATAAAACCGATAACTTTTCCGCCTCGTCCACCGTGAAGCGTTGCCTGCGGCCAGGCGACATAATTCAACAATTGCGCGTCAGCTGTCGCAGCCATAAAGGCAAGTTTGTCCTGTTTTAAGGCGGGTGGCGGCGTGTGATAAATCTTGGCGACGCTATCGACAAACTCATTGATATCATAAACCGCGCCTTCACCGCCTTTGCCCAGTTCACGGCCTGGCGTAACGCACTCACCAGTAGCAGTATATAAAGTGGGTTTCATGGTAACCACAGCGCCAGTGCCAACGTTTTATCATCATCCGTACGCTCGTTTACCGCCGGGCTGGACAAAAACTGCTTTAACAATTCAGGTAATAAATCGAGTTGTTCCTGCGTTGCTGACGCCAGTCCATTGAAAAACGGGGTAAAGAAAGGTACATGAGGAGAATTATCCAGCATATTTAACGCCAGTCGCTGGATACCATCCGTAAATGCTGCAACTTTATGCACACGCTCAGTGCTGGTGAAAGTTTCCAGTCTGGAAACGGCATCTTCATCGGTAATGAAGTGCGTCATATTGGCATATTCACCCACCATCGGCGTAAGCGGCAATTGCAGACCGTGACCAAAATCCACCACCACGCCGCCATCGCCAATCTGCATAATCAAGGTGCC
>PPYF01593725.1_pt1 | contig 16440 bp, 16 predicted proteins | sample 1559871 | NCBI WGS metagenome assembly PPYF01 (sample SAMN08240021, study PRJNA423297) | Human gut metagenome, whole genome shotgun sequencing project.
CCTCCTTACAACTCACATATCATAACATTTGTACATTCTTATTTAATATTTATTGTACATACTTAAGTATAACTTTATAATCAACGGAAAGTGGGGAAACGGTAGCGACAGAACAAACCGCCTCGCAGCAGCAGGATATGACGCAAAGGCAGTTCAGAACGAAGTCAACAGAATTTTGAAAGGGAATGCAATGACACCGAGCAAAAGCATCAATGAAGTAGCGAAAGAGGTCATCAACGGAAAGTGGGGAAACGGTAGCGACAGAACAAACCGCCTCGCAGCAGCGGGATATGATGCAAAGGCAGTTCAGAACGAAGTCAATAGAATTTTGAGATAGCAGGAGGAATAAACATGTTATACTATTTAGGCAAAGGAACAGAGTTCAAGAAAGAGGACTGCAAAGAGTACAAGAAACTTGATGCAGCATTAAGGGCAGCAGCAAAGGACGAGAGCCTCGTTGTTTGGGATGAAACCGGAAAGGTCATCGGTTCGCTCACGGATGATGTTCCGGAGGGAGCGTTGCAGACAAATCCGGACGGCAGTGTCAACACATACGATGCGGACGGAAACAAGACCGGAACAGTAGACGCAGAGACACTCAAGGAAATGACAACGGTCAATGACGATGTGAGCGAACTTGCAACCGGAGACAATGAGCAGGAAACATCGCAGAAGAACGCAGAGGACGACGAGAACGCCTCAAATGAGGATAAGGCGACAAATCCACCGACCGAACCGGAAACGGGCGAGAATGGGGCAAATACAGAGCCACAGGAGGCAGAGGACGAGCCGGAGGACAAAGTCATCATCCCGCAGGGAAAAATGAAAGTGACGGTCATTTGCGACGGCTCACTCAATATCAGACGTTCCGCAGCGTGGGGCAATGAGAACATCTGCGGTCGTGCTATCAGAGGACAGTCATATTATGTGAAAGAGATTCATGTTGTGGACGGAAAGAAGATGGTCAGAACAATCGGCGACCTTTACCTCTCCGGAGAATCGGAGCATGTACAATTCGAGCAGTTATAAGAGCATACAGACAAAAAAGAGGACGGCATCCGGAAACGGGTGTCGTCCTTGTGCTATAATGGATTTATGAACGTGCTTGAATTTTGGCAATCAACGCATCCTGCAAAACTTTTGAATAGTTGATACCGTAATTTTCACATGCAGTATTGAGCCATGCAGGAATACTCAAAGTTTTCTTGACTGCCTTGTCATTGTACGCACGGGCGTATTCGTCGAGGTTGACACAAATCAAATTGACAAGTGCTGCATCCTCGTCCTTTTCGACTGCATCAAGAGGGGTCGGAGCGGGAAGAACATCACCATCACGCAAGGATGTGAATAAATACTGACCGCAAGCCTCTTGAGCCATTGCGAAAGCGTCCGCAAGGTTATCTCCGTAAGTTGCTAAATCATTGAGGTCGGGGAAAATAACTGAATATTTCCCGTCGTCCTCCGGATAAAAAACAGCAGGATAAATATAATTCATGATAACGCTCCTTTCTTTAATGGGTGGCAGGTCTCATTTGAGACCCGCCTGTTTGAGTATGGAGTTGACAACCCTTTGAGGAATGTCGCCTCGATGATTTGGGATTGTAACTTTTCCCGTTTTGGTTGGGTGTTTGTATTGGTGATGTGAACCTCTCACATCTACCAACTCCCATCCGTCATTGAGGACTATTTTTTCAATTTCTCGAAATCTCATTTGTATTGTTTCCTCCTTACAAGTATATAATAACACGTATTTTACGTAATGTCAATAAAAATATACGTAAAATACGTAAAAAATAACAGAGATTTTCATACTACTAAATTGAACCTACCGACAGGAGCACTCGATTCAAAATCTTCAAGAATGTTACTTGAAAGTTTTAACTATCTTAATGCAGAACTGGAAGCAACAATACTTATGGTTACACATGATGCGTTTACTGCAAGTTATGCAGACAGAGTAATATTTATCAAGGACGGCAAAATTTTTAACGAGATTAATAAAGGCGACAATACCCGTAAAGAATTTTTTGATAAAATTATTGATGTTGTAACACTGCTCGGAGGAGATTTGAACAATGCTCTTTAAAATTTCTGTAAAAAACATCAGAAAGAGTTTTAAAGATTATGCCGTTTATTTCTTTACTCTTATACTTGGTGTTGCGGTATTTTATGTATTTAATGCGATTGACAGTCAGACAGTAATGCTTGATGTCAGGAAGAACGTTTATGATATAATAAAGCTTATGAATGAGATGCTTAGCGGTGTGAGCGTATTTGTGTCATGTGTTTTGGGCTTCTTGATTATTTATGCAAGCAGATTTCTTATCAAAAGAAGAAATAAGGAATTTGGGATTTATCTTACGCTTGGAATGAGTAAGAGAAAAATATCGATAATTCTTTTCTTTGAGACATTATTAATCGGCATTGTTTCACTTGTTGTGGGACTTTTTCTCGGAGCAGTATTATCTCAGTTTATGAGCATCCTTGTGGCAAATCTTTTTGATGCGGATATGACAAAATTCAAGTTTACATTTTCGTCAAAAGCATGTGTGAAAACACTCTTGTATTTCACAATTATGTATTTGCTTGTAATGGTATTTAATGTTGTGAATATAAGCAGATGCAAGCTGATAGACCTTCTTAACGCAGGAAAAAAGACAGAGAAAGTCAAAATGAAAAATCCTGTCATATGCACAATCGTATTTGTAATCGGAGTGGGAATTCTTTCGTATGCGTATTGGATGGTAACTGCCGGATTTTCAAATATGGATATGGCGGATAAGATAATTATTCCTATTGCTATGGGCTGTGTTGCTACATTTTTGATATTCTGGTCGCTGTCGGGACTTCTTATAAAAATATTTACAAGTATTAAGAATGTATATTACAAGGGCGTGAACAGCTTTGTGTTAAGACAGTTTTGCAGCAAGATTAATACAACGGTATTTTCAACAACGATTATATGTTTAATGCTTTTTATTACAATAAGTGTTTTGTCGGCTGCTTTGTCAATGAAAAATTCAATGTCTTCGGATTTAAAAAAAATGTGTCCTGTAGATATTCAGTTTACAAAAATCAGCTATGAAGCGTTAAAAGAGGCTTATGCGACAGCGGATAAGGATAGTGATGATTATGAAAAGACAACAAAAATCCTTGAGGATTCAAAGCTTAGTATAAGTGATACGCTTAAAAATAACGGCTTTGACGTTGATGAGTATTTAAAAAATATGACAGAATACAGTGTTTATCAGACCGGGCTTGAAGAAATGGATACATTGGGAATTCTGGCAGATGAAATTTGTGAAAAATATCAGATGGTTTCATTTTTGTCACCCGTCAATTTTATGAAATTAAGCGATTATAATAAAATTGCAACGCTTTACGGTAATGAAACTTATTCACTTGGTGACAATGAATATTTAATTGTTGCCAATTTTAAAACAGTGGCAGATATAAGAAATATGGCATTAAAGGCAGGTACAAAGATTGATATAAACGGGAAAACATATTCTCCGAAATATCAGGAATGTAAGGATGGATTTATTGAACTTGCTTCGCAGCATATAAATGATGGAATTTTTATTGTACCCGATGACGCATTGACAGACTCCCAGATATATAAATGCGGAATGACAGCGGATTATAAGGCTGATTCAAAAGAAGAAAAATATGATATAGAAAATAAACTTGATGATATATCGAAAAATATTTTTAATCAGACGAGTTATCTTTCATATAATTCAAAAATTGATTTGGCAGAGGCGAGTGTAGGGCTTGGTGCACTGGTAACATTTATTGCATTGTATCTTGGAATTATATTCCTTATAAGCAGTGCAGCAATACTTGCTTTAAAAGAATTATCTGACAGTGCGGATAATAGGGAAAGATATGGAATGATTAGGAAAATCGGTGTTGATGAGAAAATGATTAACATGGCGTTATTTAAGCAGATTGGAATATTTTTTGCTTTTCCGTTGCTTCTTGCAATAATTCATTCTGTATTCGGAATTAAATTCATTAATTTGATTCTTCAGACAATGGGTATGAGTTCAATGCTTGCATCGGTTGGTATAACATTTGTATTTCTAGTTGTTATTTACGGAGGATATTTTATTATCACATATCTTTGCAGTAAAAGCATTATAAGACCATAATAATAAAAAATAAGCCGGGCAGTATAATCTGTCCGGCTTAAAGTATTTTTATTGTTTGTGTCTGTGGATATGAATTTCCGGAATTGCCATATTTTCATACTGGGTGTCTATGTGTTTACTGTCTGAATCCTGAGTGTCTTCATTGGCAGGGGGTTCATTTTTCTTTTTACCTGTATGAATTTCCGGAATTGCCAGGTTATCATAAGTCAAATCATAGTCGCTTTTTTTTTCAGAATGTTTTTTACCAAACTTAAACATAATATACCTCCATTATAAAAAGTTAATGAAAAATGTAATTACTAAGCTGTTAATAAAATCTGCAAAAAGGCTTCCGATAAGAGGAATAAGAAGATAAGCCTTTACAGAAGGTGCATACTTATCACATATTGCCTGCATATTTGCCATGGCATTAGGTGTCGCACCCATACCAAAACCGCACGTTCCCGCCACAAGAACTGCTGCGTCATAATTTCTTCCCATAATATTAAATTCGATAAAATATGTAAAAATACACATAAACAATGCCTGTGAAGAAAGCAGTATTATGAGAGGAAGAGCGAGTGCTGCAAGTTCCCACAGTTTTAAAGTTATCATTGCCATACCGAGGAAAAGTGAGAGTGAAATACCACCAAGGTCATTAATTTCACCCATGTGTATTGTACCTTTTCCGGAGTATTCTGATATATTTCGTATAAGTGCTGCTGCAATCATTGCTCCAATATATATTGGAAATGTAAGTCCGGTCTTTGTAAGCATCCATGAAAAAATTGTTCCGAGACCAATTGCAAGTATAAGCTGGAATACAGCTGAGGCATACATGCTTGTGTGACGCTCATGTTTCTTTTCATCTTCAACAAGAAGGCTGTCATCTTCAGGAACTACTGTTGATAAAAGATTTCTTTTTTCAATGAGGAGTTTTCCCAAAGGACCGCCGATAAGGCTTCCTGCGATAAGACCGAATGTTGCTGCAGCTGTACTTATTGTTGTTGCTCCGTTTACATTAAAATCTTCAAGTACGGGACCGAAAGCACCTGCCGTACCGTGACCGCCAACCATTGAGATTGAACCTGTACACATACCTATAAGCGGGTTGATGTGCATGAGCCTGGAAAGACCTACAGCCAGGAAATTCTGTGCTATTATTAATGTAATTACAAGTCCTAAAAATACAGCCATTGATTTGCCGCCGCTTTTTAAGACTTTAAGATTTGCCTGAAATCCTACGGACGTGAAAAATAAAACCATACAGACTTCACGAAGTGTGTTATCGAATGTAAATTCAATAATTCCCGTTACATGGCATATGCAAGTAAATATTGCGAATAAAAGACCGCCGATTACAGGTGCGGGAATACAGAATTTTTCAAGAAAATATATTCTTTTTTTCAAAAAACTTCCAAGTAAAAGAACCAGAACAGCCACAGCGACTGTCTGATACATATCTAAAGATAAAAGCATGTGAGTCCTCCTGACTATTCTGTTATAACATCAATTCCGTGTTCGGAATAATATGCTGCCGCACCCGCATGGAAGGGGATTGTTATTCCTTCTGCTGCGTTACTGATATTAAGGTTGATGTCAACAGAAGTCGCATATTGCAGCTGTTTTGAATTGTCAAAAAGTGATGATGTTATCTGTTTAACCGTATCCTTTGAAAGACTGTCGGACGCAAGAAGTACTGATTTGACGCCGAGTGTTTTTACCGATTCAGTTTGTCCGTTGTATGTATACGCGGGAATTATATATTCTGAATAAAAAGGACATGCGGCTTTTAATTTGTCCATGCAGTTATCGTCAATATTTAAAAGACGTACATCACATTCTTTTGAAAGTTCTTCAATTACGGTTGTTTTAATTCCTGCCGTGATAAAAAGAGCGTCGATTTTTCCTGTGGCAAATTCCTGTGCAGCATCACTGTAATCAAGGTTGACGGTCTTGATTATCTCGTCGGTAAGACCGCTGTATTTAAGAATCTGCTTTGCGTTGCTCTCGGAACCTGATTCCTCGGAGCCGATGCTTACAGTTTTTCCCTGCAAATCATTAAGGGAATAGATGTCAGAATCCTCTTTTACAACAATCTGGCATGCCTCTGTATAAAGCGTTGCGATTGCTTTGTAACCCTGATATTTTTTTTCGTCTGATGGTCCGTTGCCATTGTAGGCACTGTCAGCAATATCCATCTGTGCAATTCCTAAGTCAATATATCTGCCTGACAAAAGACGAATATTGGCAGCCGAACCTGCCGTGTTTTTCAGTTCTATTTTTGAGGCGGTGTTATCCTGGTTGAATATACCGGCAAACGCACCGGAAAATGAATAATAAATTCCGCCTATGTCGCCGGCACCCATGCGTATGTTTTTATTTGCTGAGCTACAGCCGCCAAGTACAGTCATAAGCACAAGCGGAATACACAGCAGAATACTTAATTTTTTATTCATACGTTTAATTCCTTTCACTTTCTTTGTAATATATTTTACATTAATTCATAAAAGTTGACAAGAAAACACGGTGAAATTAAATTTCTTAATAAAATTTTAATAATAGGGTTGCATTATCTTATAACTTATGATAGTATCATCTAAGTGCAAAATACAAATGTCCGTCACAGAAAGACAGAATAAAAGATTTGCAAAAAGAAAAAGAAGATAAAAAGGGAGATATTTAACATGAGTGATAAGTTGAGAGTTGGTATACTTGGTGGTACAGGTATGGTTGGACAGCGTTTTATAACATTGCTTGAAAACCACCCTTGGTTTGAAGTTGTGCTTGTTGCGGCAAGCGGACGTTCAGCAGGCAAGCTTTATGAAGAAGCTGTAGACGGACGTTGGAAGATGGCAGTAGCTATGCCTGAATATGTTAAGAAGATGACAGTTTACGATATGGATAAGGATTTCGATGAAATCGTATCAAAGGTGGATTTCGTATTCTGTGCTGTAAATATGCCTAAGGATGAGATTAAGGCTCTTGAGGAAAGATATGCAAAGGCAGAAGTTCCTGTAGTTTCTAATAATAGTGCTAACCGTTGGACACCTGATGTTCCTATGGTTGTACCTGAAATCAATCCTGAACATCTTGAAGTTATCGAGTCACAGAAGAAGAGACTCGGAACAACAAGAGGTTTTATCTGTGTAAAGCCTAACTGTTCAATTCAGAGCTACACACCTGCATTAAACGCACTTAAAGAATTCGAGCCTAAGCTTGTAGTTGCTACAACATACCAGGCTATCTCAGGTGCAGGCAAGACATTCAAAGAATGGCCTGAAATGGTTGAAAATATCATCCCATACATTGGCGGTGAGGAAGAAAAGAGTGAGAAAGAGCCATTAAGACTCTGGGGTAAAGTTGAGAATGGACAGATTGTTCCGGCAACAGAACCTGTTATTACATGCCAGTGTATCAGAGTTCCTGTTCTTGACGGACATACAGCAGCTGTATTTGTAAACTTTGAAAAGAAGCCTACAAAAGAGCAGATTATTGAAAAATGGAGAAATTTCAAGGGACTTCCACAGGAACTTGAACTTCCAAGTGCTCCAAAGCAGTTCATCCAGTATATTGAAGAAGACAACCGTCCTCAGGTTAAGCTTGATGTTAATTATGAAAATGGTATGGGAATTTCACTTGGCCGTTTAAGAGAAGATAGCGTATTTGATTACAAATTCGTAGGTCTTTCTCATAATACATTAAGAGGTGCAGCAGGCGGTGCCGTTCTTATCGCTGAACTCTTAAAGGCTCAGGGTTACATCACAAAGAAGTAATTAATAATATAAAATGTTTAATAAAGAAAACGGTGGCTCCGGTAAGGGGTCACCATTTTTGTCGTGATAACGAAAAAATTATGCACATGTGTGGTATCTCTGTTATGGACAAAAGTTTATTTTTACTGTATGATATTTCACACAGATAACAGGTGAAATAATATGGGATTGCAGCCCGGTTAGGAGAATATAGTGGAAAATAATCAGTTTTATGCGATGCTGTCAAGAATGAAATATGTGAACAGATGGGGAACCATGCGTAACACAAGCAATGAAAATATTTGCGAGCACAGTCTTAATGTTGCATTCATAGCACATGCACTTGGTATTATAAATAATGAAGAATTTAACGGAAATATAGATGCACAAAGACTTGCTGTTCTTGGTATGTACCATGATGTTACAGAGATTATAACAGGAGACCTGCCTACGCCGGTAAAATATTACAGTCCTGTGATAAGAGAGGCATATGCTGATGTTGAGCGTGTTGCAAAAGACGAGCTTTTGAGTGGAATACCTGAGAAAATGAGAAAATATTATGACAGTGTTCTTCTTGAAACAGAAGAGGAAAATGAATTGTGGAAATATGTTAAGGCGGCTGACAAATTATCTGCACTTATCAAGTGTCTTGAGGAAGAACAGATGGGTAACAGTGATTTTGCCGATGCAAAACTTACGATAGAAGAATATCTTAAAAATATGAATATGAAGGAAGTTGATTTCTTTATGGAAAAGTTCCTTCCTGCGTACAGTATGACGCTTGATGAATCAGTTACAAGGTTAGAAGGTTAATTTATGGGAAAATCAGTATTTATAGCGGAGAAGCCGAGCGTAGCACAGGAATTCGGCAAGGCACTGCATGAAAATTTCACGAGAAGAGACGGTTTTTTGGAATCCGACAATTATATTGTAACATGGTGTGTCGGACATCTTGTAACAATGAGTTATCCTGAAAAATATGATGAAAAATTGAAAAGATGGAGCTTTGATACACTGCCGTTTCTTCCGGAAAAATTTCTCTACGAAGTAATTCCTTCGGTTGAAAAACAGTTCAATATTGTAAAGGGAGTGCTTAACAGGGAAGATGTTGAGACTATCTATGTCTGTACCGATTCGGGACGTGAGGGAGAGTATATTTACAGGCTTGTTGAACAGATGGCGGGCGTGCACGATAAAAAAGAAAAACGTGTATGGATAGACTCGCAGACAGAAGAAGAAATATTAAAAGGAATAAGAACGGCAAAAGATTTGTCGGAATATAATAATCTGAGCGATGCTGCTTATCTTAGGGCAAAAGAAGATTATCTCATGGGAATTAATTTTTCGAGAGTGCTTACATTAAAATATGGCAGAAATATTTCTAACTATCTCAAAACTGACAGGACAGTTGTTTCTGTAGGACGTGTAATGACATGTGTTCTTGGAATGATTGTAAGACGTGAAAGAGAGATTCGTGCATTTGTAAAAACTCCGTTTTTCCGTGTTATAACAAAAGCACAGATAGCCGAGTCATCATTTGAGGCAGAATGGCGTGTGACTGAGAAGAGCAGATACTATCAGACACCGTATTTATATAAGGAAAATGGTTTTAAAGAAAGAAAGTATGCAGAGGAACTTGCAGCCTTTCTTAGTGAACCTCTTCCGGCAGAAGGAACTGTTGAGAGCATAGAACGTAAAAAGGAGACAAAGAATCCTCCGCTTTTATACAATCTTGCCGAAATCCAGAATGAGTGTTCAAAGCTTTTTAAAATTAGTCCGGACCAGACACTCAATATAATTCAGGAACTTTATGAAAAGAAGCTTGTTACATATCCAAGAACAGATGCCAGAGTTTTATCAAGTGCGGTCTGTAAAGAGATAAGCAAAAATATCTCCGGACTTATAAATTATGAGCCGGTAAAAGCATTTGCACAGGATATAATTTCAGGTGAAAAATTTAAAGGAATTGAAAAAACACGTTACTGTGACGATAAAAAAATAACGGACCATTATGCGATAATACCGACGGGACAGGGACTTGGTGCATTGAAGAGTCTTTCACAGACTGCTGCAAGAACGTATGAGATTATAGTGAGAAGATTTCTTAGTATATTTTATCCGGCAGCTGTATACAGCAGGGTTTCGCTGGCACTTGAATGTAAAAATGAGCGTTTTAACGCATCATTTAAAGTTCTTGTAGATGAGGGGTATCTTAAAGTGGCAAAAAATTCATTTGCAAAAGCATCAAAACAGGATGATCCGGATGGCAACGGCACAGATGACGGCAAGGCTGACGCGGCTTTACTTGAGGCATTGAAAAAGTGCAGAAAAAATGATAAACTCAGTCTTGTGGGTTTTGATATAAAAGAAGGTGAGACATCACCGCCTAAGCGGTATAATTCCGGTTCTATCATTCTTGCAATGGAAAATGCAGGACAGCTTATAGAGGACGAGGAATTGAGAGCACAGATAAAAGGTTCCGGTATAGGAACGAGTGCAACGCGTGCAGAGATTTTAAAGAAACTTAATAATATAGGATATATTTCAACTAATAAGAAAACACAGATAATAACGCCTACACAGCTGGGAGAGATTATATATGAAGTTGTTGAAAAGTCTATAGTTCATCTTCTAAATCCTGAACTTACAGCGAGCTGGGAAAAAGGTCTTAATTATGTAGCTGAAGGTTCCATTACATCTGATGAGTATCTTCAAAAACTTGAAGGTTTTGTAAGAAGACGTACAGTTGCGGTTATGAGGCTTAATAACCAGTCACAGCTTGTTGGAAGATTTAATGAAATTTCTAAAAATTATAAATAGAGTGTATTTTCAGTAAATAATATTGTATACACGGAAAAGGAGTATTTATGTGCGGTATTGTTGGTTACATCGGAGACAGGGATTGTGCTGATGTTTTAGTAAATTCGCTTGAAAAACTTGAATACAGAGGCTATGACTCAGCAGGAATCGCTGTTCTTGAAAATGGTGTGATTAAGGTTGAAAAGTGCAAGGGAAGACTTGAAAATCTTAGAAACAAGATGGCAGCAGACGGAAAGCCTTATGGTCATGTAGGTATCGGTCATACACGCTGGGCAACACATGGAGAACCATCTGATATTAATTCACATCCACATGGTAATAAACGTGTAACTATTGTACATAACGGAATTATAGAAAATTACAGACAGATAAAGGAATTTCTTATATCTGAGGGATACAGTTTTGTAAGTGAGACTGATACTGAAACAGTTGCAAAGCTTCTTGATTATTATTATACGGGAGACCCTGTTGATACAATTATCAAAGTGCTTGCAGAAATTAAAGGTTCATATGCACTTGGCATAATGTTCAGGGATTTTCCTGACAGAATATTTGCAGTAAGAAAAGATAGTCCTCTTATAGTTGGAAAAGGTGAGCATGAAAACTTTATTGCATCAGATGTTCCGGCTATTATGCAGTATACAAGGGATTATTATCTGCTTGATACTAATGATATTGCTGTTTTGACAAAAGAAAATATTGAGTTTTTTAACATCCATAAAGAAAGACTTGAAAAGAAGCTTAATACTGCTGATTGGGATGTTGATGCTGCCGAAAAAGGCGGATATGAGCATTTTATGTTAAAAGAAATTAATGAACAGCCTACAGCAGTAAAGACAACAATAACACCAAGAATCACGGATTCAATGCCGGATTTTTCCGCAGAAGGATTTGATGCGGCTAAGTTAAGTTCATATAATAAAATATATATTGTTGCATGTGGAACTGCTATGCATGCAGGAATGGTTGGAAAGTATGTTATTGAAAAGCTGGCACGAATACCTGTTATAGTGGATATTGCGTCTGAATTCAGATACAGGGACCCTCTTATTGACAAGGGTGATTTAGTAATATTGATTTCACAGTCAGGAGAAACTGCTGATACAAAGGCAGCACTTGAACTTGCAAAATTAAATGGTGCCGATACACTCGCAATTGTTAATGTAAAAGGTTCATCAATTGCAAGAGCCGCTGATATGGTAGTATATACACATGCCGGTCCTGAAATTTCGGTTGCATCTACAAAGGCATATATGGTTCAGATTTCAGTTATGTATCTTCTTGCATTTGAACTTGCATACGGAACAGGAAGGATTTCTAAAGAACAGTGTGAGAAATATACAAAAGAACTTCAAAATATTCCTTCGGTTATCAAAGAGGCAATAGGTCTTGAAAAAGACTGTCAGTTTATTGCTTCAAAGCTTCTTAATGCAGACAGCCTTCTTTATATAGGAAGAGGTCTTGATTATGCATCAAGCATGGAAGGTTCATTAAAGTTAAAAGAGATTTCTTATATTCATTCTGAATCATATGCTGCCGGTGAATTAAAGCACGGCACAATTTCGCTTATAACTGAAAACATGCCTGTAATTGCGGTTGTTACACAAAAAGACCTTGAAGAAAAAACAATAAGCAATATTAAGGAAGTTAAGGCAAGAGGTGCTATGGTTATTCTTGTCTGCGGCGAAGATGTAGTTGTTGAAGATAAAGTTGCAGATTATATAATCAGGCTTCCAAAAGCAGAACAGATGTTAATGCCGATGGTTGCAGCTGTTCCGCTTCAGCTTATAGCATATTACACAGCTGTTCTTAAAGGAAATGATGTTGATAAGCCGAGAAATCTGGCAAAATCAGTAACGGTTGAATAGGCAGTATAAAATAAATCTGGTGGTAGTGTGAGGAATTATATATTATGAATGACAGTATAAAAATAAGTGAGCTTTTTGATTTGAACGAGACAATTGCAGCAGATATTTTTGACGGATGTACATTTCCGTGGGAAGTTTTATCAAAGATAGGCGATTTTATCGTAAAACTTGGAAATACACTTCCTGAATCAGAATATGAAAAAAGAGGAGAAAATGTATGGGTCGCCAAAAGTGCAAAAGTATTTGATTCGGCATACATCAACGGACCATGCATAATAGGAAAGGATGCAGAAGTACGTCACTGTGCATTTATACGTGGAAATGCAATTGTAGGCGAGGGTGCAGTTGTAGGTAATTCTACAGAACTTAAAAATGTAATTTTGTTTAACAAAGTTCAGGTGCCGCATTATAATTATGTGGGAGATTCAATATTGGGATTCAGGGCACATATGGGTGCAGGTTCGATAACATCTAATGTGAAATCTGATAAAAAGCTTATTGTAATTAAAGGACCGGACGGGAATGTTGAGACAGGAATTAAGAAAATAGGAGCATTTCTTGGAGATAATGTTGAGGTTGGATGTGGAAGTGTTCTTAACCCAGGTACGATAGTCGGAAGAGAATCTAATATTTATCCGCTTTCAAGTGTGCGTGGATGTGTTCCTGCTAAAAGTATTTACAAAAATAAAAATGAAATTGTAGAAAAGAATAATGATTAAATTGTTTCAAAGAAACATGAAATTAATGTAAAAATACGTAAAGGTCGTTGACTATTCGGAAGGTTTGTGAGAAAATAATCAAAGTACGGATAGAGAAGTACATAAAGAAGAACCTTTAGATTACGAAAGGAGTATGAAAATGATTTATACACAGGAAGTAGAAAACATGTGTCCAGTAGCACAGGGCGTTCATCATGGTGCCGCTCCAGTTCCTACAGAGGGAAAATGGGTACAGAATAAGGAAGTTAAGGATATTTCAGGCTTTACACATGGTGTGGGCTGGTGTGCTCCACAGCAGGGTGCCTGCAAACTTACATTAAATGTTAAGGAAGGTATTATTCAGGAAGCATTAGTTGAGACAATTGGATGTTCAGGCATGACACATTCAGCAGCTATGGCATCAGAAATTTTACCAGGTTTAACAGTTATGGAAGCATTAAATACAGACCTTGTCTGTGATGCTATCAATACAGCTATGAGAGAGCTTTTCTTACAGATTGTATACGGAAGAACTCAGAGTGCATTCTCAGAAGACGGCCTTGCAGTTGGTGCAGGTCTTGAAGATCTTGGTAAGGGACTTCGTTCACAGGTTGGTACTATGTATGGTACACTTGCAAAAGGTCCTCGTTATCTTGAGATGGCAGAAGGTTATGTAACAGGTATCGCTCTTGACAAGGATAACCAGATTATTGGTTACAAGTTTGTAAACCTTGGTAAGATGACAGATTTCATCAAGAAGGGTGACGATGCTAACACAGCTTATGAAAAGGCTTGTGGACAGTACGGCAGAGTTGCTGATGCTGTTAAGATTATCGATCCAAGAACAGACGAAGAAGTAAAGTAAGGAGGAGATACGACAATGGCTTTATTTGAATCATATGAAAGAAGAATAGATAAAATTAATTCAGTATTAAACAGCTATGGCATTTCTTCAATCGAAGAAGCAGAGAAGATTACAAAGGATGCTGGATTAGACGTATATAACATGGTAAAGGGAATTCAGCCAATCTGTTTTGAGAACGCTTGCTGGGCTTATACTGTAGGTGCTGCAATCGCAATCAAGAAGGGTGCAAGAAAGGCTTCAGAAGCCGCTGCAGCTCTTGGTGAAGGTCTTCAGGCTTTCTGTATTCCAGGTTCAGTTGCTGATCAGCGTAAGGTTGGTTTAGGTCATGGTAACCTTGGTAAGATGCTTCTTGAGGAAGATACAGAATGCTTCGCATTCCTTGCAGGTCATGAGTCATTCGCAGCTGCTGAGGGTGCTATCGGTATCGCAGAAAAGGCTAACAAGGTACGTAAAAAACCATTAAGAGTTATCTTAAATGGTCTTGGTAAAGATGCAGCTAAGATTATCTCAAGAATTAACGGATTTACATTCGTTGAGACAGAGATGGATTACAAGACAGGTGAAGTTAAGGAAATCGAAAGAATTGCTTACTCAGATGGTCTTCGTTCAAAGGTAAACTGCTACGGTGCTAATGATGTAACAGAAGGTGTTGCTATCATGTGGAAAGAAAATGTTGATATCTCTATCACAGGTAACTCAACAAACCCTACAAGATTCCAGCATCCAGTTGCAGGTACATATAAGAAGGAAAGACTTGAAGCAGGCAAGAAGTATTTCTCAGTTGCTTCAGGCGGTGGTACAGGTCGTACACTTCATCCAGATAACATGGCAGCAGGTCCTGCTTCTTATGGTATGACAGATACTATGGGACGTATGCACTCAGATGCTCAGTTCGCTGGTTCTTCTTCAGTTCCTGCTCATGTTGAGATGATGGGACTTATCGGCATGGGTAATAACCCAATGGTTGGTGCTACAGTAGCAGTTGCAGTTGCTGTTCAGGAAGCAGCTGACAACGGCAAGTTCTAATTGTAAAAGTTTAAAAATATGCATAAAAGCCGCAGTTCCGAGGGATTGCGGCTTTTTTATACATGTATAGGTTGATACGCAATGTCAAAAAAATAAAAGGTTCGAAGACCACATGGTTTGTCAGAGTGGCAACGTAAATGAAAGGGGGCAATGCATATATTATGTTGTTTAAATTAGGAATATATTTTATTGCAATAGGAATCGTAAAATTTATCATATATTTTATTAAAAAGATGGGAATAAAAAATGCCGAAAGGTAATCGGTCAATACAGACAAGGCAAGTGAAAAGTACAAATAAGTCAGACTGCTGCAATTTCTGAATTGATGAGAGAATTCATAGAAAAACATAAATAATTTTAAGTCCGTTACTTTTTGAGTAGCGGATTTTTTAATAAAGACTATTGATATATTGTGAATTGTATGCAGGTAAAGTGGATTATGGTATACATGTAGATTATATAGTTGATATAAAGATTGTTAAATTACAGTAAAAGTTATAATAAAGGAAAAATAAATCATATGCTTGTATAAATCAAAATTTATTAAAAAAATAAATTGTCAAACTGGCATTATCAAATTGTTTTAAAATGGCAATATACACATGTCACATATTCTGTTATTCTCAATAAAAGTTTATTTAAAGACAAGGAGAGAATTATGGAATTACAACAGACAGAAGTGAAAAATGGAAAAGAAGGATTGCATATTAATGTTGCTCAGATGTGTGTTACAGCTGTATTAATGGCATTGACATGTGTTGCAACAATGGTGGTTCAGATTCCAATACCACTTGGATATGCACATCTTGGTGACAGTGTTATTTTAATCAGTGCTTATTTTTTCGGACCGGTTGTCGGAGCATTAGCTGGGGGAATCGGTTCAGCTATGGCGGATATTTTGACAGGCTATGCAATATGGGCGTTACCTACACTTTTAATTAAGACTATTATGCCGGTTATTGCATGCACATTTTTCAAAAATAATGTACAGAGGTGCAAGGTATTTTCTATAAGAGGAATTGCAGGTGCTGTTGTTACACTATTATTTATGACTGCAGGATATGTTTTCTTTGGCGGAATTTTATATGGAAGTGCTGCGGCAGGAATTGCATCGGCACCTGGACTGCTTCTTAAATCAGTTGTGAATCTTGCAGTATATCTTTTTGTTGCATTTGGAATTTCCAAAGTTAAAAAATTTAATTAAATAATAAACAATATTATTAATATAAAATAGCATGCATACTCATAATATATATGATATAAATATACTATGAG
>PPYF01305319.1_pt1 | contig 16437 bp, 17 predicted proteins | sample 1559871 | NCBI WGS metagenome assembly PPYF01 (sample SAMN08240021, study PRJNA423297) | Human gut metagenome, whole genome shotgun sequencing project.
ATTAATATCCTTGAAATGCGCGATTCCGAGACGAGGGATATTTTCTATATTGCTTTTGTCGATAATCATTTGGTTGGTTCATACACATCCGGACTTGTCGAGTCGGCTATTGATTCGCGTAATAAACCTAAAATCGGGCTTGATCAGTCTTTTATTGAAACAGAGAAGTTGGTTTCCGGTAAGGGACTTGTCAGAGTCTTTGTCAATTATGCGCGTGTACCTCAATTTATGTCTATTTATTTAGGTACAAGAAATGAGTACATTGATCTGTTTAGCAATTCCATGAATTTTGCCGGACTTTATTTAAATACGAATAAGGAGCGGATGGAAGTGAAAGGATATACATTGAAAAAAGATTCTGCCGATCCTTATGTCACTGCTTTGTTGAATTCGGGAAAACATAAAATGAAAGCACATGAGATTCTGTCCGGGCGGACAGCTCTTTATACGAATATAGGTTTCAATAGTCCGGTGACCTTTGTAAAGGAACTGGAGAATGCACTGTCGGTTCACAATAAACAGTTGTATGATTCTTATCAAAGTTCCCGGAAAAAGATAGAAGGGTTATTCGGTATATCTTTGGAAGAAAACTTTTTGAGTTGGATGTCAGGAGAGTTTGCTATTACCCAATCCGAACCAGGTTTGTTAGGACATGATCCCGAACTGATTCTGGCTATCAGGGCTAAAAGTATTAAAGATGCCCGTAAGAACATGGAATTCATTGAAAAGAAGATTAAGCGACGTACTCCGGTTAAGATTAAGACTGCTAATTATAAGGATTTCGAGATTAATTATGTCGAAATGAAAGGCTTTTTTCGCTTGTTCTTTGGAAAGCTATTTGATAAATTTGAGAAGCCATACTATACTTATGTTGACGATTATGTAGTTTTTAGTAATAAAGCTGCTTCTTTACTTTCCTTTGTAGAAGATTACGAGCAGAAGAATTTATTAAAAAATAATCCGGGTTTTGAAAATGCACTGTCATATTTAAAATCAAGTTCTACTATTTTCTTATATACAGATGTGCGCAAGTTTTATTCCCAGTTGAAACCGATGATGAATCCTGCTACATGGAATGAAATACAATCAAACAAAGACGTTTTGTATTCATTTCCTTACTGGACTATGCAGATTATAGGAGAGGATCAGTCGGCTTCTTTGCAGTATGTGATGGATTATAGCCCATATCAACTGGAAGAGGTTGACGTTGCTATTGCTACCGATGAAGATGATAAGGAAATGAACGAAGATGCAGAGACCGAAAAAGAGCAGATGAGCGAACTGAAACGTTTCTATATCGAAAAGTTTGAAGGAAACGTTTTACGGGAGTTTTATCCGGAGGGAGCATTGAAGAGTGAAGCGGAAGTAAAAGAAGGGAAACGCCATGGTCGTTACCGCGAATATTATGAAGATGGGACATTGAAACTTCGTGGAAAGTATGCAAATAATAAACCGAAGGGTACATGGAAGTACTATACCGAGGACGGAAAATTTGAACGCAAAGAAAAGTTTTAGATAACGTCAACAAAAGTTGATTTAAAAATTAAGCTCAAAAAATAATCGGATTCTTTTTGTTTTCTCAAATAAAGCTGTAATTTTGCACGCCGTAAACGAGAGACAAACGCCGCTATAGCTCAGTTGGTAGAGCAACGCATTCGTAACGCGTAGGTCGCCAGTTCAAGTCTGGCTAGCGGCTCTCAAATTCTTAGTCTGCATCTCCCAAAAGAAAGAACGTGCCTACATAAAAACAGAGTTTCTGTTAGATGATATTGCAGAATTCGATAACGGTAAAGTCGCTTACCGGAAGGATGCGAACGTCATGAATAAAAGGCTTGAATTTGTGTTTTCACAATACAAAGAGAAATTTAATTCTATTGAATGTATAGACTATTTTTCTGCAATTCAGATAAAGCGGATTATAATGTCCAAGGAACGCCCTTCACATATTTCGTTTCTGGAGTTCTGGAAACAGCGCATAAATGAAATTAGGGAAGAGGGGAGGGAAAGCTATGCAAAAATGAATGAGGAGACTGTACGGGTGTTTACTAATGCGGAAGGAGATGTACCTATTCCTGCAATTAATACTTTATTGGTAGAGCATTTTAAAAAGTGGATGATAAAGAAAGGTTATGCCAATGGAAACATCGGATTGAGATTAACCCATCTGAAAGCCCGGATAAACGAGCTGATAAAAACAGGTGTTCTGAAAACGGATGTGCACCCATTTGTGTACACGAAAATACCAACAGCAGACCCTAAAGAGTGCGATCTTTCAATAGAAGAATTTCAGAAAATACAAAGGGCGGAAGTCGAAGGAAAAAGATTGAATTTAGGTAGGGACATGTTTTTACTCTCTTTCTATTTGTGCGGTATCAACTTGAAAGATTTATTATCAGTCGATTTGTCGGTGGATATACTTTCTTTTGAAAGAATCAAGACTGTTCATGCTAGGACAGGGAAATCAGTCATAACGATACCCATACACAGTGAAGCGAAAGCAATTATCAGTAAGTACATAAATAAAAGCGGATTTTTGGATTTGGGGTATTCTTATACCTATTCTAACTTGCAAAAGTACATCAATCTTTGCATGAGGGAACTAAAAGAGCACTTGGGAATCAAACAGACATTGTGTTTTTACTCCGCCCGTAAGACCTTTGCCCAATTCGCCTCTGAACTTGGTATTCCAGACGGGGTGATAGATTATTGCCTTGGTCATTCAGACAAGAATCGAGGAATCATCCGATATTATACGAAGGTAAAGCAAAAGCAAGCAGAAATAGCCATAAACAGGGTGATAGACTATACTAACAATCCTGAAAAATATACTGAATATATAGAGATGAGAGCAGATATTATGCTGATGAAAGGATAACCGAACCTTTTTCTTATATTTGCTGGAAAATAATCTATATGACATTTGAAGAAGCAATTGCTCTCATTGAGCGAATAAAAGACCAGGTTGTCGGTGCTCCAGTTAAAGGTAGGCTCATTGAATCTTTGTTCATTGGGCCTACCAACTGGGATGAAATGCATATCTTTATGAATATCTGTCTTCAAAAAGGGGAAGATGAAGCTATCGACGAGTTTATTGGCAAAAGTTTTTCTGTGTATGGCAGATCGGTAACATATATTAATCCTGACCTTCCACGGTGGGATGTAACTGTGTTGGATGACTGGGAAAAAACTATTTATAATTGAAAGAGGTAGCTTATTCGGCTACCTCTTTTTTTACAGGCACCAAAGGAGAACAACTTTCTCGATTAACAACTATATCACGCATATTAGGCTTATTATTAAAATTACGAGATATATTTTTTATCATATCAATATAATTATCTGTCCCATCTTCGTACTGTCGATAAAAGACTTTAATAGATAGGCAGTTATCATGCTCAAATAAAGTATTTAATAATGTCCGATCAGAGTTTCCACAAGAATGCCCCATTATAAAGACCTGATATGGACCTAATGCAACAAACTCCAAAAGCTTTCTATAATTTCTTGTTTTATGGTATCGTATAGATTTAATATTCTCTAGAAAATCATTATTCTGTAATCTCTCTATTCTTTCATAATCATCATCTAGCTCATCACCATATCCGAATATAATGGGATTATTTTCATTGTTAAGCTCTCCATGAATATTAATAATCTTGTCATTTCCATTTTTAATATATAATTTTTCTGCCGTTTTTGTATAATTAAAATTTAGAATCAAGGTGTTTGGTATAAGATTCTCTTTTTTAAAATTGTCATTATTAAGTTTCTTATCAATATAGTACCTCAGTTCTTCATCCTTTGTCAAGCATTCATTATATGAAAGATCTCCATGCCGGTCAATGTCAAAATCAAAACGTATATCCATATTAGAAAAAAAAGAGTTAATAAATGCAGTTTGCTTACAAGTGGCAACTTCTTCAAATTCTACATAACTTGAAAAAGCATCTTGTATAGATTGATGTTTTTTCAGTTCTGTGTTTTCAGTAATCCTAGTTAAATATTTTTCTAGCAATCTTTTTACACTATCAAACTCTTTATTAAGCGTATGGATACTTTCGTTTTGCTTTTGGTAATTTTCTTCTTGAAGTAGCTCTTTCAATGCCTTATAATATTCATTTTCTATATCTACCCAATTCACAAGAGAACATTGATGAGATATACGCTCAAAAAAATGATTTGTGAACGTTAAAGTAACTGTCACATTTGAACTAGGATCATTATTATGCTCATCAATTAGTGTATGCAATTTCCATAAAGGACTATCTTCTTTATAAGAAGAACAAACTTTATTAACTCCGGTTTTATCATATTCTTTTCCAATTTTTATAAACTGATCTTCATAGTCATTAAGAGGGTGTTTGCCCCCTCCATATTGTTGGTCTAACAACCGCCAGTATTTATCATAAATCCCTTCTTCAACAGTATCCCAATAATCATTTATAAAATCTTTATATCCAGTCTTTAAATTGTGAGCTAAATCAAAACCGTTACCAATAATTATAATTCTATTCATACTGGAGACTTATTTAAGTTAATAACAAAAATATCATAATTCAAGAACGAAGTTATGATCGCATTTATTTCCCATATTATATTTTTAAACATTCAATATTATTATTGTTTACAAAATCTTCAAACTCACCTTTCAATTCCCTACTCAATTTTAATTCGCTATTCCAAAGAGGTAATCTTTTATTTTGTATAACAGACTCCAATATTAAACAGTATTCTACTAGTAACGGATTGTCATTTTCTGTATTATACCAACATATTTCCAATTCGAAGATAGATAGCGCACGCATTTTTTCAGGCCACAGTTTCCATCTAGGAGTCTTTTGCTGCTTCCCAATTATTCGTCTTTTTAGTCCTCCTTTGCGATGCACTGTCTTTCCATTTTCTATATGCCCCGAACTTCCGATATAAACTGGAACCTTCGTCCCTTTAAAATAGCCATATACAATATACACTCCACAACAATCATCAGGAATTTGAGCCTTCTCACATTCTTTATTCAAATTGTCATCAATTGTGAATTTTAAACATCCCTGTTTATTATAGCGATTTAATAAATCAAACATGCCTTTCCAAATGTTTTTTTATTATTTTTGCCATCTCCTTTAACATATCATCCTTTACATCCGCACTTAGCTGACGAGTGTGGATTACAAGTTTTCTACCACTGGCATCATGATGAGTATAAAACCAATTCCCTTTATTAAACAAAAATCTACCGACATCATCACCGTCATAAGTGACACCAAAAATCTTATCTATCTCGCGAATATTGTCATTATTCTGAATATAATTAGAACATGCTAATATAATCACAGGAAAACTTTGAATAAAGGAGGATACCTGGAATAATTCTTTCCGTGAGGAAATTCCACTTTTATCGGCTTGAGCAGTTCGGAGACTAGGGGTATCATTTATCTCGGTAGTAAATATTTGAGTTGGGAAATCAACATACCGATTGTGAAACCCTTCGCTGCCATAGATATAATCTTTTAATCTCTGATACTTGCTCCAAGTATTTACACCCCACCCCTTTGCTACGTTAACATCTTGTTCTACTTTATGACATAACTCCATAATTGTATCATTACTAACATGATTATCCCACATAGATGCATTGCTGTTATAAGACTCATCAGGTTCTTCCATTGCAGACTCTTTACCCACTATTAGTATTTTAGAGTTAGGGTTTCCCCAACCAACATATTTACCATTTTGATTACAGTAATTTACAAATTCCTTAAATTCATCTAAGTATTCCATAGTATATCAATTTTATTTGGACAAATATATATGATTATTTTATATACGACAAATAATAATTAAAAAGCCTCGACTACACTTAGTCGAGGCTCATTCCTTTTGGAGTAAATAGCGTATTGTCTCTCGCTTTCGAAAATTAGCAACTTTTCCGTAGAGAGATGATACAACAGACATCCACGTCTGTACACAAATATACGAAATATAAATGAGATAAGCAAAAGAAAAGCCCTGAATCAGAGAGACCTTTTCGATAACGAGTAAATTTCTACATTGTGAAGGCAGTGATTGTTGCTGAATGGGTAAAAGAAAAAGGGATGCGTCACTTCATTTTGACATACCCTCAATCAGTTACAAAATATGCTACTCATTTTAATGCTTTAAATTGTTGTATCTCCACTTTTGGTTCTTCGTTATCATTATTCAATGTGTCTTTTACTACATCTTGAATAGTATTTGCATTAATCATTACTGATTGGCTATTCTTATACAGAAAGAAAGTCAACATAAAATACAATGCGACTAATATTAGACCAAATAGAAAACGCCTAGTGAAAATATATTTCTGCAAATTCATTCTTTGAATTAACAAAGGAGAAATAAACAGATACGAAGATGCGAAAAGTAATAGTAATACCCCTAATCCAATAGTATTAGCTATCAATTGATATAAATTTAGAGTCGTGTTATTTATGAATATATTTACAATTCCAAAAAGAAAAGTAATAGTGGCAGTAAATATTGCAATTAAATCATAAGCTTTTTTATCCGAAGTTTTAATATCATCTTTGATCTGTGTTATCTCTTTTCTCTCAATAGATAAATCACAACGAAATCTCAAATACTCCTTAGTTCTATTAAATTGTTCTAATCGTTCTTTTAATGTATCATAGTTAATATATTTAGCATAAGCCGAAGGAACGAATAGCATAATAAGTTCATCACCTGCACTATACATTGATTCTCCAAAAGGTAATTGAAAAGGGAAAAATTGATGAGAACGACTCCATTCATAAGCTTCTTCATATAAAAGAATTACACGATCAAGTTCTTCCAATTTATCCTCTATAAGCCTATCATCAAAATCATCTTTCCCAATATGGAATTCAATGCATTTAATAATAGCTTCTATAGCCTTCTCGTATGGATGGAAGTTTTTCACTCCAGTTCTTGCTTGTATATTCTCTATATGTCTAAGTTCTTCCTTTATTTGTTTTAAATTAGGTTCGCACTTTTGTGTATAAAAAGAAAAACGACAATTATGCAAGAAATTTAAAATTGAATTTAATGAAAATTTATCATATTCTTCTATTGAGCTACTAGGATTGATAAATCCTTGTGAATCTCGTTTTATTTGATAAATGGCTGAGTACTTTCTTAAAACAAAGTCCATCTTAGCAATATCAGATTTTACAGATAGATTTTGTTTATAATATTTCATCAACAGAACAAACGATTTCAATTTGGGATTAATACTATTAATATCATTCCAAAGTTCATTAGCTTTTTCTTCTGAACTACATTCCTCTATAACAAACTCATCATAATAGCCAACATCTAATTCTGCTGGATTTATGCAAACAATGTTCGATTCAGAGTTTATATATAAAGGAGCATTTTTAATCTTACGTATAATAAAGTGGCATTTATGAAGTAATATAGATAAAATAGCCCTTCTTTCCGAACTACCTTCACCTATATATTCCATCAATCTGTTTCTACTTAAAAGCAGTTTGTGAAATTCATCTTCACCGATAGGAAACCTATAATCAAATAAGCATAGAGGAATCGTTATATCAGAGAATAATTTAAGAATTTTATCTGTAGATTTGATATTCTTCAGTTTGTAAAATCCATATTTGTATCTATTCTCTTCAGTATTAAATTTATTTTTGGAAACTGTTACAAAATAATTATAATGCTTCAGCGCATTATAAATTGAGTAGTTCAAATCTCTATACCGTGATAATAGTCTATCTACTTTTTCACTTCCTGATTCTGACAGTAATGGAGGAGCATACTCCACTGCTGCTGCTGTCTTATCCAGAAAGCGATTCAAGACATCAATGAAATTATGAACATTAATATACTCACCACAAATAATGGACTTACTTAATAAAATAAAGCACGTTTCAAAGAAGCTTTCTACCTGAACATTCTTATTAAAAAACACTGATTCATCCTCACTACCATTTGGAAGCCAAGATTCAGGAAACTCTTCTATGAATTGATTATAACACTGTTCTAGTATACAGCTCATCCTTGTTTATTTATTCAAAGTATTTATTTCTATCGCTTCGAATTGATTCTATAGTCATTTTATAGCTTGACATATCCATTAACTTGGCAAAATTTATAGATTGCTTCCAACTATCCCATTTATGTGTAATTTCCACTAAATCAAAAGCGTTCAATAAAATAAGTAATCTGTTTTTTTCTTTTAAAGCATATACAGCATTCTTCACAGGAAGATAGTCATTTTCATTATAAGGCAATGTGATATCTCTTTTTTTCGTTATTGATCTTTCTGTCAGAACGTAAGAAGGCAGATTGTCTTTTTGAATTGCATTATATATGTCACTTTCAACAGGCCCATAGGGGAGAGCACAGAAATTATCAAATGTATCCAAAAGGTCTCTAGTATCTTCTCCCTTAGGAACTGCAGTCAGAAACAAAAGTTTAAGCATAGACAACTTAGAACAGTTTTTGAATTCTCTATTCTGCTCCTTATTCTCTTCGTTATACCATTCCTCAAATAAGGATAGCATATAATCAAATGCATATATTTTATTCATAAGACTTATTTATTTCTCTATATCAAAGACACTGTTATTAACTAATTACTACAAATAAAATCCTAAATAGTTTGTTGCATTATGTAGTATTAGCACAAAAACAACGTAATTATGCTGCAAAAGTAACGTAATTTACTAGAAGCGGAAATTAAATAGATAATTAATTAGATAATTATGCTGCCAAACATAGGATAATTGACATATTAACATTGCAAATGTGCTACTTTTTCCTCCACCTATAAACCAACCACCCCAAAATAAACAAACCTATTATACCTATATACACTTTATCCTTATGCAAATCCCACCATGATAGTTCTACGACAGTTTCTTTTTGATTCAGCAAAACATTAACCTTATTACTAATAGTATCAAGTCGATTCGATAACTGCTGCAAAGTAATGGATAATGTTTCATCAACTTCTATTCGTTCCTGTTCCTGCTTGGAAGCGGTGGTAGTACTTTCTTTGACCGGATATTGCTTCCCTGTTGAATCCGGATCAGACAAGTAAACAGTTGTATTTTCAATCTTCAGATCACTTAGTTTGTCTGTAGTAATTTTCGTTTGCTTATTCACATCCAGCCGTAGTGATTCTATTAAGTTTCGCAGATACAAGAAATCCCCTGAATAGTCAATCTGTTTCTGCGTCTCGATATTACGAGAAGTTTTGCAGGAAGTAAACCATATTCCCGACATCAGGAATATGGTTATATAGATTAGCGCTTTCATGGTCGGATCACTGTATTACGAAGAAAATTAGAAAATTCACTCCTGACATCGAAGCAGGGACAAGCCTTGATATATTCCCTAGGCTCTACCTCCCCGCTGCCATCCAAATCGGGCGAAGTATCACGGTGTCCGAGCACTTCGATTATAGGATACTCTTTGCAAAGCTTTGCAACTAATTCACGCAAACTAGCTTTTTGGGCGATCGTTCTTGTGTCTGCGGGCTTTCCGTTTGCATCTAATCCACCGATATAGCAGATTCCAATACTGTGCTTATTATATGAAGACTCTGAAAATCCTTTAGTATTACAATGCGCTCCGTCAATGCTTAGCGGTCGCCCATTCTCAACTATTCCGTTAAGATCAATAATGAAGTTATAACCGATCTGATTGAAACCCCGAGCCCGGTGCATCCGGTCAATGTCCTTTGCACGTAAATCCTGCCCGGCACGCGTGGCCGAACAATGGATGATAATTGCATCAATAGTTTTCATTTTGCGTCTCCTTTTTGTAAGTAGTTCGTTAAATAGGGGATGTTCTTTATAAACTCAACACTTAATACATAGTGCAAGAAAGCTACTACCTTGTAACCATTACTAGAGTTGGGTAGAATTTCTTTGATATTCCTTAGAATATTTACTCCATAGAAATAAAATACGCTGTACGTAATAAATGAGACACATTGTAGAGCACCTTCTGGATTGCCCTTGTGTTCACCTATAAAGTAGATGCAGCTAACCAAGGCAAAGAAAATAGTTGCTTCTACGATACACCTCCAAGCTTTTTTAAAAGAAAAACTCTCATGATTGATAAGGAGTGCAGTAAGCAGTCCACAAATGAAATTGAGGGCAAATACTGCAATAAGACTTTTGATCTCCCCAGAGATAGGATTGAGATAAGCAGCTATGCCGGTAATCAATCCAATAAGTAAGTTTTTGAAATAATCCATAATCATATATCTAAAATATTAATACTTTATTTAAAGACTTCGCTACAATCATCGATAGCTGTCTGAAACACTTGTTTCACTTCGCCAGAGGTTAGCCCATGATCCTCATGCAGCGAGAAACCGGTTACTCCATTTCGTGATGCATTGAAGAATCCGACTACCGTTTCATCCTTGACAATCTCGGCAGTAATATCTTTCACCGCTTCGGTACCACGGGTTGACATTCTGTATTTAACCCTGATAGCATCCGTAACCTTAGTTGAAGCGGTGCTGTTAGTTGCTGTAATGTTCATTCTTTGTTTCCTCCTTCTATTAAATCATAAATTTGTCCGTATGTACCTGCAGTGAGATATTCTCCACAAATCTCTTTTAAAAGAGCAGCATCTTCTGTCTCAATATTAAGTACTCCACGGTTGCTAATAATCTGTTGTAGCATTTTGTATGCTCGTAACTTCTTGGAAGTTTCCATATTCTTCTGTGGATTAGAACCAGCTGCAAATAATGCCTCTGCAACCAAATCACGGACAGATTTCTTACTTTCTTTCCCATTCACTAATTCAATAAACTCCCGACCTCTAAAGTCAAGCAAGTTTCTGTTTAAATTTACTTTCATTGCAACTTTATGTATTTTTTAATTCTACAATAATCCCCTTCACGATATGTGCTCTATATCCAAAAGTATTGCTGTCTTTTAAACCATATACCCATATATCTGATACTACGTCCATAGTATTTCCATTCCCATCACGAGGGTAAAATCCATTCGCAGAAACATCACCCAATACATTCACATTACCATCAAAGAAACCTGCATAAATGTAATTGCTCGGATATGTAGGATTTGATTTAGAAGAACCATAGATGGCCGCACTTCCTCCAGCTGTTGCTCCTACTGCACAAACTCCAAATTTACCATCAGTTGCAGCATTAAAAGTCACATTAACAACGCCTTCCTTTGCGGTTCCTGAACCAAGCTTTAAACTTCTTGATGTCCCTCCGAAATAATCTGAACGCGTCCAAACGAGACGTCCATTTTCGATAGTAAAACCACCTATGAACCCGGAATCTGCGTCAAGATGTCTAACTTTAATTAGACCAGTATTCAACGTATCTCCATCAATGATTGTACTGCCTAAATGCTCGATACCAACTGAATTTAATTCAGCCAAAGCACCCAGCTTATCGCTATCTGCTTTACCATTAATAGTTGCTTGCAGTTCGCTATTTAGTGATGAAATTGTTACGACACCTTGTAGGTTAATTTTAGATGAATGAATCGTAGTCTCTCCGGCCGCCTGGTTGATATAAGATATAAGCGTATTGCCACTTTCTAGCTCTTTAGAAGCATAAATTTTATTTCCATCGGCCGTGGTAATCCATCCGGCAGTATCTATCCTCTGCGTTAAGCTATCGACCCGCGTCACCTGTGCGGAGATTTGAGTATTGAGTACTTTCAATTCAGCGAAGCACTGATCTGAATAGTCTTTCAATTTATCCTGAATAGCTTTATTCGCAACTTCAACCGCTGTATTGAAACTAGCTAAGGCAGAATTAAACAGGGCAAACTTATCATCTACATTCCTCTTCTCCTCAACGGTTATCTGCCCGTCATTGATAGCTACATTAATTGCAGCAATAAGATTGTCAATAGCACCAAATAGAGATATTTTAGCATTAAGCAAACCTGTTTTCGCTTCACCTTCCAGATATGAATTTGCGTACAGTTTGTTATAGGTAGCTTCGACGGCTGCTCTTGTATTTTTGACTGTATTTAGATACTTCTCAATGGCTAAAGCCTCTGCTTTCGTGATAATGCCGTCAGCAAATGCTCCGTCCACATAGTCGTGCAAACCACTAACTGCGCTGTTTGCCTGTTCCGCTGCTTTGCCGGCATCTTCTGCGTCTTGTAAGGCTTGCAATGCTTCTTTCATAGCGGTATCCGAGAACTCCTTTAGCTTATCCTGAATAGCTCTATTTGCAGATTCTACGGCTGTGTTGAAATCAGCATAGGCACTATTGAAATAGGCGAAATTGGCATCAACGTTTTGTTTCTCTTCCGGTGTTGTAAGTCCGTCTGCAATAGCTGTATTAATTGCATTTATCAGGTCTGAAATACACCCCATAAGGGTAACTTTAGCATTTAATAAACCCGTTTTGGCAGACCCGGATAAATACACATTAGTGTATAGCTTGTTATAGGTAGCTTCAATCGCCGCCTTTGCATTATTAATCGTATTGATATACTTTTCAATAGCTTTCGCTTCGGCCTCCGTAATAATACCGTCAGCGAAGGCTCCATCTACATAATTATGAAGTCCTTCTACTGCATTATTGGCCTGTTCTGCTGCTTTACCAGCATCTTCAATTTCTTTGTGAGCTGCTTCCCATTCAGATAGATTTTCTAATCCGGAGGAACCGGCTTTAATTTGAATATTTCCGCCTATTTCCCCTTTTACCAAATCGAAGTACGTCTTTCCGTCCGGCGAAATAATCCGTTCTGTTGTTACACGTCCCGGGAGAATCTCTGTGAATCCGTATAATTCGACAAAACTTCTACTACCTTCATACTCGCTGTTAAGCACTCCAGTGAGCAAATGATAATATCCAGCTATCTGTTCCATTTTAATAGCTGTTTCACTCAAGAGGAATGTTCCGGCTTGATTCTCCTTGCCAACTTTAGCATATAGATAATATTTCTTTTCCGGGTCAATGAGTGTCGGAGAATTGTATTCAGCCATATCCCAGTACTTATATTCGTCTGCCTTATGAGAAGAAGAAAGAGAACTGATACCGAGTGTTAAATGCTGAAGGATTCCTGCCGGAGCAGTTAATACTTTGGTGCTAGTATTATAGGTGATATTGTGAGATACCTGCACTGGATTCGTTTTTGAATTGACAAAACGGAATTGCAAGCTTTCGTCGCCGACAAGTAGTTGCATGGTTGAAACGGTTATCGGATTGACAGAGCCGGAGAAGTTCAACAGTGCATCTTCAAGCATAGACATCGTTTCCTTTGCGTCACGAAACCGTCTCTTTGTGAATTGTAAAGCGTCCTTATGCTTCTCAATTACTGTCACCTCGTTAGTTTCTATCTTGTTCAGATCACTTGAAACAGAAGTACCTACAGGCTCATTAGAAAGCTCTATTTCGGGTGAATACGGATTATTCACAAAACGTTTGATTCCGATCATCCGGATAAGAGAACCTTCCGGATGAAACTGTGTGTCAGAGAAGTTTACATATCCACCTAGCACAATCTTTCCGCCTATCTCCAACCAGCGCTTTTTAGCCCAAATACCGTCCAATGTCCCGGTAAATATGAATGCTTTATCTTCATGTTCATAGAGGTATTTAGCAGCTTCCTTGAAAGCTTCCCAGCTCGCACCCGTTTGTGTACTATCGTTACAGATATAAACCTTCGGCAATTGCATTCCGAACACTGCGTATGTATCACCAACCTTCGGTCGCCAGACTTCCGGCTCCGGCATAGTAATACCATCAATTTCCTGCGGAACAATTTCAAATCGACGTGCCTCTTTCTTGTCTTTCGCTTCATGGATATACTTTACTTCGAACTCCTTGCCTGTAAGCATACCAGTCTGGAAAATAACCGTCATTGTTTCTCCTGCTATGAGACAATCTTCGAAATTCAACTCTTCAGGAATGTCTTTATCTACAAAGTCAAAGAAGTTATTCTCCTTGTTCACTTCAATAACAGAACTAACAGTACCAACACGGGAAGGATAAATAGCTGTACAGTCCAGACTATCTTCCTTTGCTGTTGTAAGTTCTTTATCAGCACGCATGACACAAGTTCCATCCGCATCTGTCTTATACGTTCTCCCTTCGTAAACAAGAGTCTTATTCTTTGGAAGTAACAGGTATTTAGATCCGTATGTAGAATAATCAATATTGCGATCTGTAGTTTCTACCAAAATTATTTCGGGTGGTATATCCCCAGAAGTCCTACCAACACCGACCTTGAAGCCGTGGCCTTTACCATACGACAGTTTCAAAGGGTTCTCCTTGTTATACTCAACTTTACGCAGATGGATAGTCTTAATTTGCTTTCCATTCACAGTTTCTTCAGTGATCTGCCATTCTGTTTCATATAGTTCTGCAAGTTGATTGAGAGCGTCAAGTATATAGGTGTGATTGTAGTTGATTACTTTCTCCGTTCCCTCGATACAATCACCGACTTTCCACCCGGTACTCCGACGGTTCAGGTTTTCAACGAGTAGACGTAGATGTTCGTGTGCCTTAGCTGTATATGAGAACTTAATACTTCTATCAACGGTATGGCGTACTTTCCACAACATCGTATCAGCCTTCCCAGTTTCCAGAATCAATGTATATTCGAAGTTACGTTCACCGTTCTTCTTGAAATTGCTATCCTTCTTCAAGGAATAACGCTTCCCGTAGAAGTCACACCAGGAGCCAACTGGAATTTCAATATACCCCGGATGTGAAAAATACAAAGTGAGTGTATCTTCTCCCATGATAGCTTCATAAGAGTAGCTTTCATCCTTTACTTCGATTTTTATTTCCTTATCACCATTATATAAACTTATCATGTCCTTAGAATTATATCCTAAAATATAAACGTCAAATAGAAATGTATTGAATAATAGGCATAAAAGTAAGGAAATGATAGACGAATCATTGCCAAAATAATATATAACACACAACATCAACGGCATTGTCACGAAATAAATCAAAATGAAAAATATTTAAAAGAAATCACTCAAAATGTAGTTTAATTCACCTAAGTTCTCTCGGAACGAATTCCGCGTTGAAAGATTTTTCCAATGTTACGACAAAAAGCCTCGGACAGAATGGGTACTATAAACTGCCAGATGGGATGTTGATTCAATGGGGGACTGGAGGAAATGGGGTAAATCAAATAGTTTACTTTCCTACTAGTTTTTACAATACATCGTATGTTGTAGTAACTACTGCTATTTCTTCTGTAATGAATTCTATAGTAAAAATGATAAATGGAAAAAATGTATCTTATTTCAAAGTCTATTCGGTAGGTCCAACAATTGAAGCTGGGGAGATGTTCGGATGGATTGCAATAGGAAGATGGAAGTAGAAAATATTATAACATCAATTTGCTTATGAATTGTTTTAGTAGAAAAATAGTATTGATTTTTGCCGCAATTATTTTGCAAAGTTCTCTCGGGACAAATTGTGCGTTAAAAGATTTTTCCAATGTTACGACAAAGGACCTCGGACAAAATGGATATTATAAGCTACCAGATGGTCTATTGATTCAGTGGGGATATGGTGGTGGGTATTCAGGGGCTACTAATTATTTTTTTTCTACGTCTTTTTTAAACACTTACTATTCAATATCAATGTGTGCAGAATATGCCGTTACTGCTGAATCCGTCGTTTTATGCCCTTATATTAACACTAAAGCTACTACTTATTTCAAAGGCGGTATGACATATACAAGTGGTAATGTAGTATATCCTACTTCTTGGAAATTCTTTTGGATAGCTATAGGTCGTTGGAAATAGAAATATTATAACATAAATTTGATTATGGATAGATTTAGTAGAAAATTGGTATTACTTTTATTGCTTGTAATTTGGCAAAGTTCTCTCGGAACTAATGCTATTTTATTAGAAGCTCAAAATTTAGGACAGAATGGCTATATAAAATTTAATAACGGTCTTATGATTCAATGGGGATATAACACCGGCTCTAGCACTCACACTTTAACCGTTTATATGCCTGTTTCATTCTACAATTCGACCTATAATGTATATGGTAATATAATAAAAGATGCATCAGATAATAACTTATATACTTTCTGTCCAATTTTAAATAACGGTTCAAGCTATTTTAAAGTTGACAGAACTTTTTATGCTAGTGGGGCTACAGGTAATTCTATTGCAAAATTTACTTGGTTTGCAATCGGTCGCTGGAAATAACTTAAAAGAATAAAATTTATGAAGTATTGGAAACAAGGATTTTATGATGAACCGGTTGACGGTTCGGTAGAGATTACAGATGAGTATTACAATCAGTTACTAGCCGGGCAATCAGCCGGACTACTTATAAATGAAAGTAAAAAGGGATACCCGATCTTAATTGTACATGAGTGTGACCTGAAAAGTCACGTAATTGATTGTTAAACAGCAATGTATATTGCAAGATTTAACCCGCTGTTCCGTCAGCGG
>PPYF01243314.1_pt1 | contig 16435 bp, 11 predicted proteins | sample 1559871 | NCBI WGS metagenome assembly PPYF01 (sample SAMN08240021, study PRJNA423297) | Human gut metagenome, whole genome shotgun sequencing project.
GCGCCAGCACAGGAGCGTGTGCAGCGCACACGCGCAGCCGTGTAAACGGCAGCTTTGGGAGTTATTATACCATAAAATATCCCACCGAGAGAAGTTTGTGCTATACTGGAGAAAAAGAGCGGTTCGCGCCGCGCCAATACAGGGAGGACACGGCAATGGAATATGAGATCGACGAGGTCCGGAAAATATCCATCGGCGGAGTGGGACAGAAAATTCATATCCGGGGCGAGAAAAGAACGAATCCGGTGCTGCTGTTTTTACACGGGGGCCCCGGCATCAGCAACCGGGACAGTGTCGTCAACCGGGAAAAAGACCTGTGCGACGTGTTTACCATTGTTGCGTGGGATCAGCGGGGCACGGGCGGATCCTACTGGGGTGTAAAAAAGGAAACGCTGAATCTGGAGCAGCTCATCTCCGACGCTGCGGAGCTGGTGGAGTATCTGTGCGCCGAGGTGTTTAAAGGCATGATGGCCCAGCGGCGCATCATGAAAAAATACGGCGGACACTCCATGAACAAGGGGACCTACTGGACGGATACCGCCCTGCCGCTGCTGAGGAGCCGTGAGTTTTCGTTCACAGACAAGCTCGGCCTTGCATTGGGGTATAAAAGGTGCCTGACATATATGTGGCCCACGACGTCCAAATGTGACTTCCCGCGGGAGTGCACGCGCTTTGCCATGCCCTATTATATCTTTCAGGGAGCTCATGACAACAACACGCCCAGCGCGTTGGTGCAGGCCTATTATGACGCAATTGAAGCGCCGGATAAGGATCTGATCTGGTTCGAGCACTCGGCTCACGGCCCTCTGCGGGAGGAGCCGGAAACGTACAAAAGACTGCTGCGAGAAAAGCTGCTGCAACCGGGCAGCCGTCACGGGCCTCGGCGGCCGCAGGCAGCTCTTCCTCGGGAATGTCCCCGGCCATGGCGACGGCGACACCGTCCTCCAGCGTGAATACAGCGGGGCAGGTGGAGGCACACAGGCCGCAGCCGATGCACCCTTCGTTGACAATGGCTTTCATAATGCTTCCTCCTTCTGGTAGTTCATAAACGGTGCCCTGCACGGCACAGAGGCCGGAGACCGCTTTCGCGGCGGACCGCCGCCCTGCAGAGCCGCATGTGGAAAGGATAGGCGCTTTCGTGCCGTTTTATGCGTGGAAGCACTGTTTTCCTGCCGCACGGTGGAAGAAAAGCGGAAAACAAAACGCGCGCGGCAGAAAAGCCGAGCGCGCAACGTGCAGGAAAAAGATGGCCTTACAGTGTCAACCCGGCCACGGTCATACAGCCCAGCTCGCCGATGATATACGCTGTAATGCGCGTGCCGGCGGGCATAGCGGCGGTGTCCAGCAGGACGTTGCCGGCCTGGGACACGTTGGTGTAATAGAAGCGTTTGTGCGCCGTGGTGGCATAGGCATGGCCGTCCTGTACGGTGTAACATACCGTGCCCGTGCACAGGCCGTCCTTTTCGCAGAAATCCGTGGCAAGGCTTTTGCGTTCGCCGCGGAGGAACAGCGCGAATTCCCCGGCGATCTCTGTGCGGCGCAGTTCGCCGGTCACACGCTCGGGCGGGGCGACGGCGCGCGCGCCGTCCTTGCCGTGAATGAAATACGCCACGCCGCCCCAGGCGTGGGCGAACTGGTCCAGCCGGTAGCGCCGCTGGGCTGCGGCGTCGCCCGGCGCGTAAGGGTCATTGACAAGCACGTACTCTGTGCCGTCCTCGCCGGTTTCAAAGCCGCGCACCACCATCAGATGGCCGTCGGTACAGCCCGTCGTGCCCTCCAGCAGAGGCAGGCCGCGTTCTTCAGCATGCTCCGGCGTATCCGCGTAATGCACGCTCACCCCACACGCAAACCCGTTTTTTATCTCTTTCTTCAGTCCGGCGATATCCGCAAAGGCGACATAGCACTCATATCCGTAGCAGCCCGCAATGGCGGTGGTAAAACTCCAGTTGCCGTTGCCCGCGTATGTATAATCGTAGTTGGCGTGGGCCACCTCTTCGGGCAGCAGGTCCTCGCCCCAACGGTTCATCAGCATGGTGACCGTGGTGGGGCTGCAGATGACAGAGCCGATGCGCGGGTCCCGGATGAGCTGAGAATAAGCGGGAACAGGGACGCACCGGTGCTGAAGCGCTTCGCCCGTTTCCCGCTGCCAGCTCGTGGGACGTACGGAGGCGGCAAGCAGATATACGGAGGGGGAACGGCGCACGTCGTCTGTATAAAGGCTGGCCCGGAGCTGGAACAGAGAAGCACCGCCGGGCGCACGTACATTGACCATGTCGGTATCCAGATAAGCTGCGGCGTCTTCCGGGTGCTGCACAGGCAGGCTGGCGCGGCGCAGGAACGGACTCCATTTGCCGTAGGGCATCCAGGGCGTCCACGCCCCGGCCGCAAATACGCGCACGGCGAGCTCCACCGCGGTGCCGGCGGGCGTGGCCGCATTCCACGAAGCGACCAGCGCATTGAACGCGGGGGCCGAAATTTCCGGTGTGGTGTAGCAGCCAGCCTGTACGTAACGCCCGGCATACTGCTCCAGGCGCAGCGCTCCGTCTGCGTAGGCGGTATTTTCAAACGCTCCGGACGCAAAGGCTTTTTCGTCTTTCAAAACGAACGTATGGTTCGTCATATACAAGCTCCCTCACACAAAACCGCCGGGGACACGTTATATGAAGCGGTTCCGGCGGCGTTTTCACAATTTTATCACAAAGTATCTATAATACCAAATATTATCGCACAAGCGGTCAAAAGTCAAGTTACAAAACGCTTTCCTTTTCGCCGTGTTTCGTGTATAATGATATAAAATATCAATAAGAACCGGATACCGCAACATGCGGCACCCGGTTGAAGGAGTGACAAAAATGAATGCACTGACGCTTGCCGCGCTGGGTACGGGCTTTACCTTTTTGATGACGGCTGCCGGGGCGGCGGTCGTGTTTCTGTTCAAGAATGAGATCAAGCCCTCGTTCCAGCGTGTGTTTCTGGGGTTTGCCGCCGGCGTGATGATCGCGGCCAGTGTGTGGAGCCTGCTGATCCCCTCCATTGAGATGGCCGGGGAACAGGGCGTACCGGGATGGCTGCCTGCGGCCGGAGGCTTCGCACTGGGCGCATTGTTCCTGATGGTGCTGGATGCCTTAATGCCCCATCTGCACCCCGGCTCCAGCGAGGCGGAGGGCGTACATACCAGCTTCAAACGCACCACGCTGCTGGTGCTGGCTGTAACACTGCACAACATTCCCGAGGGCATGGCCGTGGGCCTGGCCTGTGCGCTGGCGGCAGGCGGCGGCTCATCCAGTGTGACGCTGGCGGGCGCGATGGCGCTGTGTTTGGGCATGGGGCTGCAAAATTTCCCTGAGGGTGCGGCCATTTCGCTGCCGCTGCGGCGCGAGGGGCTTTCCCGTCCAAAGAGCTTTGTCTATGGTGCGCTCTCGGGTATCGTGGAGCCCATCGGCGGCATCCTGGCCGTGCTTATCGCGGGCAGCGTTACGCCGCTGATGCCCTGGTTTCTCAGCTTTGCTGCGGGCGCGATGATCTATGTGGTGGTAGAGGAGCTGATTCCCGAGGCGCATTTGGGCGAGCATTCCCACCCGGGTACACTGGGTGTGCTGGCGGGCTTTCTGGTGATGATGGTGCTGGATGTGGCACTGGGGTGACCGATGGAACGGAGGTATATATTCCGCCGGGCACGGCCCGAGGACGCGGGGGACATTGTCCGGCTTTACAATTCCAATCCCTGTTTTTTGGAGCGTCATTTGGGATGCCGGGCAGTGGACGGCACGTTCGTTCTCCAAGAATGGCGGCAGATGAAAAAGGAAGGGTTTTCCACTACGGTCGTCACGGATGCGCAGACCGGAGCGGCCGTTGGATTCATAGATTGCCGGGATTCGGAGCCTGTTTATCTTTCGCTGTTCCTGTTGGATGCGGCGCTTCAGGGGAAAGGCTTGGGAACGGAACTGTACCGGGAGTTTGAGGAAATGCAGCGCCGCAGGGGGCGCAAAGGCATCCGAATCGACGTGGTGGACGATTATGAAGGGAACCTTGTTCCGTTTTGGAAACGGCGGGGCTTTGAAGAAGGAGAAGAAATCACGCTGGAATGGGGCGGCAAGGCTTCCCGTGCCCGTGTGATGTACCGTGATTTGATATGAGTGGACCGCGCAGAGTACCGCGCGATCTTCCGGCAAAACGAACGCCCCGCCCGAAAGTCTTCGGCGGGGCGTTTGTTTTATTTCTGAGACACTTATTTTGCGTAATCTACTGCCCGGGATTCACGGATGACGTTTACCTTGATTTGGCCGGGGTAGTCCAGCGTTTCCTCGATTTTCTGGGAAATGCTGTGAGCCAGAAGGATCAGAGCGTCGTCGTTGATGGCGTCCGGCTTTACCATGATGCGTACCTCGCGGCCCGCCTGAATGGCGAAGCTGCGCTCTACGCCCTCGAACCCGCTGGCGATCTCCTCCAGGCTTTCCAGGCGCTTGATATAGCTTTCCAGATTCTCACGGCGCGCACCGGGCCGTGCGGCAGAGATGGCGTCGGCCGCCATGACGATGAACGCCAGCGGCGTTTTGGCCTCCACGTCGCCGTGGTGGGCCTCTATGGCATGGATGATGGCCGGGTTTTCCTTATACTTTTTGGCGATGTCTACGCCGATGCTGATATGGCTGCCCTCGATCTCGTGGTCCAGCGCCTTGCCGATGTCATGCAGCAGGCCGGCACGGCGGGCCTGCGTGACGTTCACGCCGAGCTCTGCGGCCAGGATACCGGAGAGATAGGCCACCTCCAGCGAGTGGTTCAGCACGTTCTGGCCGTAGCTGGTGCGGTAGCGCAGGCGGCCCAGCAGCTTTACCATATCCGGGTGGATGCCGTGGACGCCTACGTCCATAACAGCCTTTTCGCCCTCGCGCTTCATGGCGAGCTCCAGCTCGCGGCGGCATTTTTCAACGGTCTCCTCAATGCGGGCCGGGTGGATACGGCCGTCGCTGATGAGCTTTTCCAGCGTCATGCGGGCAACCTCGCGGCGCACCGGGTCAAAGCTGGAAAGCGTGATGGCCTCGGGCGTATCGTCAATGATAAGGTCAACCCCCGTGGCTGTCTCCAGCGCGCGGATGTTGCGGCCCTCCCGGCCGATGATGCGGCCTTTCATTTCGTCACTGGGCAGCGGCACCACGGATACCGTGGCTTCGCTGGAATGGTCGGCGGCACAGCGCGCCACGGCCTGGCTGATGAGCTCGCGGGCCATTGTGTCGCACTCGTCCTTGGTCTGCGTCTCGAACGCGGCGATGTGCATTGCCTTTTCGTGGGTGAGCTGCTCGTCCAGACGGTTGAGCAGCAGCTGCTTTGCGTCCTCCGCCGTCAGGCCGGCGATGGTTTCCATCTTGTCCAGTTCGCGGGCCTTGATCTGTTCGATTTCGTCCAAGCGGGCCTCCACAAGCTCGGAGCGCTTGGCAAGGTCAGTTTCTTTCTGCTCCAGAACGGCCGTTTTGCGGTCCATGGCCTCTTCCTTTTGGTCGAGGCGGCGCTCCTGGCGGCTCAGCTCCGAACGGCGTTCCTTGATTTCTTTGTCGGCCTCAGCCTTCAATTGAAAAGCTTCGTCCTTTGCTTCGATCAGCGCTTCCTTGCGCTTTTGCTGTGCGGCTTTCATAGCGTCGTTGATCAGGCGCTTGGCCTCTTCCTCCGCGCTGCCGATCTTTGCCTCGGCAGTTTTGCGGCGGTAAGAAACCCCGGCGAAAAATGCAATGGCGGCAGCCACTACGCCTGCGACAACGGCGATCACAGCGGCGATGACCGGTGATACCATTTTCAGGGTTCAACTCCTATTCGCTTTTATTATGAATGAAAGTAATCTCCGGGGCGGCTGCCGCGTCACATTTTGATTTCAAAAAAGGTTAAAAAGGCAAACGGCAGGTCCGTCCGCCCCTAAAAATTACATTAAATCATCATTCATATTGTAAAGCGCGGTTTCACACTTGTCAAGAAATTGTTACATTTCCATGAATAAATCCTTACGCTTATACGAAAGGTTGTGCAAGTTTTTCGCCCGTGTGAAAGCGGCGGAATGCGCTTTGTGCTTGACTTTTGGACGCGCGCGTTGTAAGATAACGGTGTACACCATCCCGCCAAAGCGATGAAGCGGATAATGCATGCGCCGGCGCGCAAAAGAGAGGGCCGCCGCGGCCCGCCGTTCCCCAAACGGCATGCCGCGCGCTGCAAGCGGCTTTGCACCGCCGCCGTATGTTACCACCGCGGAGCGCGGGGGAGAACGGGCGCATTGCCCTGCAACTCCCGCCGGGCACGGCCCGTTACAGCCGGCAAAGAGTGACACGCGCCGGGCGCGCCCGCCGTGTGTAATTCGGGTGGAACCATGGGCATTCTGCGCTCATCCCGTATCAGTTTTACGGGATGGGCTTTTTTGTTTTCCGGTATATGCCGGAAGAAGGAGGATTTTGAAATGATCAACGTGACATTGAAGGGCGGCGCCGTGAAGGAATTTGAGCCGGGCGTTTCGCCAGCGGACGTTGCAAAGAGCATCGGCATGGGCCTGTACAAAAGCGCCTGCGCCGCCAGGGTGGACGGCGAGGCCGTGGACCTGCGCACTCCTTTGAAAAAGGACTGCGAGCTGGAGATCCTGACGTTCGATTCCCCGGAAGGCAAGCACGCCTTCTGGCACACGGGCGCGCACATTATGGCGCAGGCCATCCAGCACCTGTTCCCGGATGCCCAGTTCGGCATCGGCCCGGCGCTGGACGACGGCTGGTATTACGACATCGGCGGCACGGAGCCCTTTACGCCGGACCAGTTCGAGGCCATCGAGGCTGAGATGAAGAAGATCGTCAAGGCAGACCTTCCTGTGGAAAAACGGTTCATCACCGTGGAGGAGGGCCGCGAGATCTTCAAGGGGCAGACCTACAAGCTGGAGCTGCTGGAGGAATACGCCGAAAAGGGCTGGCAGCTTTCGGTTTACCGGCAGGGGGATTTTACGGATCTGTGCGCCGGCCCGCACCTGATGAGCACGGGCGCGGTGAAGGCTGTAAAGCTGTTGAGCACAGCCAGCGCCTACTGGCGCGGCGACGCTGCGCGGGACAGCCTGTGCCGTGTGTACGGTACGGCATACCCCAAGGCCGCCGAACTGGAGGCCTATCTGAACATGCTGGAAGAGGCCAAAAAGCGCGACCACCGCAAGCTGGGCAAGGAGCTGGGGCTGTTTGCACTGCTGGAGGAAGGCCCGGGCTTCCCGTTCTTCCTGCCCAAGGGCATGCTGCTGAAAAACACCCTCATCGACTACTGGCGCGAAATCCATAAGCGCGCGGGCTATCAGGAGATCAGCACGCCCATCATCCTCAGCAGGGCGCTGTGGGAGCGCAGCGGCCACTGGGACCATTACAAGGATAATATGTACACCACGCTCATCGACGGCGAGGACTTTTCCATTAAGCCCATGAACTGCCCGGGCGGCATGCTGGTATACAAAACGCAGCCCCACAGCTACCGGGACCTGCCCCTGCGTATGGGTGAGCTGGGCCTTGTGCACCGGCACGAGCTGTCCGGTGCGCTGCATGGCCTGATGCGCGTGCGCTGCTTTACACAGGACGACGCGCATATCTTCATGACGCCGGAGCAGGTGAAGGACGAGATAAAGGGTGTGGTAAAGCTCATCGACGAGGTGTATTCCCTGTTCGGCTTTGAGTACCACATCGAGCTTTCTACCATGCCCGAGGACCACATCGGTGAGCTGGAGGACTGGGAGACGGCCACGGATGCCCTGCGCGAGGCCATCGAGGAGCTGGGCCGCACTTACGAGATCAACGAGGGTGATGGCGCGTTCTATGGCCCGAAGCTGGATTTCCACCTGGTGGACGCCATCGGCCGCACCTGGCAGTGCGGCACCATCCAGCTGGATATGCAGATGCCCGAGCGGTTTGAGCTGGAATATACCGGCGCAGATGGACAGAAGCACCGCCCGGTGATGATCCACCGCGTGGTGTTCGGCAGCATCGAGCGCTTCATCGGCATTCTCATCGAGCACTTTGCAGGCGCATTCCCCGTGTGGCTGGCGCCTGTGCAGGCGAAGGTCATCCCCATCAGCGAGGCGCACCATGCCTATGCCAAACAGGTGGAGCAGGAGCTGCGGGACGCAGGGCTGCGTGTGGAGGGCGACTACCGCGCCGAGAAGATGGGATACAAGATCCGCGAAGCCCAGCTGGAGAAGATCCCCTACATGCTCGTTGTGGGCGCGCAGGAGATGGAAAACGGTACGGTGAGCGTGCGTGCGCGCAAGGAGGAAAAGGGCGGCACAAAAACCGTGGAGGAATTCAAGGCGCAGGTGTTGGCAGAGGTTGCCAGCCGGGAGCGCTGAACGCAAAAGGCAGACAAAAAAGGCCGCGCGTCCCCATTGGGGACGCGCGGCCTTTTTTGTCGTGTTTTTGCGGCGGCCCGCCGCAGAACGGTCAAAATTCCAGCTGCATAAGGCGGGCGATGGCCAGGATATAGATCTTCAGTGCCTTGAACAGCAGCGCCTCGCTCACGCCCTCGTCCGGGCCGTGCATGGGCCCGACCCATTCGGGCGCGGGTTCGCCGGTCTCTTCCATACCGAAGCTGACGGCGCATTTGAAGTGGCGCGCATAGGTGCCGCCGCCCATAGTGAAAGGCTGGGCGTTTTTGCCCGTTACATCGTTGTACGTCCGGATGAGCGTCTGGATGACCGGGGTATTGGGGTCGATATAGAACGGAACACGGGCGCTGTCCGGCAGGAAGCTGCCGCCCGCGTCCTGCGCCAGCTTCGACAGCGCGGCGCACAGCGTCTCGGCATTGGTGCTGGTGGGGAAACGGATGTCGATGCTTTGGCGCAGCGCGCCGTTTTCCAGCTTGATGACGCCGCCCACACAGGTGAGCGGGTCGAACACGTCGTCCTGCGCGGCGATGCCCACGCTGCTGCCGTCTGTGGAGGCGTGCAGCCGGCGCAGCATTTCCAGCGCGCGGGCTTCCTCCTCGCTACACAGGCGGTTGTCCAGCAGGTAGTCCACCACAAGAGCAATGGCGTTCACCGTACCGGCGGGCATGGCCGCATGGCCACCCTTGCCGAAAGCGGAAATACGAGCTACGCCGTCCGCCTCGGCTGTAACTTTCACATTTTCGGTGTCCTTCAGCGCGGAGGCGTCCGCGCGTACCAGCGCATAAGCACGGTCCGGCACCACATTGTGGGCCACGCCGCCCTGAAAGTCGATGAGGACCATATCAAACGGGGAGCCTGTCCAGCCGTTGCCCTCGGGCACCACGTCCAGATGCGTAATGGTGGCGATCTGCGTGGGGCTTGCGCCGGGCAGGTCGGCGTAGCCGATGTACCCTTCGCAGTTGTGTGCGTCCAGACCCATGCCGGCGGCGATGTCCAGCGCAGCCTCCAGGGCTTTCCTGGGGCCGGGGCCGAAAGGTGCGCCCGGCTGGGGTTGGCCTTCCACGCTGTTGATGTCCACCAGCGTCTTCAGGTCCCGCAGGACATTTTCCCTGTTTTCCGCCACAAAAGCATCGATCTGTTCCAGAAGAAGTTTTTCGTCCATAAACAATCTCCTTGCATAGTTGATACCTTTTATTATAGTATATTAAAAGGACAACACAAGACATAAAAAGGCGTAAAAAGGAGAAACCATGAAAAAAAACATATTGTTCGCACTTGCGGTCATTTTGCTGGCGGGCGTGATTGCCGTGACAAGAGTTATGACGCGTACAGAGGGGGCGACGGCTCGCGTGGAGATCACGGACGCGGAGACGATCACCCTGCCGCTGGACAAGGACGGCACCTATGAAATCAGCGAAGGCAAGCTCCCCGTGACGCTGGAGGTGTCTGAGGGCCGCATCCGCTTTATCAACAGCCGGTGCCCGGACCATATCTGCGAGGGCTACGGCTGGCTTTCAAAAGAGCACGACCAGGCCGTCTGTATGCCCGCGGGCGTTGTGGTATCGGTGGAAAAAGGCGCCTGACGGCCATCCTGCGCGCCGCAGGGGAAATGTACAGTTTTTGTAAAGTGGGAAAAACGCATTGCGCACGGGCCGGCTACACAGTATAATTGTATTGTTACTGTAAAAAAACTGTCAAAATTTCGTGAAGACCACGGGCGTGTATGGAAGGCCCGTTGGGAGAGACCGGAGGCCATGTATGACCATTTTCAACGTTATCAGCCTGGCGGGCGGCCTGGCGCTGTTTTTGTACGGCATGTCCATCATGGGCACGGGGCTGGAGAAATACGCCGGAGGCAGGATGGAGAGCATCCTGCAGAAGCTCACTTCGTCCACCTGGCGCGCCGTGGCTCTCGGGGCCGTCATCACCGCGCTCATCCAGTCCAGCTCGGGTACCACGGTCATTGTGGTGGGCCTTGTCAACTCGGGCATCATGCAGCTTTCCCAGGCCATCGGCATCATCATGGGCGCCAACATCGGCACCACGGTGACGGGCCAGATCATCCGGCTTTCCGATATTTCGGGCGGCGGCACGCTGATGGAATTCCTTAAGCCCGCCACGTTCGCGCCCATTCTGGCGTTTGTGGGCGCGGTGCTGTTCGTGTTCATCAAGTCGCCGCGCAAGCGCGACATCGGCCAGATTTTCATGGGCTTCGGCTTGCTGTTCATCGGCATGGGCATGATGACAGATTCTGTGAGCACACTGCGGGAATCCGAGCTGTTCGTCCGCCTGTTCACCACGCTGCAGAATCCCATTCTAGGCGTTCTGGCGGGTACGCTCGTCACGGTGGCGGTGCAGAGCTCCTCGGCGTCCGTGGGCATTTTGCAGGCGCTTTCCAGCACCGGCCTGGTCACCTGGGGCAGCGCCATCCCCATTATTTTGGGGCAGAACATCGGCACCACGTCCACATCGCTCATCGCGTCCATCGGCACATCCAAGGCGGCCAAGCGCAGCGCGATGGTACACGTTTATTTCAACATTATCGGTACGGTCATATTTATGGCGGCCATCTACGGCGTGAAAGCCGCGGTTGGGTTCTCGTGGTGGAACGACACGATGAATATGGGCGATATTGCAAACTTCCACACATTGTTCAACGTGGTGGTAACGCTGCTGTTCCTGCCGTTCACGAAGCTGCTGGCCAAACTGGCGGAAATGACCATCCCGGACAAGCCCGGAGAAAAGCAGGACATCGAGATCCCCGTGCTGGACGAGCGTCTGTTCAATTCTCCCGCGGTTGCCATCCAGCAGGCCAAAAGCGCCGTGGAGACCATGGCCCGCAACGCCCGCGCCAATTACGGCGAGGCCGTGCCCGTGCTGTACAGCCATAACACCGAGGTGCTCAATCTCATTCAGCAGCGCGAAAGCGTCATCGATAAGCTGGAGGTCAATATCAGCAACTATCTGGTAAAGGTGACTGATCGTGAACTGAACGAGAGCGAAAGCCATGCGGTAAACGAGCTGATCAATTTCATTGTGGAATACGAACGCATCGGCGACTACGCGTACTGGCCGAGCAGGTGGAGCCGCTGGAGGAGACCATCGACTTGATGATCGACACGCTTCGGGAACGGCATATCCTGCGCCTGAAAAACGGTGTGTGCGCCATCGAGAGCGGCATCATTTTCCTGGAGATCCTGACGAACCTGGAGCGCATCTCCGACCATTGCTCCAACATTGCCGCGCGCATCGTGGGCAAGGAATCCGAGGACGACCACTTCGACGCCCACGAGTTCCGCCGCAACATGCACGACGGGTATGTGCCAAATTTCAACGAGATGCTGGCGCAGTATAAGCTGAAGTATTATACACCGCTGCTGGAAAGCCAGGAGACGGCCTGAGCCGCTCATATGAAAACAAAAAGACCGCCCCGCGCCGGACGCTGGAACGCATCCGTGCGGGGCGGTTTTCTGCGGAAAAGAGACGGCGCACCGCGAACACGGCGCTGTACGCTGCGAGACGTTTCCTAAAACGCGTCCTCCGAAGGTGCCGAACCCGGCTGCGGTGGGAACGCCCGCACCTGCGGGCACAGGAAACGCCGCGCCGAACGCCGGTTCGGAAACGTCATACAAAAAGGCGTTCCCGGGCAGGATGCCGCCCACCCTGGGCACACGGCCGAACGCCGTGCGGAACGCCTGAGCGGGGAGCACACCTTCGGCGCTCCAGTAAAAGCCCTGCTCGTCACTGCCGGCCAGATGCCGCATGGGCGGCATTTCCAGCCGGCGCAGCGGCACGTCCGCCGGTTCCCCGGTACGGTACAGCCACAGCGCATCGCCCTGCTGCTTTGTACAGGACGCGAACAGATAAGTGCCGGCAGCGTCGTCCGGCGTGACGGCAAAGCCGAAGCGGGCCGTGTCGGGCGGCGTTTCATCAAATACCGTGACGCTGAAAGGGATTTCGCCATCCCGCACATAGCAGCGCAGATACGCATATACCTGCCCGCGGGCAGGCTCGCCGTTGAAATGTGTGATTTTCAATGCGGGCAGCGTTTCCATGGGCAGCGCGTCCCGGCTGTTTGTGATAAGAAAGGACAACGTGTTTCCTCCCCGCGGGCGGCAGGCCCGCGTTGCTGAATGTATGTTTTGAACGATATCCCGCCATGCGGCCGTACGCGGCAAACCGCATAAGACGCGGCTGTTTTGTTATTACAGTATACTGCTGTTAGTATAGCACAATCGTGCATAAAAACGCAACCGTTCCGCGCCGGGGCGCGCGGCGGCACAGGGAAAAAGCTGCCGCCGCGCAGGCCGCGCCGGATATTGTGAAAAAATTATCCGTTGTTGACTACGCCCGGCCCAGTGTTTACAATAGAAGATGGATTATTTTGCGTACTGGCGTTGTATCTGCGCCCCGGGTGGATACGGCGGCAACCGTAAAAAATACAAAAGGAGAAACGAGGGATCATATTTTCATGTCATCCAAATTCAAACGCAGCGCCCTCGGCGCGCGCGTGCCGCATGAAAAGAAAACATCCGGTATGGCCACTGTCGCCATGCCCCTGCCCGAAAAGATCGTGCTGCCCATGCAGCAGCATATCGGCGCGCCGTGCACCCCCACGGTGAAAAAGGGCGATGCGGTGCTGGTGGGTACCGTTGTGGGCGCGGCGGGCGGTTTCGTCGGCGCAGCCATCCACAGCGGCGTGTCCGGCACCGTGGAGGCCGTGGAGACCGTGCATATGCCCAACGGCCGTTCGGTACCGGCTGTCGTCATCAGGGCCGACGGCGAGCAGACGCCGGACCCGGCCTGTGTTCCGCCCGAGGTGACGGACCACGCTTCGCTCATTGCGGCGGTGCAGGCGTGCGGCCTGGTGGGCTTGGGCGGCGCGGGTTTCCCCACGGCGGTCAAGCTCTCGCCCAAGGATCTTTCGGCCATCGACACCCTCGTCATCAACGGCGCGGAATGCGAGCCGTACATTACCTCGGACAACCGGGAATTTCTGGAATGCTCCGAGAGCGTGATGCGCGGTATTGCGGCCGTCAAGCAGCATCTGGGCATCAAAAAGGTCGTCATCGGCATTGAGCGCAACAAGCCTGAGGCCATCGACCTTATGTTCAGCCTTGTGAAGAACGACCCGGATTATTCCGTTATGCCCCTGCAGAGCCGTTATCCCCAAGGGGCGGAAAAGGTGCTCATTGAAAAGACCACGGGGCGCGAAGTACCCCGGGGCGGTCTGCCCGCGGACGCAGGCGTTATCGTGCTGAACGTCACCACGGTGTCCACACTGGGCAAATACCTGGCCACGGGCATGCCTCTCACGACCAAGCGCCTGACCGTGGACGGCGACGCCATCGGCGAAGCGAAGAACGTAGAGGTCGTCATCGGCACGCCCATCGGCGACGTGCTGGACTTCTGCGGCGTAAAGGACGATGTTTCCAAGATCCTGATGGGCGGCCCGATGATGGGGACTGCCGTAGCGGACCCGGCTTTCCCCGTGCTGAAGCAGAACAATGCGCTGGTGGCTTTCGGCCCGGCGGCGGCCGCTCTGCCCGCTCCCGGCCCGTGTATCCGCTGCGGCAACTGCATCAATGCCTGCCCCATGGGCCTTTCGCCTGTGGAGATCGCGGGCGCGTACACCAAGAACGACGGCGAGATGCTGGACAAGCTGATGGTGGACCTGTGCATCGGCTGCGGAACATGCAGCTATGTGTGCCCGGCCAAGCGGCCCGTCACCCAGACGATGAATCTGGCCAAGGCCGTGTGGCAGAAAAATAAGAACGGAGGGAAGAAATAACGATGGAAAGCAAAAAACTGATCGTTACCGCGTCCCCCCATATCACCAACCATACCAGCACGCGGGGGCTTATGCTCAACGTGTGCATCGCGCTGCTGCCCGCACTGGTGGCCAGCACGCTTATTTTCGGCGCGCGGGCACTGCTGGTCACGGGCGTTACTGTGGCGGCCTGTGTGGGCTTCGAAGCGCTGTACTGCGTCGTGATGAAAAAGCCAGTTCCGGTGGGGGACTTCTCCGCCGTTGTCACAGGCATGATCCTGGCTTTCAACCTGCCCGCGACCATTCCGCTGTGGATCGCCATCATCGGCGCTTTCGTCGCCATCGTGGTGGCAAAGCAGCTGTTCGGCGGTCTGGGCTTCAATTTTGCAAATCCCGCCCTGTTGGGACGCATCGTGCTGTTCATCGGCTTTGCGGGCCGCATGACGGCTTATGCCTTTCCCCAGACGGACATTGATGCGCTGGCCAGCGCCACGCCTCTCGTGGCGGGCAACAGCATGGCAGGCAAGGACATGCTGTTGCAGCTGCTGCTGGGCGCCCACGGCGGCGTATTGGGCGAGACCTGCGCCGTGGCGCTTATTCTGGGCGGCATTTACCTGATCGCCACCAAAACGATCAGCGCGGCCATTCCGCTGTCCTACATCGGTACCGTGGCAGTGCTCAGCTTGGTGCTGGGGCAGGATGTGGTGCTGCAGCTCTTTTCCGGCGGGCTTTTGCTGGGCGCGTTCTTCATGGCGACGGATTACGTCACCAGCCCGTTCACCTTCACGGGCCGTATCGTTTACGGCGTATGCCTGGGCGTCATCACCTGCATCATCCGGTTCTACGGCAACATGGCCGAAGGTGTCAGCTTTGCGTTGCTGCTGATGAACCTGCTGGTGCCTTATATCAATGACCTCACGCGCCAGAAACCGCTGGGAGGTGCCAAAGCCAAATGAAAAACACCTGGAATGATTTTGTAAAACCCATCGTGGTGCTGGGCGTCATCTGCCTGGTCACAAGCCTTCTGCTGGCTGTGACAAACAATGTGACGGCCCCCATCATCGCGGAAAACGCCGTCAAAACGGCAAACGCCACGCGGCAGGCTCTGCTGCCGTCGGCAGACACCTTTACGGAAGTGGCGCCGGAAACCCCTACCGAGGGCGTGACGGCCATTTATAAGGCGGACAACGACAGCGGCTACGTCATTACCGCGCAGGCAAAGGGCTACGGCGGCGAGGTGCCCGTCATGGTGGCGTTCAACGCCGAAGGCACGATCGAAGCCGTTCAATTCCTGGACAACGACGAAACGCCGGGCCTTGGCCAGAAAGTCAAGAGCGAAGCGTTCCAGAGCCAGTTTTCCGGTATGCCCGCCGAAGAATTCGGCCTCTCCGACATCGATGCCATCACGGGCGCGACGATTTCCTCCGGCGCGGCTGCCTCGGCCATCAACGCGGCTATCGCGGCGTATAATCAGGAAGCCGGCGTGGCAGGAGAGGACCTTTCGGCCCTTTCGCCCGAAGAGCTGCGCGCGGCGCTGCTGCCCGACGCAGGCGCCATCACGCCTGTGGACGTCTCCGCCGACGGTGTGACGGAGGCTTACAAAGGCGAAGCTTACGGCGTTGTGATCTATGCGCAGGCGGAGGGCTTTTACAAAAAGCCGGTGACCGCGGCGGTTGGATTCGACGACGACGGCGTGATCACGGGCGTATACATCGACGCCTCCAATGAAACGGCGGATGTGGGCGGACAGGTGGGCCGTCCGCGGTTTGCCGGGCAATTCGTGGGCAAGACGAGCCTGGACGGCGTGGACGCCGTGGCGGGCGCGACGATTTCCTCGAACGCGGCGATGGATGCGGTGCAGAAGGCCATTGACGCGTTCAGCACAGTGAAAGGGGCGTGAGCGGAATGAAGGAAAAACTGAAGGTATTCTCCAACGGCCTTTTGAAGGAGAACCCGTCGCTGCGCCTGGTGCTGGGCACCTGCCCCACGCTGGCCGTCACCACGCTGGCCGTCAACGGTCTGGGCATGGGCCTTGCGGCCACGTTTGTGCTGGTGTGCTCCAACATCGCCATTTCGGCGCTGCGCAAGATCATCCCCGATAAGGTTCGTCTGCCGGCCTACATCACGGTCATCGCCACGTTTGTGACGGTACTGCAGATGCTGGTGAAGGCGTTTGTGCCTGCGCTGGATTCGGCGCTGGGCATCTTCCTGCCGCTCATCGTGGTGAACTGCATCATCCTGGGCCGTGCCGAGATGTTCGCTTCCAAGAACAGCATCGGCCTTTCGGC
>PPYF01196553.1_pt1 | contig 16433 bp, 14 predicted proteins | sample 1559871 | NCBI WGS metagenome assembly PPYF01 (sample SAMN08240021, study PRJNA423297) | Human gut metagenome, whole genome shotgun sequencing project.
CCGCTGACCCGGCGGCGTGTTTGCCGTTGTTCCGTGTCAGTGGTGGCGCATTATAGGGAGTTATTCCGGCCTGACAAGCGAAAAATATAAAAACTTTATCGTTCGCTCACTTTTCAGGCAAAACATCTTAAATATAGTCTTTTCCGTCTAACTTATAGACAAAAACGAGCCCCGAAGGGCTCGTTTTATCATTTACTGGACGGCGACAATCCGGTCTTCATTAACTTCCAGGCGAATCACTTTACCCGGAACCAATTCACCAGACAGTATTTGCTGTGCCAGCGGGTTTTCGATCTGCTGCTGAATTGCACGTTTCAGAGGACGTGCACCATAGACCGGATCGTAACCGTTCTCGCTCAGCAGTTTCAGCGCCTCGTCAGAAATGTGGATTTCATAACCACGTTCTTCCAGACGTTTGTACAGACGTTTCAACTGAATCTGCGCAATCGAGGCAATGTGCTGTTCACCCAGCGGATGGAAGACCACCACTTCATCGATACGGTTAATGAATTCCGGACGGAAGTTATGGCTTACCACACCGAGCACCAGCTCTTTCATGTGCGCATAATCCAGTTCACCGAAGCGTTCCTGAATCAGATCGGAACCGAGGTTAGAGGTCATAATGACGACCGTATTACGGAAGTCGACCGTTCTCCCTTGCCCGTCAGTCAGACGCCCATCATCCAGTACCTGCAACAGAATGTTGAAGACATCCGGATGCGCTTTTTCCACTTCATCCAGCAGGATGACGGAATACGGACGACGACGCACCGCTTCGGTCAGGTAGCCACCTTCTTCATAACCGACATATCCCGGAGGCGCACCAACCAAACGAGACACCGAGTGTTTCTCCATAAACTCGGACATATCGATACGGACCATCGCCTCGTCGCTATCAAACATAAAGTTCGCCAGCGCCTTACAAAGCTCTGTTTTCCCCACACCAGTTGGGCCGAGGAACAGGAATGAACCAATCGGGCGATTTGGATCCGCCAGCCCCGCACGGCTACGACGAATAGCGTTAGATACCGCATCAACCGCTTCGTTCTGACCAATTACGCGATGGTGCAGTTCTTGCTCCATACGCAGCAGTTTTTCGCGCTCGCTTTCCATCATGCGAGAAACCGGAATCCCCGTCCAACGCGCCAGCACTTCAGCAATTTCGGCGTCGGTCACTTTATTACGCAACAGACGCATAGTTTTGCCTTCGAGCTGCGTTGCGGCTTCCAGTTGCTTTTCCAGTTCCGGGATTTTGCCGTATTGCAGTTCAGACATCCGCGCCAGGTCCCCCACACGGCGAGCCTGTTCAATAGCGATTTTCGCCTGTTCCAGTTCCGCTTTAATGGTCTGCGTGCCAGAAAGCGATGCCTTCTCTGCTTTCCACTCTTCTTCTAACTCGGAGTACTGACGTTCTTTGTCGCTCAGTTCTTCGTTGAGCATATCCAGACGTTTTTTACTGGCTTCATCAGACTCTTTCATTAACGCCTGTTGTTCCAGTTTGAGCTGGATGATACGACGATCGAGTCGGTCGAGTTCTTCTGGTTTTGAGTCAATCTGCATACGAATGCTGGATGCTGCTTCATCGATCAGGTCGATGGCTTTATCCGGCAGCTGACGGTCAGCAATGTAGCGATGAGACAACGTCGCCGCTGCAACAATTGCCGGGTCAGTAATTTGCACATGGTGGTGCATTCGTCGATAAATAGGATGACGTTGCCTTCCTGTTTGGCAAGATCGTTAAGCACGCCTTTTAAACGTTCTTCAAACTCACCGCGATATTTCGCCCCAGCCACCAGCGCGCCCATATCCAGCGCCAGTACCCGGCGGCCTTTCAACCCTTCCGGCACTTCGCCGTTGATAATACGCTGCGCCAGACCTTCAACGATGGCAGTTTTACCGACGCCGGGTTCACCAATCAGTACCGGGTTATTTTTAGTACGACGTTGCAGCACCTGAATGGTACGGCGAATTTCTTCATCACGACCAATCACCGGATCGAGTTTGCCCTGTTCGGCTCGTTCGGTAAGGTCGATGGTATATTTTTTCAAAGCCTGACGTTGGTCTTCAGCACCTTGATCGTTCACGCTTTCACCTCCACGCATTTGTTCAATCGCTTGAGTAATGTTGGCGGTGGTCGCCCCTGCTGCTTTCAGGATGTCGGCCAGCGTGCCGCGAGACTCAAGTGCCGCCAGAACGAACAGTTCTGACGAGATAAAGTTATCACCACGTTTTTGCGCCAGCTTGTCGCAAAGATTAAGAACGCGCACCAGATCCTGTGATGGCTGGACATCACCACCAGTACCTTCAACCTGCGGTAAACGATTTAATGCCTGATTGATATCTGTGCGCAACTGGCCAGCATTTATGCCAGCGGATGTTAATAAAGGACTAACCGAACCCCCTTCCTGATTCAGCAGGGCGCTCATTAAATGAAGTGGTTCGATAAATTGGTTGTCGTGCCCGAGTGCAAGTGATTGGGCATCGGCAAGAGCAAGCTGGAATTTATTAGTAAGACGATCCAGACGCATAACTCCTCCCATAACGGATCAAAGTTGCTACTGGAGATTAAATGAGGTCATCCCTCAATTATTCAAGGTTATTGACCAGATTAATGTGAAAAGAAAATCACGCGTACCGGATCGTCTTGATTCTTTAGGTTATATCAGCCAAATGAAACTTGCCATACGACCGGTGGTCTTGTCGCGACGATAAGAGAAGAAAGTCTCATTTTCCGTATATGTACAACGGTCGCCGCCGAAAATTTGCTCAACACCCACGTTCGCCAGACGCTGCCGGGCAAGCTGATAAATATCCGCCAGATACTTATCACCATGCTGAATGAAAGCTGCACTTGCTTTAGCGTCTACTGCCATAAACGCCTCGCGAACCTCCCCCCCCACTTCGAACGCGCGTGGACCAATTGCCGGCCCTAACCAGGCGAGAATATTTTCCGGATTATCAGCAAAACAGGAAACCGTCTCTTCCAGCACGCCTGCGCACAGTCCACGCCAGCCAGCATGAGCGGCGGCGACTTCCGTTCCCGCTCGATTGCAAAACAGCACAGGGAGGCAGTCGGCAGTCATCACTGCGCAAACCGTGCCGGGCGTATTGCTATAAGAGGCATCCGCCCGTTTTGAGGCATAAGGTTCGCCAGTGAGCTTAAGCACATCTTTGCCGTGTACCTGCTCAAGCCAGACCGGTTTAGAAGGCAAATTGCCCGCAGCAAAAAGTCGCTTGCGATTCTCCTCAACGTGATCCGGGTTATCGCCACAATGGGCACCGAGGTTGAGTGAGTCATACGGGGGCAAGCTCACGCCGCCGATACGAGTGGAGCTACAGGCCGCAACACCTTTTGGCTGCGGCCACTGCGGGACAATCAGCTTACTCATAACCAGTCCACTTCATCCTTATGTTCTTCGAAATCGGCGCGCATCACCTCAATCAGCTCCACCATATCTTGTGGAATAGGCGCATGCCATTCCATTTCGATGCCGGAGATCGGGTGATAAAGACGCAGCATGGTTGCATGTAGCGCCTGGCGGTCAAACTTACGCAGCGTGGAGATAAATGCTTCCGAAGCACCTTTTGGCGGACGCGGACGGCCACCATAAACCGGATCGCCCACCAGCGGATGAGTGATATGGGCCATATGCACGCGGATCTGGTGCGTACGTCCAGTTTCCAGACGCAACCGCAGACGCGTGTGCACACGGAAGTGTTCCATGATGCGATAGTGAGTCACCGCTGGTTTGCCCATCGGATGCACCGCCATATGGGTACGTTTGGTCGGGTGGCGACTGATTGGCTCGTCCACCGTGCCACCTGCGGTCATATGACCAATCGCCACCGCTTCATACTCACGAGTAATTTCACGCCGTTGCAAAGATTCGACTAAACGCGTCTGAGCCGGAACGGTTTTTGCCACAGCCATCAGGCCAGTGGTGTCTTTATCCAGACGATGGACGATGCCCGCACGCGGTACATCGGCAATGGGTGGATAGTAATGAAGCAACGCATTCAGTACCGTGCCATCCGGGTTACCCGCGCCAGGATGTACCACCAGGTCGCGCGGTTTATTAATGATAATAATGTCTTCATCTTCATAGACGATATCCAGCGGGATATCCTGCGGTTCAAAACGCGCTTCTTCTTCAATCTCAGCGTTGATGGCAACCTGCTCGCCACCCAATACTTTTTCTTTCGGCTTATCACAAACTTTGCCGTTAACCAGCACTCGCTGGTCGAGGATCCATTCTTTTATTCGCGAACGTGAATAATCCGGGAACATTTCGGCCAAAGCCTGATCTAAGCGTTGACCGAGTTGGTTTTCGGACACCGTTGCAGTGAGCTGTACTCGTTGTGCCATATATACTGCTTCTTCGTTTATCGTTGGGGTTTTACGGCTTTGCCGTTTAATATAGTGTGCTATTGTAGCTGGTCTTAACCGGGAGCAGGAACAGAGAATCTCCCGTATTACATTTTGAGGAAAGTCAAAACGTCATGACGCGCATGAAATATCTGGTGGCAGCCGCCACACTAAGCCTGTTTTTGGCGGGTTGCTCGGGGTCAAAGGAAGAAGTACCTGATAATCCGCCAAATGAAATTTACGCGACTGCACAACAAAAGCTGCAGGACGGTAACTGGAGACAGGCAATAACGCAACTGGAAGCGTTAGATAATCGCTATCCGTTTGGTCCGTATTCGCAGCAGGTGCAGCTGGATCTCATCTACGCCTACTATAAAAACGCCGATTTGCCGTTAGCACAGGCTGCCATCGATCGTTTTATTCGCCTTAACCCGACCCATCCGAATATCGATTATGTCATGTACATGCGTGGCCTGACCAATATGGCGCTGGATGACAGTGCGCTGCAAGGGTTCTTTGGCGTCGATCGTAGCGATCGCGATCCTCAACATGCACGAGCTGCGTTTAGTGACTTTTCCAAACTGGTGCGCGGCTATCCGAACAGTCAGTACACCACCGATGCCACCAAACGTCTGGTATTCCTGAAAGATCGTCTGGCGAAATATGAATACTCCGTGGCCGAGTACTATACAGAACGTGGCGCATGGGTTGCCGTCGTTAACCGCGTAGAAGGCATGTTGCGCGACTACCCGGATACCCAGGCTACGCGTGATGCGCTGCCGCTGATGGAAAATGCATACCGTCAGATGCAGATGAATGCGCAAGCTGAAAAAGTAGCGAAAATCATCGCCGCAAACAGCAGCAATACATAACAGAAACCTGAAACACAAAACGGCAGCCCTTGAGCTGCCGTTTTTTTATTCTGTCAGTTGTGAAACTGAAGCGATTTAGTCGCTATCGATCTCATCAAATATGGCTCGCTTTGAGATATTCCTCAAGTAAAAAAACATCTCTTCCTGCGATTTCTCACAAAAAAGATTCGTTGACAAAAAGTGACAAAATTATGAGATTTTCATCACACATTTTGACATCAGGAACGGTATGCTGAATTCACCAAGACGGGAAGACAAGAGGTAAAATTTATGACAATGAACATTACCAGCAAACAAATGGAAATTACTCCGGCCATCCGCCAACATGTCGCAGACCGTCTCGCCAAACTGGAAAAATGGCAAACACATCTGATTAATCCACATATCATTCTGTCCAAAGAGCCACAAGGGTTTGTTGCTGACGCCACAATCAATACACCTAACGGCGTTCTGGTTGCCAGTGGTAAACATGAAGATATGTACACCGCAATTAACGAATTGATCAACAAGCTGGAACGGCAGCTCAATAAACTGCAGCACAAAGGCGAAGCACGTCGTGCCGCAACATCGGTGAAAGACGCCAACTTCGTCGAAGAAGTTGAAGAAGAGTAGTCCTTTATATTGAGTGTATCGCCAACGCGCCTTCGGGCGCGTTTTTTGTTGACAGCGTGAAAACAGTACGGGTACTGTACTAAAGTCACTTAAGGAAACAAACATGAAACACATACCGTTTTTCTTCGCATTCTTTTTTACCTTCCCCTGAATGGGAGGCGTTTCGTCGTGTGAAACAGAATGCGAAGACGAACAATAAGGCCTCCCAAATCGGGGGGCCTTTTTTATTGATAACAAAAAGGCAACACTATGACATCGGAAAACCCGTTACTGGCGCTGCGAGAGAAAATCAGCGCGCTGGATGAAAAATTATTAGCGTTACTGGCAGAACGGCGCGAACTGGCCGTCGAGGTGGGAAAAGCCAAACTGCTCTCGCATCGCCCGGTACGTGATATTGATCGTGAACGCGATTTGCTGGAAAGATTAATTACGCTCGGTAAAGCGCACCATCTGGACGCCCATTACATTACTCGCCTGTTCCAGCTCATCATTGAAGATTCCGTATTAACTCAGCAGGCTTTGCTCCAACAACATCTCAATAAAATTAATCCGCACTCAGCACGCATCGCTTTTCTCGGCCCCAAAGGTTCTTATTCCCATCTTGCGGCGCGCCAGTATGCTGCCCGTCACTTTGAGCAATTCATTGAAAGTGGCTGCGCCAAATTTGCCGATATTTTTAATCAGGTGGAAACCGGCCAGGCCGACTATGCCGTCGTACCGATTGAAAATACCAGCTCCGGTGCCATAAACGACGTTTACGATCTGCTGCAACATACCAGCTTGTCGATTGTTGGCGAGATGACGTTAACTATCGACCATTGTTTGTTGGTCTCCGGCACTACTGATTTATCCACCATCAATACGGTCTACAGCCATCCGCAGCCATTCCAGCAATGCAGCAAATTCCTTAATCGTTATCCGCACTGGAAGATTGAATATACCGAAAGTACGTCTGCGGCAATGGAAAAGGTTGCACAGGCAAAATCACCGCATGTTGCTGCGTTGGGAAGCGAAGCTGGCGGCACTTTGTACGGTTTGCAGGTACTGGAGCGTATTGAAGCTCTGATTATGACCCGTCTGGAATCACGCCCGATTCACGGTAATCCATGGGAAGAGATGTTCTATCTGGATATTCAGGCCAATCTTGAATCAGCGGAAATGCAAAAAGCATTGAAAGAGTTAGGGGAAATCACCCGTTCAATGAAGGTATTGGGCTGTTACCCAAGTGAGAACGTAGTGCCTGTTGATCCAACCTGATGAAAAGGTGCCGGATGATGTGAATCATCCGGCACTGGATTATTACTGGCGATTGTCATTCGCCTGACGCAATAACACGCGGCTTTCACTCTGAAAACGCTGTGCGTAATCGCCGAACCAGTGCTCCACCTTGCGGAAACTGTCAATAAACGCCTGCTTATCGCCCTGCTCCAGCAACTCAATCGCCTCGCCGAAACGCTTATAGTAACGTTTGATTAACGCCAGATTACGCTCTGACGACATAATGATGTCGGCATAAAGCTGCGGATCCTGAGCAAACAGTCGCCCGACCATCGCCAGCTCAAGGCGGTAAATCGGCGAAGAGAGCGCCAGAAGTTGCTCAAGCTGAACATTTTCTTCTGCCAGGTGCAGCCCGTAAGCAAAAGTAGCAAAGTGGCGCAGTGCCTGAATAAACGCCATATTCTGATCGTGCTCGACGGCGCTAATACGATGCAGCCGAGCGCCCCAGACCTGAATTTGCTCCAGAAACCATTGGTATGCTTCCGGTTTACGTCCATCACACCAGACCACAACTTGCTTTGCCAGGCTACCGCTGTCCGGACCGAACATCGGGTGTAGCCCCAGCACCGGACCATCATGCGCCACCAGCATGGCCTGTAATGGCCCATTTTTCACTGATGCCAGATCGACCAGAATACAATCTTTCGGTAAAGGCGGTAATTTGCCAATAACTTGCTCAGTAACGTGGATTGGCACACTAACAATCACCATTCCGGCATCGGCAACAATATCAGCCGCTCGATCCCAGTCATGTTGCTCCAGAATCCGCACCTGATAACCCGAGAGGGTCAGCATCTTCTCGAACAGGCGTCCCATCTGACCGCCACCGCCGACGATAACCACCGGACGCAGTGACGGACAAAGTGTTTTAAATCCTTTGTCGTTTTCACTGGAGTAAGATTCACGCATCACCCGACGCAAAACATCCTCAATCAGATCTGGCGGTACACCCAGAGCTTCCGCCTCTGCACGACGCGAGGCCAACATAGATGCCTCGCGCTCCGGAACATAAATAGGCAGTCCAAAGCGGCTTTTCACCTCGCCCACTTCAGCAACCAGTTCCAGACGCTTCGCTAATAAATTCAGCAGCGCTTTATCGACTTCATCAATTTGATCGCGTAATGCGGTCAATTCAGCAACCATAATAAACCTCTTAAGCCACGCGAGCCGTCAGCTGCCCGTTCAGATCCTGATGAATTTCACGCAGCAAGGCATCGGTCATTTCCCAGCTAATGCAGGCATCGGTTACGGATACACCGTATTTCATTTCACTGCGCGGTTGCTCGGAAGACTGATTGCCCTCGTGGATATTACTTTCGATCATCAGACCAATAATTGAGCGATTGCCATCTTTGATTTGAGCAACCACGGATTCTGCCACCGCAGGCTGACGGCGATAATCTTTATTGGAATTACCGTGGCTGCAATCTACCATCAGAGACGGGCGCAGTCCCGCCTGTTCCATCTCTTTTTCACATTGCGCAACATCCGCAGGGCTATAGTTCGGCGCTTTACCACCGCGCAGGATCACATGGCCGTCCGGATTCCCCTGAGTTTGTAGCAACGCAACCTGCCCTGCCTGGTTAATGCCAACAAAACGGTGCGGCTGGGCGGCGGCGCGCATAGCGTTAATTGCTGTTGCCAGACTGCCGTCGGTGCCGTTTTTAAAACCAACCGGCATGGAAAGCCCGGAGGCCATTTCACGGTGAGTTTGCGATTCCGTTGTACGAGCACCAATTGCTGACCAGCTAAACAGATCGCCCAGGTATTGCGGGCTATTCGGATCTAACGCTTCCGTCGCCAGTGGCAGTCCCATATTCACCAGCTCAAGCAGCAATTTACGCGCGATCTGCAGCCCGGCTTCTACATCAAAAGAGCCATCCATATGGGGATCGTTAATTAACCCTTTCCAGCCGACAGTGGTACGGGGTTTTTCAAAATAGACGCGCATTACCAGATAGAGGCTATCGCTGACCTCTGCGGCAAGGGCTTTAAATCGACGAGCATATTCCAGAGCAGTTTCCGGATCATGAATGGAACAAGGACCACATACTACCAGCAGACGAGGATCGCGCCCGGCGATAATATCTGAAATGCTTTTACGCGAGTCAGCAATCTGGGCTTCTTGTTGCAGGCTCAATGGAAAAGCGGCCTTCAGTTGTTCCGGAGTCATTAAAACCTGTTCGTCGGTAATATGTACGTTATTCAGCGCGTCTTTTTGCATGATGGCGATCCTGTTTATGCTCGTTTGCGATAGTTGATCCTCAGCGAGGATGACGTAACGATAACACATAAAGTAAAGTTTTCAATCCATATTTCGTACATTTTTATTTACACAGGCAATTTAGTCGCGCTTTCAACCCTTACCTCTGTATAGATAAATTTACACTCCCTTTGAAAACAATCCGCTATGCTTTGAAAAAGGAGAAAGAAATGATGAAAAAGTTTATCGCCCCCTTGTTGGCTTTACTGGTTAGCGGATGTCAGATTGATCCTTATACTCACGCGCCAACCTTGACCAGCACCGACTGGTATGATGTCGGTATGGAAGATGCGATATCGGGCAGCGCCATAAAAGATGACGATGCATTTAGCGATTCACAGGCGGATCGCGGTCTATACCTTAAAGGATATGCCGAAGGACAAAAGAAAACTTGCCAGACCGATTTTACTTATGCCCGAGGACTTTCCGGTAAAAGCTTTCCTGCCAGCTGCAACAATGTTGAAAATGCCAGCCAACTGCATGAAGTATGGCAAAAAGGGGCTGATGAAAATGCCAGCACAATACGATTAAATTAATTAAAACCCCACAAATAAATTAAACATAAGATTTTACTCATTGTGTTTTATTTCTCACATTGATGACGGTCGCATGAAAAAATGATATTTTAATGAGCATTCTGAAAAAATATCGATGCATTTCGAGCGAAGATGGTGGGGATCCCTGAATGCGTTTTTCTCACCGACTGTTCTTACTTCTGATTCTCCTGCTGACGGGAGCACCAATACTCGCTCAGGAGCCTTCTGACGTTGCGAAAAACGTGCGTATGATGGTTTCCGGTATTGTCAGTTACACCCGCTGGCCTGCGCTATCAGGGCCACCAAAGTTATGTATCTTTTCATCTTCACGTTTTAGTACCGCCCTACAAGAGAATGCCGCGACATCTTTGCCTTATCTGCCTGTCATCATTCACACTCAACAAGAGGCGATGATTTCAGGCTGCAATGGTTTTTATTTTGGCAACGAGTCACCGACATTCCAGATGGAATTAACCGAACAATATCCGTCAAAGGCGTTATTATTAATTGCCGAACAAAATACCGAGTGCATTATTGGTAGCGCCTTTTGTCTGATCATCCACAATAATGACGTCAGATTTGCCGTAAACCTGGATGCCTTATCGCGTAGCGGTGTAAAGGTCAACCCGGATGTCTTAATGCTCGCACGGAAGAAAAATGATGGATAACGATAATTCTCTTAATAAGCGCCCCACGTTTAAAAGAGCATTACGCAACATCAGTATGACCAGCATATTTATCACTATGATGCTGATCTGGTTGCTGCTTTCCGTGACCTCGGTGCTGACCCTGAAACAGTACGCGCAAAAAAACCTGGCACTGACAGCAGCAACAATGACTTACAGTCTGGAAGCAGCTGTCGTTTTTGCCGATGGCCCTGCAGCAACTGAAACACTGGCAGCGCTGGGCCAGCAAGGGCAATTTTCAACTGCAGAAGTACGTGATAAGCAGCAAAATATTCTGGCATCCTGGCATTACACCCGTAAGGATCCAGGCGATACTTTCAGTAATTTCATAAGCCACTGGCTCTTCCCTGCCCCCATCATTCAGCCGATTCGTCACAATGGTGAAACCATTGGCGAAGTACGCTTAACCGCTCGCGACAGTTCAATCAGCCATTTTATCTGGTTTTCGCTCGCCGTACTGACCGGTTGTATTCTGCTGGCATCAGGCATCGCAATTACCCTCACCCGCCATTTGCACAATGGCCTGGTAGAAGCGCTGAAAAATATCACCGATGTCGTACATGATGTGCGTTCCAACCGCAATTTTTCCCGACGAGTTTCGGAAGAACGTATCGCTGAGTTTCACCGCTTCGCTCTCGACTTCAACAGTCTGCTGGATGAAATGGAAGAGTGGCAGCTTCGTTTACAGGCTAAAAATGCGCAGCTTCTACGTACCGCGCTACATGACCCATTAACCGGGCTGGCTAACCGCGCAGCGTTTCGTAGCGGCATCAACACGTTGATGAACAATTCCGATGCCCGAAAAACGTCGGCGTTACTATTTCTTGATGGCGATAATTTCAAATACATCAATGATACCTGGGGTCATGCGACGGGCGATAGAGTCTTGATTGAAATCGCAAAACGGTTAGCTGAATTTGGCGGGCTGCGACATAAAGCATACCGCCTGGGCGGCGATGAATTCGCTATGGTGCTCTATGATGTACAGTCGGAATCTGAAGTGCAGCAGATATGTTCAGCACTGACACAAATCTTTAATCTCCCGTTTGATCTTCATAATGGCCATCAGACCACCATGACATTAAGCATTGGTTACGCGATGACCATTGAGCACGCCTCTGCGGAAAAATTACAAGAGCTTGCCGATCACAATATGTATCAGGCCAAACACCAGCGTGCCGAAAAGCTGGTGAGATAACAAGGATATATCGATATGATAAAGCACCTGGTAGCACCCCTGGTTTTCACCTCACTAATACTGACTGGCTGCCAGTCCCCTCAGGGAAAGTTTACTCCTGAGCAAGTCGCCGCTATGCAATCTTATGGATTTACTGAATCCGCCGGCGACTGGTCGCTGGGCTTATCAGATGCCATTCTGTTCGCAAAAAATGACTACAAATTGCTCCCGGAAAGCCAGCAACAGATCCAAACCATGGCAGCTAAATTGGCCTCGACAGGGCTAACACATGCCCGTATGGATGGACACACCGATAACTATGGTGAAGACAGTTACAACGAAGGCTTATCATTGAAACGGGCGAATGTCGTGGCCGATGCATGGGCTATGGGTGGACAAATTCCACGCAGCAATCTCACCACACAGGGTTTAGGAAAAAAATATCCCATAGCCAGTAACAAGACCGCCCAGGGCCGCGCCGAGAACCGCCGCGTCGCAGTGGTGATTACTACCCCTTAAAACACCAGCAAACAGATAAAAAAGGGCCAGCCAATTGGCCAGCCCTTCTTAACAGGATGTCGCTTAAGCGAAATCTTAGTTAAGACGCTCTTTGATACGAGCAGCCTTACCAGTACGCTCACGCAGGTAGTACAGTTTAGCTTTACGAACAGCACCACGACGTTTGACAGAAATGCTGTCAACTACCGGAGAGTGAGTCTGGAAGACACGCTCAACGCCTTCGCCGTTGGAAATTTTACGAACAGTGAATGCAGAGTGCAGACCGCGGTTACGAATAGCGATAACCACGCCCTCGAATGCCTGCAGACGTTTTTTGGAACCTTCAACAACCCATACTTTCACTTCCACGGTATCACCCGGACGGAAGGAAGGTACGTCCTGCTTCATCTGCTCTTGTTCAAGTTGCTTAATAATGTTGCTCATAATTTAATCTCTTATCCTGGGTAAACTGATATCTCGGGGGCTTACGCCATCCCATCATGTTTATGTTGCTGTTGTGCGTGTTCCGTTTTGAACTCCGCCAGCAACCTTGCTTGCTCTTCAGTCAGAGCCAGGTTTTCCAGAAGTTCAGGTCTTCTAAGCCAGGTACGGCCCAGCGACTGTTTCAAACGCCAGCGACGTATCTCGGCATGGTTGCCCGACAGTAACACTGGCGGAACTTCCATCCCTTCTAACACCTCAGGCCGCGTATAGTGCGGGCAATCCAGCAATCCTTCAGCAAAGGAATCTTCCGTTGCCGAGGCTTCATGTCCCAGTACTCCCGGAATAAACCGGGAAACGGAGTCAATCAGCGTCATTGCTGGTAACTCACCACCACTGAGAACGTAATCGCCGATTGACCATTCTTCGTCAATTTCGGTTTGGATCACGCGCTCATCTATACCTTCGTAGCGACCGCACACCAGAATCAATTTTTGATTCGTTGCCAGTTCGCTGACGCCCGCTTGATCAAGCTTGCGTCCCTGTGGTGACAGATAAATCACCTTTGCGCCTTCACCCGCCGCGGCTTTTGCTGCATGAATGGCGTCCCGCAAGGGTTGCACCATCATTAACATCCCCGGTCCGCCGCCGTAAGGACGATCGTCCACGGTACGGTGCCGGTCATGCGTGAAGTCGCGAGGACTCCAGCTCTGGATGCTCAGCAGGCCATTTTTAACTGCCCGGCCAGTTACCCCGTAATCGGTAATTGCGCGGAACATTTCAGGAAACAGGCTAATTATGCCAATCCACATAGCGCCGTCTTTTACCGTTTATCCGGTGGTTTAAAAACCAGGATCCCAATCTACTTCGATTGAACGAGTAGTGAGATCGACTTTCTTGATAACCTGCCCATCGAGGAACGGTACGAGACGTTCCTTGATACCAAACGCATCTTTCAGGTTTGCCTTAATGACGAGAACGTCATTAGATCCGGTTTCCATCATATCGACGACTTTACCGAGATCGTAGCCTTCAGTGGTTACTACCTGGCAGCCCATCAGGTCTTTCCAGTAGTAGTCCCCCTCTTCAAGCTGAGGCAGCTGCGATGAATCCACGACAATTTCACAATTCGTCAGCAGGTTCGCCGCATCACGATCGTCAACGCCTTTCAGCTTGATGATCATGTCCTGATTGTGGTGCTTCCAGCTTTCCAGCTGGACTTGCTGCCACTGACCCGCCTTCTGGATAAACCAGGGCTGATAGTCAAAAATGCTTTCGGCGTCTTCGGTGGAAGAAAACACTCTGAGCCACCCACGAATACCGTAAGACGAACCCATTTTTCCCAAAACGATGGGATCAACAGGTGCTTGCGCGGTGAGTTGTTTGCTCATCATGACCACCGTGACAGATTAAGCTGCTTTGTTTACTTCTTTGATCAGCGCAGCAACGCGATCAGAAATAGTTGCGCCCTGGCCAACCCAGTGAGCGATGCGATCCAGATCCAGGCGAGTGCCTTCTTCTTTTTCGCTAGCGATTGGGTTGAAGAAACCAACGCGCTCGATGAAGCGACCGTTGCGTGCATTACGGCTGTCAGCGACAACAACCTGGTAGAACGGACGCTTTTTAGCGCCGTGACGTGCTAAACGAATAGTTACCATAACATCCTCTTGTGTGAATAAAACAACCGGACCCCATCGAGGAACGGAGTCCGGTGTCATATTAAAAGCCCGAAAATTTTACTCATTTTTGCGGGAATTGCAATCAACAGTTGCTAACTCTGCTGTAAAAGGCCGTCGGCGGTGCAGCCAGTTTGGTGCCGGAGTGCGCGCAGTCACCGGAGCGTACACGCAGTACGTGAGGATGACGAGCACATCCCGGTGCCAAAATGGCAAACAAGCCAGGCCGATTAGCGACCAGGGAAGCCTGGGGGCATCATACCCTTCATGCTTCTCATCATCTTCGCCATTCCGCCCTTCTTCATTTTCTTCATCATGCGCTGCATGTCGTCGAACTGTTTCAGAAGACGGTTAACGTCCTGCACCTGCATACCGCAACCGGCAGCAATACGGCGTTTACGCGAACCTTTGATGATTTCTGGCTTAGCGCGCTCTTTCATCGTCATCGAGTTGATGATGGCTTCCATACGCACCAGCACTTTATCGTCCATCTGTGACTTGACGTTATCCGGGATCTGCCCCATGCCCGGCAGCTTGCCCATCAGACTAGCCATGCCGCCCATATTTTTCATCTGGCGCAGCTGCTCAAGAAAGTCGTTGAGATCGAAGCCGTCACCTTTTTTCAGCTTGCTGGCTAATTTCTCTGCCTGCGCGCGGTCAACTTTGCTTTCGATATCTTCGATCAGCGACAGTACGTCGCCCATGCCGAGAATACGCGACGCGATGCGGTCCGGATGGAACGGCTCCAGCGCCTCAGTTTTCTCGCCAACACCGAGGAACTTGATCGGTTTGCCAGTGATGTGACGAATAGAGAGCGCCGCACCGCCGCGGGCATCGCCGTCCACTTTGGTCAACACTACGCCGGTAAGCGGTAACGCTTCATTGAATGCTTTTGCCGTATTGGCCGCATCCTGACCGGTCATGGCGTCAACCACAAACAGGGTTTCAACCGGGTTAATCGACGCATGGACTTGTTTGATCTCGTCCATCATCGCTTCGTCAACGTGCAGACGACCAGCGGTATCCACCAGCAGCACGTCGTAGAATTTCAGTTTGGCTTCTTTCAGCGCCGCGTTAACGATATCTACCGGCTTCTGACCAACATCAGAAGGGAAGAAATCAACGCCCACCTGCTCTGCCAGCGTCTCAAGCTGTTTGATTGCCGCCGGGCGATAAACGTCGGCAGAAACCACCAGCACTTTCTTCTTGTGCTTCTCGCGCAGGAACTTACCGAGTTTACCAACGCTGGTTGTTTTACCGGCACCTTGCAGGCCCGCCATCAGTACGACCGCAGGCGGTTGCGCAGCCAGGTTCAGGGTCTGGTTCTCTTCGCCCATCGCCGCAACCAGTTCGTTACGGACTATTTTGACGAACTCCTGCCCCGGCGTCAGGCTCTTATTAACTTCATGACCAACCGCTTTCTCTTTTACGCGATTGATAAACTCACGCACTACCGGCAGAGCTACGTCCGCCTCCAGCAGCGCCATGCGCACTTCGCGCAGCGTATCTTTTACGTTGTCTTCAGTGAGGCGTCCACGGCCACTGATATTGCGCAGCGTGCGCGACAAACGATCGGTTAAATTATCAAACATTGTCTCTCGCCTGGGGTGGAAACGGTTGGCCGCAATCGCGACACATCATCAGTATTTTGCCGCAGTATAACATGAAGGCGTCTTTGTTGTTATGCAACGGTTGGAGCAGCGTTCACCTGACGCTATACTGCTTCTCTTTCTTATTGCTCAAACTGTCGACATCACTATGCCCGTTTTTGCTCTGCTCGCGCTTGTCGCCTACTCCGTCAGTCTTGCGCTGATTGTTCCCGGTCTGCTGCAAAAAAACGGCGGCTGGCGGCGCATGGCTATTATTTCTGCGGTCATTGCGCTGGTCTGCCACGCAATCGCTCTGGAAGCCCGCATCCTGCCCGACGGTGATAGCGGACAAAACCTCAGCCTGCTGAACGTTGGTTCATTGGTCAGTTTGATGATCTGTACGGTAATGACCATTGTGGCTTCTCGCAATCGTGGCTGG
>PPYF01545486.1_pt1 | contig 16431 bp, 5 predicted proteins | sample 1559871 | NCBI WGS metagenome assembly PPYF01 (sample SAMN08240021, study PRJNA423297) | Human gut metagenome, whole genome shotgun sequencing project.
GATATGGCCTATGGAATAGAATGAAAAAAAAATCTCCAAACAGAATTAAAAAAAGAGTGCCAATACCTTGACCCGCATCGACACTCTGAATAATATCAATTATCTAATAACTATATTAAACATAGCAAAGATATGAATAAAAAATCTTTGTGTGGTAGATTATACCCGCAAAAATTACGAACCAATCATCTTTTTAAGATCATGAGAATTACATTCTTGTTAGCCTTTATTTCTGTTTTCAGTTTGAATGCAAAAGACGTACACTCTCAAAATGCACGTGTCACTTTGTCTCAAACGAACAGTCCGTTAGAAGTTATTATCAATGAAATCGAAACTCAGACCGATTATCTTTTCATTGTTAATTCCAGTATCGATACCAATAAAAGAGTATCGATAAAAGTAAAAAACGCTCCAGTGCACAATGTATTAAACCAACTGCTTAAAGGAACTAATATAAGCTATTCCACTGAGGGTTCTTACATCATCCTTTCCCAAAATAAGTCTCAAACAGACAAAGACGAACCCATGCAGGAGGTTAAAGAAGTCATCATCACAGGTAAAATCATTGATGCACTCGGAGAACCTCTAATAGGAGTCAACGTTGTATTAAAAGGAAGCACAGCAGGAACAATTTCTGATATTGACGGAAATTACTCTTTAAAAGTACCCGAAGGAAAAGGAGAAATCCAATTCTCATACATAGGATACCGAAATGTCGTTTTACCCATTGGAAACAAAACTGTTATTAATGTAACGATGGAAGAAGATTCTAAAGTATTGGGAGAAGTGGTTGTTACTGCCTTAGGTATCGAGAAAAAAGCCGAATCTTTAACGTATGCTACTCAAAAAGTAGGAGGAGATGAATTGACAAGAGCCAAAGACGCCAACTTTATCAATGCATTGCAAGGTAAAACAGCCGGATTAGTCATTACTCCTAACTCGACAGGTGCCGGTGGTTCTTCTAAGTTACTACTTCGCGGAAACGCATCTGTCTTAGGAGAAAACTCTCCGTTAATAGTTATGGACGGTGTTCCGATGGCCAGTCCTGCTTCTACACAAATCACGGACGCTCTATTATCTGGTGGTAATACAACTGACGGCGGAGATATTTTATCGAATATCAACCCGGACGATATTGAAAACATAACCGTTTTGAAAGGTGCCAACGCCGCCGCGCTGTATGGTAGTGCTGCTGCTAATGGAGTACTTATGATCACTACTAAAAAAGGAAAAGAAGGGAAAGCAAGTATCAGCGTATCGAGCAGTACTCTTTTTGAAACTCCTTTGGTTACGCCCAAATTCCAAAATATTTTCGGTGCAGATGTTGAAAGTTACAATGATACTTCTTTAAATCCGAATCAGGTAATTGCCAAAAGACGATTAGGAAACTACTCATGGGGAAGCCGGATTGGACGCTTGTCAGGAACGACATTAGCAGAAATTCCTTATGCGAGAAATTCCGCTGTGGATAATGTTAGCAGTTTCCTTGAAACAGGTACAAACTTTAATAACTCAATATCAGCCTCTTTCGGATCGGAAAAAGTCAACAATTATATTTCTTACGGAAATACGACTTCTAAAGGTATGATTCCTAATAATAAATTTAATCGCCACAACCTGACTTTCAGACAGGGAATGAAACTTTTCAAGGATCGTGTGGAGATTAATTTGTCTGTCAGCTATGTTTATCAGGAATCTAAAAACAGACCGGGATCAGGTATTTACGGTAATCCACTGTACGACCTATACTTATTGCCCCGTAATGCCGATATCTCTTATTTTAAAGATAATTCTGAAGTATATGGACAATTGTACTATATACAAGGTATTTATGACGAAAATAACAAAATCGTATATCCTAAAGCGAGTACCAGCGGCCCTATTCAACAGTGGCCATGGATCAACGAAGAAAATCGTAACTCACCTTATTGGTACATGAACCGATTGCAAAAGAACTCAATACGCGAACGTATTTATGGTACCTTGGGATTAAAGGTCAATATCCTTGAAGGTTTGAGTGCACAAGCACGTTTCAGAGCGGATCGTATCAGAGATACAAACGAAACAAAAACCTACCAAGGTACAAAAGCGAAAACGCTCTATAATTCGATTTACGAATACTCCAGAAATAATGTTGATATGATGTATGCCGACTTTTTGATTTCATACAATAAGCGAGTGAATAATTTAGATCTATCAGCCAATTTCGGAGGTTCTACTGAAAAAGAAGATTTAAATGATGTAGGATGGAATTATTGGATGAGAGACTCTACAAGTATCCCAAACGTATTCGACCCATCCAACATAATAACCAATAAAAAAGATGGTACCAGTCTGCCCGTAACCAAATCAAAAGATCAGAACTGGACCAACTCAATATACGGTACATTCTCCTTAGGTTATAAGGAAATGATCTATCTTGATGCGTCTTTCCGCACAGACTGGTCGCGTGTGTATACTCAGTTTGAAATGTTTGATGCCCCCAGTCATTACACTTATTACAGTGTAGGTGGTAATGCGATATTAAACAGATTATTCAAGCTTGAAAGTGATGTATTAAACCACTCCAAATTACGTATCTCTTATAGTGAAGTAGGTAACTCTATTCCAAACTATGTATATGGAGCTGTAAAGCAGAACATTAGTTCGGGAACGATAGAAGCATCCCAATACCGTACATTCCGCAACCCAAAACCGGAAACGGTACGTTCGACAGAAGCGGGAATCGACCTCCGTTTATTTAGAAATATGATCGATTTCGATTTCACTTTCTATAACTCTCTGAAATTACGCTACGAAGTAGGAAAACCTTATGGTGAATTATATGGTAAGACATTCCAATACGGTGCTGACGGTAAAATTAAAACAGACAGCCAGGGTATCCCAATGTTAACCAAAGACTATAACTGTTATTTAGGAAATGCAAACTCCCCCCACCATCTTGGATGGAGCAATACGTTTACTTATAAAAATTTCTCTCTCTTTTTCTTGATTGACGGTAAAATAGGAGGTAATGTTATATCGTATACGGAAGCATTGCTTGATGCATACGGGGTATCGGAACGAAGCGGAGAAGCACGTCTGACAGGGATAACCTATCAGCAAAGATCGGCAGTAGGCGGTGTAGAAGTTATGCTACCTGTACCGGGAATTGTTATGCCGGACGGCGAAATCACTTCTGTTCAAGGATATTACCAAAGGATAGGATTGGGACAACCGGCATTAAGTGAATATACATATTCGGCAACCAATTTCCGCTTACGTGAAGCATCCGTGGGATACACTTTCCGTAATCTTTTCGGAAGTGGAAACCATTTAAATGTTTCATTCGTTGCCCGCAACTTATTCTTCCTGCTTAAAAAGTCTCCTGTAGATCCGGATGTGTCTGTCTCTACAGCCAATAGCTATGGAGGTATTGAAGCATTCTCTTTACCGACAACCCGCAGTTTTGGTTTGAATCTTAAAGCAACATTTTAATTGTATATAGATATGAAATTTAATAATATTTTTTTAGTAAGCGCTATCGTATCTTTGTCCGTTGCCCTGAGTTCATGTTATGAATCGGCATTGGAGTATGAAGGCGATGTGAACAGTATCAATTCTGATGACGGAACAGGATCTGATGAAGGGTTCCTGGCCAGCCCTGATCTTGCAGTGGGTTTTTTACGGACGGCACAGCTTCGCGTTATTGATGCCAAAGAACATCCATACCAATACCAATATACATTTATCGGAGATGATCCGGTCGGATATATGTCTTCTCCCCACAATTTTGATGGACGTATGACATCGAGTCTGGCATTTTACAGTGATTTTGCAAGTGGTCCTGCTGCCAATCTTCAATGGGTGGCTCAACAAGCGGTCCCCGTTATGCGTTCGGCCGACACATTGAAAATAGCTCCTTTAGGTGCCTTTGCCTCCATCCTGTTCTCAGACGTTTCTCTACAATACACCAATGTACATGGTCCGATGCCCTTATCTGACTATAAGGTATTAAAAGAAGAACGCCCGTTAACATATGAAAAACAGAGCGTAGTGTATACCCAATTGTTTCAAGATCTGGTCAGAGCTGATTCCATATTGGCAGAATATGAAAAGCAACCGGTTGAAAGTATTGACGATCTTATTAAAGAGACCGATATGCTGACAGAACAAAGTACAGCCGCCAATATTGTAACAATGTGGAGAAAATATGCAAATTCATTAATTTTACGTATGGCAATGACAGCAGTTGATGTAGAAGGATATACATGTAACATCAACGGTGAGGAGAAAACGGTACGGCAATTAGGAGAAGAAGCTGTTCGTCGCGGAGTTTTACAGGCCGGTGACAAAACAATCGGATTACTCTGTGGAAACGGAACAGAGGTTGGTAATCATCCTCTCTATAAAATTGCAAATACTTGGGTGGATTCTCGTTTGAATGCTTCCTATCACAACTATTTAATCCGTACCCAACATCCTATTTTAGAATTCTGGTTTGCCAAAAATGAAGGAGCTATAACCAACCGGAATCAGTCTACAATAAAAAAAGAAGAAAAATTCTTAAGTATCCGTTCCGGTATGGAGCTATCTACTCAAGCTCTTACAACGCAGACTTATCAATACTATTCAAAGTTTAACTTAAACTTTTCCGGTGAGAAATTGGCATTTTTTAAAGTAGAGGAAGTTTTATTCTTATTGGCGGAAGCTGACTTACGCGGATGGAATGTAGGCGGAACGGCAGAAGATTTTTACAATGCCGGTATAAAAGAATTCTTCACTAAACACGCCTTTTCTGACGCTTCTTATAATGAATACATGTCTTGGAAAGGTATGGGAAATTTAGGTGTATCCCCACAAATAAAAGAAGAAGCCATCTACAAGGATTTCTTGGACAGTGATAATAATCTTCCATTATGGGGCGGATATTATATGCTTAACAATAGCTATGATAAACCTGAAAACGCAGATACCAATCCTTATATCAATGATTCAAAAGAGCAAAAACTTCAGAAAATCATTACTCAAAAATGGATTACTTTATTCCCGCTTTCCACAGTTGCCTGGACAGACTATCGCCGTACTGGTTATCCAATACTTCTGCCATACTGTCCATTTGCCTATGGAAATTCAGATGGTTCATTGGAAGAGCCGCGTTTTAACTGGGAAACCGGTGAAATGCTTACCACAGGAGTAACGATACGTCGTATACCTTATAATACCGGTAGCCTTGAAATAGCTAATGAAGTTGCTTTAACCGCTACTTCTGCCTTGAATGAAGAGACAACCGGAACGGCCAAGGGGGATACGCAAGGAACCCGTTTATGGTGGGATATCGCAGAAAAAAAGACACTTGATTAATATTTACTTAAAATTAGTATTATGAAGCTAAAACAATTTTTATTTTCAGCAGCCTTATTAGCATCCATGAATGCAATAGGGCAGAGTGTACCGACACACGAGATGTACGTGGACTTTGGTATAACGGAGAGGACAGATATTGTATCTGCATTGGATAAATGGCAACCGGGAGATAATTTCAGTAATGATCCTGATTATCAAGATGAAAATTTCTTCATCTCTCGCGTACCACTAAAATCACGTTTCATCAATCAAAATACGCAGGCCAATAAGAATCTGAATGAAGAAAATAATAAGAATCTCTGCTGGTGTTCTCCTATTGGTGAAATGACAAAGAAATGGGGACCAATGCCACGTTACAATTTCGATGGTGACAATTTTAATATGTGGCAATACATTAATATCCATGCAAACTGGTCTAACACGTGGTTCCGTGTACCTGGAACATTTAACGATGTAGCTCATAAAAATGGTGTCCGTACCGGATGTCTTTATTTTATCGATTGGGCAGAACAGGTTAGTGCAACCAGTAGTGCTGGAAAAATGTTAGCTGAGCTATGCGCAAAAGACGGTTCTGGAAATTTCAAATATGCCCGTAAATTAATTCAGTTCTTGAAATATTATGGCATTGATGGTTTAGGACTAAATCCTGAAGGTTACTGGTCGACACAACTGAATGAGGACTTTTCTTCTTTCCTGGCTGAATGCCATAAGGTAGCCAAGGAAATGAATCATCCGTTCCATGTAGAATGGTATGCATTTGTTTCTAATACAGGTGGCTTAAATGATAATGGATGTAAACTGGAAATAGGTGCCAACGACAAATGGTTCCATAAAAACGGCAATCCTGTTACCGACGTATTTTTCTTAAACTATAACTGGAGTGAAAGCGGTTTACAAACATCTGCTGAAGCTGCCAAATCTTTAGGACGCAGCACATACGATGTATATGCAGGCTTCGACCAGCAAGGACGCGGATATGGTAAATATGGAAATGCAGGATGGACAGCATTAATGAGACAACCGGTATCTATCGTTGTATGGGGAGCTCATGACCGTAGCCAACTGTATGCAGGTTCAACAGAAGGTGGAAACTCCGATCTCAGCGTTCAAAATGAATACCAAAAGAAACAAGAACTCTTATTCACCGGTGGTTCAAGAAATGTCCTTCGTACCCCAGATATTACAGACGATGCAATTACCAGTTCTTATTCTGACTTGGCTAAATGGCATGGTTATTCAAAAGCTGTAATTGAAGAAAGTGCTTTGACGGAACTTCCTTTTGTCACTCGTTTTAATTTGGGTAACGGCCTTTCATTTAGCAAGGACGGAGTAGTTACATTCGAACACAAATGGTATAACCTTGGCTTACAGGATTTATTACCGACATGGCGTTGGTGGATTGACAACGGAGACGGAACTACAATACCGGCAGATCCTATCAACTGCGACTTTACATTTGATGATGCTTGGTTCGGCGGCTCATGCTTAAAATTACACGGAGCTACTTCTAAATCTAATATCCGTTTATTCAGTACTAAATTTAATGTAGCAAGTGCATCCGATGAATTCACCATTGTACTCAAAACACTCAACGGAACGGATCCGAAAATGAAACTGAACGTTTCAAAAGTTGGAACAGAGAATACTTTCACATCTTATACCTTATCTGCCGATGGTATTGTGCAAGGAAAGTGGAGTACAGTAAAAATCAAGGCATCCGAATTGGGATTAAAAGCCGGAGATGTTATCGGCTGTATCGGTTTGTCTGTTGAAGGTACGGATAAAGACTACGCTGTCCTATTGGGTGAAATGTCATTCATACCAAAACTGTATAAGAAAACTCCGGTTACTCCGGTCATTACCCACACCAATGTAATGAAGCGCGTATACAACCGTGCCGACTTTAAGGTTATTTTTGACGTTCCATTCAGTGGTACAAGAAAAGACGAATATCAGGATTGTCCGATTTATAACGAAGAAGTTAATTCTTGGTATTACGAAGTATACGTAAAACAGGGTGAAAAGGAAACACTGGTTACAGCTACTACTTCATGGGCTGCTTATGTAGTAGATGCTCCGCTAAATGGTGTAGATCAGACATTCCAAATCGGAGTCCGTTCTGTGGGATTAGATGGAAAAACTGTTTCTCCGATCGTTTGGTCTGAAGAAATCGAAAGTGAACTTTCAACAATCGAAACACTTACGATCGATAAAGAAATCATTAAACCGAAGGAAGAAGTAACCATCGGATTTGAAGATCCTAATCATGCAACAGCTACGATCGAAGTTTTGGATGCTTTAACCGGAAACGTAATTGACAGCAAAAAAGATATCTTGAAATTCACAACTTCATTACCTTCTGTTGGGACTTATGATGTGAGGGTTTCTACAAAAATGAATGTAAACGGAACATTAAAAGATACCGTAATCATAAACAGAGCCTTACTTTTAGTTACTCCCGAATCAACCGGACGTTTGCCGATAATTACTAACATCGCAGCAGATAAAACAGAAGTGACTACCGAAGAACAAGTAAATCTTACTGCAGATATTACCAAAGGTGATACTTATCTGTTAAACGGTAGAGAACGTGACTGCTCCGTATCCCAATCTTTGTATATGAAAGAACCTTATCAATTGACCATTGATGGTAAAATCATGTCAGAATATACAAACACCTCATTTGCTTTGTGGTTTAAAGTAGAAAAATTCGAGCATGCTTCTTTGGGAACATTGTTGATGACTAAGGTCAACCGCAATTATGGAGGTAGTTGGACAGAGTCTGTCTGGGGTGAAATGTGGACCGCTATCCGTCCTAAAAATTATAGTGAAAACAAATATAAGAACGGAGAAGATGAATTGTCTGTATCCGTAGATGCCCCTCCTGCAGGAACTGGTGGGTATGAACATAATGCTGATGTAGACGGTATGTCAAACGGTTATACACTATCGCCCAACACATGGTATCATGTCTGTGTTGTGAAATCCGGTAGAAATGTAAAACTTTACTTGAACGGAAAGAAAATTATCGATGCACAATCAAGAGGTGCAGGTCCTAAAGATTGGAGAGGTGCCAATTTCTATGTAGGTGGTAGTATGACTAATCTGGCAAGTTTCACTGGCTGGGTAGATGAAGTACAAATTTGGAGCAAGGCTTTGACCGAAGAAGAGGTACAAGAATCTATGGGTGGTTACCTAATTCCTCCTACCGGGCTGGAAGGCTACTTTACTTTCGAAAATACCGTAACAGATACAGACAACAACATTTATTTCCCTAATGAAGGAAATAACAGCACAGCTGTACCTGGAGCATACATGACAATCGGTACAAGCGAAAATGATAAAAATGTTGATGTGAAACAAAATCAATTAACCCCTGCTTTAGGAGTACCTTATATTACAGGTGTTCGTCCTATCAAGTTTGAATCGGCTAAATGGATACTCGACGGAGCTAACTTCTCACAAGAAGGAGATGAAAAAGCTACTGCAACTTATGCACAAGACGGTCAATATCCGGTTACATTGACATTAACCAATTCTTGGGGTAGTACAACAAAAACAATCGCAGATTATATTGTTGTGAAAAAAGGTGTCGGTATGGAAGAAAACAGAGCAGATAATTTCTTAATCTATCCGAATCCGTTCAAAGAACAAGCTAATATATTATTTGCAGATGCAGGCGCATATAATGTACTTGTATTCGATATGCAAGGAAAACAAATCTCCGCATACAATTATAACGCTGCCGCCGGAGAAGTTTGCCAATTGTCATTCGATGCTCCGCAAGGCATGTATTATGTAGTTGTAATGCAAAATGATAAATGCGTTCAATCTTTCAAGGTAATAAAAGAACGCTAATTTACAAAAAGGGGTGCGCAAGCCGACTGCGCTTTGCGCACTCTCCTTTTCTATTTACATTATTAAATGATATATATGAATTATCTAAGATTATTTATTCTGTTAAGCCCCATCGCTCTGTTCCTCACCGGCTGTGAGAATGATGATGACAATAACGGAACCTTGAATCAAGTCGAAAACATTATCAATTATAATCCGGCTGAAAATTACAAGGGCACTTATGACATCACCCTTCAAAAAAATATAGCACTCGAATTTTGCAAGGTCGAGGGAGTCATGGGAACAGATGAATTTATCGTCAGAAGTCAAGATTCAGGCGAATATACATATGTAAATTGGGGCTATAAATATGCCGGTGTCCAAGGAGACGAATATGGGTATTACGATCGTGTTTCGTATAACGATACGATTTTGATCGGACTGGGTTTCTCTGATACATGGCAAGTAGGTAAGTATGATCTTCTGTTAGTCAGAGATAACAACTATCAGGTGATAGATCAATTCAACTTTATGGTACTTAAAGATATCGAAGTTGATATAACACAAGCGAAAGGAGGAGTTCTGAAAGTAAAAGCAAACGGTTGGGACGTAGCAACTGACGCTGTTATCGATTCACTTGAATTCATAGATAAATCGACACAAACAGTCGTAGAAAAAATTGCTTCTGCATACAAAGGCGGAAATGACTATGAAAGTATTGTTTTTACAAAAGATAAGTATCAATCGGGAGATTATGAATTATGGATAGCAAGATGGAACTATGGATTCCGACAAAAAATCTGTGATTTCAGCTACTTCAGATATGAATTTGTTAATTCCGATCCGATGCAGAAAGATGCAAATGGCAACTATTATCTCCAATTCTATTTGGACGAAATCAATGAAGGAGACAGCTATATCGTAACAACCGAATCTCCATATATCGGTGCTTACATTGATAGGAATAAAAAACTCGATCCGGCCAATTGGGATCCTGAAACTAAAATTTATACTTATACATTGGACGAAGATTGCTGGATGGCAGACATGGAAGACGGAATGACTTTCGCTGTTCGTTTAACATTATCCAAGATCAGTATAAATGTAGCTGGGTCTAACAAATTGAAATTATAGAATCAATAGGTATCAAAATACAATAGTCGCCATAGATAATCAATAAAACTGACACAGAACCAAGAAGATGTGTCAAGAGCTTAATTTCTAAAAAAAGTACTATAACAGCTTGTTGTAGACAACGGTTTAATAGAAAAATAGGCTTTTGATATGTCTTCTTTATCTATTTTGCTATTCGTATTATGAGAACAAACAGTTCTATATAAAAGCTTGGCACTATATCTTAATTATAATTATACTATAAAAAATGTATTTCCTACTAGGGATGTCTATTTCTTATCTGCTTTATAAAAACAAGCGATAATTTGTTTAATTAAAATTCAATTATTATGAAAAAACATTTTCTATTACTAGTTATTCTAACTCTATTTCCGTTTATTGCAAGCAATGCAGTAGGAAATAGGGCACTCAAACTGCAAACAAACAGTCTATTGAGTGAAGACGAACTCTCTTATTGTATCCCTGATGCAAACTCACGCACCAGTTCAACAGAACGACGGTTAGAAACAATCACGATTTCAGGTGCTACATCAAAAGGGGTATCCAGTCCTTTTTCAAACACTTTAAACAACAATCCACAACCGGAAGTATATCTGGATGTGACAGATGCAACCATCACTGCGACAAAAGGAGACGAATTAACTATATCATGGACTTTCCGCAATCAAATTTCATGGATGCATTATTATGTATACATCGATTACGATCAAGATGGTATCTTCAATGAAGAAAATGAATTAGTGTCGTATACATACTATAATGCAACCGGAGAAGGTCCGTCTACCAATAGTATCGGAGAAACAGTAGAGGCAGGTGAAGGTAAAACCGGGGCACCTGTATTTACAATTCCGGAAGATGTTCTAACCGGTAAAACCCGATTGAGATTAAAAATAGACTGGAATAGTAAAAATCCTTGTGGAAATCCGAGTCCTACAAACCCAATAGGAGGAAACAATGGAACAATAATTGACTATAGTATTGATATTCAAGCTAAATCTACAGCTACCACTTCTACTATCAACTTTCCCGAATCAATAGTAAACGGAGCTTTAACAGTTAAAGCCGGTGATAAAGATATTACCAACGGAGAAGAAGTAGCTAACGGAACAGAACTGACAATCATAGCTACTCCGGCAGAAGGATACATACTGGATTACTTGGAAGTAAATAATGTAACATTAACCGGAAACACTTATACCGTGACAGAAGATGCAGTTATTACAGTTGGTTTTGCAAAGAAAGCTGTAGGAGAAGAAAACAAGGCGGTAACGATTCCCAAATCACAAATAGGTAACTACTCTGGAACAGCTTATCGCTTGGAATTTCCTGAAATACTTTTAGGAGATCGTGATGGCGGAGATACTGATCGTAAAGGTAAATCATTTACTATTTCAACATGGGTGAATTTTGCAGAATTAACAGGTAGTAAAAATGAAGGAACAGGAGATGGTACTGTAATCATGGGACACGGTGCCCAAGCACATATGAACCACAATGGAAGCGTTTTTTTGTGTGCCAAGCCAAACGGAAAATTATATCTGGGAGGTGGAGAAAACAACATAACCGGCAGAGATTTGAATGCAGACATTACAATTGATACCTGGATGTATCTGACAATCGTATATGACAACGATGCTCAATCTGTAAGCGTTTACAAAGATGGTATGATATTGGAAACAGTGGAAATGGGCCATCAGCTAAATCTTTTTAATGATGATCCTGCTATTTTCTACGTTGGTGGAGTAATGTTCTCCGGAATGTGCGATGAATTCCAGTATTTCAATAAGGCTTTAACATCTGACGACGTATTAACGGCATACAATGATCCTAAAGGAATAGACGGATTAACAGCCTTATATGATTTCAATTCTATTGCCGAAGGAACGACAGGACAGTTTGAAAACAAAATAAAATCAAGTGATAAAGCTGATATTAAAGCAACTTTCAATAAATATACTACAAGTACTGTTTGGGCTGGCAATGAATTAGTTTCCGGTAAAGTTACTGAATTCGCTCCAACCTTCGCCGACGGACGTAATATGACGGTTCTTCCAACATACTATACAGTCACACTACCTATGGAAGTTGCTAATGGTACATTAACAGTTATGAATGGAAATACTTCACTTGCAGCCGGAGACAACCAAGTCGAAAAAGATGCAGAATTAACGATTACAGCCACTCCAGCAGAAGGATATATTTTAGATTATCTGAAAATAAATGATACACCACTGACAGAAAGTACTTATACCGTAACAGAAGATGTTGCCATCACAGTTGCATTTTCAAAAGAACCTGCAAAGGCTACAGCCAAAGCAATACATATTCCAACAAATAGTGGTAAAACACAATATCAATTCCGGTTTGATGATCTCGTTTTAGGAGAACATAAGAATGGAACAAATAATAACTGGAGTAATGGTATCGTAGATAAAGGCGATTATCGTGCCCGTAATTTCACGATGTCAGCATGGGTTAGACCTCTGAATAGTACAGGCGACCTCTTTGGTCATGCACAAAAATCATTCTATGGTGCCGAAGGAACATTCGCAGTCCGCATCAACGCTAACAACCAATTAGTACTAAAAGCCAGAGCTTGGGTTAACGGATCTCAATGTGACGGAATACAAGAAATTGTATCTGACGTAACTTTGGATATTAATGAATGGGCTTTCTTAACAGTAGCCGTAGATGATGATGCACGTTCAATCAAATTGTACAAAAATGGTGTGTTATTATCCACAGGAGATTTAAGTGCAACTAAAAATGGAACAGAAGCTCATGGTATCGGTTTATTAGCAGACGAATGTATTTTCTTTGCAGGTAACGGTTCATCATCTTGTGACGTGGATGAAATACAAGTATGGAGTAAAACACTGAACACAGAAGAAATCGCAACCTCTATGAACGGTTATATCAATGCACCGGAAAATTTGGTTGCGTTCTATAAGTTTGATGAAAACTCCATTGAAAATATACCAAATCAAGGTACCGGAGGTACGTGTGATGCCAATTTGGTTTCCGGAACAAGTGCATATGACCCTTCTGTATGGGGAGATGTATATACTTGCTCTCCTATCCAAGCAACTTTGGTTGATGGCCATATTCTTCCCAAATTCGCAATAAATTATGTATCAGAAACAGAACACGGTTCATTTGTTATCAAGAACGGTAATAATGTAATCACTCCGGGTAGTGAAGTTGCACAATACACCATGTTAACTGTTGAAGCAACTCCTGCTGAAGGTTATCAAGTGAAAAGTATTAAAGTAAATGATACAGAAATTGAAGGTAATACATTCATTGTAAATGGAGAATCAACTGTTAGCGTTGAATTTACTGACAAACTGACCATTAACTATACCGTTTCAGGAGTAGGAACGTTCACAGTCATAGATGAGAATGATCCGGAAAATCCATTCAACAGCGGAGATGAATTTGAAAAAAATACATCTATCACAATGGTGTTAGCTGCTGGCGAAGGTTACGAAATATCCAGTTTTATCGTTAATGGAGAAGAACAAAAAGAGTCTATAAATGTTGCCGGAGTATATACAATAGCCAATTGTCAAACAGACCTGAACATTGATGTAGTATTTGCTAAAAAACTTTTCAGTGTAACATTCAGTTCTAATGATTTCGGTACATTAACAGTAAAACAGAACAATGTAAATATTGAAAGTAGCACTCCTGTAGAATATGGTACAGAATTAACAGTTATCGCAACTCCTAATGCTAATGCAACTTTAAGTGTATTTACGATCAACGGAGCTGACAAACTTGCAGAAATCCAAAATACATTAAAAATGAATATTACTGTTTCGGAAGAACTGGATATTCAAGCAGAATTCACTACTATCAGCCGGACTGTAACTTGTAACATCATTGGTAATGGTTCTGTAAAAATTACAGATGCTAAAGACAATGTATATGAAAACGGTGTAGCTTCTATCCCTGATGGTTCTAATATCACTTTGACTTTCATTCCTGAAGATGGTTACCAATTGAATGATTTCAAATATGACGGTGATTCCATGTTCGAAGATATAATTGATGATCAATTCAACTTTATTGCTGATGAAGATTATACTTTCGACGTAGTTTTCACTAAAATCACTTCACTCCAAAACACTTCAGAAGATGCTGTAAGCGTTCGTTATGAATCGGGAATGCTATACGTTGAAGGAATGAATGCCGGTGACAAACTTGATATCTATGACATTACCGGAAAGTATATCGAGACATCAACTCTCGCAGCAACAAATGTTACAGATCTTGCAAACGGTTGTTACTTGGTAAGAATATCTCTCGGAAATACAATCAAAACCGTGAAGTTTATTAAAAGATAAGCTTGAACGCACTTTGAGAGATTAACATAAATTGAAAAGGCTGTGTCAAAGCTATAAATACTTTGCCACAGCCTTTTCTTCAAAAAAAACAGTTCCCATAATGAAAAACATCCTTTTATTTACTCTGTTGTTATGTAGCATGACCCTACATGCGCAAACATATCGTGTGTATCCCGTTCCTCAAAAAGTAACAATGAACGGAAATACCATAAAAATGACCCCAAATGTAAATATCGTCAAAGAAACCGGTATTAATGAAATTACCATAAACCGCGTCCAAGAGGTATTAACCGATGCCGGATTTAGTTTCACTGTCAGTAACACGCTTACCGATGATCAAACGAATATCCTGATCGGCATTAACGGTTCTAAAGAGATAGCCGACAATTATGCAACAAGCCACTCCCTGTCAAGAGATGTCTTTGCCGCAGCAAACAATAAATATGACCCTCACCTATTACAAATAAACAACCACCATGCCCAAGGAGATATAATCATCTTAGGTGATCATACCGGATCGGCTTATTATGGCATGGCCACTCTGGAACAAATATTAGGACAAACTGCCGGAAACAACCTGCAAACTGCCACTTTCGAGGATTATTCCCATACTCAATATCGCGGAATTGTAGAAGGATTCTATGGACATCCGTATAGCACAGAAAGCCGGCTTAACTTGTTGGACTATTGCAAACGATACAAAATGAATATGTTTGTATATGGTCCGAAAGCCGATCCTTACCATGCAGGTAAATGGCGTGAAGATTACCCGACAACCATAACCGACCAAGAACGCCACATGGGGCTGATCACCCAAGACGACCTGCGCGAACTGGCAAGCAAAGCGAAAGCCTGCAATGTTGCTTTTATATGGTCGATCCATCCGGCACTCGAAGGAGGAGGTATAAACTTCAGCAATCTGGATCCGGGAGTGGAGGCTATCATGGAGAAATTCGATCATCTGCACAAATTGGGTATACGGCATTTCGGTGTATCCATCGACGATATGAGCGGTCACCCGTACAACCAGTCTGATCTTGCAGATAAAGCTCAAGTCAAATTATATGAAAAATTCAACAAGACCGGAGTGTCAGAGGAAGACAAAGTAGGACCGCTTCTATTCGTCCCGACACAATATGCATTAAATTATGGAACCTCTACCCTCTCCTCTTTCAAAAACATTCATAAAGATGTGCTGGTAGCCTTTACCGGATATGACTGCTTTTCTAATATCCGGGGGAGTGCCTGTGACCGTATGGCCGACTTGATAGGACGCAATCCCATCATGTGGTGGAATAATCCGGTAAACGATGATTATGACGAATTTCTCTATATGCATGGGCTCACCGCACGTTGGATTATCGAAGATAAAACTCCGATCTCTTCACTACAAGGGTTGGTTTTAAATCCGATGAATCAAGGGCAGGTTTCAAAGATAGCGCTATTCAGTTCGGCAGACTATGCATGGAATCCGGCTAAATTCGATGAGTCAGCCAGTTGGGAAGCATCTCTTTCTTCTATCGTAGCCGAACCTGAGTTAACCGAAGCCCTCAAAACATTTATCGGTGTGATGAGTGCATACACTACCCATGATACAAGAACTCCGGAAGGGGAAAAATTCTCGCCGCTCTACACAGCTTTTCAATCGGCATATTCCAAAGAGAATATCCCCGATGCAACGCAACTTTTGAGTGAAATGAAAAAAGCGAATGAGGCTTGTAAGGTACTACAAACACTAAAAGACAGTGAAAATAAAGAATATAAT
>PPYF01268191.1_pt1 | contig 16425 bp, 13 predicted proteins | sample 1559871 | NCBI WGS metagenome assembly PPYF01 (sample SAMN08240021, study PRJNA423297) | Human gut metagenome, whole genome shotgun sequencing project.
TTGTTTGTCTGTTTCAATGGCTTGCTTAATGGAATCTCTAAAATATGATTTTATTTGTTCAAAATAATCAAATGCTTTAATATAATAATCAGCTTTTTTCTGTAGAAAATCTAATTTGTTCCTTAAAACAATATAAACATCTTTATCATTAATTCTATATTTTTGTTCAGATTGATCAAAAATACAATACAGATCTCCAGTAAAGCACATGTCTTTAAGAAAACCTTTAAAAGAATAAGGGGTACAATTATTAATTACTTGTGCAGCAACTATATGTGGAGAAAACTTTTTATGTTGGCATCTCCGTATATGTTTTTGTAGCTCTTGCCGAATTTTACATCTTAATATTGCATCATTATTGGCTTTACCTCGCATTATGGTTATTTTATTTATGATCGTCATTTTGAAGGCAGAAAGGGAATTGTAAAGGATAAAAAAGAAGAGCCAAATTAGGCCATTTTGATCGAGCATATACACAAGTCCAACCTAAAATAGTAACACCCGTATTAATGTGCATTCAGGTGCGGGAGAAAAGCCATAAAAGGCTAATTTTTGCCTTTTGTGTGTTTTTACTTGTAAAGAAAATCTTGCTTGCTATACTTCAAGCGTGCTTAAAGCGCACGTTCTTTCTTGTATAGAGGTTTTTATGTCCCAAGCAGCGCAGGGCGGTATTTTGGAAAAGCTTTTTAAGCTCAGAGCCAAAAATACTACCGTTCGTACCGAGATCATTGCCGGCATCACGACTTTCGTAGCCATGGCATATATTTTGTTCGTCAATCCCAGCATACTCACCAACGCCGGTATTCCTCGTGAAGCCGCAGTTGCCGCAACCATTTGGTCGGCAGGTCTTTGCTCTCTGGGTATGGGGCTTTTTGCCAACTTCCCCGTGGCCATGGCTCCGGGCATGGGCTTAAACGCCTTCTTTGCCTTCTATGTATGCGGAACCCTAGGACTGCCTTGGCAGACTGCTCTGGGAGCCGTGTTCGTGTCAGGTATAGTCTTTTTCATCCTGACCGTCACCAAATTAAGACAGCTCATCATCGATTCCGTGCCCATGAGCTTAAAGTCTGCCGTGGTGGTAGGTATCGGTATGTTTATCGCCTTCGTCGGTCTGCAGTCCTCGGGGATCATCGTCTCCTCCGAGGCTACCAAGATCACCTTGGGTGCAGTATCCGATCCTAAGGTAGGCTTATCCTGCTTAGGTATTCTGATCATTGCCGTGCTTTTGGCACATAAGGTCAAGGGCGCCATGCTCATCGGCATCGTGACAGTGGGCGTGCTCGGCATGATCATAGGCGTGGCTCCTGCTCCCAAGCAGGTTACCGACGTGGTATCTCTCGACTTCCCGGGCATGGGCGAAACCTTCATGCAAATGGATCTCGTAGGTGCCGTGCATTACGGTCTCATCTCCATTATCTTTACCTTCACCGTAGTTGAGCTTTTTGACAATATCGGCACATTGATCGGAGTTACCAAGGCCGCAGGCCTTATGGATGAAAAGGGGCACGTCGAAAATCTCGACAGAGCACTGGCCACCGACTCCATCGGTACCTTGGTTTCTGCCGTTATGGGTACCTGCACCGTGACCTCCTATGTGGAGTCCACCGCCGGCGTAAATGCAGGCGGCAGAACCGGTCTTACTGCCGTGACCGTAGGCATCTGCTTCCTGCTCGCCTTTGTGTTTGCTCCGCTCTTCGGGCTCATTCCGGCCTTTGCCACCGCTCCGGCTTTGATCATCGTGGGCGCCATGATGCTTAAGAACATTCAGGGCGTGAATTTTGACGATTTCTCCGATTCAATTCCTGCCTTCCTGACCATCATCATGATGCCTATGTCCTATTCCATTGCCAACGGCTTCGGCTTCGGCTTTGCGGCCTATGTGATCCTTAAGATCTGCACGGGCAAGGTCAAGGATGTCAATCCGGTCATGTGGGTGGTAACCGCTATCTTTGTGATCTCCTTCTTAATGCATTGATCCTACATAGTCGCTCTCCGGTATAGCATATTGAGGAGAGCGATTTCATAAAAAAAATAATAAGACGGGGAAATCTCGTCTTTTTATTTGTCCGAATTTTGATCCTCTTCTAAAATGCTTGATCACAAGTTGTCAGAAAAGAAAAAACAACCTAAAATCAAAGTAAGGGACAGAGCGTGATCCTGATGCCGTAGTCCGATCTTATCCCGTGGAGCATTTAGGGATTGAAGGTTAATTTGCACCTGCGAACGAAAATATATGATCGCCTTAAATTTGTGCACGCAAGTTGTTGCGCACAAATTTGTAGCAAATGTTCGAAAAATAAGCATAGGCTGTCAGCAGACTTGTATAACAAGCGTAAAACGTTTACTTTTGATTTGCAGCACCTCTGTTATGCAACAATACAAACGCACGTTTACAGGATGTTACTACTATGAATAATACCGAAGCATACATTCCTGAACCGCAGATCAAGGCCAGATTGGACAATCTGTTCAAGATTTTTTCTCTGATCGGTAGCGACTGCTATATCTTCGTGTGTGACATAAAGAACGACATCTCGCGTTGGTCGCGGGGAGCCATCGATCTCTTCGGTCTTCCGTCCGAGTATATGCAGGGGGCGGGGCAGATTTGGGAGGAGCATATCCATCCCAAGGATCGCAAGAGCTATCATAAAAATATCGAGGAAGTCTTTGCAGGCAAGGCCGCCGGACACGATATGCAATATCGCGCCAAAACGCGCGACGGCTCGTATGTGGTCTGCTCCTGTTCCGGTACCGTCTTTCATGGCGAAAAAAACGACGAGTTTTTCTTCGGCGGGGCGATACGTTGCTTGGGCTTGCGTCAGTTTATGGATGTCCTGACCGGCTGTCGCAATCAATACGGCTTTTTCTTCGATCTTAAAAATAAAATCAATGCCAATCACGAATGCTGCATCATGCAAATAGGCATACGTGATTTTTCAAATGTTAACAACAGCTACGGCTATTATTTCGGCAATCGCGTCATCCAAGATCTAGGCGGGCGCATTCGCAGGCTGATCTCACCCTTGCTGTGCGACGTTTATCATTTGGACAGATCGCAATTTATTATTGTTAACAACAGTAAGGATGTCGAGCGCTTAAAAGACATGTATGCAAAGCTGTGCGCGCAATATCGCAGCTTCATAACCGTAGATGATCAGGAGATCATGTTAAGCTTAGGCGCCGGTATGCTGGTGCTCAATACCTTCAAGACCGACGTGCGCACCATGAATGCCTGCCTGAACTATGCCTTTGAGGCCTCCAAAAAGAGTCATCAGGGCGGACTTGTGATCTTTGACGACGTTGAGGATGAAAAGAAACGCAACCGCCTCGAGGCCTTATCCGTCATTAGATCCTGTATAGGACGTGATTATAATGGCTTTGAGATCAATTATCAGCCGGTGGTGGCCACTAAAACCGGACGCATTACGGCTGTAGAGGCCCTCATTCGCTGGAGCTCTCCTGAATACGGACGCATCCCTCCAGATGAATTCATCCCCGTTTTGGAAAATGATGTCCTCTTTCCGCAGCTTGGAAACTGGATCCTAAGGCACTCACTTATCGACATGAAGCCGCTACTTAAGGTATTGCCTAATTTCCTTATCCACGTCAACGCTTCGTATTCGCAGTTTGAGAGCGACTTCTTCGTCGACGAGGTCGCAAGGATTTTGAACGAGACCGGTATCCCTGCTAAAAATTTGTGTATAGAGCTTACCGAAAGATGTCGTCTTTTGGATATAGAAATGCTGAGACAAAAGCTTAAGGCCTTTAAGCAAATGGGGATCAAAATAGCCCTCGATGATTTCGGATCGGGCTATTCCTCCATAGCCTGCGTAAGAGATCTGCCTCTTGATATATTAAAGGTCGATCGTGAATTTGTCCAAGATATAGAAACCAACCCTCACTCCAGAGGGATCATAGAGGTGATCTCACACTTTGCCAGCGTGAGCAAGCTCGATGTATGCGTCGAAGGAGTTGAGAATCAAAATATTGTCGAGATCCTCAAGGATTACTCGGTGGACACATTGCAGGGCTATTATTTCTCAAGGCCTCTGCCGCTTGCAGAATTTATGGTAAAAGCCCATGAGCTCTTACCTTAAGTGATGATTAGTAGGCCCCTTAGGGCAGAGAGTATTGCTTTTGCAAAAAGAAAAACAAAGGATCCCGAACAAGTAGGATCCTTTGTTTTCAGCGCTCAGTTGCGGTAGGCGCGTACGTCCTTTAAGAAGCTTTCATGTATTGAAAGGTTGCAGTCGAGCTCGGGATGGAAGGCCAGAGCCGTTTGGCGGCCCTGACGCACGGCCACTACCTCATCATTTACGGTAGAGAGGATCTCGACCTTGGGGCCGACACTTGTGATCACCGGAGCGCGGATAAAGGTCATGGGTATGCGTCCCAAGCCCTTATAATTCTCCTCCGTATGGAAGCTTCCGAGCTGACGGCCGAAGGCGTTACGTCTTACGGTGACGTCCAAGGTTCCAAACCAACAGACCGGATCGTTTTCAAGCCTTTTGGCCAGCAAAATGAGACCTGCACAGGTGGCCAGCACCGGCAAGCCCTCTTCGATCCTCTGTTTGAGCGTTGCAAAAATATCAAGCTCGTGTAAAAGCTTGCCCATGACCGTGCTTTCACCGCCCGGCAACACGAGGCCCTCGAAGGGTCGTTTGAGATCGTTTTTTTGTCTGATCTCAAAGCATTCCTCGCCTAAGCTCTCAAGCATTTTTTCATGCTCGATAAAGGCCCCCTGCAGGGCCAAAACCGCAACCGTCATTATTTGCCTCTCTCGGCCATGAGCACCTTGATCTCATTTTCATTGATGCCGACCATGGCTTCACCGAGGTTTTCGGAAAGCTTTGCAATAAGCTTGGCATCGTTGTAATTGGCCGTGGCCTTGACTATGGCCTGAGCACGCTTTTTAGGATCTCCTGATTTGAAGATCCCCGATCCTACGAACACGCCCTCGGCTCCAAGCTGCATCATCAGTGCGGCATCGGCAGGAGTTGCTACGCCGCCGGCGGCAAAATTAACCACGGGCAGACGCTTGTGGTCGTGCACGTATTTAACTAGCTCCACCGGTACGGACAGCTGCTTGGCCTGCTCATAGAGCTCGTCCTCACGCATGGAAACGATTTGGGCGATCTGCTTATTCATCATGCGCATGTGACGTACGGCTTGAACGATATCGCCGGTGCCGGGCTCACCCTTGGTACGGATCATGGAAGCGCCCTCGGCAATACGGCGCAGTGCTTCTCCTAAATCCTTAGCGCCGCACACGAAGGGAACCTTAAAGCGGGTTTTGTCGATGTGATATACGTCATCGGCGGGGGAAAGAACCTCACTTTCGTCTATATAGTCGATTTCAACTGCCTCTAGGATCTGCGCCTCGACGAAGTGTCCGATGCGGCACTTGGCCATAACGGGAATGGAAACGGCCTCCTGAATACCGCGGATCATAGCCGGATCTGACATGCGGGATACACCGCCGGCGGCACGTATATCTGCGGGAATGCGCTCAAGCGCCATTACAGCACAGGCGCCGGCTTCCTCGGCGATCCTTGCTTGCTCGGGGGTGGTGACATCCATGATCACGCCGCCCTTTAACATCTGAGCCAGTTCCTTATTGAGCTTATAACGTTCGTTATTGTTTTCCATTTTTAAACTCCGATTTCAATTTGTATTCATTTTCTGCAGATCTGGCTTTATTTAAATATCCAGTTGCTATATCTTCAGTAAGACCAGTTTGGAGCTATTATCCTCATGCTTACATATTCCTTATTAAAAAACAGCTCAGATCCGCTCTATATATCCTTGTGCCGTAACCTTAGAAATGACATAAGAAAGGGAGTTTTAAAGGCTGGTGAGCGTTTGCCGTCCAAACGGACTTTTGCTACAAATCTGGGTATAAGCGTGATCACGGTTGAAAATGCCTATGCCCGACTTTGTGACGAGGGCTATGTGTTTTCCATGCCCAAGCGCGGTTATTACGTAAGTGATCTTAAAAATTTACCCGTAAAAACCGTCACGGCGGAGGCCGCGGACGGAAAATGCCCTGAAAATGAGCAATATGATCAAAAACTTATTGCAGATTTTCGTTCAAACGGAGCCGATCCCGATAGTTTCCCTTTTAAGATCTGGTATCAAACCATGCGTGCCGTATTGCACGATAAGCAGGAGTTGCTTTTAAAAAACAGTCCGCCCGGGGGCGTACGTGAATTAAGGGAGGCGGTAGCTGCGCATTTAAAGGGCTTTCACGGCATGGAGGTGAACCCTGCCGCCATTGTGATCGGGGCGGGGACCGAATACCTGACGGGTCTTGTCATTCAGCTTCTGGGCTTCAACCGTGTCTATGCCCGTGAGGATCCGGGCTATTCCCGCAATGCATCCGTATATAAAAGCTACAACGTAAAAAGTGTTGCCGTCAGCGTGGATGAGTGCGGATTACGTGCTGATCTTTTAAAAAATACCGAGGCCTCGGTGGTACAGATCTCACCCTCTCATCAGTTCCCGTCGGGGGCGGTAATGCCGGTGTCGCGCCGTTACGAGCTTTTAAGCTGGGCAAGTGTCGCTGAGGATCGCTACATAATCGAGGATGATTACGATTCGGAGTTCCGTTTAAGCGGGCGTCCGTTGGCCTCACTGCAAAGCATAGATGCCGACGGCCGTGTCATCTACATGAATACCTTTACCAAGTCCTTAGCCTCTACGGTACGCATAGGCTATATGATCCTGCCGGATAAGCTCATGCGGCGTTTTTATGAAAGGCTGGGGTTTTATTCCTGTACGGTTCCTAATTTCGAGCAATATGCGCTCGCATCCTTCATCTCATCGGGATCCTTTGAGCTGCATATAGGACGCATGCGCAGGCTTTGCGAGCAAAAGCGCCGAATGCTGCTTGAATGCATAAATAACAGTTCCCTAAAAAAAAGATGTACGGTTGAGAATTCAAAAAGCGGCTTGCATTTTTTACTTAAGGTGCATACCGCATTAAGTGATGAGGAGTGCTGTAAAAGAGCCTTGGCGCAGGGTGTGGGGATCTCCGCACTGTCGTCCTTTTATGAAAGGCCGTCGCAGGCGCCTTGTCATGTTTTTGTAATGAGCTATACCTCAGTAGATCTTAAGCGTATGCAAAAAGCGGTGGAGGCGCTGTCCTCGGCTTTAATTTAGAGGGCAATGCCCAATAGTAAAGAGAACGCAGGTGCTGGCAGGGTAAAGGTTTTGGGATTAAAAAGCCCTCTTTTTAAGAGGGCCTCATTATAAAAATTCGGATTTTGCCGCAGACTATCGCTCTTAATTAGTGATCGTAGCCTCGGCAAGGGGATCAGGACCGAAGCGGTTGGGGCCTACGGTTCCCCTCACAATCATCATGATCCAAAGCACAAAAACCGAAATTATTCCTACGCCTATGATCACGAAACCGGCAACAGCGGTACCGTTAATGTCTGAGGACAACGCCATGCCGACTGCCATGACTATCAACCCCACAAAAAATGCTAAATATGGGAATAACAGCCACCAGCCGCTTTTGTCGAGATCGTGCAAGCGTCTTACGCTTACGCTTATGCTTGCAATTAGCAGCCATATGCCACCGATAAGGCAGAGGAGCTGTCCTAAGATCGGGACGATATTTAAAATTCCCAAGATGATATTGAGTAAAAAAGCCCCGAGCATGAACCACCAAAACTCAGAACGCGGAGCTCTGTCGCGCAGGGTAAAGATCTTGGTTTTGAGGCAGATCTTCATGGACTGACCGAATGAGACCATATTTTCTCCTTATAAAAAACGCATTTTTGCATTGTAATGATGCGATGACCTCATCATAAATCAAGAAAAAATGCTTAAGTAGGAATATGATCACAGTTTCACTCTATTTTCTGCAGGTGTTAGATTAGTACCTGCAGACTGATCTTTAATTAAAAAGCCTTGCAAGTGCCAGCGTATAGATTTTGGCCAGATCCTCAAGTGAGGATAGAGATACATGCTCGTTGGCACGATGAATTGTTTCGGTGATGGGGCCGAATTCTATGGTTTGTACGCCGAGAGGGGCAATGAAGCGTCCGTCGGAGGTTCCGCCTGAGGTCGTAAAGAGCGGCTCCTTACCCACCACCTCGGTCACACATTGTTTCATGATCTCCAATAATTCACCTTCCTTCGTTAAGAAGTAGGGGCCCTCATAGGACCAGTCATAGTCGCATTTGATGTTGAGCTTCTCAGCTAAGGAGGTGACATGCGCCTTTATACTCTCGAAGCTTTGTAGATCGTTGAAGCGGAAATTGCAGCGCATGGTAAAGGATCCCGGGACCACGTTGTCTGCTCCTGTACCGCAATGACAGTTTGAAACCTGGAAGGAGGTGGGCGGGAAGAATTTACTGCCTGCATCAAGCGGATTGTCGATAAGGGCGGTAATAAGGCGGGCGGCATGGTGTGCGGCATTGTCACAGCTTTCGGGGACGGCTACGTGACCTTGCACACCGTGCACGGTGATGGTGACGTTGACGTCGCCGCGACGACCGTTTTTGATCTCATCGCCGAAGGTTTTAACCGAGGAGGGCTCGGGGATGAGACAGTAGTCGGGTATTAGATCGTGCTCCTTCATATATTCGACGCAAAAGGGTACTCCGCCTACGGCATCGCCCTCCTCGTTTGAGGTTATGAGCAATCCCACGCGTCCCTTGTGATCAGGATGAGCCTTGATAAAGTTGATGAGGGCGGTCACGGCGGCGGCATCTCCGCCTTTCATGTCGGCACTGCCGCGTCCGTACAGACAAGGCTCACCGTCAATTTCCAAGATCTCGGCGCCGTAGGGATCATGATCCCAGCTTTTAAGATCACCCTCGGGAACTACGTCGGTGTGACCTAAAAACATGGCAAAGGGACGACCGCTGCCGTGGACGGCAATCAGGTTGGAGGTACCTTTTTCGTTAATCCTCGTGCATGTAAAGCCCTCTTTTTGCAAGATAGCGGCTAAAAGATCCTGACAGCCGTTGTCATTTGGGGTTACTGATTTGATGGCCACCAGATCGCGGGCTAATTGTTGAACGGGAGTAAGTTTCATATCGTATGATCCTCAAATATTTTTTCTGATTGTAAATGAGAGGACGGTTTTTGTGCACAGGCCGTCAAAAAACATTTTTTTGATCAGGTATAGAGCAAGGACACTTTATACCGCATACGTCTGCCGTAAATATTGTCGTTATATTGAAGATACTCTCAGCAAGAAAGTTTTTAGATCAAGAACAGGGCGTCAATGATACACTAGCAAGCTGTAGGTGCGAGTGCGATATGATCAAGGAGAAAGACGGTACATGCGCTTTAATAAAGGTGATCTCAAAAAAATTCTTTTCTATCCGCTGAGGGCTCTTATCTCAAAAGAGTTTTATTTTGAGGTACTGTTTTCCATGAAGGGCGTGGGTGTGCTTTACCTTTTCCTTTTGAGCACGGTTTTAGCCGTGCCCGCCGCTTATCGCTCCTCCGATGTGCTGACTTTTTTTAAAGATCTTGAGTTGCCGCGTCTTATAGCGCAGCTGCCTGCCTCATATCTGGATAAAAACGGGATCCTGACGGCCAACTCCCAGGAAGAGTCCTTCATGCTCATAAAAAATTCCCGCGGAACTCCCGCCATTATTTTTAATGTTGAGGATCGTCCCTTAAGCGGAGAGGCAGCGGATGCCCCCGTTGAATTCAATTCCACCTTCATTCGCGTGCATACCGAAAAGGGAGATGCCGACATCGAATATCGCGGTATTTTTGAAACCGGATCGGATTTTAGTCCTACCTATACCGCACAGGCCGTAGAGCAGGTTTTGAGTGCTACTCCGCGCGTTTTATGGGCGGTTATGGTGGTTTGGTTTATGTCGTTGCTAGGCATCAACGCCATGATCAGCGGAGCGCTCGGTCGTTTCCTCGTGCTCTTCGTTTTCCGTATACGTATAGGTTTCAGCTCGGCGCTGAGACTTGCCTCCTTTGCCAATACTGCTGTGGCCTTGCTGGTGCTGGCGCAGTTTTATGTGTATCTTCCCATAGGGTATACGGTGATGGTGATCATCCCGCTTTTGTATCTTGCTTGGTTTGCAAGGGGCTTTCGTAAGGAGCTTGAGGCTTTGGGACTTGATGCCTTTAAGGCCAAATACTCATCAGCTACACGTTATGAGGCTCCCTCTGCACACGATTATGCCACCAAGGTGCAAAATGAAAGCGCCCCGCAAAAAGCAGATGACGTCGCAGCCGGTATGGGTGAGGGTAATACTCAGGCTGATCCCGAGGACAAAAATAAAGACGGGCAGTCTGCTAAAGCGCCTGATCAGAAAAAAAATGATAAATACGACGGCAATAGCGGCACTTTTGAGGCCTGAAATAACATAAAGCTTTGGAGATATTAAATGAAGATCCTAAATTTAATTGCGTTGTCGGCCTCCATCCTGCTCATATCGTCCGCATCCGCACTTGAGATCACGGTGGACAATAAAACCGATGCCAAGGCCGCCTTTGCTTTTTCATATCTGGATAAAAAAAGCGGTAAGTGGATGACGGAGGGTTGGTTCAATGCTCCGCAAAACTGCAAAAAAAAGCTTTCCTTACCTGCGGATAATCCCATCTATTACATCTATGCCGAATTTTCAAACGGTAAACGCATTGAGGGCGGGGAGGGGGCCGTGGATTTGGCCGTGTCGAATCGTTCCTTTTTATGTGAACAGGATCAGGGACCTCAGGGAAAAACGCATAAGGTAAGCTTTCTCAGGGCTCGTGCCAACGGCGGAAAAGCCGTGATCCGTGTTAAATAAGCAGAGATTGTAAATAAGATCCCCGGAGATCTTTGACTTTGTTCCCGCCCTGAGCGACGGTGATCCTCTATAGTGTCAGCAATTGGTGTCGATGATCACTTCGGCAGATCCCTGTAGCTGATTCGGCGCCGGTCTTTTGGACTGTCCCGGATCCACTTGAGCCTGAGCATTCTTCTCAGACTCCCCACAGGCTAACGAGCTTCGTCTGCACTCTTTTATGTTGGTCGCGGCCACTGCGTCCGCGTATCCCTGATGTCCGCAGGAGACGCATTTGAACAATTGTTAGAGATCCTCAAAGATGATCGAAAAGATCTCGGCAAGATGATCGCTTAAGTTTGAGTTTTCCCTCATCACTTTTCCGTCCTCCCCTAATTTTTCATTGAGTCTTAGAACCGGTTTTGTAGATTGCATAATAATGCCTTCTGAATTTTTAAGGATGCGTGTAAATGCGAAAAAAAGAAAAAATCGTCCCGGGAGGGGAAGCTATATGGATTTGGGAGTTGTACAAAATTTGGTGATAGACAGTTTTACGATGCGTACGCGCAGGCTCCCTTGGAGTTTCCGCGCCCGGGTGACTTATGTTTGTGACGGGGATTCCGTCTGGGTTCGCACGTGGTACGGGCGGAGGATCAAGCTCAGACTTCTGGGCATGGACGCGCCGGAATCGGAGCAGGCTTTCGGGTCGGAATCTCAACGCATGCTGGACCGCCTCATAGGCGGCGAGCGCATCGAGATTAGGGCGGTCGACCGCGATATCTACGGTCGCTACGTGAGCGGCATCCGCTGCGGCGGCGAGGACATCTGCTTGCGGATGATCGAGGAGGGCCTGGCGTGGCCTTATTTCCGCTTCTTCGGGCAATTGACGCATGAAGAGGCACGGGCTTATAAGGAAGCCTATTTAGTGGCCAAGAGAGAGCGCAGGGGGCTTTGGCGCGACGCTCATCCCGAGACCCCGTGGGACTGGCGCAGGAAGCATCGTTCGCTTTGGGATCGCTTCGTGCTATGGCTCAAGCGGTTGCTGGGCATGATGTGAGGAGCCTTAGATCGTGGAAAGCCTGTTTTTAGGTTCCGAAAGGGTTCTACTGGCAAATTATGCTTGAGAAGAGTAGCATCCATAACAAGTATGCCCTACCGCACGTTATATGATCATGACCTCAACACAACAAGCAGTTTATGACTATCTGCGAAAACAACACAGCGACTACCGGTCCGAGTTTGTCGTTGATGTCGAGGATTTGCAAAACCATCTGCAAGACATGGGAATCAGACTCGAAAAGCCTGATGTAGTAAGCATTGTTGTTCTACTTCACAACGCCAAGGTCGGTCTTTGTGTTGAAGCATTTGACACTGAGAATGATCGCTGGGCGCTCCATCTGAAATGGAGGCTCACCCCGTCGCAGCGAACGAAGCTCTGGCGTGAAGAACAGGCGAAACTGGGGCGGAAGGGTCGAATGATCTTTTTAACTGATGTTGAACACGAGAAGGTTTTGAGGTTCGTGGATGAACTTCGAGCACGTAAATAAATCTGTAGGAATCGCTATCAAATGCAGAGTCAATAACCCCTAAGGACACAAGTGTTCGATTTTCAAGGGTGGAGTGCGGAAACTCCACCAGGCACCATTCCTTGTCAAGGGGTTCCGCCTATTCGACAAGGTGAAGTGCAAAGGAGAAATCGGATTTGTTTACGGTCGCCGTTCTTCCAGTTTCTTCGACGTCAGAACGCTGGACGGAGTCCGACTTTCCGCCAGCATCAGCTTAAAAAAAACTGATGCTTGTTGAGAAGCGAACCACTTTTTGACTCAACTTAGAAAGGAGGACGGCGCTTCCTCCCCTGTCTGAAGACAGAGGTTTCCGCGCCAAATCATGATGACTAACCTGACTGAATTACAGAACCTTGTAGATCGTTTTCATGCCAATATCGACTTCTATAAGGATGCAAAAAATGCCTACAATGAGCATTCTTGCCGAATCGAATATATTGATCCTCTGTTAAAACTCTTGGGTTGGGATGTTCCAAACGAAAAGGGATTGGCGCCTCAATATCGAGAGGTTATTGCGGAAAATTACTCCACTCGAACTGATCGCCCTGACTACACCATTACGCTCAGAGGTGTACCTAAATTCTTTGTAGAAGCAAAGAAACCTGCGGTAGATATTACCAGAGATCCAAATCCGGCAATCCAAACAAGAAAGTACGGCTGGAATGCAAAGCATCGACTGGCTGTTCTCACAAATTTTGAATATCTTGCAATCTATGACACCTGCCATATTACCCACGAAGATGATGGATGTGCTGTGGCAAGATACCGACTGTACCATTATTCTGAGTATGTGGAAAAGATTGATGAGATCGTAGGATTGATTGCGAGAGACACCGTTTACTCTGGTGATTTTGACGCTTATTTGGATGCAAACTTCCCTGCAACCGGAGGGCAAACCCGGCAGGTTGATACACTGTTTCTTTCTCAAATCAACGAATGGCGTGTCGCTCTTAGCAACGAACTGTATGCTCAGGGTGGCCGCTATACATCGTTGGAAGTGTTAAACGATGTAGTGCAGGAGTTTATTAACCAAATTGTTTTCCTGAGAATTTGCGAAGATAAGAATTTGCCATTGTATCACAAGTTGAAGGATACCATTACGGATGCCGACCAACTGCAATCCAAATTGGAAGAATTGTTCCGTTCTGCTGATCGGCGCTACAATTCTGGGTTGTTTTCCGGTGAAGACATTATTTTCGATCTTTCCTGCGAAGTTATAAAAGGCATGATCGAGGACTTGTATTATCCTCAAAGTCCATATTTGTTTAATATTATCGAGCCTAATTTGCTTGGAAAGATTTATGAGATATTCTTAACCGAACAGTTAGTGCTACTCGAAACTAATACCATTGGTCTTGGCAAGAAGAAAGATTGTCAGAACAGATCTGTTGTTACGACACCAACGGAAATCGTTAAGTATATGGTTGATAAAACGCTTTCCAAAGTGTGTGAAGGCAAAACACCTTCTGAGATTTTAAATATCAGAGTGGCTGATATTGCCTGTGGCTCTGGCATTTTCTTGGAGGAAGCATTTGCCTATCTACAGAATTATTGTGTGCAATGGTATATCAGCAATGGGCAAACAGATCATTTGGTTGAGACAGGCATTGATTTATATAAACTGTCTCTACAAGAGAAAAAGGATATACTTTGCTCCTGTATTTACGGCATAGACATTGACGTCCATGCAGTTGAAGTGGCTAAATTTTCCTTGTTAATAAAGCTAATTGAAGATGAAGCGGCGCCTTCTGTGGCAGCTGTTGTACCCATTCTTCCTGATCTTGGTGGCAATATTCAATTTGGCAACTCTCTTGTCAGCCAAACTGAATTAAATGGAATCAGTGGTGCTAATCATCAGATAATGGAGATTGCCCCATTCGACTGGGGTACAATTAACAAAGGCCACAAATTTGATGTTATTATCGGTAATCCCCCGTATGTGAATACCGAAGGAATGCATACACTGTTGCCAAGCGCAGAAGTAGAAGTATACAAAAAGAAGTATAAGACATCGTACAAGCAATTTGACAAATACTTTATTTTCATTGAGCGAGCTATCAACAAGATAAAGGAAAACGGTTTAGTTTGCTATATTGTGCCTAATAAATTCTTTAAGATTGGTGCTGGCGAGAAATTGCGTAGCCTGATTGCAAAAGAAGGAATGCTCATAAGTTTGGATGACTTTGGCGATGCACAGTTGTTTGATGATAAAAGCATTTATAGCTCGATCATTTTGCTGTCCAAGGGAAAGCAAGATACCTTTGTTTACAGTAGTGTTGATACCGCCAACAAACTGTGGGCGGGTGAAGAAGTTAGTTCCATTGAGCTTAACTCTTCCATATTGAACAAGTTGCCTTGGAGATTGACAACCGACTTTGAGTTTTTGACAGTGCTCCAGAGATTGGACGAAGTATCTGTCCCTATTACAAAACACGCAGAAATCTTTAATGGTATTCAAACAAGTGCTGAGAGACCAACCCCAATATATTGGTTTTCAGCTAATGAAATTTCGGCTGAATATGCTGATACTATCGAAATCAGTAGGGATGGCAATACTTATACTATTGAGAAAGCCTTGCTTCGTCCTTATTTTAAGCCAACCCAAAAAACAGAGAGGGGCTTAAATTCGTATAGCATTCTTACAACAGACAAGCAGATCATCTTTCCCTATGATAACACTGGGCATCTTATTAGCATTGATGAAATGCAAAGCAAGTATCCAGGAACATATGCCTATCTTTTAGCGCATTATGATCGCTTGGTTCCCAAGTGCGTTTCTCCTAATGGAACTCGTGACGTGCCAAATGCTACGGCAGATACATGGTATCAGTATGGCAGAACACAAGCTCTAACCGCTTTTATTAATACACCTAAATTGCTAGTAGGTGTGTTGAGCAAAGAACCTATGTATGCGATGGATACAGACGATATTCTGATTGCTTCTGGCGGTACCGCTGGATATTGTGCGGTTAGCAAAAAAGATGGCAGTCCTTATGCACTTGAATACATCCAGGCATGGCTATCAAACCCCATTACAGAGCGAATCCTGGAGATCATAGGCAGTGATTTCGAAGGTGGATTTACAGCTCGTGGTACATTTGTTCTCTCAACGCTCCCATTTGTTGAGCTGGATTTTGCCGTAGAAGAACAAAAAAGTATTCACGACAGAGTAGTAGAAGCAAGTCGAGAGATTTATCTAATCAATGATGCACTATCTGGTCGTCCCGCAAAGCGCATTGCAAATCTGTTGCAAAGACAGAAAGAAACACTTATCTCTGCGATTCAGGAATTGATTGATCGGGTATATAGACTCGATTATTAAGCGAGGTATTTACAATGAGACTCAAAAAGGATAGTTCAGAGCAGAAATTAAGAGGAGCGTATTATACGCCATTGCAACTTGCAGATGCTATGGTTGAGCTTTTTGCGTCTCAAAATTTCTCTAACGTTCTGGAACCAAGTTGCGGTGATGGAGTATTTATTGACGCGTTGCAGAACCTTAATCTTTTGAATAAAGTGGATAAGCTAACCGCAGTTGAAATCGAACCTGACGAAGCTGAGAAAGTTCGTGATAAGTATTCTGAGTTAGAACAAATCGAAGTATGTACCGAAGACTTTTTCGATTTCTATAATCGTGTTCTCGGCAAGGAACAGTACGATTTAATTTTGGGCAATCCTCCTTATATTCGCTATCAATATCTGAAAGAAAGTCAACGTGAAATGCAGTCTCAAATCTTGACTTCGCATGGTATGAAAGCGAATAAGCTGATAAATGCGTGGGTTGCATTTATCGTGGCCTGCGTACAGCTACTATCTGAAAAAGGCAAGATAGCGTTCGTTATTCCAGCTGAAATACTTCAAGTAGCGTATGCGGAAGATTTGCGCCTATATTTGGCCAATAATCTTGCGAAGATTACCCTGGTCACATTTGAGCAACTTGTATTCCCTGACATTGAGCAAGAAGTGGTTGTGTTTATTGGTGAGAAAGGTGAGGAAGAAAAGGGCATTCGCATCATTGAAATGAATGACCTTGATGCTTTTGCTCAATTGGATCTATCTCAAAATGGCTTTCAAAAGTTGCAGCACGTCAAGGAAAAATGGACTAAATA
>PPYF01000307.1_pt1 | contig 16424 bp, 20 predicted proteins | sample 1559871 | NCBI WGS metagenome assembly PPYF01 (sample SAMN08240021, study PRJNA423297) | Human gut metagenome, whole genome shotgun sequencing project.
CGACTTTAAAGCAATTTGGCTAGCGCATTCATCTAAGCCACAAACACTTGATGAACTTCAAACACTAGTGGCTGAAGGATGATTACACTCACAATGATTTAATTAGCCTAGTCTTAACAGTTAAGTATCAGCAAGATATTATCAGCGCTTTACATGAGTGCTTAGAGCGCCTAAATGATAATGATTTAGAAGTACTACAACAATTAGCAACCCTTGAACTCAAAGGCGGTGATACAGAATGCAACTAGTTACTCTTACAGCCCCAGACGGACACCGTGAACGTTGGGACATGAAAACTACTTACCTCGCCCTGCTCTCGTGGTATTCATATCTTAAAGACACCGAGAACAGCAAAAAACCAACGGAACTCGCCACCCGTATTAGTAAGTTCGTTGGGGATGATATTAAGCAAGTTCACACCTTTTTAGTTTACTTAGACGGCTTCAATGGTGACTTATATTCTAAATTGTCCTTGCTAACGAACAACGATGATAAAAACACCACTCGCCTTTATTTCATTATGAAGTCGCTTAACAATCCAAATTACTTAGCGCACAACAAGCGAGAAGAGCGAGAACGCCAAAAGATTGTTGAACGCATTGAACAAGTCACAAATAACGATGTTGAAATGCTTAAACGACTTATCGCTTTAACAAAGCTATTTATTGACGGGCAATTAAGTTATAAGAACATGGAGGTATGTAAGTAATGGAATTAAAAGACTTCCTAGAAACGGATGATTTTTACAATCTTAGCAATGACGCTAAATTACTGTATCTGTATCTTTTAGCATATAAGAACACTGACAACCTTGTCTATTGTAGTGAGCTTATATGCGATGTTTTACATGTAAATGGTGAAGAATTTTCTCAACTTGCTGATGCTGGTCTAATAAAAATTAGCGAGTTTGATGAACCAATAACAGTTATGTAAAGTGAGGTATCTTAAATTGGCAAATAGAAGATTAATTTCAAAGAGTATTCATCAAAGTAATAAATTTCTCCAATTATCAGTGGAAGACCGCTACTTATACGATGAATTAGTCTTGTATGCGGATGATGACGGCTTTTGTTCTGAACTAACAATGATTAATGTACTCAATCACTTCACTGAAAAGAATTACCAAGAACTAGAAAAAGCTGGTCTTATCATTGTATCCGATAGTGTTGTCATTATTGTTGATTGGTTAAATAATCAAGACCTCAAAAACCACACCAACACTCAACAAATAGAACTAACTAAAATCACTTATATTAGAACAGACTGGAGATACACAACAAATTTAAACGATGAGAATGTCGCAATGACACTTAATGATTTTCTCCACAAATATAATAGCAAAAAGACAGGTATTGACCTTGAAAATTTAAAAGAAACAAGAAATAAATTGATAAAGGCGGAATCCGCCTCAAATAGTCCTAAACCCGCCTTAGTTATGGAGGATAAAATAGGCGAAAATAGGCTTAAAAAGGCGGAAAAAGCCTCACCCCAAAATAATGACGTTCAAGCCCTAGAGCGACAAGGGATTGACACACATTCTAACGAAGCAGGCGGAAATAGGCGGGAAAAGCCTAAAACAGCCTTTTTAAGTACTAAATCCGCCTCCAATATAAATAAATATAATATAAATAAAGAGAATATAAATAAAGAAAAAGAAAGCCTTCCACAAGAATCTTCTACTGTTAATCAAAAAGAAATTGAGCAACTAATCAAATTCATTAATTCAAAATTCAAAACAACATTTAGTACAAATAACGATCAATTGATTTACTTTCTCTCAAATGAATTAAAAGTATCATCTATTGACGAAATAAAAGATACCCTCACAGTGATAAAAGAAAAATCAAGTATTACTCCAGAAACCGATAATTTATGTTTGTCCTACATCAAGAATGAGTATCCTAAATAAAAAGAGAAGAACATTGATGATGAATTACCTTTCTAAGGAGTGATCTTCATGAATCTAACAGAATTTGAGAGAAGTCTTTCTGATTTTAGTACTGGATATGAGACCTATACTAAATTGATGAGTGATATTAAACGATTAGACAACCTAATACAAGCCAACGAGAAGCAATTAAACGATAGCTTAATCAAGATACCATTTACCCACTTGTATTTTGTTGATGGTCTAGGTATCTTCAAACATCAAACGCCTACCCTGCTCAAACAAAACAGGCAATTAATAATTAAATACAATCGAAAGCTAATAAAAGCCAAGAAACTTTCTAGTTCGCTTCAAAAGCAATTAAAGACCATTAGAAGCGATTATCTAAGAAGCAATAGCGAGGAAAGCAAAGCAAAAGATAAATTAGCTAATAAATATTTGAAGCAGTTTGGGCAGATTAGACACCCTTAAAAAGAAAGGACAAACAATGAATTTTAACATCAAATACCCACCGTTAGTTGAGCAAGCCTACAGTCATTTTCTTTCTATTGGCTTGCGTCCTAACAAGGACAAACTCTATAAAATGCTAGTTGATGAGGGGATGATTGACGAGTTAGGCAATCCTACTCAGCGAGCAATTAACGAGGGCTTAGTAGAAGTAGCTGGGAACAATCCAATTGAACGCTTTAAGGCTGAAAATCCTCTTGTGGCTCATATTCCAGATGAACATTTCAAAGTACAAGGTAATCAAGTGCTCATGGACTGTTACGCTGTAAGAGTGGCAGCCACTACAATACTAAATGACCCTACAGCACCACAGGAACAGAAAGAAAACGCCCAAAGTCTATTGGATAAGGTGAACAGCCTAGACCATAACGAGTGGCACTAATTAACAATCATTTTTAGCATTATCGTCTGTCTTAAAAAAGTATGACCTACGAAAAATAACATCCCCTATTTACTGTTAATACAGCGATATAAAGGGGATGCTTTTTATTTAAAAGCGTGCAATGCTTTACTAGCCCAAATGCTGATATATCAATAGTTCAACTGTAATTTTTCATTATCAATTGGACGGAAAAGGAACTTGTATAAAGTTTGACTGCTGAAAATTCAGCCACGAAAACTCATTGTCGAAAACTCGACAGTGAAAAATATATAACGTATTAAATTAGAACCCTGCTTATTTAAAAATAATCAGCAGTTTTAAAGCCGATAGCGTCTGTTTAATATAATTATTCATTTGCAAGTTAAAACGGCTTAGACGGCTTTAAAATGAAAATTAGAGTATAGAGAAATGGAGTTGATTTAAATGTTCGCTGTATCGTGTTTATTGATTGTTGCTATTGCTTGTGGTTTAGCTAGTCTTATCGCTGATATTGCAGTTATATGGCTATTCACCCACTACATGAAAGACCAGTACAAAGGGGATGGTTCTAAATGAGTTGGTATCGTGGGCGTTATGTATTTAGTAAGCGATCATTAGCACAGTGGATGGCTGAAAGTAAGAAAGATTATCATTTCAGAGTTAGAAATAAAGGCAAAGCAGACCCAACGGTTGTTAGTTTTGTTTTCTCTGACGGGGTAAAAAAAGACCGCAGATTTTATTGTGCTTGCCGTGTCCTATATAACCATTACAAGGAATATTGCCAACAGCAAGCCATAATTCCATTAAGCAACCGCCAATTCAAGCACAATATGGAATTGTTAGGCTTTGTTTATCAAAAGCACCATCGCTTTTATACTGGTTACTACCAGAACAAGGTAACAACCGCATATAAAAACATTGGAATTGTGAAACAGTAAATGTTCCATGTAATGTGCAATTTATCAATTCATCTAAAAGGTTGATATAACAGCAATCTTAATTAGAAATCATTGCCCAAAATTGGACATTATCGGGGATGTTTGTAGTTAAAACAATATCGGAAAAACTTATACTCGTTAGCTAATTCGTAGTTAATTATTATTGCTTATGAGTGATTAGCTGTAATCATTGATATAATCACATTTAACGTCAAAACAAGAAGCAAGAAAGAGCAATATTCGCCCCTCTTTTGCTATTAAAATAGACCATACTAAAAAAGCCCCCGTTTTCTTTCAACGGGGGTTAGTTTATTGATACTTTAGGAACGCACATCGACTTTTTTGCACGATAAATTCCAACAAAAAAAGACGCTCTACTGTGAGAGCGCCCCTTCGATATAAAAAATAGCAAATATATTATATCACAAGGGGAGTAGGGCAGTGAGCATAACATAAACGATACAAGAAACGACACCCAGAGAAAAACAAACTATATCAATATCGCTCAAATGCTAAAACGTTTATTAAACACTATGCAGATAAAGACGACCTAGACAAATTAATATCACTAGCACAAGAGCAAAAAATCGCTTAACCCAGTTGAGAAATGGTTGCAAATGGTAGCACAAAAAAAGAGTAGCCCTCACAAGCTACTCTTGGTATTGTCGAAAAATTAGCAACTTTACTTTTCACGCCCCATAGGTATTTTAGCATATTATCTTGAGTATAATTTGGTGCGCACCCTCATTAAAAAGTATGCGTACTTTCCAAAAAAAGTATGCATACAAAAACAAAAAGGTTGCACCCTATTTTGATAGCACTTGAAAGCCTCTAGCTTTATGGTTAAAGCCTAGGAAATCCTAGGATTTTATTAGTGTTAAAATGCTCAGAAATGCTCGGATTTTATAGGTATCTAATGCTTGCAAATGCTAGCATATTTTTCAAATATTTTAGTATTCCCTATTGTCACCGTTGATACATATGTATATAATATACTTAGCCCCTAAGGAAAGGGGGTGGTTAAATTGCTTTTGAAAGTAAAGAAAAAGCCTAGCAAAATAAAGATTAGATTAAAGCTCAAAATCTTTATATCGCTAGACTTAAAACTTGAAATCAAGTGGTGATTAATCACCGCCCTAAGAGTTGCAAGTTGGTAGCTCAACTCTTAGGGGCTTTTCATATGTATATTATAGCATGGCTTAGACGTTCTTTAAATCAAGAATAATTAGCAAAAGTGAGGGATGAAATATGAAGCGCCTTAAATACCAGTCAAAGAATAAACACGTTACTATTTCCCTAGATGTCTACTCTCCACGTGAAACGCTAGCAATGTGGAAACAAGACGTTAGGAAGTTCAAGACGTGGCTTCACACACCAAAAGACAAACGCAAGAAGCTATTTGAATTTAAGATTGAGAGGAAATAAGATGGCACTTACAGAGTCACAGCACAAAGCAATTAACAAATACCGTAGCAAGAACAAGGCGCAGGTACAGTATATTAACCGCCGTTCAGTTGCTAAGAACTTTATCTTAAAGAGTGCAACGCAAGAAGACCTTGATATGCTATTAGGCTGTATCAAACAACGACAAGAAAAATTAAACGACTGAGGACAGCTGGCGAAATATGTTAGTTGTCTTTTTATTTACGCTGCAAAAACTGCTTAAATTGCACTAAAAAAAGTGCCCTGCTGCGAGAGCGCCCCTTCGATATAAAAATAAGCAAAACTATTATAACATCCCCCCGCCCTGCATTGTTGAGAAGAGAGCGGCACACATTACCGTATTTTTATTTGCAAAGGCTGTTTTGAAACTTTTTAGGTAGGGGGGCTATTTTAATTGGTTGTTGATATATAAGCAATTACATTAACTAGAATAATTAAATCATCCCCGTTTTAGACAAAAAATATTGTTGGGGATGTTTAATCCTAAAAATTCTGACAGCAAAAATAAAAAGACTACTAGATTAGTAGTCCACCATGCTGACAAGTTGAATTATTTTTTCCGCAATTTTTCCGCAGAATTGATTAAAAATAACGTTTTATAGTGTAAACCTAAAATCAAGAATGCTGATTTATCAATGATTTAGACGCTATATTAAATTAGTTTAAAATAAAAAAATCACCCGCACGGGAATCGAACCCGTAACTCCGCCTTGAGAGGGCGACGTCTTAACCAATTTGACCAGCGGGCAATAACGTACAATTAAAAGTATACGTTAATTTCAATTTTTCGTCAACTTAAAATCAAATTAATTTAATATTCATTTTCAGTGTTAAGTAAAATTGACTCTGCCAATAGAATTTCGTTGTAAAACTCAAAAAGATAGTCACGACGATTTTCCTTTTGAGATACCATATCAAGGTACTGTCTTTCAGCTTGGAATGCCCATAATAAGGCTCGTTGCTCCAGTTCCTTTTCCTGCTCATTGAATTCTGGATAGCGACTTGCTTTAGCCCATTGATGCCAAAAATCTGCAAATGAATTGGTACTCTTTTGATCCCGCAAATCATAAACAACACTTTCTCTAATTTTTTCTGGAAGATATATTTTTTCTACTGCTTTCAATCCCTCTTTAACCATTTCTTGCCGTAAACGCTGAACTTGTTTGCCGGCCTCCCTCCTTGACATATCATAGTTAAGAATAAAGCGAAATACGATTGAAGGCACCACCATACTCAAAATAATAACAAGCATTTCTGCCAACACAATCATATCAAACTGTGCAGAGCTTACATTGTTAATAATCATATATACTAAGGCAAGTGTTACTGCGCCACGGACTCCCCCAAGAGCAAAAATTATACTTCCTTTATTACCCATCTTTGAAAATAGTCCATAGAGATAACGAACAAGGAGATTAGTAATATAAAGTAAAATACCAATCACAATCCATTGCGAATTTGTATTCCCAATAATCAAGTCATCACGAATGATCCTGACAACCAATAATCCTAAAATAACAAAAATGGTATTATTTAAGAGTTCCCGCAGCAACCTTAAAAGCACTAGCCCATTATGAAATTGGCGAGGCGTTATAAAACGACTTCGAACGCTTTCGCTATTCTGCATTAAACCAGCACAAACCACGGCAATAATCCCAGATACTTTTAATTCTTCAGCTATAAAGTAAATAAAGAATGGCGTACTAACAAATAATAATATTTGCGCATTATAAGCATCATGGTTAATTCGCCCTAAAAATTGACGAAAACTGATCATTACAAGGGCTGCCATAATGCCAATAATTATCCCGCCACCAGCTGAACGCAAAAAGTCAAAAAACGTTTGTTGATAGTTGAACTGTCCGTTTTTTACCCACAGCGCCATTGCAGTAACCAGGATAATACCAGAAGCATCATTAAATAATGACTCCATTTTTAGAATATTTTCTTGTCTTTCAGGGACAATCAACCCCTCCAAAACAGATTCAGTTGCAGTAGCATCGGTCGGAGTACTTAAGGCACCCATCAGAAATGCCAGGGCTAGCAGAATTCCCAAAAGCGATACACTAAAACCCGCAAATACCGTTCCGACAATTACTAAAAGAACAGCCGTTTCAAGAATTTGTCGTAATCTTTTTCCAATCAGATTAATTCTCGTTGATTGCCTCTCAAAATAAATCAGTGGAGCTACTATATACATAAATATTTCTTTGTGGAAGGGAGGAAATCCGACCATTCAAAAAAGGAACTGAACCAATAATTAAGCCGACGAAAATACTAATATAATTAATTGAGAAGTGCGGAAAGAAGCTGGAAATAATACTACTTAAAACTGCCGCTACCATTAAAACAATCGTTGAAACAAGCACTATAAAACTCTCTCTTTATAGCAAATAAGCTGTGACACCTTTTGTCGCAGCTTAAATCGCGTTATTCAAATGATAATTCTAATAAATATACTTTCTTTTCTGGAATATGACAGGTCGTCGCCCAAACATCATGGTAATTTTTCTTTGTTCCATTGGTCATTGAAAAATAACTATCAAGAAGGTCACCATTCTTTGCCACAAAATCATTTGACAAACGATTGACCATAAAACGATCAACAGGAAAATAAAATGAAGCATCGGCTATCTTTAAGGAGTCATCAAAAAGAATCAGAACCGTATTAGTATAACGTGGTCTAATGCTTTTGATTAACTCTGGATGGTGCTTTAGTTTTGTTAAAACATAATAAATTGAATCAGAATTACTAGCCATATTCGTCCCCTCACTTGACTGTAATTATAACAAATAACTTTTTTATCAACAAAAGACCTGCTAGCTAATCTAGCAGGCCTTTTGTTAGAAGTTGGGCATACTGGTCTCGAACCAGTAAATTATGGATTCAGAGTCCACTGCCTTACCAGTTTGGCGAATGCCCAATAAGATAAACTTATAACGATATATACTATACATGGAAGTGGCTTAATAGTCAACTCTTTTTTATCATTTCTCTTCAGCACGTAATCGTTGGTGTTGACGGACACAACGCCATTTTGTAATCAAATCGATAACGGGATGTTTTTTAGAGTCACACCAATAATCAACATCGGCCCAAATTTGTTTTTGCGTCCACTTGTCATAATCATGATGTAAGAAATTATAGTTTTTTAAGGCTGACTGCTTTTTCCAGATAGTTGCCATTATAAATTGGCTTCGTGTCCGTTGCACAGTTTTTTTAACCCGTGCCGGATCAACTGCTTCTACCCCTATTACTTTTGCCGTTCCAATTGGCGGAATGGGCTGACCACTTGGCAAGTATGGCGCTAAGGGAACATTGATCAATGCATCAAGAATCACCTCTTGCCAATCTTCTCGTGTCTCATAACGATGCATTAACCCCGGCTCAACATCATTAGCAATTAAATAATCACATGTTTTTCCCCAGCTTAGTTGAGTGTGAACCAAAAATGCTGTTGCCATTTTAAATACTCCTCCATCACTTTTATTAATATTTTACCGCAAAATCCTTTTACTTTGTGCAAAATATAACAAAAAAAGAAGCTAAGAATTATATTTCTTAACTCCTTATAATCTTAGTTTAAGCTTGAACAACATGCTCTCCCGCAATCTTAGCTTTATTTAACAGCAGAGAAGAACTAACAACAGAAACAGAACTAAAGGCCATTGCTAGGCCGGCAAGCTCCGGACTAAGAGTAAAGCCCATAAATGCAAATAGCCCTGCAGCGATTGGAATACCAATGACATTGTAAATGAGCGCCCAGAAGAGATTTAATTTAATTCGGTTAAAGGTCTTCTTAGAAATATCAAGTGCCCGGACAACTCCTCGCAAATCGTTTTGAACGAGAACGATTCCACCAGAGTCAATTGCGATATCAGTTCCAGATCCCATTGCAATTCCAACATCAGCTGTCGACAAAGCAGGGGCATCATTAATTCCATCACCAACAAAAGCAACCTTTTTACCCTTGTCCTGAAGTTCTTTGATTTGTTGAGCCTTATCATTCGGCATTACTTCAGCAATTACCCTATCGATACCAACTTCATCAGCTATTGCTTGAGCTACCCGTTTGTTATCCCCAGTTAACATCACAGTCATTAATCCACGTGCTTTTAGCTCCGCAATTGCATCTTTTGAACTCGACTTCGGAACATCTTGAATGGCAACTAAGCCGATTATTTCCCCATCAAGACCAACATAAACAACTGTTTTAGCTTCGTTCTGTAATTTTTCCGCACGTGATGCCATTTCCCGGGAAATATTTACATCAACCAAAAGCCGATTGCTACCAACAAATGCTACTTGTCCATTATAATCTGCACGCACACCCTTACCTTCAATTGCTTCAAATTTATCTACCTTTACTGGTGAGATCTCTTTATTTTTTGCCTTTTGAAGAATTGCAGATGCTAACGGGTGCTCAGACGATTCCTCAAGACTAGCAGCGATTGTTAATACTTTTTTAGCATCGCCAACAATATCAGTTACAACTGGTTTGCCGACCGTAATTGTCCCTGTTTTATCAAACACAACAGTATCAATATTACTTACTTCTTGAAGGACTTCACCATTCTTAATAAGGACACCCATCTTAGCACTTCTTGCAGTACCAACCATTAATGCTGTTGGAGTTGCTAAACCTAATGCGCACGGACAAGCAATGACAATTACTGAAACAGCAAATAATAATGCTTGAACAAATGTTGCGCCAACAAAGGAATACCAAATCATAAATGTCAAAATAGCAATAATCATTACTGCTGGGACAAACACATTTGAAATCTTATCTGTTAAGTTCTGGATAGGAGCATGACTGGTTTGCGCTTTTTTTACTAGGTCAACAATTTGGGCAAGCATTGTATCCGCTCCAACCTTTGTGGCTTTAAAAGTAATCGTCCCATTATTATTAATTGTTGAACCAACAACAGTATCGCCAACTTTTTTCATTACCGGCATACTTTCACCAGTAACCATCGACTCATCCAGAGAAGTTACCCCTTCCAGAATTGTTCCGTCTACGGGTACTTTTTCACCCGGCTTGACCCGAATAAGGTCGCCAACTTGAACTTGATCGAGTGGTACTTTGACAAATTTACCATCTTTTAAGACTTCAGCATCTTTTGCTTGAAGGCCCATCAACTTACCAAGAGCATTGGAAGCATTGTTATGCATTTTCTCTTCCATCGCATCCCCCAGTAAAACAAAGACAGTAACAAAAGCAGCACTTTCAAAATAAACCGCCCTATCAGTTATCATCGCAAAAATACTATAAAAATAAGCGACAGCTGTTCCTGTGGCGACTAGGGTATTCATATTTGCACTATGTTTTTTAAATGCAGCGATCGCACTTTTCCAATATGGAAATGCTGAAATTGCCATAATAATAGTGGTAGTAATTAATGCTATCCAATTATAGGCTGGCATCATCCAGTGAAAAGGCATCGCAAGCATTTGTATTAACATCGGAATTGATAATACAAATGAAATCCAAAATCGCTGAATGTTTGTGAGCTTCATTACTTTACAACAACCTTTCCATGAAACATATCCATTCCGCAAGCATAGTTATAAGTTCCCGGCTTGTCAGTTGGAATATCAACAGTAACTTCTTTTTTACCGTCTAACTTCTCATCAATCCCAAGTTCCTTAAAGACGACTTCATTCATACATCCCATGTTATCGGAGGGGATAAATTTTAATTGCGCTGGCTTTCCTTGTTTGAAAGTAACCGTTTCTGGTTTGTAGCCATGATTTTCTGCATTAACAACAACTTTTTTAGTTTGATCTTTTGAAAAAATACTCATTATTTAACAATCACCTTTCCATGAAACATATCCATCCCACAAGCAAAGTTAAAAGTCTGGGCTTTATCTGTTGGAATATTAATCGTCGTAATCTTTTGCTTTGTTAAGTCCTTATTAACTCCTAGCTGTTCAAATACTACATGTGATAAACAAGCCGTCGAGTCATGCATATCAAAGTTAACTTGAGCCGGAATTCCCTTTTTCAAGATAACGGTTGATGGAGAATAACCACCATTAACGACAATCGTTGCAGTTTGCTCATCATTAACAATAGTTGATTTTCCCGCCGACTCTGTATGCTTTCCGAAGAACCACCAAACAATAAATGCAATCAAAAGCAGGGCAATAATTATAACGGCAATTCTCAATATTTCCACCTTCTTTTAGTTTACAATTGTAATCATATTATAGGTACAGCATACTATCAAAGTTTACAGTTGTCAACAATAAAGAAAAAATATTAAATAATGGACGTTTTACTCTTTTTTAATTAGAATTTGAATACTAGGGGGTGTGACCGATTAAGAAGTCCAATTTCTTATTAACCTTATTTTATTTATTACTCTTTGGCGGAATTATTTGGTTTTATCAAAATAATTCTACCTTTCAAGAACAATTTAATATTGGCATTCATAATGCTCAGGTGCTTACTCAATCGTGGCTACACCGAATAACCGGTAAAGAAGTTGCAACCCCAACTAAACAAAACGCTGACCAACAAACTGGGGCACAAGATACACCCGCTGATGCACGCTGGGAACAAAACTCTGCAACGATCTATGTTAATATCAGTAATCCAGTATTAAAGAATGCAACAGAAACCGCAATTGCCCAATGGAATAACACGAAGGCATTCACATTTAAAATCGTTAATGATAAGAATGCAAATATTAGTGTTTCCGCTGTTAATGATCCAAATAACGGGGCAGCGGGACTTACCAATACAAGCATGAATTCCGCAACTGGATATTATCTGCACGCAACAGTAGAGCTAAATTCTTATTACCTATTAAATCCTGCCTTTGGCTACTCACAAGAACGAATCGTAAATACTGCTGAGCATGAATTAGGGCATGCAATTGGTCTACAGCACACGAACAAGATTTCTGTGATGCAGCCAGCTGGATCATATTATCCCATTCAATCACGAGACATAGAGGCTGTGAAGGCTTTATATTCACGAACTCCACAACCAATCATCGCCGAAAACAATTCCAACAGATAGTCATAATTAAAAAGTCGAGCTCACTCTTCACAGAATTGGTATGGTAAAATAAAATAGCAAATCTAATTGGAAAGAGTATTTTTATGTCAAATAAAAAAGTTTTAGGTACAGCGATGATTATTACTGCCTGTACCTTTTGGGGTATTTCAGGGCTTTTTGCGAAGGCCCTTTTTAATGTTAGTAGTTCAATTACATCAATGTGGTTAACGCAGGTTCGAATGGTTTCAGCTGGAATTATTTTAGTCTTATTAAGCCAAATTCGTGGGAAGCATCCCTTTCAAATTTTTAAGGACCTTCATTCTGCATGGATTATCTTTGCATATGGTGTTTTTGGGTTAGTTCCGGTTCAGTATGCTTACTTTATGGCTGTCCAATATGGGAATGCTTCGATCGCAACCATTCTCCAATTCATCGGGCCCTTTTTCATCATTGCTTATCAAGCTATGTTTCGACACCTGCCACCACGACGAATTGAAATTATTAGTGCAATTATCGCCTTTTTAGGTGTTTTTATTATCGCAACTCATGGCCAATTTAACCATTTAGCAATGACGCTTAGTGTTCTAATATGGGGATTAATTTCTGCAATTGGTGTTGCAACAAATACCTTAATTCCACAAAATATGCTTCGCGAAGGTCGAGTTCCCTCATTAATTATTACGGGGTGGGGGCTATTATTTGCCGGATTAACCTTAGTGCTTATTCACCCTAGTCAACCACATATTCCTAACGTTCCTTCAGTTTGGTTATATGTGTTAGGCATTCTAGTAATTGGGACCTTAATTCCCTTTCAGCTAGCTAATAATTCATTAAAATATATCGATGCAACTACATTTAGTTTAATGGATGCATTTGAACCTTTATCAGCAACAATCGGTTCAGTCCTAATTTTTCATTTACAAATGACGGGAGCAGATATCCTTGGTTCGATTTTAGTTATCGTTGCAGTACTTGCGATTAACATTCGCATTCCACAGAAAAAATTAAAGAGTAACTAAAAAAGAAGGTGGTCAGGATTTTATTTTCCTAACCATCTTCTTTTTAGTTATCACGAATAACTGTCCCGACTTTACCGGCAAGAGCATCATCAAGACCATCTAATGAAGTAATTAATGCTTCTCGTTCTGGATGACCTTCAACAAATGAAAGACATGCTTCAATCTTAGGTAGCATACTACCAGCAGCAAATTGTCCTTCCTTCATGTATTTTTGAGCTTCTGCAACGTTTAACGTCTTAAGGGCTTTTTCATCTGGCTTTCCATAGTTAACATAAACATGATCAACGGCAGTTAAAATAATCAACTTATCGGCATCGATCTTGTCAGCTAGCAAGGCACTTGAACGGTCCTTATCAATAACCGCTGGAACTCCTTCAAGTCCTTTATCAGTGATGATTACAGGTACACCACCACCACCACCGGCAATAACAAGCTTGTCAGCGTCAATCAATGTTTTGATGCTATCAAGTTCCATAATCTTCATCGGTAGTGGAGAAGGAACAACTTGACGGTATCCACGGCCCGCATCTTCTTTAAAAGTGTAGCCCTTTTCTTTGGCAATTTCATCAGCTTGTTCTTTAGTGTAGAAGTCACCAACCGGCTTTGATGGATTTTCAAAAGCAGGATCATTAGGGTCAACTGCAATTTGCGTTACAATCGTTGCCACACTCTTATTCATCCAACGACGGTGTAATTCATTTTCTAAACTTTGTTGCAAATGGTAGCCAATATAACCTTGACTCATTGCACCACATTCTGGGAAAGGAAAAGCAGCAGTTTTACCGTGTTCAGCAGCGAAATTCATCCCTAAATTAATGGCACCCACTTGTGGACCATTACCGTGACTAATAACTACTTGATTTCCTGCAGCAATTAGCCCAATTAATGAGGAAGCAGTATTCTTTACTAACTTTAATTGTTCTTCAGGTGATTTGCCTAATGCATTTCCCCCTAGAGCAACGACTACTTTAGCCATGGCAAATGCCTCCTAATTAGTTTTGTTCACCCAAAGTTGCAACCATTACAGCCTTGATAGTGTGCATCCGGTTTTCGGCTTCACGGAAGACAACTGAATGTTCACTTTCGAATACTTCGTCAGTAACTTCCATTTCCTTTAAGCCAAACTTCTTTTCAATTTCCTTACCAACTTCAGTGTCGAGGTTGTGGAATGCAGGAAGACAGTGTTCAAAGAGAACATTAGGGTTTTCAGTAGCCTTCATAACATCCATTGTTACTTGGTAAGGCTTAAGAAGGTTGATCCGCTTTTCCCACATATCATCAGATTCACCCATTGATACCCAAACATCAGCATAGATTACGTCCATACCTTTGACACCTTCTTTGATGTCATTAGTAACAACAATCTTAGCACCAGTCTTGGCAGCAATTTCATTAGCCTTATCTAGAGTTTCCTTAGTTGGTTCCAATTCCTTAGGAGTAACAACGTGGTATTCCATCCCCATTACAGCGGCACCAAGCATCAATGCATTTGAAACATTGTCTTGACCGTCACCTACAAAGGCAAACTTGATGTCCTTGTAAGGCTTCTTCAATACTTCGTGAGCGGTTAAGAAGTCAGCAAGTACTTGTGTTGGGTGGTCTTCGTCAGTTAAACCATTCCAAACTGGTACACCAGAGTACTTAGCTAAAATTTCAACATTGCGTTGTGAGAATCCACGGTATTCGATACCATCAAACATTCCACCAAGAACTCGTGCAGTATCCTTAACAGATTCCTTGTGACCGATGTGTGAACCTGATGGGCCAAGGTAAGTTACATGAGCACCTTCATCCTTAGCACCAACTTCAAAAGAACAACGAGTACGAGTAGAACTCTTTTCAAAAATTAAAGCAATGTTCTTACCTTTAAGATTCTTGCCTTCATAACCAGCATATTTTGCCTTCTTTAAATCTTCAGCAAGATCAAGCATGTATTCCATTTCCCGAGTGTTAAAATCTGCAAGAGTTAAGAAACTACGATTACGTAAATTAAAAGCCATTTTTATTTCCTCCTAAGGTCTTAATACAAGTACTATAATAGGCTAAAGTTTCATAATACTTCAAAAAGGCTCCATAAATAACAGAAAAAATTCAGCGTTTTTTTGCAACAATCTATTTATTCACAAGGATGTAAGCGGAAACAACTACACATTTGTAAAATAGCAGCTCTATTGTCTATTATCTTCACAAAGAGTAAAATTAAATAGTGTTTCAAAATACTTCAAACAACATCAAGAAATCGGTGAAAATACATGAATTTTTATATTTTAGATAATGATAGTAAAATTATTCATTTATTATCCAATATTATTGAAAATGATTTCAATAATACTGTCGTCGGAACAACTTCTAATCCGCAACAGGCCTACGATGATGCAATGCGCCTAGGAATTGATATCATGTTTATCGATTATGCAATGCCAACGATGGATGGGGTCCAACTTATTCAAAAAATTCAGGACAGTCATCATTATCCACACTTCATTATGACTGCTCAAGCAATTCTGCCTTCTGTCAAAACAAGTGCATATCAACATGGGATTGATTTTTTTATTGAAAAACCACTAAACATTGCAGAAGTTAAGTCAGTGATTAAACTAGCAGCGCAAAATATTAATATGTCTAACCGTCTTCTTCAAGTTTTGGACCTTGTAAGTGGTGCTGCGACGAATAATAATACAGTTACGATTAGCGGGAAAACCAAGAAAAAAGAAAACGCTCAGTCCATCTTACGTTTTCTTGGGATTACAGCCGGAAATGGTGCTCCTGCAATTAATAAACTTGTTAATACGATGATTGAACGGGAAATTAGTTTTGATGAGGTTAATTTTGAAGAATTTTTCCAATGTGATGAGCATGGTAAAAAGATAATTTTCCAACGAATTCGGCGCGATATAAAAACTGGTCTTAATAATCTCGCACATATGTGTATGGATTATCCAGAAAACGACATTATTTTGGAATATGCGAATAACTTATATGAATATAAAAATGTCCACAATGAAATTTCATTTCTCAAAGGAGAGCGTACTAATGGTGGGCAAGTGTCACTAAAACACTTCTTTAATGGATTGATTCAAGAAATAAATTAACAATAAAATAACGGAGAAAATGACCTTAAGACGGTTATTTTCTCCGTTATTTACATTAATGTCTTTAGACCTAGTTGAGTGCGTGAGCAGAGCGAATGCACGAAACAAAAAACCACCTGCTATGCGGGTGGGCGATAAAAATTATATAAAAAAGGCCTCTTTTG
>PPYF01370659.1_pt1 | contig 16412 bp, 19 predicted proteins | sample 1559871 | NCBI WGS metagenome assembly PPYF01 (sample SAMN08240021, study PRJNA423297) | Human gut metagenome, whole genome shotgun sequencing project.
TGTACTAGTATCTAATGAAGCGCTGACAAGGTCAAATCGTTTTTTGTAACAGTTTGTTAACGATTTGCAATAAAGCCCCCTCAGCCGCGCGATATTCCCAACTTTGCGGTATAATACTGGAATATTCGGACACTATGGAGGAAATGAGGTTTAGAAATGAAAAAGATCCTAGTACGCGTTTTACTCGTGCTACTCGTTGCCGCTCTTGGGTTTGGCGGTTTCGTGTATTACATGGTACATAATTCCACGTCCCAGATTTATTCTTATAATAAGAAGACGAATAAGTCCTCGGACGATAAAACCACCAGTAAAAAACCTGTTGCTTATCTGCTTCTTGGCACGGACACCGGTGCTCTTGGCCGATCTTACAAGGGACGCACTGATACTATGATCGTGGTGGTTGTTAATCCCAAGTCTAAAACGACCACAATGGTCTCGGTCCCTCGTGATACCAAAGTTGATTTCGACGATGTTACCATCAAAATTAATGCTGCATACTCCTATGGCTCATCGGACACAGCCATGAGCGCGGTTGAGAAGCTCTTAAATATTAAATTAGACGGTTATCTATTGGTTAATATGAAAGGCCTTGAACAGCTCGTAGACGCCGTTGGCGGCGTTACTGTTACCTCGCCACTTAGTTTCGACTATTATGGTAAGTCTTTTGTAAAAGGACAATCGTATGATTTAAACGGAAGTGATGCGTTGAAATTCTCTCGGATGCGCTATGATGATCCTCAAGGTGATTACGGTCGACAAATGCGCCAACAGTTAATTCTTACTTCTGTCATTGGTAAGTTACAGAAAAACCCAGCAACAGTTTTGAGTCAGAAATTTCTGAATGCAGTTGGTGAGAATGTTCGTACTGATGTATCTTTAGGATCCGTCAAGAACTTAGCAACTGACTATCGAGCAGCGGGCACCAATATCAAAAGCGATCAAATGCATGGAACTGGTCAAAATATCGACGGCCAAGATTATGAAGTTATGTCCAATTCAGAAATTGCACGTGTGCATAGCGTCATTCAGGATGCACTGGACGCAAAATAGTTAAAGACGCTTAACTATCTCTAGCAGTAATTTAAGTCTCATTCTCTTGCAGCCTACACAGAGAATGAGACTTTTTTAAATCACATGCGTCTTTACTCAAAGCACCCGTAAGCACTCAATAACAGCACGCCTTTTTAGGCAACACAAATCACCTGTAGGCTGACATTGTCATCGTTCTACAGGTGATTTGTGTTTTTAGTCCGCATCTAAATCAATAAATAAGCTTTGTATTGGTGGCTCGTTGCGAACCCCGGCAGTTGCGGCAACCTTTCCAACAACATTTTCAGGTATTTGAAAATATCTAAACCATTGGCTTTCGAGGTCTCAATCACGGTCATGAAAATGGTATTGGCTTCCGTCCCTTATGGGCTGGTACCGAACAGCCAATTCTTTCGTCCCATCACAAAGCGCTTGACGCTTCGTTCCGTGGCATTATTACGCCAATCCATCTCTCCATAGTCTAGCAGCCAATTTAGATATTGACGTTGATTGAGCGCATACTGCACGGCACGGCCTAGGGCGCTTTTAGGCAGGATCGTCAAACGGTCAATCCAACGCCAAAACTTAGTCACAAGCGGCGCAATTTGTGTTTGGCGGAAATGATGGCGTTGTTCGGCAGTCATTGCTTTAACCTAGCGTTCTAGATAAAACATGCGGTCAATATACCCTAACGGTATGAGAATAGTCTGGTGATCAAGGACACCTTTGAAGGCATCAAAGAATTTACGCCGGACAGGAGTCCAACAGTCGGCCGGCGTCATATCAGAAGCCAGCTTGTTATAGCCGGAATAGCCGTCAATTTGGACGATACCGTCAAATCCAGCACAGATCTCTTTGGCCACTTCACCTGAGCGCGTTGGCGCATAGGGATAATAAACCGCCGGTTCACGACACTGGTGTGTGGATCGCATCACCCAAATGTACGACTTTTGCGCCGCTTCCCTTCCGGGTTCGCAAATGACTTGATAAGGTTTTTCCTCGCCTTTCAAAAAATGCAGTTGCAGTAAGTGGACGTGAATCAGATCCCAAACCGGCCGCAAGTATTTAGCTAGCTGCTTGAATCATCCAGTTAGCGTTGCCTCACTTAAGATCGTATCATCACGTGCCCATTCATCAATTTGGCGATAAGTTTGGTGAGGAATCGTGATCAGTTCCTCACGCACTATGTACTTACCGACGTTGGTTAAGGTATGGCCTTTTGGACAGGTTGTTTTCTTACACGGAATTGTCTCCTCAATGGTTGGCATACCGTACCTTAAGGTTTCTTGACGTGTGGCTTTCGCTTTCTTCTCCTTTGGTTCCATTTTAGCTGTGGTTGCAACTGGTTCGCTTTGTTTCCCAGTGTGCTCCGGGTCGAAGAAAACGCCATGATCTTCCAACAGATCCCCTTGTTCACTGCAAATCTATTCGGAACGTTTGCCATAAACCCATCGAGAGAGCTTGGCGAGTTGTTCGATGACCTCGGCATTCTCCTGTTTAAGTGCCTCAATGAGCTGCCGCTGTTCTTCATTTCCTGTCGTAGCCGTTTAATTTCTTCTTCTGTCATCATGCTGATCGTCACTTGTCTTTGGTTATTGGAATGACTGTACCACTGATCAAGCGCAATAACGATTGTTTTTTTATTTTTTAATGCATGGCAACCGGATACACGGTCAGGTCGATGGCTCAGCCTGAAAGTAGTCGTACGAAGTGCTTAATGTGAAGTTTGCGGCCCTCATCTTGATTCAGTGGATATTGTAGGCGGCCATCTTCAATGCGCTTGTAAAGCAAGATAAAACCGTCACCGTCTCAATAAAGCGCCTTGGAACGATCCTTGCGCGTTCCGCAAAACAAGTAGAGCGCTTTGTTATAAGGATTATGTTCAAATTGGTGTGTCACCACATTCGCCAACCCGTCAATACCATGGCGCAGATCGGTTTTGCCGCAAACAATGTAAATGCCATGTAGATGGCTCATATCAATGAGCATCAGAAAACACCGCCTTCAGGAGGACATCAAGAATATAGCCCTGAATGTGGTTGTAAACAACGAGCGTTTCATGGTTATTAACCCTGATTGGGAGGGCTTTGGACGTTGGTAGTGGCATCGGTGATGAGTTTTCCTGATCGAGTTTGGCTTGAACAATATCTGGATTTTTGGGTCTACTAAATGTCAAAAAAGTATGGCAAAAACGGCCACCAATCATGGAAGCCGCCTTGAATAATGGAATCTGCCCTTTCTGATATCTAAGATTAATCAACGCTGAAGGTGTGGACTCTTTTTTGATTCAATTTCTTAGGACGATACTAAATCGAACACAAACAGTAAGCCCACGTTTAATTAAACCACAACCATAATCATTTAACTTTAATTTAAAGAATAAGTAACTGCACCTCAAAAAACTCTTTAATATGCTCCTGTAGGACGAACTACGACAAGAACTGTCTTCAACAAAATCTTAATGTCTTCTAAAACACAAGCATTGTTAATGTAATGAATATCTAGCGCAACCATTTCCGGAAAATCAAGATCATTTCGCCCTGAAATCTGCCACAGACCCGTTACCCCTGGGACAACTGTTAAGCGCTGACGATCATAGTTAGTGTACTTAATAACCTCACGTGGTAAAGGAGGTCTAGGTCCCACTAAGCTCATGTCACCCCGTAATACATTGTAAAGCTGTGGCAACTCATCCAAACTATATTTACGGATAACACGACCGACCCGTGTGATTCTTGGATCATTTTTGATTTTAAACATGGCGCCTTCTACATCATTCTTTTTAAGCAACTTATCAACCATTTTATCAGCGCCAGCGACCATGGATCGGAATTTCCACATTTGGAAACTCCGTCCGTCTTTCCCCAAACGTGTCTGCGAATAAAATACTTTCCCATGCGGATCATCCAGCTTGATTAATATCGCAAGAACTAAAAATACCCCACTAAGTAAAACAAGGCCGATTAGACTAGCCGTGAAATCAAAGCACCGTTTCGTAATTAAATATGTCGGTGTCAGTCCCCCAAGATCAACTTGCTCGGCTTGGGCCTGTCTTCGGTCAGATGCTGTCTCCAAATTTACCCCTCCAATATTCTAAAGTGCCCCAAAAATACTTGCTTCAAGACATCTTATAACATTCCTAATATATGAGCAACCTAATTGTTCACATATTATCAATACACTTTCTATACAATAACTGGGATTTACCTAAGTCTCATAAAATCGTTAAATATAAAAAACTGTGCGTTGATCCAAAAACATTAACTAACGAGACCATTATCTGATGTTTTGAACCTAGAGTGCAATTGCCGCCTGCTTAAAGGCAAAAAAATGATTCTGTCCTTGCGATCTCAATATCGAGATTGATTCGACTTGAACCTTATGTCTAAACCTTATTAACTCACAAAAATAATCTACTTTAAGACATGTTGTTATCGCAAAACACTTTTTAAAGAAAGACTGGTTGAATCATTCAACCACTATTATAAAAGCACATGCTAAACGGTCAATAGGTACAATTCCATATCGTGATAAAAATTTTCTTGCTAAACTGGTTTGGCAAGAAAGATTTCTTTATTTAGTCAAAGATAATCTACAACAAAGTTTCCTCAATCGATTTTCCCAGAGGTACGAATTCAACAAGTCCTTTAAATGATTAGCTGAGCACCAAAAAAGTCTTAGCTTGATTGGTTTCTAGAAAAAAACAAAAGGCAGCCTCCATATAAGCTGCCTTATAAACTTTTAGCTCAATTCCAAAGAGAAAACTTAAGATCACGAATATCAAGACTCCTTCTGGTTAATCACTTTCAGGAAATCATTCAAAGCTGTCTGCCATGTATCAATTTTAAAACCTGTAGCCTTTGTCTTACTTAAGTCCAAGATCGAATGTCGTGGCCGCCATGCCTTCTGCGGATACTCTGATGACGATACTGGCTTAACATCAACATCTTTGTCAGCCAAAATAGCACTAGCAAATTCGTACCAGTTACAACTGTTGTCATTAGACAAGTGGTAAATGCCATAATTCAAATGTTGATTCACGGCGAACGTCATGAATTCTGCGAGTGTCTTCGTCCATGACGGACGACCGTATTGATCGTCGACAACGCTCAGTTCTTTGTGTGTCTTGGCTAAGTCCAACATAGTATAAACAAAGTTATGACCAAATTCACCGAATACCCATGAGGTCCTAATAATATAGAACTTCTTAAGATATTTTTGGACTTGTTGCTCACCTTCATATTTTGCTCGTCCGTACTCATTACGTGGAGCAGGTTGATCATCGACAGTATAAATTTCTTTGCTATCACCGTCAAATACATAATCTGTACTGATGTAGACAAGTGTCGCATCTACTTCAGTGGTCGCTTTAGCCAAATTACGTGTTCCGTCAACATTAACTTTTTGATTAATCGCCTTAGCTTCACCTTCAGCCTTATCAACAGCCGTATAGGCAGCACAGTGATAAACTAGCTCGGGTTGATAATCTTTAAAATACTGATTAACCGCCGTCTCGTCAGTAATGTCTAAATCATGGGCATCTGTTGCCCGATAAGCAACGCCCCGCGCATCTAATAGGTGGCGCAATTCTGTACCCAGCTGACCTTGCGCACCAGTAATTAAAATCTTCATGTATCTTCTCCTCGACATTCCAGAAAATAGCAGCTTCATAATTAGCGACGACCATTACTGTGAGCTAAAGTCATTGACCGTTTTCTTGGTACTTTTCTTCTATCGCGGTCTTTTCACCTTGCCACCAACTGCGATGATCTGTGTACCATTTGATGGTATCTGCTAAACCTTCTTCAAAGTCCGTATACTGAGGTTTCCAACCAAGCTCTTCACGGGTTTTGGAAGCATCAATGGCATATCGCATATCATGCCCGGGACGATCCTTAACCTGTTCATAGTAATCAGTTGGTTTGCCCATCAATTTTAAGATAAGTTCAAGTACCGTCTTATTGTCTTTTTCGCCATTAGCGCCGATCAAGTAGGTTTCACCAATTTTTCCGCTTGTCAAAATATCCCAGATAGCACTTGAATGATCGTTTGTGTGAATCCAATCACGAACGTTTTTGCCAGTGCCATAAAGCTTTGGTTTGATCCCGCTTAAAATGTTTGTGATTTGGCGAGGAATAAATTTTTCGATGTGCTGATATGGGCCATAGTTATTCGAGCAATTAGAGATTGTTGCACGTACGCCAAATGACCGTGCCCACGCATGTACCAACATGTCACTGGCAGCTTTAGTTGAAGAATATGGGCTGGAAGGATTATAGCGACTGTTAACGGTGAACTTCTCGCCAAGGCCTTCCCCGTGTCCCGGAAGATCCGCACGTAATGGTAGATCTCCGTACACCTCATCTGTGGAAATATGGTGGAATCGAACGTCGTACTTTCTTGCTGCTTCAAGTAAAGTATAGGTGCCAATAACATTACTATGCAAAAATGGGTCGGGATTAATCAACGAATTGTCATTGTGACTTTCAGCTGCAAAGTTCACAACCGTATCGACTTCACTCATCAATTTATCGACCAAGTTCTTGTCTGCAATATCGCCGACCTCTAACTTGACACGATCGCCTAAGACGTCCTCAATATTGGCCTTGTTGCCTGCATATGTTAGTTTGTCCAAAACCATAATCTGAACATTCGGATGATTATTATAAACAAAATGGACAAAATTTGAACCGATAAAACCAGCCCCACCAGTGATCATAAGTTTCATTATCAAATCTCCCCGTAAACAAAGTTATTTTCAGCATTCTTCAACTGTGGATGGTGCTGATCCTTCTCAGACATAATAAGGTGTGCGGTTGCCATTGGCCAATGTATGCCAATATCAGGATCATCAAAGGCAATTCCACGATCAGCTTCGGGAGCATAGTACCCTTCAACCTTATAAGCAAAATTAACATTTGGAGTTAATGTAATGAACCCATGAGCAAAACCTTTTGGCACAAGTAATTGGCGATGGTTGAATTCGCTTAAAATGTATCCTTCCCACTGACCATATGTAGGCGAGCCTTTTCGTATGTCAACCAAAACATCTTCAACAACGCCAGTTATCACACGAACTAATTTTGTTTGTGCATGTGGTGCCATCTGGTAATGCATGCCTCTTAACACACCCGCTTCAGCTGACAACGATTGATTATCTTGATTGAAGTCATTAGTGATGCCCGCCTCTTGAAACTTAGGACGAGTATATGTCTCTGTGAAAAAACCGCGGTTATCACCAAAAACGTCTGTTTCAACCAACTTGACATCAGTTAACTTTGTCGGAATTACTTTTAAAGCCATTACTTACTCTCCTCCTTGACCAAGCGCAACAAATACTGACCGTAATCATTTTTCTTGAGAGGCTGAGCAAGTTCTTCCAGCTGTTCAAGATTAATATACCCCATACGGTAGGCAATTTCCTCAAGACAAGCCACTTTAAGGTTTTGTTGCTTCTCAATAGTTGCGACAAAACTTGAGGCAGCAAGCAGTGAGTCATGTGTTCCAGTATCTAACCAGGCATAACCTCTACCCATAACTTTTACGTCTAACTGACCACGATGAAGGTATTCCTCATTCACATCGGTAATTTCAAGCTCGCCTCGCGGTGACGGTTTAACATTTTGGGCTATATTTATTACGTCATTATCATAAAAATATAGTCCCGTCACCGCATAATTACTACGTGGATGCTCAGGTTTTTCAACAATCGAAATTGCATGTTGGTGTGCATCGAACTCTACCACTCCAAAGCGCTCAGGATCGGTAACTTGATAACCAAAAACCGTGGCACCTGATTTTTTTGCGGCCGCATCTTGCAACAGTTTCGATAATCCTGCGCCGTAGAAAACATTGTCTCCAAGAACTAGAGCAACTGAATCATTCCCTATAAAACCTGCACCCAAGAGAAATGCCTCAGCAAGGCCATTGGGGTTGGCTTGAGCTTTATACTGGATACTCAATCCTAGACTTCTGCCATCACCGAATAACTCCTCAAATTGTGGAAGAAACTCCGGTGTTGAGATGATCAGAAACTCACGAATACCCGCTAACATAAGAGCAGACAGCGGATAGTAAACCATTGGTTTATCGTAAATCGGCACAAGTTGTTTACTTGTCGCTTTTGTAATGGGATAAAGTCGCGTCCCCGATCCCCCAGCTAAAATAATTCCTTTCATTAAAAATGCCCCCTTCATTCGACTCAAATATAATTTGAAACCTACATAGCGAAAATAAAATCTGACCTATTCAAAAAGTTGCTTTCTAGACAAATGCCCCACTGTTCGCGACCCGAGTCATACTTTGTTACCAGCCGATAACCTAATCTTTAACGTCACCCCAATGATTACGGTTTCTAGCAAGAAAGTTTTAACAAATAAAAGACTCGTTTAGTTTAAAGCATTCCTTTTCATTGCGCAAGAAGCCTTCGGGGTACTTCCTCTGAGAAAGAAAATTACTGACACCTCGAAATCTCTACCAAGACAACTACTCTCTCTGTGGTAAAGATACAGAAATTGAATTCCATCGAGATTTGAAACACTGTGGCACTACCGATATGCAGCAAACTTAATCAAACTAGATATTATAATGTCAAAAAAAAGTCGAATAGAACGATTTCTCCAAGACTCCTTAAGCTCAAAGATTACCAGCTTTCGTCCCTTATCATAATTTGTCCCGAAACTATCGCTAATCCACTTTTGGTTATGATAAAACTTAGAAATGTGCCGATATCTTTTATACAGATCTCTATAACCCGAAACATTATTATGTACAACAACAGCATCAGCATTGTAATATACCGACCATCCTTGCAAAATCATTTTGGCAGCCATATACGCATCTTCGGCAAACTCAACGTCAGCAGGGAAATTACCCACATCAACAACCGCTGTCATTCTATAAATTGAAAACGCATCCGAAGAAAAGTAGGTCGAAGGCCCCAGCTTTTTAATATCTTTTCTACTCTTCAACTGTGACTGCCTAGGATAATTAAAATAGCGGTCATAGTATTCGACACTATTTTTATGCGAATTCCTTTGTCGGCCATATGAAACACCCGCTTCAGGATTTTTATCAATTCCTGAAATAAGCTGATCAATTGATTCTTCAGTAAAGATAACGTCTTGCGTCATCATTAATAAATAATCTACCTTGTTTTGAAAGTGAAGCACTGCCTCGTGGCGAACAAAACCATGAGAAAAGTTCTTTTGTAACATGATTTGGTATTTAACCTGATATTGCTGTAAGAGACTTACTGTATTATCCGTCGATTCCGAATCAATAAAAAAAACATTTGAAAGCGGTATCGAGCTTTTTTTGATTGTCTCAACAATTCTATCAATTTGATTTGCCGCATTTAACGTGGGTATAAAGATACCCACCCGATTGCCAATAAAATTGCCCATCATTTCACCTCCTCGCTCACTGTTAAAGTTCCCGGTGTTGATTCCAAAGAAACTTCCTGTGCCACTGAGAACAAATTAGCTGAAATAAGCATGTAAAACGGGCTGAATGTCACCAAAAAACCATTTGTCTCCGTAAATCCACTCAAAACAATAGGAAGTATTAGGACCGCCAATATTCTTTTATTTTTAATTTCCCGCTTACTTATAGTCACTAAAAAAAGAAGGAAAAATAGTAACAAAATGCTTATAACACCGAATGTTAACAAAAATTGGATGAATGCGCCATCGAAAGCGCCAAATCCAACAACGCCCATTGTCTTCTGATTAATAGTTTGCAAATTTCCCCAAGGCTTAATTGGCATCGCTTGATAATAATACTGCCAAATTTCCGCTCGTCCAGATAAGAGATCATTGATACTATTCCAAAGCGTATCAGTCGACGAATACATTTTTGCTATGTAAACTGAAATAAAGGTAAAAATTGGAACAAGCAGAGTCGCGGCGGTGAGATAAATTTTAGTCATTTTGGTCGAAGATTGACGGGTTGTGTAATAGACGAAATATCCCACTATGCAGAAAACAGCACCAGTCTCATAGCCCAGTTGAATTTCGACAATAGTAACAATAATTACCACTAGGAACTGATAGCCCATTTTACTTTTGAATACTAGCAAGGATTCGACAAATAACACCGCTATTTCAAAAGCAAGAATATTCGCATAGGTAAATCCGTAACAAAAAATAGTAAAGTGAAAGTCAGTAAGATCCGCCCCATAACCCGACTTCGGTAAAATTGAAAACAAACTCAAGACGACAACTAGTATCACTGATACTAATCTACTATAGAAATCACATTTTAAAACAGTCTTTACGTGAAAACCAGTACCAACTATTAATGATAAAAGCACTGGAAGTATATAACTAGATCGATACAATTGAAAATATACTAATAAAAGTCCCGAGAAAACAATAACGGCAGCTATTCTAGTTATTGTCCAGTCGCTAATAACAGAAACAAGGACCAAGCTAGCCAAAACAAAAATAATCATCGTCGTGTTAAAATTGATGATCTTCGCAAAGTAAAGATTCCAACTGCTCAAGGACATAACGGAGACAAATACAAATAGCATGTAACCTATTTGCAACAATTTTTGATCTAATTTTCTCATCTTGAGTATATTCTTCCCTTCAGCTAACGAGGTCAACGTCGTAAGATTGAATTAGTCCAACCTTCAAACCCAATACCAAGAGTTGGGAGGAAAGCAAACCCTTCTCTTCTGTAAAAGTATTGAACCCAATACCAGTTATTAAAACATGCTTGCACAACAATTTGTGCTAAAACGACAAAAGTTAAACTGTTGGGGAAAATCTGAAGTGAAAGAAAAACAAGAAAAACGGATGCTATCGAGCTTATAACAAAAGACTTTGCGTATGGGATCTCGTTTGCGGCTGCAATATAAGTCGCGTAACCAGATTGTTGATTAAAAAGAAAGTAATACACAAACATCAGCAAAAAAGTTACTGTTGAAAAAGAGAACTCTGGCCTTAGGAGCCTGACAACAGGTATAACAACAATATAAACGGCAATCGAACCGCCCAAAAATACTGTGATATACGCTGCCTGACAACGCCCAATAATCCTTTGAAGCCCTCTTTTAGATCGTGACACCATACGATTCTGAATTGTTGGTAAATATGCATTATTAATCGCAACTGCCACACTGGCTACTGCGTTAATCAACTGAAGAACAAGTGAATAATGCCCAACTATTGTTAAGGAAACTTTGAAAGAAATGATGATTGAGCTACCCTGAGTAGCCGTATAATTTGCAATCGAAACAAATCCATCTTTAACCGAGTTCGGTAAGACAGTTTTGATTGTTATAAAAATCTCATTTAAACTCGCTTTCCTCTGACTTTCTTTGAAAATGCTTTTCACGTCTGAATTTCTAAAGAACGTTGTTTTACAGTATTGTCTAAAGATTACCCCTTGAGCTAGAAATCCGATCACTGCACCAAGAACACCGACACCCAGCATCAATAATATGGCAGATATTGTTATCTGGGATACTTTCGAAATCACAAGCGCAATATTGATAGATTTAATTGCGTTAATACCACGTAATATACTCGCATAATAATCAAAATAAAGATTTAAAAAGAATGACAAACACATAACAAGCCATGCAAGTAAATAATTCTGTCCAGAAAACCCATCAGTAATGTGCGAAATGTAAAGCGAGCCAACACTGAGCAACATGAGAAGAGCAACAGTGCTTAAAATCAAGTATAAGACTTTGCATGACTGATACAACAGTTTAAAGAGATTGACATCGATCTCTCCACCCGTTTGTTCAGTCATGCCTTGCCGAGTTAACTTTTTTGCTCCGCTCCAAACATAAGCAAAATTTCTTGCAAACGTAGGTGCAAATCCAAAGTCAAAAAGAGCCAACAGTCCATTAACGCTTAAAAAAACGTACCAGAGACCAAGGTCCGCGCCTGACAGTTTCAACAGGATAAAGGGAAGCATCAGGAAACCACTGGATAGCGAGAAGAAAGTTCCAATGTAACTCCACAGTACAGCCTGCGTTGACGTACCCATTTCTTTTGGCATATATAACTAGTCCTCCGTATGATCGATCAAGCTCGCACTTGCAACTTTTCTATCAGGGCTATCCACGCATCGGTGGACTTGTCCAAAGAAAAATTTTGCATGTCGTGAAGACCTCTATTGGCAATATTCATACATGCACTTTCATTCTTCAAAAGTTTAACAACTGTATTGACGAAAGCTGTCTTGTCATCGACTGGCAAGAGAAATGCGTTTTCTTGATCAGTAGCATACTCTTTGATACCAACAACATCACTTGCAACTAAGGCCGTCCCGCACGCCATAGCCTCCATTCCAGTTAGTCCCCAGCCTTCAATCTTTGGCGGTAATAAATAAATCTTCGCGGGTCCGTATATCTGTTCTCTTAGTTGGCTCGTATTTGCTGACTGAAAATAGTGAAAATAATCTGGCAAGTCACTTGGTTTTGTCGGAACGCCAAACATAAGCACTTCCAAATCAGGGATTCTTTTTTTTACCTCTTTCAACACACTTACTCCAAAACCACTGTTCTTTTCCGGCAAGATATGATTTAGAAGTGCAACTCGATTACGTCGGCCTTTCATCGGATAACTAGGATAGAACTCTGAAGTATCAATCGAGTTGGGTATAATATAACTACGTTCGCCAGTGTTCTCAAAAACAAGTTGCTCAAGCCATTTAGCAACCACCACTTTATGAAGAGGCAAATGGAATGATTTGATAGCTTCATCTTGACCGCCATCTACCCATTTTTCTAATGCCTGAATGAAATAAAATTTCTCGCCCTGATCTGGTCCTTGATCTGCAACAAATTTAGCGGTTTGAACAGCAGTGGCAATCATAGCATCATAAGGTTGTTGTATTGAGCTGGCTTGGTGAAAATACTCAGAAATACTTGGATTTAACGAAAACCATTTAAGCTTAATCCTGTCTGGATCAAATCTTTCAACGACTTTCTTAACAATCATCTTAACATCTGCAAAGACTTTTGGCTTAACCATGAATCTTTCTGCCAAATAATAGATATCAACTTGCCATCCTTTAGAAACCAGTTGGTTAGCATACTTATAAACCATCTGGTATCCTCCAATTGGATTACTGGAAAAGGGGGGCAATACGAATGCAACTTTCATTTCTTTATTTTCTCCTTACAGAGACACCAGAAACAATAATAAGCAAAAGTTTTATAGTTGAGGTGTTCTTCCAGTATTTCCTATTCCGAACAACAATTGCAACTCTTTTAAAAGGATTCCGGCAAATAGCAAATTCAGAGAATACTTTCAGCTCATCTCTAACAGAAAAAGGAAGTGATTGGGCCAATTGTCCAAGAATCAGAATATCGGCTAGTCTGTTTTTTAGAGATGATATTCTATGAATAATATTCAATCTTTGGGATAAAGTCCTTCTAGCGCCAATCTGATTATTGCCATGTTGCCGATACCGGACCAACGGTTTAGGTAAAAAAGCTAAATTATCAAAAGCACTGATAATCAAGGCAAAAAAAGCGTCATGCATAGTTACATTTAAAAATTCTCTTTTTGACATTTGGAGAACAAAATCACGAGCTGCACGGTTAATGGAAAGGGCTGCTCCAGTCACTCTTGGATCAAATATCAAAAATGAGAGGTCTCTTCTCTCCGTCTTGCTCCATCCATTGACGCTCATCATCGTATTGCGCAAGCTTCGATTCTTGCCATCAACTAACAGAAGGTCAGAATAAACGCCTCCCGGAATAGTCGAATCGAATCTTTCCCACAATAATTGTGTTTGTTGAATCTTATCAGGTTCCCACACGTCATCTTGATCTGAAAAGTAGTAATAATCGGCCTGTACTTTCGATAAAAGCGAGTAGATAGCACTTTTAACGCCTTGGTACTTTTCATCTTTAGGAACGATATGAATAGATGAACCATATTCCTTTAGAATTTTAAGAGTCCTGTCCTTAGAACCGTCATCATATACAAAAATTTGATAATCATACTGAACGATATCCTTCTGACGTAAAATACTGTCAAGCTGCTGTTTGATATACGGTTCACCATTATATGTTGCGACTAACACTGCTACTTTGTCGCCATCCTGCCTCTTTGTCACGAAGCTCACTTTAACCCCACCTATTTTGAAAGCTTTAATAAGGCTACTTGTATATTAGTATTTAATTCTACTAATACTCGAACGTTTCTTTAATTATTTGTTTTTAATCACTCACAAAAGCATTCTTACCAACTAGAAAGTCCCCCCAAAACTCTTCCAAATCAACTCAATCAGACGCTTTTTACAATTCATTTTTAATGCATAAGAACGCTTCGGACTTTCATCACACTCTGCGCTGTCCTTCAGATAAATTTTAAATACCAACATATTCACAATTTGGATTATTTGCTGGCGTCGTTTCCGTAACCGTAACCATATCCATATCCATATCCACGATCTCCGTGCTTGGCTTTCACACGTTCCACACATCCTAAAACATTGGCATTGGCCAATTTTAAAACTTCAATTGTTCGTTGCAGATCGCCTTTTAACGTTTTGCCCATCTTGGCAACAACAATCACACCGTCTGTTTTTGGAACCAAGACTTGTACATCTGAGACAGCCAGAACCGGCGGGGCATCTAAAACGACAATATCATAATTTTCACGAGCCCAGTCCAAGATGCTTGCCATTCGTTTTGAATTCAAAAGTTCAGACGGATTCGGCGGCACTGGACCCGAGGTCAGAATATCCAAATTATCGACAAAGGATTTCTCTATAACTTCGCCAACCGAGTTTTTACCTGTTAATACAGTCGTTACGCCGTCAAGATTAAGCGTCCTAAATGTTGCATGAAGCGTAGGACGACGCAAATCTGCGTCGACTAATAAGACCTTTTTCCCTGCCTGAGCCCACGTGACAGCGATATTGGCCGAGACTGTCGACTTACCTTCAGACATAGCTGAGGAGGTGAACATCACAACCTGACATCGATCTAAGGCAGCACCAGCAAATTCGATATTTGTCCGCACAGTTCGAAACTGCTCAGAAACAACATGTTTGGGCTCAACAAATGTAACCAACATAACTCCATTTTTTTGTGTTTCTTGATCCTCATTGTTACGATGAAGAATTTTCCTAATTGACCATTGCACTGTAAGTTTCCTCCTCAAATACGGCGCCGACTACGTTGCGGAAAATCTGATTGGCCAGAATTTTCCGACCCATACTCTGTCGTTTTTGTTTCCTTAGACTCCTCAATAGCTTGATCCATATCCTTCATGTGCTGAACGTAATTGACAATCCCTAAATTCACCAATCCTAAACCATCGGTAATAAAATCGATATCTTTAATCGTTTGATCCGTCAATTCACGAATTAACCCCCAAATGAAAGCTAACAGTATTCCTAGAATCAAGCCGAGAATAGCCATCAATTTTAGCTTTGGTGATACCGGAGTCGAGTTTGCCGTTGCTTGTGAAACTATCGATACGTTAGAAATACTCATAATTGTGGCAATTTTCTTTTCGAAAACTTTAGCTACTTCATTGGCTATGTCTCGTGCCCTGACAGGATCTGTGTCTTTTACACTGACAGTGAAAACTTGAGAATTTTGTTGTGTTGACACAGAAACAACCTTGGCAAGGTCATCCGCGGTGATGTTTGTATATTTAGCTGGCTTCAGGTTATATTGAGCTGGTTGTGCTTTTTTCTCAACGTATTCTTCTCGAAGTCCGGTTGTGGCATTATATCGAGTGCCATAAACGGCCTTCTGAGCTTTTTTTGATATTACACGTTCAGGACTTGTCAAATCTTTTGCGACCGTTTGTAAAACTACGGGCCGCGTGATGATGTCCTTGTATGTATTGATAATTTGAATGTCAGCCTGCTGTGCGTTCAACTGCATATTCGGATCATTGTCTTGCTTACGATTAACAAGTAATGACGTATCCGACTCATACTTAGGAGCAATAAATGTCTTGGCACCGAAATAAGTAGCCGCCATTCCAAGAATTCCAAGAATAATCATTGCAACAAAGCTGCGTTTAAATACATTCCACAACTGTGAAAGGTCGATTTGCTTGTTCATTAACTCTTTCCCCACCTAATCCCATAATTTATATCCAACACTCAAAATGCGGACCACAAGCAACGCAGCCCGCATTTTTAAAAAAGACTTTTTTAAAACCCTACTCCAAAGCATAATACCCTAGCATGTGTAACCAAGTCTAGCTATTTTGGCTAACTATCACGTTTCCAGTTTCAACGGTGAGCCACCTTGAATCCGCTACACTCCCCCTTTTCACTAAGGTTGCTACCCATGAAACTGAATTTGTTACAGTCTCTTTACAATTTCCTATAAACCCGTCAGAATGACCCTAACTTGTAACCAGACTAACCTGATTTTTAGTTTA
>PPYF01545340.1_pt1 | contig 16412 bp, 15 predicted proteins | sample 1559871 | NCBI WGS metagenome assembly PPYF01 (sample SAMN08240021, study PRJNA423297) | Human gut metagenome, whole genome shotgun sequencing project.
AAGGAAATCGGCAAAGTGCCGCTGCTGTCTGCAGACGAAGAAATTGAGCTGGCACAGAAGATGGAGGCCGGAAGTGTGGCAGTTGAAAAAATTCCACTGCTCAAAGAGCGTCTGGCAGAAACCGGTGATGAACAGGAAAAAGAAGAAATACAAGCGGAGATCAAAGCATTGCAACTGGATGTCGACCGTGGATCAGATGCCAAAAAACGTCTGGCGGAGGCAAATCTTCGTCTGGTAGTCAGCATTGCCAAGCGCTATGTGGGCAGGGGCATGCTGTTTTTAGACCTGATTCAGGAAGGAAATTTGGGACTGATCAAGGCGGTAGAAAAATTTGATTACCGCAAAGGATATAAGTTCTCCACTTATGCAACATGGTGGATCCGGCAGGCAATTACCCGTGCAATTGCGGATCAGGCAAGAACCATCCGTATTCCGGTGCACATGGTGGAAACGATCAACAAGCTCATTCGTGTCAGCAGACAGCTGCTGCAGGAACTCGGGCGGGAACCTACGCCGGAAGAAATCGCGGAAGAGATGAAGATGCCGGTGGAACGTGTGCGGGAAATCTTAAAGATTTCACAGGAACCGGTATCTTTGGAAACACCAATCGGAGAAGAGGAAGATTCCCATCTGGGCGATTTTATTAAAGATGATAATGTACCGGTACCGGCAGATGCTGCAACTTTTACGCTGCTTAAGGAACAGCTGGAAGAGGTACTCGGAACACTGACCGAGCGGGAGCAGAAAGTGCTGACGCTTCGCTTTGGTCTGGAGGATGGAAGGGCGAGAACCCTTGAGGAAGTCGGAAAAGAGTTCAATGTAACCAGAGAACGAATCCGTCAGATTGAGGCAAAAGCGCTCCGTAAGCTTCGCCATCCCAGCAGAAGTCGTAAGTTAAAGGATTATTTAGAGTAACATGATGAAATTATCGAGGAGAATGAAAGCAGTGGCTTCCATGGTTACAACCGGCGGTATCCTTGCGGATATCGGAACAGACCATGCGTATGTGCCGATTGCACTGGTACAGAGGCAGAAAATAAAGGGAGCCATTGCAATGGATATTAATGAGGGACCGCTTGCCCGGGCACAGGAACATATCCGGGCAGCCAGGCTGGAGGAATATATACAGACCAGGCTTTCGGACGGGGCAGAGGCACTGCTTCCAAATGAAGCGGATTCCATTCTGATTGCAGGAATGGGTGGAGAACTGATTCTGCATATTCTGACGGAAGGGGAATCCGTCTGCAGTACAGCGAAAGAACTGATTTTGCAGCCACAGTCTGAAATACATAAGGTCCGGGAGAAGGAAAATATTATCCGATGATGCGTGCCGTAAAAACGGAGCAGGATGAAACGTGGAACCGGTTGAACGATCAGACAATTGCAGTCTGTGATATTTACGGACCGCTTCTTCTGAGAAACGGAAATCCAGTACTGCGCCGGTTTCTGGTGCGTCAGCATGGACAGCTGACACAGATTCTGCAGACGCTTGAAGCACAGAAAGAATCGGAACAGATCATACGACGTATTGCAGAAGTGCAGGAAAAATTACAGCAGAATGAATCTGCGTATACGATTTTGGGGGCGATAAAAAGTGCAGGAATTTGAGATCACATTGGAGACTGCGCCGGGGAAAACCGAACTGGTTCTGATTCCGGAGCAGACAAAACTGGAACAGATTGCAAAACAATATCAGAAAAATTACAGTGACAGGATTGTACTGGCATGTGTAGATGGAAAACTGCGGGAACTTTCAAAAGTGGTGAAGGCACCCGGTAAAATTTCGTTTCTGACGATGACGGACAGGGACGGCAAACGCACCTATCGCAGAAGTATGACGCTTTTATTGCAGAAGGCGGTAGAAAATCTGTGGAAGGATCAGGAAAAAATCAGGGTATATTATTCTCTGGGAGAAAGTTATTACTGTGAACTGCATGGAACTGCAAATGATGCAGCAGCCGTGCAGGCACTGCGTGCAGAGATGCAGCGTTTGGTAGAGGCCGATTTACCGATCAAGAAATGCAGTGTAAAAACAGAAGATGCGGAACAGCTGTTTCATGATAAGGGAATGAAGGACAAAGAGCGGCTTTTACATTATCGCAGAAGTTCGCGTGTCAATATTTATGAGCTGGACGGACATCAGGACTATTATTACGGTTATATGGTTCCATCCACGGGATACCTCGGAGTGTTTGATCTGGAGTTATATGAAGACGGCTTTGTTCTTTTGTTCCCAAATAAAAAGGGAGATGAAGTGGAACCACTTCATACCTCCAATAAACTGTACCACACATTAAAAGAATCACGCAGCTGGAGCCGTATGCTGGACGTTGGAACGATCGGTGCGCTCAATGATGCAATCGCATCCGGCAGGGGCGAACAGATTATTCTGCTTCAGGAAGCATTGATGGAGGAACGGATCGGTTCCCTGGCAGCACAGATTGCAGCAAAAAAAGGAATTAAATTTGTCATGATTGCAGGTCCGTCTTCTTCCGGAAAGACGACATTTTCCAACCGCCTGTCGATTCAGCTTCTGGCAAAGGGAAGAAAACCGCATCCGATCAGTCTGGATGATTATTATGATGACAGGGAGCGGTGTCCGAGGGATGCAGACGGAAATCTTGATTTTGAATGTCTGGAGGCACTGGATGTCAGACAGTTTAATGAAGATATGACCCGGCTTCTGGCAGGGGAGAAAGTAGATATGCCTTCTTTCAATTTCAAGACGGGAAAGAGGGAATACCGTGGCAGGACCCTGCAGCTTAAAGAAAATGATATTCTTGTCATAGAGGGAATTCATGGTCTGAACGATAAGCTGTCGTATACACTTCCCGCAGAAAGTAAATTTAAGATTTATATTTCTGCGCTGACACAGTTGAATATTGATGAACACAATCCGCTGTCCACGACGGACTGCCGTCTGTTACGCCGGATCGTGAGAGATGCCAGAACCCGTGGAACGACGGCACAGGAGACGATTGCGATGTGGAAATCTGTGCGAAGGGGAGAAGAAAAAAATATTTTCCCGTTTCAGGACAGTGCGGATGTCATGTTTAATTCCGCTTTACTGTATGAGGTTGCGGTGCTTAAAGTATATGCGGAACCGCTTCTGTTTCAGATTCCGCGTGACAGTGCAGAATATCTGGAAGCGAAGCGTCTGCTTAAGTTTTTGGACTATTTTCTGCCGCTTCCGACGGAAGGAATTGCACAGAGTTCTCTGGTGCGGGAATTTGTCGGAGGAAGTTGTTTTAATGTATAAAAACACGGTAAACTTTACGGCTTGAACCTTACTGGAAACTGTGTTATAGTGGAAAAGCATCTTAAGATGGAGGACAGGTGATCGCGGCTGCAGGTGTCGAAAGACCGCAGGTGAGGAAAGTCCGGGCTTCACAGGGCAGGATGCCGGTTAACGGCCGGTGGAGGAAACTCTAAGGAAAGTGCAACAGAAATATACCGCTATAAGAGATGCATCACAGATGCACCTCTATAGTAAGGGTGGAATGGCAGTGTAAGAGACTACCGCCTCGCTGGTAACAGAGAGGGCACATGTAAACCCCATTCGAAGCAAGACCGAAACAAAGCGCTGACGTGGCCCGCCAGCTTTAGGTAGGTCGCTTGAGACGGTTGGCAACAATCGTACTAGATAGATGATCACCCAACGACATAACCCGGCTTATCGTCCTTCTTCTTAAGATGTTTTCCGTAAATATCAGCAGTATTCTTTGGAAATTTTCATTTTTCACGTCTATACCATTATAAATTTCCCGGATTTCTAAACACTTTATGAAAAGTGTATGAAAAGAAAATACGTTGCTTGACGATATGATTTCCCATGATATATAACTAATATAAGACACGAAAAATATCGACGAAACACAGAAAAGAGGAATTGTATGAGAGACAAATTGTATCGTTTTATGCAGGGAAGAAATGGCATGGATGAACTGGCACGGATGCAGTCCTGGCTTGTTCTGATTCTTTTGCTTGTCGGTATGTTTACACGCATCGGCCTGTTTTCCTTTGTAGCGCTGATTTTAATGATTTATATGTATTTCCGGGTATTTTCAAGAAATACATCCAAACGTTATGAAGAAAACCAGAAGTATTTGAATTTCCGTTATAACCGCACCGTATCGTGGAACCGGTTAAAAAAACGCATGGGACAGGCAAGGGATTACCGCTTTTTCAAGTGCCCGATGTGTAAACAGGAAGTCCGTGTGCCGAGGGGACATGGAAAGATAGAGATTACCTGCCCGAAATGCAGGGAAAAATTTATTCGCAGAACCTAAATCGGAGGCAGTATGTTCGGATATATTAATGTAAACGGCGCACAGCTGTCGGAAGAAAATAAAAAAATATATCAGTCGTATTATTGTGGACTTTGCCGGAAATTAAAAGAGTTCTGTGGAAAAAAAGGACAGGCACTTTTGAATTATGATATGACATTTCTGGTCGTCCTGCTGACCGGTCTGTATGAGCCGGACACGCAGACTGGTGAATTTACCTGTATGATGCATCCGATGAAAAAACGGCAGCTGCGGGAAAACGATATTCAGAGTTATGCGGCACAGATGAACGTTCTTCTGGCATATTACAATCTGGTGGATGACTGGAAAGATGACCATAATTACACGAAGAAAACCATTGCCTCAATGTTTGAGAAAGATTATCAGCGGATCAAAATAAATTATCCGCGGCAGACTAATGCCATTGAGCAGTATATGGAGAAACTGGCAGCTTATGAGGCGGAAAAACAGACGAATATTGATCTTGTGGCAGGGCTGACAGGCGAGATGCTCGGAGAAATATTTGCATGGAAGCAGGACGAGTGGTATGATGAATTGAAAACACTTGGATTTTATCTGGGCAAATTTATCTACCTGATGGATGCCTACGAGGACCGGGATAAAGATGAAAAAAAAGACAGTTACAACCCGCTCCGGTATCTGGATACAGAAGATGAGCAGGAGTATGAGACGTTGTGCCGTCTGATGATGACCAGCATGATTTCGGAATGCGCGAAGTCTTTTGAACGCCTGCCGATTCTGCTTCACGCGGATATTCTGCGGAATATTTTGTATTCCGGTGTATGGTCCAAGTATGAATACATTCAGTTGAAGAAAAAGAGGAAGAAATCATGACAGATCCATATCAGGTGCTCGGCGTCAGCCGTAGCGCTTCGGATGAAGAGATAAAGAAAGCATACCGTACATTGAGCCGGAAGTATCATCCGGATGCAAATGTCAACAACCCGAACAAAGATCAGGCGGAAGAACGTTTCAAACAGGTGCAGCAGGCCTATGATCTGATTATGAAGGAAAAACAGCAGGGAACTTCCGGAAGCTACAGTTATGGTGCAGGCTCTGCAGATGGCAGATCGGCAGGCACAGGAAGCTATGGACAGGGGCCGTTTGGAGGGTTCAGCGGACAGTATTATTATGGAAATGGAACCTACCGTTCCCAGAGCCGTGCGACTTCTCCAAAATTACAGGCGGCACTTAATTATATTCAGAATCAGTGTTATCCGGAAGCACTCAATGTGTTAAGTTCGATTCCATTTTCCGAGCGTGCCGGACAGTGGTACTATTACAGTGCGGTGGCAAATGAAGGCGTGGGAAACAGTGCAACGGCGATTGAGCATATCCGCCGTGCGGTGGAACTTGAGCCGAGCAATATGGAGTACCGGCAGTTCCAGCAGCATCTTGAATATGGCGGAACCTGGTATACCAATATGGGGAGCGAGTATGAGCGTCCTTATGGAAATTACAGCAATTTCTGCATGAGTCTGCTGTGTGCGCAGGCATTGTGTTTTTGCTGTCGCCCATGTTAATTTTATATAGCTGCTATATTAGCCTTGAAAATAGCCGCAGTTTATTATATGATAGTAAAAATGCGTTAAGCTGAAGGAGGATAAAAATGCGGCATTTAATGAGTCCTTTAGACTTCTCCGTAGAGGAACTGGATCAGTTGTTGGATCTGGCGAGCGACATTGAGAAGCATCCAAAGAAATATGCACATGCCTGTGATGGCAAAAAATTGGCAACCTGTTTTTATGAACCGAGCACAAGAACACGATTAAGTTTCGAAGCTGCCATGTTAAACCTCGGTGGTTCTGTTTTAGGTTTCGCGAGTGCTGATTCTTCATCGGCATCCAAAGGCGAGAGCATTTCTGATACGATTCGAGTTATTTCCTGTTATGCAGATATCTGTGCAATGCGGCATCCGAAAGAAGGCGCGGCACTCGTTGCATCCCAGAAGTCCCGTATCCCTGTAATCAATGCAGGCGACGGTGGACATCAGCATCCAACCCAGACATTAACTGATCTTATGACTATTCGTTCCCTGAAAGGAAGACTGGGGAATATTACGATTGGTCTGTGCGGGGATCTGAAATTCGGACGAACCGTTCATTCCCTGATCAATGCACTGATCCGTTATGAAAACGTGAAATTTATCCTGATTTCCCCGGAAGAGTTAAAGATTCCGGATTACATCCGGGAGGATGTACTTCAGGCAAATCATGTGGAGTTTGAGGAAGTGGAGCGTTTAGAAGATGCCATGAGCCAGCTGGATGTTCTTTATATGACAAGAGTACAGAAAGAACGTTTCTTCAACGAAGAAGATTATATCCGTCTGAAAGATTTCTACATTCTGACCAAAGAAAAGATGGAACTTGCGAAGGATGACATGATCGTGCTGCATCCACTGCCTCGTGTCAATGAAATTTCCGTTGAAGTGGATGATGATCCGCGTGCGGCTTATTTTACACAGGTACAGAATGGTGTATACGTCCGTATGGCACTGATCCTGACATTACTGGGAATCGAGGTGGAGTAAAGATGCTGAATATTAGTGGAATTCACGAGGGCTTTGTACTGGATCATATCCAGGCGGGAATGAGTCTTCAGATTTATCATGATCTGAAGCTGGACAAGCTGGATTGTTCCGTTGCCATTATCAAGAATGCAAAAAGTAATAAAATGGGTAAAAAAGATATTATCAAAGTGGAATGTCCGATTGAAGCGCTGGATCTGGATATTCTCGGTTTTATCGATCATAATATTACGGTAAACGTGATTAAGGGTGACCGGATCGTAGAGAAAAAGGAACTGAAGCTTCCGAAGCAGGTCAAAAATGTCATCAAGTGCAAAAATCCGCGCTGTGTGACATCGATCGAGCAGGAACTGGATCAGATCTTTATTCTGGCAGATGAGGAAAAAGAAGTGTACCGCTGCAAGTATTGCGAGGAAAAATATACCAATCCGAACCGGCGTCAGATAAAAGTAATGTAAGAAAAGGGGCACATCACGAGAGGATGTGCTTCTTTTTTTGGGAAAGAATATATTCAAAGATCAGCCCGGCGGTGACCCATACGGGAAAATAGTCCAGACGGACAAGACCGAAAATACTGTAGGGAGTTCTACTGTAATCCCAGGGACATAGAGAGAAAAGCCTAAGAAAACTGCCACTGATAAATTCAACGAGCATGATGCCGGCACCGTAAAAACAGCCGCGCAGAAGCACAGGCCAGTGGCGCAGGCGCACGGAAAGAGGTCCGATGACTGCTGCAAGTCCGTAGATCGGAAACATCCAGATGGATGTGTGTCCGTTTAAAAGCAGATCTCCCCGCAGCAGTCCGCCCAGCGAGGTGAACAGGATTTCCATGCACCATCCGGTCAGACCACAGATAAAAAATGTTTTCCAGTTCATGAAAAGACCTCCCGCAAAAAATACTATGCATGTAGGATATGCGATTATCCGGCAGATATACTTGAAAAAAATACAAAACAATTATAAGATAAGGGTATTATGGCTTATTTTCCAATGTTTATAGATATCGAAAAAAAGAAATGTCTGGTGGCAGGCGGAGGAACTGTGGCATTGCGCAAAGTCCGGGTGCTTCTGGATTTCGGGGCGCAGATTACGGTGGTGGCACCACAGATTGACCCGCAGATTCTGCAGCTTACAGGAAATGTATGTGTAAAGGAACGTACCTTTGAACCGGAGGATCTGAAGGAATGTGTTCTGGTTGTGGCAGCTACTGATGATGTCACTGAAAATCACAGGATTGCCCGGATGGCACAAAAAAAGCATATTCCGGTCAATGCCGTGGATCAGCAGGAGGACTGCAGTTTTATTTTTCCGTCCTATCTGAAACACCGGGATCTGGTGGGGGCTTTTTCCAGTGCGGGAAACAGTCCGGTGCTCACACAGTATTTAAAAGAATCTCTGAAAGAAATTCTGACGGAAGAACTGGGACAGATTAACGATTATATGGGAAGTATCCGTCCGGTGGTAAAAACGCGGATAGAAACAGAAAAACTGCGCAGACAGGTATATCAGACCATTCTTGCCAGGCTGCTTGCAGAGAAAAAAACTTCACTGTTACCGGAAGAACTGGAACAGATTCTTATACAGGAAAAGCGTATGAAAGAGTAAAAGAAAAGAGGAACAAGGGAATGGATCGAACAAGAAGATTAAGACAGACTGCTGTTATGCGAAGTATGGTCAGGGAAAATCACGTGAGGACAGAGGAACTGATCTACCCGCTTTTTGTTATGGAAGGGGAAAATATCGTACAGCCGGTGGAATCCATGCCGGGCATCTGCCAGTATTCCGTTGACCGCATGAACGAAGAGTTAGACCGTGTGAAAGCATTGCAGATTCCGGCAATTCTGATTTTTGGAATTCCGGAACATAAGGATGAAGTGGGGAGCGGGGCTTATGATGAGCACGGCATTGTACAGACCGCGATCCGCCGGATCAAAAAGGATTACCCGGATCTGCTTGTGATAGCAGATGTATGTCTCTGTGAGTATACTTCGCATGGACATTGTGGCCTGATCAGAGATGGAATTATTTTAAATGATGAGACATTGCCGCTTCTGGCACAGACGGCGGTCAGCTATGCGCGTGCGGGGGCAGATATCATTGCGCCGAGCGATATGATGGACAAGCGTGTAGGGGCGATCCGTCAGGCACTTGATGCGGCCGGATTTACCTATACACCGATTATGGCATATTCCGCAAAATTTGCATCCGGATATTACGGACCGTTTCGTGATGCGGCACATTCTGCGCCGGGATTCGGGGACCGGAAAACTTATCAGATGGATCCTGCAAACGGGCGTGAAGCCATGCGGGAAGTGGAAGAGGATATTGCAGAGGGAGCAGATCTGATTATCGCCAAACCGGCAATGGCATATATGGATATCATTACGGAGATCCGCAGAAATTATAATATTCCGATCGTTGCCTATAACGTGAGCGGGGAATATTCCATGGTAAAAGCAGCGGCGGCAAACGGATGGATCGATGAGAAAAAGATCGTGATGGAAAATCTGATCGGGATGAAACGTGCAGGAGCAGACATGATTATTACCTATCATGCATTGGACGTGGCAGAATGGATACAGAAGGGAGAAGTATAACATGACAGACCAGACATCAGAATTACTTTATATGAGAGCAAAACTCCGGCTTCCGGGAGGCGTGAACAGCCCGGTACGTGCGTACCAGGCTGTAGGGCGTACGCCGCGTTTTATTCAGAGTGCAAAAGGTTCCCATATTACCGATGTGGATGGAAATGAAATGATCGACTATGTATGTTCCTGGGGACCCGGGATTCTGGGGCATGCCGATCCACGTGTCATCGAAAAGGTAAAGGCTGCATGTGAGGAAGGTCTTACGTTTGGCGCCCCGACAGAGCGGGAAGTGGAGATGGCAGAACTTCTGGCACAGCTGGTGCCATCCATGGAAGTCAGCCGTCTGGTAAGCTCCGGAACAGAGGCAACGATGAGTGCCATCCGTGTTGCGCGGGGATATACGAAGCGTGACAAGATCATCAAATTCCGTGGATGTTATCACGGTCATTCGGACGGACTTCTGGTAAAAGCAGGATCTGCGGCATTGACAACATCTGTTCCGGACAGTGCGGGTGTTCCGGCAGATTTTACCAGACATACACTGGTTGCAGAATACAATTCCCCGGACAGCGTCAAGGCACTGTTTGAGGCTTAACCGGATGAGATCGCAGCAATCATCGTGGAACCGGTGGCTGCAAATATGGGCGTTGTTCCGCCGGCAGACGGATTCCTGGAGTTTTTGCGTGAGATCACAAAACATTACGGGGCACTTTTCATCTTTGACGAGGTCATCACCGGCTTTCGTCTGGCACTGGGCGGAGCACAGGAGTATTTTCATATTACGCCGGATTTGTCCACGTTTGGAAAGATTATCGGTGGAGGTATGCCGGTCGGCGCATATGGTGGAAGAGAGGATATCATGCGTATGGTTTCTCCGGATGGTCCGGTTTATCAGGCAGGAACACTTTCCGGCAATCCGGTTGCTACGGCTGCGGGGCTTGCCACACTTCGTATTCTGGAGGCAGATACGGATATTTATATGCGGCTGCAGGAAAATACAGCGATGCTGGCGGATGCGGTGCGCCATGCCGCAGGAAACCGTGTGCATGTCAATCAGATCGGCTCTCTGATGAGTATTTTCTTCACCGGCGAAGATGTGACAGATTACGATTCTGCGACAACCGCGGATACCAAAGCATATGCCGATTATTTTGGGTTTATGCTTGATCATGGAATTTATGTGGCACCGTCACAGTTTGAATCCATGTTTGTGTCCAATGCGCATACCGATGCAGATATACAAAAGACCATCCATGTGATGCAGGAGTACTTTGCAGAATGAAATTTGGATATATAGGAATTGATTATAAACATGCAGATCAGGACATCCGTGACAGGGTGTCCTTTACCGATAATCAGAAAATTGATTTTCTGCAGAAAGCCGGGAAAGCAGGAATTGAACAATGTTTTGTGCTTTCGACCTGCAATCGCAGCGAAGTCTATTTTTTTGCACCGGAAGAGATTGCACAGCCGCTTGGCGTGATTCGCACCTTGTATGAAGAGATGTTTCCGGGAGTAGATTTTTTGGAATATCTCAAACAACGGGAGGAAATGGATGCCATTTCCTATCTGTTCCGGGTGACTGCGGGACTGGAGTCCATGGTGCTGGGAGAGGACCAGATTTTAGGACAGGTCAGGGATGCATTTGAATTATCACGGACGGTTGGAAGTACCGGGAAAGAGTTAAACCGTGTGGTACAGGATGCGGTCACCTGTGCAAAAAAGATAAAGACAAAGTTAAGAATCAGTGAACGGCCGCTTTCGGTAAGCTATGTGGGAATCCGCCAGCTGCAGGAAACGTTTGGAATTGCAGGGAAAAAAGCACTGGTTGTGGGAAGCGGACATACGGCAACGTTGGCTCTGCGTTATCTGTATGAATACGGGGCCTCTCATGTAACAGTCTGCAGCCGGACATTTTCACATGCCGGAAATCTCCTGCATGAGTTTCCCACACTTACCATCATTCCGTTTGAAAAGCGGTATGAAGCAATGAAGGAGTGTGAGCTGGTAGTTTCCGCTACAGCCTCCCCGCATCATATTATCCGGGAAAAAGACATACAGTTGTTACATCCGACTGCAATTTTGGACCTGGCATCTCCGCGGGATGTGGAGACGGCGATTGGACGAAATCCCCAGGCACTTCTGATTAATCTTGACAGTTTAAATGAAATTGTAGAGACGAACCGGAAGCAGCGGGAAGAACTGGTGCAAAAAGGTCAGCGTATGATAGAGGAAGCCATTGGGGAAACCAGGGAATGGCTGGCAACGACCGGTGTCGATGAGACGATCGCTTCGTTGCAGCAGCGCTGTACGGAAATTGTAGAGGACAGTTATGCATATCTAAACCGCAAACTGGATCTGAGTACGAGGGATCAGAAAATTGTAAAAAAGATTTTAAAGGCATCATTAAAGCGTCTGATCCGGGAGCCGATCTTGGAGCTTAAACAGACGGAATCCAAAGAGCAGCAGGAACAGTATAAAAAGGTATTGCAGGATTTATTTCAGTTTGATACCGAAATCCTGGAGTAGGGAGAAAAAGAATGAATGTGATCATTGGAACGAGAGGATCAAAACTGGCATTGGCGCAGGCAGAGTATGTAAAAAACCGCCTGCAGAAACATTATCCACAAAACAGTTACGAACTGAAAATTATATCCACAAAAGGCGACCGGGAACAGAAAAAAGCGTTAGACCAGATTGGGGATAAAGGACTTTTTGTGAGGGAAATTGAACAGGAACTGCTGGATGGAACGATCAGCCTTGCAGTACACAGTATGAAAGATATGCCGGCCGAACAGCCGTCCGGACTTGTGTTTGCACATGCATGGAAACGAGAAGATCCGAGGGATGTATTGATTTTGCGGGAAGCCGTTTCACTGGAGGAACTTCCACAGCATGCTGTGATCGGCACCGGAAGCCGAAGAAGGGCATTTCAGCTTCTGCAGCTTCGAAAGGATCTGCGCATTACGGGAATACGCGGAAATGTCGATACCAGAATAAAAAAGATGCAGGAAGAACAACTGGACGGAATTGTACTCGCGGCGGCGGGACTGCACCGGCTGGGGAGAACTTCTTTGATCACGCAGTATTTTGAGCCGGAACAGATGATACCGGCAGCGGCACAGGGGACGCTGGCACTGGAATTGCGGGAAGGCGACAAAGAATTGTCCGGGCAGGTGAATGCACTTGCGGATATTGTGACGGAAGAGATTACATGTGCCGAGCGGCTGTTTTTAAAGGGAACCGGGGGGGACTGCCATATGCCGATTGGGGCATATGCCTGCAAATTGCCCGATGGAAGGATACAATTGCTTGGAATGGTCGGAAATGCGGACGGAAGCAGTATAAAGAAATGTAAGGTTTTCGGAGAGACACCGCAGGAAGCGGCACAGCGTGCATTGCGGGAAACCGGGTGTACCCGATAGGGGTTCGGTTGCGGGCAATACCGCAGAAGTGGTATAATAAGATAGATTTTTATTTGCAAAACCAATGCCGGAAAATGAATTTTCAGCATTTATTAAAAAGCAGCAGTGCTGACAGGGAAAGGAAAAAAGAATGGCATCTATGGTATATCTGGTCGGTGCAGGTCCGGGAGATCCGGGACTTGTCACAGTCAAGGGACTGGAATTGATAAAAAAAGCGGACTGTATTATTTATGACAGACTTTCGTCTCCGGAATTATTGGGGTATGCAGGAATGGACTGTGAGCGTATTTATGTAGGAAAAGCGGACCGGCATCATACGCTTCCGCAGGAACAGATCAATGAACTGCTGGTCGAGAAGGCAAAAGAATATCATTGCGTTGTTCGTTTAAAAGGGGGAGATGTCTTTGTTTTCGGGCGTGGAGGAGAAGAAGGCCTTTATCTGCGGGAACATGGAATCTCCTATACCGTTGTTCCGGGGGTGACTTCTGCCATTGCAGGACCTGCTTATGCAGGAATTCCGGTCACACACCGTGGTGTTGCCACAAGCTTTCGGGTGATCACCGGACACCAAAAAAACGGAGAGGATCTGTCAGAACCTGATTTTACAACGATGTCAGATTCAAAAGAAACTCTGATTTTTCTCATGGGACTTTCGAGAGTAAGACAGATTGTGGATGGACTGATGCAGGCAGGAAGAAGCCGGCAGACACCGGCAGCTGTGATTTCCCATGCTACGACAGAAGCGCAGGAGATTTGTGAGGGTACGCTGGAGAATCTGGCAGATCGTGTGGAAGAGGCGAAACTGACTTCTCCGGCACTGATCATTGTTGGGGATGTGGTTGCACTTCGCCGCCAGCTGCATTTTTTTGAAGAGAAGCCGCTGTGGGGGAAACATTATCTGGTTGCAAAAATTGGTCCAAAACCTTCACGTCTGGCCGCCATGCTCCGGGCAAAGGGGGCATATACCAGTGAGTGTATGACAGGTGAGATTGTCGGTGTGCCGGCAGTGTATACCGCACAGGAACTGGCGCATGTGGACGTATTATTGTTTACAAGTGCCAATGGTGTGGATTATTTTATGAAAAATGTATTTGCATCGGGGCTGGATGCACGGGCACTTTTCCATACCAGATGTGCAGTGATTGGACAAAAGACGGCAGAAAAACTGCGGGAGTATGGAATTTGTGCAGACTTTATGCCGGAACATTCCAACAGTACGAATCTGGCACAGGAATTAAAGGAATATCTGGATCAGGAATTTCGCGGAGATCCGTTTAAGCGGGCAGTAATCTGGTATCCTACCGCAAAAAATGCAAAGGATAACCTTGTGGATACACTGCTTTCTTTCTGTGATTGCGGACGGCTCAATGTATACGAAAATGTACCTTGTCCGATGGAGGTGCCAGTGGACAAGGATGTATACGATGCGATCTTTTTTACCTGTGCGTCTTCGGCGGAGCGGATGCTTGGCAGTTTAAAGCCACAGGAGAGAGAAACACTGGCATCTGTTACGGATATTTATTCGATTGGGCCGAAATGCAGTGCAGCACTGGGAGAACTTGGCGTTTCTCCGGTGATTGAGGCTGCTGTAAATACCTATGAGGGCCTGGTCAACTGTGTTTTGAGAAAAGAATAAGTATGAAGTATGCAAATATTATTGTAGATATATCGGTAGAAAAACTGGATAAAACTTTTCAATACAGCATCCCGGAAAATCTGCAGGAGGAAATACAGGTTGGTGTACAGGTGGATATTCCATTTGGAAATCGTAAACTGACAGGGTATGTCATTGAACTGACGGAGGATGCCGAATTTGATCCCAGACGGATTCGCCCCATTATTTCGGTACATGAGGGAAGCGTGGCAATGGAATCCCAGCTCATTGCACTGGCCGGATGGATGCGGAAGAATTACGGTTCCACCATGAATCAGGCACTAAAGACCGTACTCCCGATCCGCAGACAGACGAAAGAAGTACAGAAGCGGGAGATTGTATTACTGATTCCGAAGACAGAGGCGCAGCAGAAACTGGCACTCTTTGAACAGAAACACTATACGGCGAAAGCAAGGCTGCTGCGGGAACTGATACAGGAATCCGTACTGGATTATTCGCTTGTCACCGGAAAACTGAATATATCAGCAGCAGTGATCCGGGGTATGGCACAGCAGCAGATTCTTAAGGTGGAGAGCAGCAGACAGTTTCGCAATCCTGTGTCACATCTGGATCAGAAGGGATATCATCTGACACTGAATGAAAATCAGCAGCGTGTTGTGGACACAGTATGTTCGGATCTGGATGCTAGAATTCATAAAACGTATCTGCTCAGGGGGGTAACCGGAAGCGGAAAAACAGAAGTTTATATGGAACTGATTGCGCATACGGTGGCACAGGGACGGCAGGCAATTGTCCTGATCCCGGAGATTGCACTCACCTATCAGACCGTGATGCGGTTTTATAACCGGTTTGGGGACCGGGTATCCATTATGAATTCCAAACTTTCCCAGGGAGAGCGCTTTGATCAGTTTGAACGTGCCAAGGCGGGGGATATTGATATTATGATTGGACCCAGGTCTGCGTTGTTCACACCATTTCCGCATTTAGGGCTTATTATTATAGATGAGGAACATGAAACGTCTTATAAAAGTGAGACGGCACCGCGGTATCATGCCAGGGATGTTGCAATCGAGAGGGCGCGCATGAATGATGCATCGGTACTTCTTGGTTCTGCCACTCCTTCAGTGGACAGTTATTATCAGGCAATGCAGGGAAAATATCAGCTTCTGACGTTGTCTGAGCGTGTGGAGAAGAAACCGCTGCCGGATTGCGAGGTCGTAGATCTACGCAGTGAATTGCGGGCAGGAAACCGTTCCATCTTTTCGGAGAGATTGCAGGAACTGATGGAAGACCGGTTAAAAAAACGTCAGCAGATCATGCTGTTTTTAAATCGGAGAGGAATTTCCGGATTTATTTCATGCAGAGCCTGCGGATATGTGATACAATGTCCTCATTGTGATGTTTCGCTGAGCCAGCATGCGGGAGGTCGGATGGTCTGTCATTATTGCGGATATGAGCAGCCATTGCCAAAGATCTGTCCATCCTGCGGCAGTAAATATTTAGGCGGATTCAAGGCGGGCACGCAGAAGATTGAGATGCTGGTGCAGCAGAGATTTCCACAGGCACGTGTGATGCGTATGGATTTTGATACCACACGGACCAAGGATGCTTATGAGAAGATTCTGCATGCATTTGCCAATCAGGAGGCAGATATCCTGATCGGCACACAGATGATTGTCAAAGGGCATGATTTTCCGAATGTGACGCTGGTAGGAGTACTTGCCGCAGATATGTCTCTGCATGTTCCGGATTTTCATGCATCGGAGCGGACGTTTCAGCTGCTGACCCAGGCGGTGGGACGTGCCGGGCGGGGAAAGGAACCGGGACAGGCGGTAATCCAGACGTATGATCCGGATCATTTTGCAATCCAGACCGCAAAGGAACAGGATTACGATGCATTTTATAAGCAGGAGATTGCCTATCGGAGAATGCTTGCCTATCCGCCGG
>PPYF01660657.1_pt1 | contig 16412 bp, 13 predicted proteins | sample 1559871 | NCBI WGS metagenome assembly PPYF01 (sample SAMN08240021, study PRJNA423297) | Human gut metagenome, whole genome shotgun sequencing project.
ATTACTATGATCGTATTCATGCCCCAAACAGTAGAGTAAATATTTCATTCTGTTGGCTGGACTACAAAGAAAAGAATCCAGATGGATATGAAAAATCTCAGTTTTATGAATACTATCAACGTTTTGTTCAGGAAAACTATGGTGGCACAAAATTTCAATGGCGGTAAATCGCAAGCCTGGTGAAAAGATGTACATCGACTGGGTTGGCGACCAGCCTGGACTTCTGACGGATGTTACAACCGGTGAAATCATGAGAGTTCATATCTTTGCCACAACATTAGGCGTGAGCAGTATGATCTATGCAGAGGCATTTCCAAATGAAAAACTTCCTTGTTTTATCGAAGGCTGTGTACATGCGGTATCCTTCTATGGTGCAGTTGCTAAACATTTTGTCCCGGATAATCTAAAAACAGCTGTTACGAAGCATACAAAAGATGATCTTGTATTACAGTCAACCTTCTCTGATCTGGAAGACTTCTATGATACGATTGTGCTCCCACCACCGGCCCGTAAGCCTAAGGGAAAGCCAACAGTCGAGAATCATGTGCGTTACCTTGAAACACATCTTATAGAAAAGTTAAAAGAAAAGATTTACACATCCTTTGAGGATTTGAATGCTGATATCAAAAAAATAGTAGCCGTCCTCAATGCGAGACCTTTTCAGAATCAAGCTTTTTCCAGACAAGAAATGTTTATCAAGTATGACAAACCCTGTATGAAACCACTGCCAGGCGGAGAATACACAACTTGTGATTACAAAGCAGTACTGAAGGTGCCTAATAATTATCACATCGATTATGACGGCCACTACTACTCTGTATTGTATACTTACTGCGGAAAACCAGCAATCCTTAAGGCTACACCGTCTGAGATTCGTATCTGTGATCAGTACAACCGTCTGATCTGCACTCATAGAAGATCTTATAAGGATTTTCCGTTGTACATAACTACGGATGAGCATATGCCTCCAGAACACCTTTATTATCAAGAAATCAATTCGAAAGATGGAAATTATTACAGGCGCTGGGCGTCTGTGTTCGGTCCTTCCATGTCTGAATTGATTGATCGAATACTAAAATCTTCTAAGCACGAAGAGCAAGCATTCAATGCATGTGCCGGGATACTACATCGAGTAAAAGCAATCCCTAAAGGCATTGCAGAAGAAGCCGCTCGTAAATGCATTGATATGAACTCCTGTCGCTACCCGACGTACAGGCAGGTGCTTAAAAAGATGGAGTGCGATGAGCATCCAGAATCATCACCGGAATCACTTCCATCTCATGAAAACATCAGAGGAAAGGATTACTACAAGTAAAGGTGAATGATTATGGCATACAGACAGAAAGAATACAATTATAACGACAAACTTACAAAGGATCAAAATCTTCTTATGGACAAACTCTATAAGATGCGTATGTCCGGCATGGCAGAAGCTTTTGAAAACCAACTTATGAATCCGAATTCGGGATTGGAAAGCTTTGAAACAAGGTTCTCTGAAATCATCAACCATGAGTGGTCAGGGAGAGAAAACAAGAAGTTCAATCGGCTCTTAAAACAAGCAACACTAAAATATCCGGCAGCTGACCTTGATAGTTCTCTTTATGATCCAGAGAGGCAGTTAAACACACATGTCATTGAATTACTGGCCAAAGGTGATTGGATAGATGAACCGAACAATCTTTTGATTACAGGTGGAGCAGGAGCTGGCAAAACGCATGTTGCATGTGCACTTTGTGTCACAGCACTACATCAAATGAGGGCTGTTAAATATATCCGTGCGAATTATCTGCTTCAAGAATCCGCCCATGCGCATAGTGAAGATAATTACTATGAGTATTCAAACAAGATGGCTGATTATGATCTTCTTGTTATAGATGATTTTGGATTGATGGACTTAAACCTCGACAAGTGCCGTGATCTCTTTGAAATCATCGAAGCTAGAGATTGCCGAAAATCAACAGTCATCATCTCGCAGATGCCAGTAGCGAACTGGTACCAATTGTTTGGTGATAACACATATGCAGATGCATGTCTCAGCCGCATGACTTCTAAAGCATATCGATTAGACTTTCCAGGTCGCGATAGACGTGTAGAAAGCAAGTAACTTTATTAACCAACAGGGCAATGATCCGTTCCTAGCGGAACAGCGCTCTGTTTTTGCGGAATATGCAATTTTTACTTTCATTACAGGTCTTTCACTTTTTTCACATGCTTCTATAGCATTATTTAACAAATTTGAAAGAATCAAAACAATGTCTTCATCTTTTATCTTCAATGTAGAAAGATCATTTACTTTTACAACAAATACAATTTTCTTTTCCCTTGCTTCGCGATATTTTGTATTTAAAATTGAATTTACAATTACGTGATTTGTATCAATCTTATCTATTTTTCCTGCAGTATCAGAATTACTTTCATCTATGAATCTTTCCAATTCTTGATACTTTTTATTTTTCAGCAAATCAGAGATTACCTGCATATGATTTTGGTATTCATGTTCTCTTTTTCTTTGTTTATCGTAATTTTCAGAAATACTTCTGTACATTTCCGTTTCATTTTTGACACGTTCTAAAAATATCTTATTCTCTCTAAGTTCCATTTCTCTCTTTAAAATAGAATTAATGAGATAAAATACCACAATATTCATTCCTATCAGGCCTATAGAAATGCATATCAAAATACTTTTTTGTCTTTCATTTAAAGGAATCTCAAATCCCACAAAAGTGAGATCAATACTACAATTGTAAATATCGGGAATATTGCAAATCTTAGCCACTCTGCCTCCGTGAGCATATCCGAAGATGTATGAATGACATAACGATGCAAAATCATAAGAAAAACTAAAAGAAATGTCTGGCTTAATACACCAAGTAAAACATTTACCATTGACTCATGTAAACTATCCATTGTAATATTCGAAAAACACTTTGACGCTACAATAATTGTCACGTAATCAATAATCAATCCACTCGCCTGATACAAAAGCATACATGCAACCGTTCTCCATATAGTCTGATTGAAATATAACCACATACACAAAATATTCAATGTCAAAACTACAATTTCTTTACATATAAGTTTTCCATCCAGAATAACAGAAACCCCATACAGTCCTGCTATCTGGCATAATATAATGTTTCTCCCTGTTTTTACTCCAATATTTTCTATATATTTTCATAATACTCTCTCCCATTTTATATAACAACAAAATTTTCCGAAATTGACAATTCGCGTTTTTTATGTTTATTATTTTTAACTAATATTTAGCAAATAAAAAGGCAGCCCCCCACATTTCAACATCATATTGGATTTCTTTTTATATCTCATCTATGATTTATTTTATAGCATTTTTCCTACTTATTTTTCCCCGCACTCTCATGGAAACAACTGTCGTCAATGGTGCCATAGAGATTACCACCTCTCCGTCCGGCTTTCTCGTAATAAGCGTTGCACCACGCTGCACAAACTGCTTTGCAATCCCGGAATACCCCAGATAATCGATAGACATTCCGTACGTCATCCGAATTCCCTGATAAGTCAAAGACAGCGTATTCAGATGATCATGCCCGCAGAACATCCATTTCAGCCAACCATTCTGCACCGCCGCTTCAAAGAAATGCGGCTGCCGATTGGATATTCCGAAATACTCATCTTTCTCTCCGATGCTTCCATGCTCATAAACGACACTGTGGTCTCCCAGCTTCATCTTCTCATAAGCTTCTTTGAACTCCGCCGGCGGCATATGAAAAAAGGCCATTGCAGGCACTTTTCTCTCATTCAGCTTCTCCATGCACCACACTGTCTGATCCTCATGAATGCAATCAAAGCCGCCGTAAAACCAGCCTTCTCCATACATATTAGAATCCAGCAGGACCAGTGGCAGGAGAAGTTTCCCCTCTCGATCTACCAGATCCAGCACAAAATTCCCCACGCCGGAAATAGAAGCCTCGCTTCGTTCATATCTGCCTTTGGTAAAGATCGCGTATTTGCCCGTGGCAAAAATGTCCGAAAGCTGCTCCTTATTGCAGGTAGACCCCATCTCACAATCATGATTCCCAAATACAAGTGTATACGGGATCTGAAAACTATCCAGAAATTCCAACAGCTTCTGCGTCTGCTTTCTGTTATTCATCGTTCCGCTTTTCGGGAAAAACGGAAACACCGAATCTCCCGTCAGCACTAATAGATCCGGCTTTGTCCTCCGGATCAGCTCCGTCACTGCTGCGAGCGCCAGCCGATCCTTCTTCCCGGAAAAGATGCCAAATCCCAGATGCAGATCCGTCAGTTGTAAAATCTTGTAATCTCTGTCACTCGGAATACGAAGGGTAAATGTTTCTTCGTCCCGAATCTGAAAATCATCCGAAGTATACATAAACTGCTCCTATTCTATGCATTTAACTAAGTGGAATCAATGCGCCGATTGCAGAAAGAACCGTAGAAATCACCATCAGCACCTGAAAAGGCACTGTGCCGATCACACCGCAGATAGGACTGCTGCCCGCCTTTTTCCTCGACTTACCATATGTAAACACAAGCATAATACTTACAAGAACGACAACACCGCTCATAATTCTGGTTAAAACGATAAAACTGTTCACACCGAATATTGCAAATAAAATGCATGGAACCGCCGCAAAAGGCATACCGAACCAGTTCACAAAAATTTGTGCTCCGCCGTTGTTATAGGACAATTCGGCAATAATCAAATGTAAAATTACATTTACGCAATACGCGATAAGCACCATCCATACCACGTCTAACATGCTGTTCTTCGTGGCAAGATACGGCACGGCGATAATGCCGGTACCGATACTGTTTCCCACAATCAGGCTGATGGCTTCGAAGGTGGTAAAATGGCCTTCTGTTTTAATATGGTTTGTGGTTGACATAAGGTACCTCCTGCAGTGTTAACAAAAATTATTTGCACACTTTTCTTTTTCTGTTTAAATTACTGTGCCACTTTGCATAATATTTTATTTTCCTTTAACCATTCTTCTCTCTGTTGCTTCAAATCATCTTTATATATTTTTTTAATTCCCTCAATTTTTCATAAATGCTCCAAGATTCTATCATACTGCACATACATCTTCTGCACCTCATTCTCCAGCGTATAGTAGTGCATAATATACGGAAGCAACAACACCAGAAACAATAACGTCAACGCATACAACAACGGATTGCAGATCATAAGCGCCGCCACAATTGAAATCATTGTCAGAATCGCAAATGTAACTGTCACGATCAGATGTACCAGCCTCTCATGTTGGAAAAAAACAATCTGTGTCAGGTGTTCCTGCAGAATTGCGTTCCATTGTTCCGGAGAGATATTGTCCGCATTGGCTAGGAGTGAATCTATTTTCTGGCGGTAGGTTATTATTCTTTTCTTCATTTTTACATTCTCTTTCTTATAGTACCTTTATTATACCAATATACCTTTGGAATCACAACGACATATTTAACTGAAGGTAATTGTCCATCAAGATATCTTGTTATTGTAAGTTCCCCAGAATAAACAAAGGGCAGTGTCTGAACAACATCGCCCTTTGTTTTTTATAATTATACTTCCGAAAGGAATCTGTCAACTGGTTTATGCAGCAGCGTCCACTTCGTCATCCATATATCCGTCATCGGCATTTTCCGAATCATCATCCGAATCATCATCCAAATCATCGTTCCAGTCATCCTCTGTGCTGTCTGTGATAACAACCTTGCATTTCCACACCATACCATGTACTTTTGCTTTGACTGTAACCGTACCGCTGCTATACGGTATCAGTATGCCATCCTCTACCTCGCATATATCGTCATCAGAAGATGTCCATTCCACGTCATGACTGCATCCCTTCAGATCCAGAGAAACCGTATCTTCCACGTCCATCTCCACTGCTGTCTTATTCAGTTCCGGCGTTTCTACTGTCACCTGACAGGATTTCTTCTGCGTTCCCTTCTTTACCGTAATGGTTGCTTTGCCTTTTCCTTTTGCGACCACTTTTCCGGCGGAGACACCAGCCACCGCTGTATTACTGCTGCCCCAGGAAACGATTCCTGCACCACCCTTTACCGTAAGTTTCCTGCTCTGTCCTTTTACAAGCACAATCTTTGTACTGCTGATCGACAGCGGACTTATCTTCGGTCTGGTGTTCTTTTTCTTCGTTGTCTTCTTCGTGGTTGTCGTGGAAGATTTCCGCGTCTGCGAATATCCGCCCGATGAGCCAAAACACTTCTTGCACGGTGTCAGACCGCGTGCCAATGCATTGGAAAGTGTCGTCTGATAAAAATTTCCCCGCCCGCATTTGTGGGTATGGTATTTACTGCCGGTTGGCGTCACATAGACCATTGTCTGTGCCTGTGCCGTTACCATGCCGGCACTGTCACCGACTGGCAAAATCATCATAAAAAATACAAGTGTAAAACTTAGAATTGTTTTTTTGATTGTTTTCATCAATTGCCTCCTTATCTTTTCCTCCGCTTTAAACATGTCTTATATTTTTATCATACGCCTTCTCATTTTCCAGCACAATACTATTTTATCAAATTGACAATTCGCGTTTTGTCAAAAAACATCTTCACGTCCTGCCGCTATCGCCAGAATAAAGCCACTTGTGAATACTCCTTTTGTGGTTTTCTTCGCAGTTAATACATTAAGGGACGCAAGTGGTTTTTTCAATATGTTGTTATTAATTTATGGTGCTGGGCTTCCACCATTATGCCAGAAGCCTCTATTTTATTTCTATTTTTTCCTGATATCCGGCCAGCCGGTCCAGGCGTATTTTTTCTGCCACCGGAAATAACTCTGTATCCGTGATGCGTTCCAGACTTTTTATCCGTTTCTCGGAAATTGTTTCATTCGACTTGCTTTTTTCATAATCCTCAACTGTCATGTGCCAGTAATGAAATTCTCCTGCATAATACTCAGAAATTTTCTGCGCAATCAAAAGCCCCTCCGGATCCAGATCTCCCGCATAATATACCACCGTTCCCGATGCCGCCAGAAGATCTAACGTAACAAGCCCTGCCAATCGCGGCTGCCCGTTCATACACATACAGGAAACCTGCTTTGTGTGCCCTGCGCAAAGGCCTGCAAATACGGACGGATTTTCCACGATATACATTTCATTATCTTTGCAAAATATGCTGTTCCACTTTGAAAGGACTGCAAGCGGAACCTGCACCATATCATCCTCCTGCCAGAACCCTTCCATCCCCGTATGCAAATCACCATCCTTTTTCTGAGCCTTTACATGCGATAACATCACATAATTTGATATATCATCAATAAGGATTCCCTCTGCCAGAAAACATCTTTGCCGGAAAAATGCTGGAAAAATTTCTGATTTCTGTGGGAATACCTTTCTCTGCCGCAATTCCATCCGTATCACCTGATACAAAAAAGTTCCCCAGGAACCTTTTGGATCAAATGCATGTGGATTTCCAGTGATTTCCGTTGCAAAAACAGCAAGATACTTTGTCTCGTTTTTTCTGAATGGAAAACAATTATAGATTTCTGCACCAAGCATCAAAGACTGCTCCCACTCATTTAAATTTTTTATGTGACCTGCCTTTATCACATCCAGCAGTTCTGACAAGACTTTTTCCACAGGTGTTCCCTGATATTTTTCCTTCCAGTGTTGTAAAAAACGGTCTTTTTTCTGTTCTTCCAACTGTCGTTCTTCTTTTTTACCTACCAGTTTTTCCCGAAAATATAACTCCAGCAAATGCTCTGGTGTCATATTAGAAAACCTGCTGCTTAACAATGCCTGGGAAAAACGCTCCGCTGATACCGTCACACTCTTTTTCCCATGGTAACTCTTTGCAAAAAATCCCTCAAGTCCTTCGACTTCCTCCGCTGTAATTTTTTGTAGCACAACTTTTCCCGAAAAAGATCCATAAGACCGGTACTTTTCCCAAAATCCACGAAAAACTCTGTCCCACACGGGGTTAGATTTAAAATATGCGATACAATTATTCTCCTGCTGACTGTTCAATCTCTGCCCTCCGTTGTTCTACAGCCTCTTCACTTTCCATAAGTTCTCTGGAATGCCCATTCCACACATAAGGCATCACTGTCACAAATTTTGCATTTTCCGGTCGTATTAACTGGTAGATGGCAAGCGCGTCCAATGTATCACAATCTCCCCAAAGCACCTGTGAATTGATAATAAAATCAAAGGAAAACTCTGTCATGAGACGGAACATGTCACGGATGTTACGGTTATCAACGCCTGCAAATGCCTCATCCAGCGAAACCAGACGCGGTGCATCTGCACGTCCTCCCTGATATTTTGCAACAACTGCGGAAAACAGCGGTACATACATAGACATCGCTTTTTCTCCGCCACTGAAGGTTCCAAATACACTGTTGGTAAGCTCCTTAACCCGCTCTCCCTTTTTCTGGGAAAACAGTTGAAATTCAAACCACTTACGATAATCCAACGTCTCTTTCATAACCTGGTAAAACGAAATCATACCGCCACTGTCCGAGGCTCTCCTTCTTGCTTCTTCGACTTTTGAGCGAAAATGTGTGGACAGGCGTGCTGCCTCTTCTTCACTCATTAACCGGTAATCCTTCTTTAACAATTCTACCAGTTCTTTTGTATCCAGCTGGTTTTCACTCTCTGCCGTCTTGCTGCGCCAGCGAAGGCTCAGCTTTAAGCCACTCGATGTATTCATGCTGCCCATCAGTGCATTCATCTTTTCTACCCATGCATTGGAAGCATTAATTTTGCCGCGGATTTTACGACTGACCGTATTGGCCAGAATATCTTCAAACAACTCACGATCCCCCGCTTTAATCAGATCCTGTAACTGTGCGATATCTTCTTCCAAATGTGCCAAAAGCCGTGAAAATGGAAGCTTTATCCCCTGATAACGCGCTGTGAAATCCTGACGGACAGCCTCGGCTTCTCCCAATGGCCGGTTTTCATCTAGTTCTTTAAATAATTCCCCCTGCATCACCTGATACTCATTTAAAAAGCCCCGGTTTTCAAAATAAATCTGATTCAGACTCGTAATTACATTTTGCTTTCCAAGCGATTTCGTATCAGCCTCCAGATATTCGCAAATACTGTTTACGTCCGTCTGCATTTCTTCTGGAAACCTGACATAAGCAAGGGCAAATTCTGCCTCGTAACATTTCCCCCTCCAGATACGCTTTTGTTCCAGAATCTGTTTCTGGCTTTCGCCTGCTTCTTCCTGCTTACGCAATGTATCCAGATGCTCCTTTATTCCGGCGCGTTTCTGCAGGCATTGGTTCAGATGCTCTGGATATTCCTTCAGCCATGTAATACAGGCATCCAGCCGTTCCCTGATCTGTTCGTAATCCGTCAGTTTCAATTGCTCCACGATGGATGCATGTTCTTGCTCCAGCTTTACAAGGTGACGCTGCGCACCTGACAGATCATAACGGATTTCATCCAGATCTGCATCAATGCTTTCCAGACGCCTGGTCAGATCTTTCATATGCCTTACACTCTGTAAAAACATTTCATGCGCAGACTTTAACGCGATCAGATTCTTTTCATATTCTGCTGCCGCATCCTTTGCTTCCTGAAATATGGCATACGTACATTGCAGATACAACTGCTGCGCAATTTCTATCGCTTTCTTTTTCTTTTCCTGTATCTGCTCCGAAAGTTTCTTCCAACGCTCCTCGATCTCCTTACACTCTGCCGTTTTCGTTTCATATTTGTGCTGCTCCTGCACAAGCATCTTGAAAGCTGTACGTATACCCGTATCCTGCGGCAAAGCCTGATATTCCTGCTCCAGCTTCTGCATCCGGATTACAATCCCAGCCTTTTTTGCTTCCAACTGGTTCATGCTGCTTTGCAATCCCTGAATTTTTTCTTTGCAGACTCTGATCTGTTCCTGACGATTGCGTTCCCGTGCCCGCGCACCCAGGAATCCTGCTACATGCTCTCCTGTAATCGTTCCAGACAAAACGCCCATCTGATAAATACCTTCTGAAGAAACCGAAATCATGCTCTCCTCATTATATGCAATACCAGACAAAATACCAGTAAGACGCTGATTTGAGAAAATATCATTCATGGAATCATTCAATTCCAAAACGTCCAGCAGACTCTTTCCACTGTAAGACTTCTGGACGAACAGATAACGGTCTTCGCAGCCTTCTTCCATCGTCAGCACCTGTTCCCGGTAAGACGCATCCACGACCAGTGCATCCAGAATCCCCATCGAAAGCAAAGCCTCTTCCAAATGATTGCATTCCTGTTCTGTCAGGGAATCCCCAAATTCGATTGCTTTATAAAATTCCTGATACGGAATCTTCAATGCATCCAGACGCTGCCGGTTCTTTCTAACCGCTTCAGAACGTTCCGGCTGTGGATCTTTTGCGTTTTCCCATTCTGTGAGTTCTGCTTCTGTCTGTTCCTTTTCCAGACGTTTCTGCTCATACTCTTTTTCTTCTTCCTGCATTTGCAGTTCCAGCGGGTTTTTATAAGAAAACCAGATATCTGTTACCGTTTTCCGCACCTCCGCAAAATCAGAAGTTTCTTTAAAATCCTGTGCATATCTGCTACAGTCTTTCAGCTGTTCCGAATCAAGAATAAGCTCTGTATTCGATCTGTTCCATGCATATAAAGCCTCTTTCCATGCATTCTGCTCCTGAACCAAAAGCATGTCTTTTGCTGACATATCTCTTTGTATCGCATCCAATTCTTTCTTTATTCTGTCTCTTTGCTTTAAGAGTTCTTCTGCCTGTGGTTCCAGTAAATTTGTTTCCTGCAGAATTTGAAATGCATGATAAATTTTATTTTTCACATCTGAGAATTGCTTTTCATGCGTATCAAATGCAATTGTTTCTTCCAGATGTTCCTCACACTCCGTCTGAAAAAAACTATGCTCCTCAAAAGCCATGCTCTCTGCCTCTGTCTGCATTTCTTCCAAAAGCTCTCCCAGCTCTTTTTCTTTTTCAAATTTACGATTTTCTTCTTCTCTTTGCTTTTCTTCTTCCTCCCTGTACTGTTCCTGCTTTGCCTCCAGGGTTGCATTTTTACTGTCTATAATGCTCTGCTGACGCTTCATTTCCTGTGCAAGCTCGGCTTCCCGGTCTTTTAAGCCGACTGCATCACTCTTGCTTAAAGATTCTCTTTCTTTTTCCATTGCGTCGTGCTTTGCCTGCATTTCTTCAAGCTGACCAGATAGTGATGTGATTTCTTCTTCACTCCCTGCAATGTCTGTCTGACGCTTTTTTTGCTCTTTGTCAACTTCTTCTATATCATCGCAGATTTCCTGATATTTTTTCGCTTTTTCATATAATGCCAAACGGTTGTATTTGTCATACACGTTCTGGATTTTCTGCGCGGCCTGCTGCGCCTCCCTGCGGCTTTTTAAATTCATTGTCATCTGATCCATATTTTCGATAGCATCCGACATCGGACGCAGATCATCATCCGAAAGCGGCTGCAGGGAATCACTTAAAATATCATTAATCACAGAAGGTTTAAAATCTTTTGACAATTTCGGTGTACGCAGCTGAATCAGCAGATCAATCATCTCTTTGTATTCCTCTACCGTATCAAATCCAAAGATCTGACGGTTTACGTATTCCATATAATCTGCCTGACGGTCAAACACCTGTCCCCCTGCTGCAATGCGGTTTTCCAATTCTTTTTTGGAAAGTGTCACCTTCTCATTGGTTTCTTTGTACAAAAAGAAATCGACACCCACCCGTCTTCCATCCGTCAGTGAAAAATACCATTTATCCAATGGCTTTCCACGCCGTGCCCGGATTCCCATACCAATCGTCAGATAGTTTTCCGTCTCTTTTCGCTTAAACTCCAGATACAGATAGCCGGTTCGTTCTTCCCTTCCATCATCCTCTTCCAGCAGATAACTGCTCATCTTCCGGTCTCTCGAACCAAACGGATCCAGACGTTCCGGACTCATATTTCCGTCCAACAAAAGCGGAACCACACTCTGCATCGTTACGGATTTACCGGATCCATTGGATCCTCTCAGCAGCATCCGCCCCTTTACAAATGGAAATTCCTGCTCGTCATAATACCAGAAATTAATTAGTCCGATCTTACTGGCCTGCCATCTACTACTCATTTTCTCTTCCTCCCGCAAAATCTTTCGGATACGTTCCCTGCAGCTTCCCGGCTGCCGGATATATTTCCACCTGATGTGATGCTTTGTCCCATTTGATAAACATCCACAATTCCATGGCAGCCATCACCGTGCTGAGAAATTCGCTGTCCGGCATTTCCCTGTAATTCTTGGAAAATCCCTGTCCATACTTCTGTCGGACACTCCGTATCATCTGTTCAAAAGATACCGTATCCACAATACCAATCTCATTCTTTTGTATGTTCCATTCTTTTTGTTCGATACGTTTTCTGATTTCAGCCAGACACAAAAGAATAATATCGGAAAGCACATTATTTCCAGGAAACGTATTTCCCATCCGGCAGTCATCCTGAAGCATCACATAGGCACTGCCTCTATGAATATGTACATGGCAGTCAAAATTCTGCTCAAGATCTTCTGTAAGGCGGTGTCCATAATATTTCAAATACTCAAAATCTTCTTCTGATCCATCCCGGCGATACATTCCCGGTGCAAATAGCAAACGCTTATACACCCGATGTCTTCTGGCAATTCCCCGGTCCTCATCCATTGCAAACCAGTCACTCTCTAAAAAATCTTTTGGACTTCCATAATCGGTAATGTCCTTTGAAAAATTACGCATAAAATAACGGGATGCTCCAGTATTTTCATACAGCACTTCTCCGGCTGCATCTTCCATAAAAGCATCATCCGCTCCATCCGTAATGCTGACAATTCCCTGTGTCACTGCATAACGTAATACCTTAATCAGCCGCCTCCGGCTTGTATATACGGTCCAGTCTATGGACTCTCCCGGCATATTTGCAGAAATGTACTCGGTAAGCTGCGATAAAATAAATTGTTCCTGCGTGTCTTTTTCTTCCAGAAACATAAGCAAAATGCAGAGAAACGCATACTCTTCTTTGGAAGAAAAATCTAAAATTCCCATAAAATTCTCTGGAATTACCGGAATCTTTTCCATCTTCACCATCAATGCATTTTCTGTCACCTGACATCCCAGCTTATCCGATGCATATTTGCGAATATCACCAATTGCATCTCTCAACTGATAATACAATTCTTTGTTTTCCGATTTCAGTACCCAGCGTTGATTCAGTAATACCTCCAGTTCCTTCATCATCCTTCCTCCTGAAATACAATCGCAAGTTTTGGCATGGTAAAACTGCCATCCTCGCAATGTACGACACAGCGTTCTTCTTTCCTGCTCATATCAAGCGTATAGTACCTTCCCTCTTCCGTCCTTGCAGCACCTGCCGGATTTTCCATTGCATCTGAAATCCACTTCAACAGGATTTCCCGCACATGCGGCTCAAGAACCGGCAGCGTAGAAAAGTCTATTTTCCCATCCGACTCCAATTCCCGGAGTTTGCGCATATCTTCTTTTTGCTTTTTAATCATCTGCTGTCTTGTTCTTTGCTTTTCTTCTGCTGCTTCCCGGATGGCACTGCGGCTGGACTTCTCCCTATAAGTTCTCACACGCGGTTTCAATGTTACTTCAAATGGACGTTCTTCATAAACACTCTCATTCATACTGTCCGTCTCGCGGACCAGATCTCCCTTTAGATGATATGGTTTCTCCAATCCAAAAACCATGGCAGACATCCGGTGTGCCTGCTGTACATCCTCACACTTTAAAAACAGTTCTGCTACTTTACGGTATTCTTCTCTTCGATTGGCTCCAAACGCATTTTTCTCACTGAGCTGTGCCGCATACCTTGTGATTCTCCGGATAATTTCATTGGTTGCATCAAAAAGTTTACCAGCCTCATTTTCTTCTCCATTAGAAGAAACAAACCATTCATAAATACTCTGAAACCGTCCCTTTGTTTTTTCTTCCAGCAGCTCCCGTGAAACTTCCACATCCATGCGTGGAATCAACATTTCATACTGCACGATTTTTTCAAACACCTGCTGCTTATTTCCGTCTTCTAATGTGCGCAAATCTTCCTCAATTACACCAACATTGCGCTGTAATCCTTTGATAAAATTGCGCAGATACTCGACCAGTCGATCCTTAAACACCAGAAACTCTTTTGTGTGCATCATTTCTTCTGCTTTCACACTGTTCAAATCACGGATATAATCCTGATAATTCTGGTTCAGACGCACAAAATCATTGTTCAGATCATTCCACCAGGTATAAACTTTGTTTAAATCTTCATCCGCCATCTGTGGAAAACGCGAAATGTTAATTCGAATCCGCTCCAAAAGTGTCGGCTCCAAAGATGCGCCTTCAATAAAAAGATTCTCTAAACGCAGCACCAGACGTTCAATCTCCACACTGTACTCCGACATCTGATACCGGAATTTTTTATTCTTAAATTCTTCAATCGATGATACTTTACGCGTATCCTGTATCGTATTCAGATTTTTCCATTCCACAAGCATTGCCAGATCCTGTTGGCACTGTTCCAGCTTATACTCCGCAAAAAACGGATCCTGTACCATCTGGGCATATACTTCCTCCTGATACAGCCAATAACGGAGTTTTTCATAATTTTCAAAAAAAATGCGCATAATGCAGCGATACCGGCTGACATTATCCGCATTCAGATATTTTGCTTCTGTAAGTGCCTTGGTTAGCTTATCTGTTACCTGCACAACATTCTCCTTAGTGTCTTATCTACAATCCATTTTAATTTCTGCTACATGATCAAAGTATACCATAATTTTTCCTCTTATGCTACCCAGATAACTCTTTTCTTCTATCTGTATTATTTTAATCTGAATAAACTCCACGCCGGCATCTCTGCCGGCGTTATTACCCGCTTCCGCTTTTTTTTCATCAACTCATAATATGTACCAGATAAATTCCAAATGCACAAATCGAAATATTTGTAGCTATTTTCCCAGATATAAATTTCATTCTGGAAATCAAAAGAAAAATCGAAAGGTCTGCCAAAATCAACGGTGCTGCGTTACACCATACATTGTAATCTACTCCGTGCTGGCGATGAACATTGAAATTCCTCTCCACTATCTCAAACATGCGGCCGGGATTCTGTACTTTCATTCAAAACAGCCAGAAAGTTCTTCATGCGCAGGGATTCCGGCAGGTACATCGATATTATCCGGCTGATGAAATATGTCCACGCAGTGAAAGACAGGTTCCGGCAGTTTCAGCGGTCTCTCCGTGGAATCAGCGCAATTCATTTTGGATATCGGTAAGTTCTGCAACTGAATATCCTTCTTTTTGGCAGATGGACTAATCAGATTAAAAACCGAAGGATTTTGGTGTGTCCAACGGTTGCACAATCGGAAACAAATAATCAGTTTAAAAATCAAACGGATTAAAGGCTATCCCCTATTGGCGTAGAGGATAGCCTTTCCGTTTATTTGCGGTTATGTTTATTGTCTATGTATGTCAAGGCTGCAAATACTATAATGGTCTCATAAATTAAGACACTTTTTCGGACAGATTTTAATGAATCTGATATAGCTTTGAATTTATATCAGGTACAAAGACAAAGGAAGCAAAAGAAAGTTATATGATGAAGAAGATGATGACATCATATTTTTCTTTTCACCAGAATACGGCTATGCAGAAGACGAGGAGGATTGTGATGAGGATAATAACTTATAGCACGAAAATAAACAGAGAGAATAACCTTACAGAACTTGTAAAAGAAAAAGCGTATAATTATAAAACAGAAAATAAGCACTTAGACTGTGCAGAAAAAATCGCAAGTATGATTTGTGATTTGTTTGAACTTCACACGGCCGCAGAGGAATATGTCTATCTTTTATCATTAGATACAAAATGCAGGATTCTTGGCATATTTGAAGTGGGGCATGGAACAGTTAATGCCTGTCTTTTACATACAAGGGAGATTATGATTAGAAATCTTCTTTGTGGAGCAGGAACATTTATTGTAGTTCATAACCACCCATCAGGAGAAATATCTGTTTCAAAAGAAGACATAAGCACTACAAAGCGATTATTTGAAGCTGGAAGGCTTATAGGAATAGAACTTCTTGACCACATCATTATTGGAAGAAAAGAAAATGGTGACAGTTACGGATATGCCTATTACAGCATGAAGGAGCAGGGGCTTTTAACAACTGTATAAAAGTGATAAACAGGGAACTTACTGTTAAAGTAAAAAATAAGAGACTTGATTTCTCAAGCCTCTTATTGTATAATCATCTCAGAAAGGTTATCGGATGCGTTATCCGATTGCCCTCAGTAATTTAAATGTATTTAAGAAATAGCATCCAACTTTCTCAGGGCGGGATGCTATTTCTTTTGCTGAATTGGAATCCGAGGTTCCAGTTTGCAAAAGTAAATCCCTTCTCCGAATATTTCTTGCAAGAGTAAATTC
>PPYF01602960.1_pt1 | contig 16409 bp, 14 predicted proteins | sample 1559871 | NCBI WGS metagenome assembly PPYF01 (sample SAMN08240021, study PRJNA423297) | Human gut metagenome, whole genome shotgun sequencing project.
TTGCCTTTCCGGACCTTTCCCGAATGGAACTAGAAGCACCATCAGGCTAAGGCCCACGGGTGGCCGGCATGCCTTTCCGCCTAAACCCGAAAAACCTTCGTGACTAAAACCTCAACTTCCTATTGAACAAAAACACGCGAGGCGTACCGGGCGCTCATCGCCATACGCAACGGCGGGAACGGGCGCGGGACCTCGGGCGAACGCGGCGCCAGGCTGCGCGAACTGCGCACAGGCCATGGCATCATCCAACAGCAGGTCGGCGAGGCGCTATGCGTGCCGTCCAGCCGCATCAGCGAGATCGAACGAGGCAAACGGGACCTGCCCGAACTCGAGCGACGGGCCATCCAATGGATTCACTCCATCACCAGTCCAAAACAACACACCCAAACACTTGACAATGTATAGGAGCATCTAAATACACCTAACTTCTATTGAACAGACACGGCCGTGCAGGATACGCAGTGTCACACCGACGCACGTGAGCTCGCGGTGGACCCTGGTCCAGTCGGGTTGTTTATACACGCTTTCCCATTCGCCCCTGCCGGGGAACAGTATCGAATACACCTCGTCGTCCCCGAGTGTGGCGTACGTGGCTGGAAGTTTGCTGTTGGCCAAGAGTTGGTGTTCGGAGCTTTTTCTATGGCTTCCGTTATCTCTTACATTAACGCTTTTTTGACTTTGGTTCCCTCACTGAGTTGTTTGGCGGCCTGCTTCCTCCGGATGCTGTCGTTTAGTTGCCTTTTTTGTTCTCAACGGGATGAAGGCTTTGTCATAAGGCGGGCGCGCTGGAGAACGCCATCAGCCAGTGTTCCAGACATTACGTTTCAATTACCGTGTTCCAAACATTGCCTGGACAGATGCTTAGGATATCCGATCGTCTGGGCCATTACCATCGGTATGCCGAAGTGCAGCTCCATCGCATGTCGCTGTTTCTTAGGGATATGCATAATCCCCTCCATCTAGCTTTCGAAAAAACGTTTGCGGTCTGTTGTCACCAGATGATGAACGCATCCACAGCCATTTAGACAAGAAAACAGGTTGTCATAGCTTCATTAAGAAATTGCTGGTGTGAGAAGATGTGTGGATTCGAACTTTTGTTCGATTTGTGTTGTATGCTGTCAATTGCTTTTTTGAATTTAAAGATTGTTACAAAGGAAGCGAATAGAGCATGAAGGGATTCACGATAAACAAAAAGGTTATTCAGAGGATGACGCGTGAGCTAGAGAAAGAATTCAGCAAGAATCCTATTAAAATCCCTGTCTGCGCATCGCGTTTGGGTCTATCGCAAGATGAGATGAACATTGGTGAGCAGAGACCTGTCGGTGTTGTCAATAATTTTACTATCAACGCGGCTCCACATAGTCAGCTTGCAGTCAATGCTCATGAAATTCATCAAGAAATGAACCTGTCTGGCTCTGACGAAAAAATCGAAGCGATGAAGAAGCTCCTGACTGAAATTTCTCAGAAGATGGATTCTTTAAATTTGTCCGATGAGGATGAACTTGAACTTTCTGAAACCGTTAGTAAGGCCTCGGCAGAAATTGGCAAACAGCATCCAGATAAAGAGAGATTGAAGGATTTTATCCGTTTGATGAAACGTATTCTGGCTCCACTGGCGCTGTCGTCATTATCTGGTGCATCTACTGCTGTTAACGACATTGCAGAACAGTGGGTGCGTCAATTGGCGTCGTTCCTTGCATAAATATTTTCATGATTTGTTTTTGAAAGACGGAATCGGAGGATTGATTTTTGAACGAAGGCAAGGTTTCTGGGGAAAATATTTCTAGAATGGGCATGCTTCATTTCAAAAATGATAAGCTCCCTGACACGAAAGCTCTTCTCCGGATTCATGACGGTCATATTGACATCACCATTGTTTGGAATCCTAGCGATAGCACGTTTGAACGCTGTTTCTTTTCGGAACATGTGTTCTATGCTGACGATCCAGATCGCAAAAAATATATTTATGATTTACCTAGGCAAATTTGGTTTCGTGATTCTCAAGGATCAGTGGATTTGCTCGGTTGCAAAGTCAGATCATGCAAGGAAAAATACGGGGCGGGTGCTAACGGAATCATTGACGCGGAGTATGCAGTGTTTGATGCATCGGTGGGGGAAGACTATTCAAGAGTCAATGCAGTACGTACTTCTCTAGATGGCTTGCGCGAATGGCTTGGTATCAGCAGTGTCCTTGTGTCGGCGCCAATTGTCGATAGCAATAATCGTGTGAAGGAGAGGGAATATACGCTTAAGTGTCCGGCAGATAGCATCGGGACGGGTATCCCCGCATTCGATTTTGTTCCTCATTGGGCCGTCTCAGTTTCTGGAGATACGACCGAGCTTCATGATTTGGCTTATATGGAAAGTGATTCTCACGAAGTTAAGCGCTGGCAAACGCATCTCGAAAATCATCGGGCCATGCGTGACCTTCTTCGTATTTCGAGTTGGACGGAGCATCTTCTTTCAATAGAAGCAGTCAGCAGGGAAGATGATCCCCTATGGGTGGAGAGTGGTATTCCATATCAGGAAAGGTGGTGCAAGGTTGCCGAGTTGTATCCTAACGCCCACTCGTATGCAAGACGACTCAATTATCTAATTGAGTATTTTGATTTCTGCAACGGCGATTTAAGCTCGTGGTTCAGTCTTCGGGACGCTTATGCACGAGGAATCGACCCTATAGTTTCACTATTCTCCATGAGGGGAGCCTCGATAGAGGCTTGGGTAGTGCAACTTAGCATTGGATTTGAGGCGCTCGGATACCAGTTACTGCAGGAAAAGGGAATAAGTAAGAATAAAGCTGGGGCTAGCCCTTTCATCAGCAGACTTCGCGCTATTGCTTCCGAGCTTGGTGATGATTGGCCTTTCAACCTTGAACAGTGGGAGCTTGAGATGACTGAATCCTATAACTCGATTAAACATGCGAATCGAGCTCCCGTTGATCGGTTGCAAAGCCTTAATGCATGGAGGAAAGGCATCTTGGTATTTCGTAGTTGGGTTGCATTGCGTTTGGGCGTGTCCAAAGATCAGTTGCTTTTCAGGCTGCAGCTTGATTCGTTGATTCACCCGTATGTGCGTATAGAACAAATTTAGAGGACAGCGGAATGATTGCCTGCATATGAGCTGTGCCTATGAGGATAAGGCAACCCACTGCTATTTGTAAGTGTGCAATACCTTCGTTAGGCCTTGTAAGTTTAACAGTTCTTCGACGAATGCCTCGACGGGTGTGCGGTAGTTGAACATGCGCATGGGGCGGTTGCTGATCTCGTCGACGATTTTCCGCACGTCGCACGCCTGTCCATCCTGATTCTGCTGTGTTTGGGCGGGTGCCGGCGGATCATGCCGTTGCGGTTCTCGTTGTTATCCGCTGCTAGGAACTGTATGGGTCGGCGAAGTATATGTCCATGCCCAGCCCGTTGCGCAGTCGCGCGGATTCGATGCCGTTGCCGTGCATGATGATGAGTCTGGCACCTGCGGGCAGTGGGGCGAATATGGCCAGCTGCTGGACCCCGATGTTCTGCTCGGCGGTCTTGTTGGGGATGACGCTGGCCATGAGAAACCTGGTCTTCTTCCCGACCTCGGTGTGCAGGTTGGCGCCGATTCCGATGACGTCGTCCGCCTCCCAATGGTCGAATGTGCTCCAGTCATCGTCTGCCTCCGGGCGTTCGGACATGGGGACGCGCCTGGGGGGGGTCGGGAAGCGCGAGGTCTCGTGTCCCGCGCGTTTGCGCCGCCGCCGGCTGTCGATGCATATCTATCGGTGAGGGTCTCCGGGCGCACGCGCATGAGCTGGTTGTCCGGGGTCGCGGGACGTGCAGCCTGCCGCTGATCAGCGGCGGCCAGCCCCGCGGCCCAGCCATTCGGCCACTTGCTCCCACAGGAGGCCGAATGACAGACGATGTGGCTTGCGTGGTTTGGCGAGCCTACGGTCGGCCTTGCGCTGCGCGGGCCCGGCGACGTAGTGGCGGCCGGTCCAGGGACTCGTCTTCAACCGTTTCGGCCGGTACGGCCGGATGATTCTTTCTCGCTGGACGGGAACCACGGGTTTGCGCTTGATCTTCCTGCTGATGCTGGACGGACTGCGCTTGTGAGCATCGCGCCGATCTCCCATATGTCGGTGTCGTTGCCGATTTCGATTTGGATGACCTGGCGTTCCTTTTCCGACAGGTGCGAATATGCTTCTCCCATAGGTGCTGTATCCTCGGACTAGTTTATGGACAATTACCAATCTGGCGGGTGCTGCACTTTCATTTGGACAACGGGTACACGAATAATTGTTCTTCTCCGTGCTAGCATCAAATCCATGAGCCTAGATGATGTACTGCAAGATATGGCAAAAGATTTTTTAATGAATTTGCTGCAAAAGACATTAGGGAAGTTCTATGAATCTTGGCATTGGAAAAAAGAAATCAAACAATTTATCAATCAAAGCTCCCGTAGTCTTTTTATATTACTTGATGCAGCTCCTTCCTGCTCGGAACAGCAGTGCAGAATTCTTCTTGATGAGCTTTCAAAACGAATTGAATTAATTCAGAGTATTGTTCTAGCTCCGATGTCCAGCGCTGATCAGTGGGATTGCGAGATATCTAATATGACCGATACACTGTGTCATGCCGCTGGTATAGGGGATGAGGGTAATGATATTTTACGTCATAATCATGTGAAGCAGTATGTGCAAGAGCTTATCGAAGAATTGAATTTATTTTACTGCAAATCTGAAACCGAGGATCGGGATATTGCGCTGAGTAATCTTCAGATTTCTGCAATTTCCAATAAAATTGGTAGCAGTACTCAGAGCATTGCCAACCGTATTGACGATACGAAGCAATTATTGCAAACAATAGAGGCTATGACAAAAGTTCCTAAGCCGATGATTCCTAAAGAACTGCCTACACCTCTGACAGATTTTGTTGATCGTGATGATATTAGGAAAACTCTATCAGATATGTTGTCATTAAAATGTTTTTCTGGAGTGGTTTTAATCAGCGGTATCCCCGGTGTCGGGAAAAGTAGTCTGGTCGCGCAGTGGGGAAACGAACAAAGAAAAGACTACTTTAAAGATGGACAGATATACGTAGATTTTGATCAATGGCGACAGTCTGGCGCTGTTTCTTTGGAAGATTTACTCAGATCAAAGATTGGAAGCATTCTTGGTTCTCGAGTAGATGGCAATATGTCTTTACCAGAGCTTGAAGCCCAGTACCGATCTTGCACTACAGATAAGGACATGCTGGTTGTCCTTGATAATGTAGATAAGATTCAAGAAATTGAATGTTTCGTTCCTAATTCTTCCAAAGGCGCGGTAGTAGCCACTAGTCATTATTCAGATATTGATTCATATGCAACTGAAATTCGTCACTACCAGTTGCAACCACTGAACAATGATGATGCGTCAAAATTATTTTGTCGGATAGCTTACGGAGCCAATGCTGGTGAGGTGAGGAATTCTTGGACTTCAAGACAGCATGATGATTTCGAGGATATTCTTTCGCACTGTTATGGCATGCCCTTGGCTGTCAGGGTATGTGCCGGAATGCTCGCCAATAGTAAGAATAAAGATATTTCAAGATTTCACCGTCGATTGAGCAATGGACAAGAGCTTTTCCGTCACAAAGACCTTCAAGGATTATGGGGCGAATGCTGCCGTTCTTTAAGCCCAAATGCGCTGAATGCTTTGAAAAGACTGGCAGTGCTGCCGTCAATCAAAGTGACGGTATCGACACTGAGCGCAGTTTGGGAATGCGATTTTAAAACAGTGGCTGGGCTTGTTGGAGAGCTGAAGAGTTTCGGAGTTGTTGAATGTGAGGAGGATTGCCAGCTTCCGCTTGACTATGAAAACGAAGTAACTCTTTCCAATGTGATTCGTGAATATGTGTGCGGCAATTTAGGCGAGAGCTATGAGTATAAGAAGATTCGTTGTGAGGTGATTAAGCTATTAATAGAGTATTATCGCTTGCTGACGCAGGAAATGGATTTTCAATTAAAACCAGATCGTCTGCGGTTGATGGAACGTCTGCCAGTTCCTGATCTAATTAACGGATACCTCGAAGAGGGAGCATTTCATGTTTTTGAAAGAGAAATCGGAATGCTGAATCATCTTCCGGAATATGCTAATATGCCGGGAATAGAACCTGAACAATATTGGCCTATTGGTGAGGCATTATGGTCCTTTTACAACGGAAGCGGTCGATACTCGGAGGGACTGGAAATTTTTGATGCATGCGCACAAGCTGCTCAGCAATGTGATAATGCATTGGCTGCGGTAAGATTGCAGGGCCTAGTTGCACATATGTTGATTTCGCTCGGGCGGCCACAAGCGGCCATGGTGCGTTTGAAAAACAGCATAAAGGAATGTGAAGCTCTGAAGTGTGAGGATGTTCTTTATTCTCTTATAGAATGCCGTGGAATCTGCCATGACGCTCTAAAGGATTCTGAATCCGCCCTGAAATGTTTCCAGATTGCTCGGGCGGGGTATCAGGCGCTAAACAATCAAAGAGGCTGTGTCATACAGGATCAACTCATGCTTCGGCAATATCGGAAATTAGGTGATTGGGATAAGGGTCGTGAAGCGGCTCGTAGAGCATTGCGTGGGATAGATCGGGATAAAGACGAGCATACTATGGCAAACATCATGTATGAGACTTCTGAACTGTATCTTCAAACGGGGGAATATGGCCAAGCCCGAGAAATGGCGTGCGGTGCTGCGCTTCGATACGCTAAACGTGGTGAAAAGCGACGTCTTGGTAGAGCATTATTTGTGGCAGCAAGAGCCGCCAAAGAGTTACATAGATATGACGATGCTGTCTCCTATTCTAAAAAAGCTGCGGAAATTTATCGGGGAATTGGTCTATCTGATGGAAAAGAGTATCAGGATTTCCGTAAGTTTATTGATGGCCTGTAGAGTGAATGACAATGGAACGGTTTTCTAAGGTAACAAGGAAAGCGTGCTGATGTAGTAGATATGTTGCTCGAGGAATACGATTGGTAATGCTATGAATTGACATAGCAGTAATTTGAGTCGGTTTATCTGTAATAAACTCATCAGTTTGTATGTTCCATAGGCTTCTGTCATTGTGAACCAATATGCCAGATTTATTTCCACTAACTTGCGGAAGATAAGCGAAAGAATCGCAATTACCAATGCGATGCCAATAGGATAAATCATCGTATGAATGTAGTATTATTCCAGATGCGTTATGCAACAAACGGAAATTATGCTTCTTAATATCCGCAATGAGGATGGATGACCGATTTTGAGGTATTTGTGGCCCCACAGTGGCTGGAGTGCGAATGATGGAAAAGAAAGTAGGCTGTTCTGTTTTTTGATGGAAAGTACACCAATTCGAGAGTGGCTGAATAATTTGTACTTGTGGTGGCTTGAGCTGAAGTCCTTCCAACACGGGTTGGGGCGGGGTCAATCCAAGCTTTGAATAGGCAAGCTGTGCAAATGCGGACATCGAATTTCCAAGATTGGCGAAGTCCGTTGCTGCACGTGCGCGTATATGATGTTCATCCAGATGCACATCATGATTGGATTCATCTGATATGAAGTCAAGTACTCCATCAATAGTGTTGATTCGAGTAGTGTTTGCAAGTTTGCGAATAACTCCTCGTTGGTCCAGATTCTCATCGGGCGAATAACTGATTAAGCCTGTGGGGATGCCAAGTCCATTGGCATATATGCTGACGGATCCATTGTCTCCCAAAACATAATCGGCAGCCACAATAGTTGCCTGCCACCCTCCGTCGTAGGGAATGAGGCGTAGCCCAGCATCAATGGCGTCATGAAGCCATGTGTAGATCTGCCATTCGCCATGTCCAACCCAAATATTTGGATGCAGTATGGCTGCGATAATGTATTCATCTTGAGGTAGGCGTTGCAGCAACTCATTGATGAATTGAGGATGGGACGCAACAGATGAATTAAGATTCCAAGTTGACGAAACGACAATGATTTTGCGTGTCTCCGCTTGCAAAGCATTACGAAATTCCTGCCTATGATGAATGGAAAGAAATAAGGAATCGAAGACTGGGTCACCGATAGTTATAAGGTCTCGATGAGAAGAATACAGTGCTCTTTCATCTTCAGAAACAAGACATATAGTTCGAGAATGTTTGGATATGGAGGCTGTCGATATGTCACTATGCGCATTGTTGACGCCATGCAATGAGCGATTGCTGGTAGCTCCAGGGCCGTGAGAGATAAGAAGGAGAGGCATATCGAGTTCAGGAAAATCATCAATAGAACTTGCGATAATTCCTAGATCGAAAGACGTAGCTCTAGCTTGTTGCCATGGGATAAAAGGAAGATGCTTTTGATGAATACGCAATTCAAGATCATTGCCAAATGAGGAGCGATTATCTGGAACTGTGAAAAAGGTCTGAATGCGTATGTCATTGAAGAGATGTTGAGCGAGCTCAACTGAACGTTCCAGAGTCGTTGGACTACGTACAATCATTAAAACTGTTTTTTGATATGGGAAGGTGGCGGCTTTTTTGCCTGGAACTAGCAGTGGATTGTTACGCCAAAAAAGGTTGGGGGGGGGGTATTCGTTTGCTGTTCCTTTGGTAAACTACTCATGCTTTCATGATATATCTTTTCAGAGTTTGCTATACCGCTTCGGTGTGGTGATAACGACCGAATTCTCACGTACTTTTCTGATATGAAAGACATGGCTCGTCTCCTATGTACAATTTTCAGTTGCCAACAATAAAAACCACGACTGAAAAGCAGAATACACGACTATGCCAGACAACATCATACAAATCGACTAGCACATGTTCGAGGTCGGGATCGACTGTCTGTCATCGAGAAGATGGCAGACATCCTCAATGCAATGCTGGGTGTTGAGACTGTATTCAAGTCGGTGTTTCGTGATTAGTCCCGAAACACCGACTTGAATAAATACACTGCGGCTACGCGTGGCTGGACGCAGACACGATGGACTCCCCTGTTCGAGGCGGGGGAGTTCGTGCGCACCGTGCAGCGCGCGTAGGGCCTGCCCATCGCGATCGTGGAGGAGATCGCCTTCGAGAACGGCTGGATCACGCGCGGCCGGCTCATGGAGTCCGCAGAGCGCTACGGCAAGAGCCCCTACGGGCAGCATCTGAAGGGCATCGCCGACGGTGAGATCATGTTGGTGCCGAATCAGAAGAACTGACGAAACTGATTCTCAATGGAGCTCGTTCGCGAACATTATGCTGTCCAATGCTGAATCATCCCAAGATAAAATATGGCCTCTGAAATTCCTCATACACTTCGGTAATGAATTACCTGGTGGAATTTCTATAACTTTTTAGCATGTTGTCGTGTTTTGTCAAAAACTTTGAGGATAAGACCAATATTGTCTATTGGCTAGCGTATGAGGCGATGGCATCACTGTGTGAGAATGAACATCAAAACATTCTTGATTATCTAATAGCGAATAAGCGATACAATGCGGTCGCTCACATAGTTCAACGGTTCCCCGCTGAGAGCGGTACGTACAGTTGATGGTAACCATGCTGAAAATGGGGGCTACTGGCACATGTGATGTTGCGGCCGGTGCGTTGGCCAAGCTCGAGCTATGCAATTTCGGTGGTGCAACTGTAACTGAAATCATTAAAAACATAGCAACAAGTGGGTAACCTTGCTTAGAAAGAAGGGGTGGCTGAGGCGGCGATCGAAGCCACTGAGGACATTCCTGCCAGAATGAGAGAACAACTTATCGCAATGGAAGATTCAATAGGCTCTTCTCTAAGAAAATCATTAAAAGAAAGACTGGGTGCCTAACATAAATTCTTTTTAAAAAAGTTGATATGGAATTGACGGGAGAATGAATGCTTAAAATTAGAAGGCTGCATTCAGAAGGATCTTATGAGACTCCTTTCGATAAAAACATTGACGGGTTCGAAGAAAAATGGTGGTCGCAGCTAGTCTTTGATGCCATGTCTTCTAGAGATGAATTCTACAGTTTTACTAACGAGGCAGAGGAAGAAGTAGCGCGAGCTTGGGTGGATTGGCGGATTATGCTGATACCTATGCTGGAATAAATATTGATCATGAGGAATCCTATAGATACCTCTATCTTTTTGAAGTCAGAAGAGATTGTCGCGGACGTGGAATCGGCAAGGAGGCAGTTGATCTTTTATCTTCTGGATTTGATTACCTTACGCTTTTGGCTCTTCCTAAAGCTGTAGGTTTTTGGGAGAAGACCCAGTTTGTCCATTATGAGCGAATTGGTGCGCAAGATCCACGAGAGCAACAGTTGTTTGTGTGCGGCACAGACTAAGCACCGGACATTTCTACCTTGATTTGATGAAATACATCATTTTGGATCATGAAACCAGTGACGTATCGTCTTTTGCCACGTGGCCGTGGACGGTTTCGGCAGTGCAGTGCGAATGAGCTGATTACTCAGAACGTTGCGCTGTGCCCTGCTGATGGCTGCTGCTATTAGTGCCAGGGGCGTCAACCCTGAGTCAACCCCGAGCCATAGCCGGGGCTGAGAGGGGCAGGTGGGCTCGCGCCGAGCTCAGCGGTGTCTTGTGGCACTAGCCTTGTCTTTCCAAAGGACTTGTACTTGCGGCAGGTGAGTCTGCACCTATCGCACATCGGCCATAACCTTTCTCACGGAGACTGAAAAGAACACAACACGCCGTTAACTAGAAAAATCAAATAATTAAGAGTATGTTTGTTCTTCACATGAACGAGGGATGACTCGACCGGTCTTTGTGGCGTGAGGCGGTCTCCCATGGGAAGCGGTTAGCTCTTAAGAGCTATCCGCTTTTCATTTCTTAGGGAGAATAGAAGTGTCGGTCGAAGAAAAATGTTCTACCCATCAGCGTCGACGTCGAGCTTTGTCCGTCGATGAGCAATGTCAGCTTTTGGCGCGTCATGGAATCAAGTTTGAGCAGTGCTGTAGAGAAGATGCCAAGCATTTCCTCAAAGATAATACCTATTTCTTTAAACTCAAAGCCTTCGATAATAATTTCGTGCGCGATGATAAGGGAACATATCTGAATCTGGATTTCGCTTATCTGAAGGATTTATCCACTATAGATTTTGAATTCAGGGTTCTGATTCTGCGCATGACTGGAGATATCGAGCATGCCTTACGCGTACGATTCAATAATCTACTCTCGCAGGTTAACGAGGATGGTTATCAAGTAATTCGCGATTATGAGGATGAACAAGCGAAATACTATGAGAAAAACGGTAGAATTTACGATTCCGATTCGTGCTATCAACAATCTGTATATACAAAAGGGATGATTGACAAATTCCTGAAAGATAAGCCCGTCTGGCTATTTTGGGAAACCTGTACTTTCAGCAATCTTATACGCTGCTATCGCTCTTTCTTGACGCATAGACGATTCCAGGATGTTACGTATTCTCTGCTTTATGGCGTTCGCCTATTGCGAAATGCTGCATCGCATCATAATTGCTTGTTAATTCCGTCTCAGGAAGACATCAAACGAACGGAAGATCTTGATAAGCTCTTAAAAGTATTTCTGCCTGATAGTAAGGAGTCTGCGAAGACGCTTAAATTGGCCGAGACGGACCCTTTGATTCATGATTTTGCTTGTGTTTTGATTGCTCATATCAATCTGGTTCAGAGCATTGGCATGCGTTCTGGTGTTGTTAAACAGATTGAGCTTTTTATCAAGCGTATGCGGCGTCACTATGATTGGTATCACAACTCGGAAAGCGTCCATGACCATCTTACCCAGCAGTTTGATGCCATAGAGCTGTTGCTGACAAGAGCCATCGAGTTTAATCAGATGCGTGACGACGAGGTTCTTTCGGAATATCAAAAAGATTTACTCAGACAACCATACCGACGACCGGTGCGTCGTGGGCCAAGGCGGGCCAGCAAAAGAGCACGGGAAAGACAGCAGCTGCCTGCTCAGAATATTGCGCTGTATTCTGCCAAAGGCACAGAACTCAAGCAAGGTTAGGACTGAGGATAGCAGAGCTTGCATTGAATTCTGACAATGCTTTTCTTTCCGGGAGTTTGTGCTTGCGTCGGGGGCGTGCGCACCGTACAGCGGGCGCAGGACCTGCCGATCGCGATCGTGGAGGAGATCGCCTTCGAGAACGGCTGGATCACGCGCGGCCAGCTCATGGAGTCCGCGGAGCGCTACGGCAAGAGCCCCTACGGCCAGCATTTGAAGGGCCTCGCCGACGGCGAGATCATGCTCGTGCCGAATCAGAAGAACTGACTTGATGAGGCGTCTTCAAAGCGCCTCATCAAGTCAGTTCTTCTTACCAATATGCCCTAGCCCCGTTGTCCCAGATATCCGTTTTCCCATATTCAAGTGCAGTAATGATGTCTTGATTCAACTTGCTACGTAGGTCATCACAGATTTTCGTTTGGAATAGTGGAATGAAGCACATGTCCCATATGAGTTTATGGCTATCCGGATCAGGGCAAAACAATATTGCTGTGGCCTGAACCGCTTGGAGAAATTGCTTCGTCTGGGATTTGTACTCCATCAGTAGGACGTAAACGTCCTTGCTGATATCCAGTAAAATCCTGGTGAGCAGATCACTTGAGATGGAGTCTCCATCAGTGTATCGTTTTTGGCTTTCCTCATCATCGTTTTCCTGCCGTGATTTGCGTGCTGCGACTGCGTTTTTTCCATGCCTATTCCGCGATGGGCCGAATCCTAGTGAGTTACGTCGTGAGAGAGCGAATGCTGCTTTGCAGGCATTGATGAATGTATCTTCATCCGGAATCGTGTCTGCGGCTTCGCTGAGCGCGAATGCAATAGAGGCTACAATGTCGCAAAGAACATGTGCTTGGGACAAATATTCGCCGGCTTTAGGGGCTAAGTTCTTGAAAGAATCAATGCCGTGTCTTTGTACACAAGCGCAAAGTCTTGACACTTGCTGACTTGTCACGGAATTCTCTTTTGCCCAGTGGGGTATATCAATTACTCGGCAATAATCAATGATGGGATGAGTTACATCCTCACAAAGGAAAAACACGCGCTCAGGTTGTCTCTGCGCATGGATGATTGCCGTTGCTTTATCGTGTGGAATATCGACAATATGGGCTTGGGCAGTTTGGATTTTATCAGCAAGAGCCTTCTTATATTTGTCAGGTAGCTTCTTACTGTTTTCGGGAGTAAGGACCATTCTGAGTAATTGGGCGTGTGCGATACCTGCGCATGAACAGACACAGTCGAATCCATTTGCGAATGTGCAGCTACCTTGACCTCGTCCAGTGTGAATATCTATGAAAGGGTCTTTGGGATTTACTCGGATGGGCAGGGCCATGTTTCTCCTTTCAGCTCTGTTTATTAGATTTCAGCGTTTCGATTACTTTTGGCATATCGGTCCAAGGGGCGTATTCCTGCTCGTGATGTGGTGTGAGTCTATTTCGTCCCTGACTGTTTTCCACTGTGTTGTGTCGGGCTGCATTGCATATGGCGGCATCGAGATGTTCTCTGTCGATGAGTTCGTCATTGACGTATTTGTTACGATTTCCTCCAACGATGCCTGCTCTTGCCGCGGCTGACTCGACATCGGGCGTCAATGTATAGCTTGGCGGACAAGCCTTCATATGATCGAGTACCCAGACTTCGAAGCAGGGATTGGAAATGATGAGTTCGATTCCATTGTCCTTGCAAATTTTCGCGGCCTTGCTGTGGTCGTGGAAGTCGTCAACGTCGACTACCACCCAGATATTTTCATAGCAATCTGTGGAGATATCCCGTTCATCCTCTTTCTTCAACGTGCATGCAAAATCTGCGAGATGTTCAGGACTTTCGTTCTTCTGTTGATACTCGATGACAACGTCATATATGGACTCGAGCTGCTTGAAATACTTCTTTCGGTAACAGCTCCGCCAGCTACGACAAGATAACGCTTCTTACGTGCCCTGTGGAAACGTGCAGACTTGCGACCATGCGCGGGAACGCCTCGCTTCTTCGCCATCAGTCATCGTCTCCATTCATGATCTGTGCGAATACGGTATGGAAACTGGGGTTCGGTGTGGCGCCATATACACCATTGAGGTAGTTCTTGCCGATGTTCTCTTCCTTTCGAATACCAAGTTCCGTTACCGGGAAGAGTTCCGAGGCGCCGTCTTTATCTTTCTCTACAAGCCATATCTGATCGGGTTGTAGTAGGCGGTTCGACGAACCCGACTGATTGATCAATGACACGTCATGGGTCGTGAAAATGAGCTGGGAGCCGTGGGGATTCGTTGCCGGATCGGTGTACAGCGCCACCAGCTCTGCTACCAAGGTTGGGTGCAGGCTTGTGTCAATTTCGTCGATAAGTGTGACCGTGGGCCTTGATAGCTGACGAAGGGCAAGCGAGAAGAACGACAGCGCGGCGACGGTGCCCCTGGACTCGTTATCCAAGCCGAAGCCGGCAGAGGACGAATCTCCGCCGGTATGAGTGAATTGCAACTGTGTCGCGTTTTTGATGTTGAATGCTTCCTCTAGCTTTCCCTCATCAGCTCCGATTTGAGTCTTCATCTGCTCTTTGAACTGATGCCAGATATCCGAGGGGATGTTCGCCGGAACGCTTTTCACATCGCTGATGCCAAAATCCGCGTACTTGATCAGAGATGCCAGATGCTTCGAAAAAGGTGTCTTGTTCTTGAATTGGTCAAGCAATATGGGCTGTTCCTGTTCGAAAGCGTTTGCCACGCAATACGCCATATCATTCTGGAAAAACGAGAATACAGGTTGGACACATTCGATGCCGGCTGCGGCGGCCGCCGAAAGCAGGAGAGCGTTGGGGCGGAGTCCCACTGTCTTTCGCACTTGCGTTCTAGGTCCTTTGAAAGTGGCTCCGAATTTCACCTCGTCGTTTCCGGTGCGGGAGAACAACAGTGAGGAGTGAGTGGAGAGGCGTCCTCCCATGTCCTTAAAGAAGGTAAGCTCTTCCTCTAATATGTGCTTATTGTTATAGCGGAACCAGTACTGGTATTTCAGATGGTTCTCGGCTGTGAACTCCAGGAAGAACATCGATGGTTCCTCGAATGGGTTCTCTCTCAGTAGGAATGGTTCCCTAAGAATATCGCTGTTCGCATCACCTTGGCTGTAGCTGTTTGTCACCATGCTACGCATGGCGCACATCGCCTTCAGGAAATTGGATTTTCCTGATGCGTTGGCGCCGTATATGGCTGTGATTGGAGACTGCTGTGAGTCGTTGGATTCCGTGAACCTTTCGTCGCGAGTCATAGAGAAAGATTGCTCGTCGCGGAAACTCCTGAAATTCGAAAAGCTAAAATCAATCAGCATTGGGTCGCCTCGTAAATGTGTTTTACTCTTTTGATACTGAGATTATAACTAGAAATGTCCATTTTTGCAATTTTCTGCTAAAAGTGATGATTTTATGAGCGTGTCCACAAATCTATACATTTTCTGGTTTCACTTGGCATAAGAAGGTGCACCCTGTGCCTTACGTGTGCGATTTTCATTTCAGAATTGTTTATTTTCCGCGGAAACGGTGAGATTGGCTTGCGTGTTCAGGCGAAAGGATTGATTGGGTGGATGCCTTGTTCCACAGCAGGTCAAACCAGTGTCCGCGCCGCTTGCCGATGGTGACGGCGAATAGTGCTTGGCGGATGAAGTCGAGCAGTGTGCAGGTCGCGTAGATCGCCAGCAGGATGCCCAGAATCTGCAGGATCGCCAATGGCTGCTGGTACAGGTTCTGCAGGTTGAACAACCGGACTCAGAGCAGTTTCTCGGAGGCGGCGTAATCGGTAATCAGGTACACTGCGAACGCGGATTACGCTATCCGGTTGATGGCACGGCTGTGGAAGGTGGCGCGGTCCCCGTTATCTATTTGTAAGTGCAGCATCCTTGTTCTCGGCTGATTCTAGCAGTTCGTCGGCGAATGCCTCGGCGGGGGTGCGGTAACCGAGCACTCGCATGGGCCTGTTGTCGGTTTCGTCGACGATCTCCTGCAGTTCGCGTGCCATGGAGGGGCGATGGGCATGCGTTTGGGCAGATAGCGGCGAATCATGCCGTTCCTCTTCCGACAGGTGCGAATACACCTGGCCCAAAGTGCAACACCCCTTCGTTTGGCTATCTGGACAATCTCCAATCTAACGGGTGCTGCACTTTCAATTAGACAACGGGCGTATGCGCACTCTTTAGCGGCATGATAGAGAGTAGCGAATTGTGATTCTCGCAATCTAAAGGGAGTTGATGTTGTTTTTTCCTCGGTTCATTATTGTGCAGACAGCCCATATGAACAGTGGAATTGCATAGAATGCGTATGATTCATACTGAATATATAGGTATGCGAGAAGAATGAACCAACATATGTTCCGTCGGCTCCATCCATGATGGACCGCTACGTGTGCTAATACCAAGAGCAAGAAGTCCAAAAAGCAAAATAGACCAAATTCGGTAATGAAGCTGGCATAGATGCTCATTGTGAAAGTATCCGCTGGGGGATTTGC
>PPYF01130139.1_pt1 | contig 16408 bp, 22 predicted proteins | sample 1559871 | NCBI WGS metagenome assembly PPYF01 (sample SAMN08240021, study PRJNA423297) | Human gut metagenome, whole genome shotgun sequencing project.
CTGTTAGGGATATCCAAATTCATCTTCAAACCGACCGCCGGCGTCTACCTTTTCGACGAGATACTGAGGTCATTATTAATGATGGCACACCAACTCCTATTCAGCAAAAAGGGGATGGAATTAAAAGTTTAATGGCATTGGCAATGCTCAATACATTGAACCATTCTGATCGGGTATCGGTCATTGCAATAGAGGAACCAGAGTCTCACCTTCACCCTGAAAGTGCACGACAGCTTTATGATACTATTCTTGCATTATCCAGTAATCATCAAGTCGTACTTACTACACACAGCCCACTCTTTGTAAATCGAATTAATTTAAAGGAAAATATAATTGTAAATGCTGGAAAAGCAACTCCGGTAAAAAAGATAAAAGAAATTCGAGATGTTTTAGGTACAAAAGTTTCGGATAACTTAATTAATGCAGAATATATATTAATTGTCGAAGGGGATGACGATAAAATAGCATTAGAAAAATTGTTGCCCCAACTTAGCGAAACAATCAAAAAGGCACTACAGAACGGAACATTAATTATTGATTACATAGGAGGCGCCGGGAATTTACCCTATAAACTTTCTTTTTATAGGAATCTTCAATGCAAATATCATGTTCTTTTAGATAATGACCCTGCAGGGCGCCAGGCTGGCCAAGAGGCTGAAAATCAAGGCCTTCTTACTGTCAGAAATACTACTTACACGATGTGTAATGGGTCTCCTGATGCAGAAATTGAAGATTGCTACGAAAAAACAGCATATAAAGATGCAATTCAGGACGAATTTGGAGTCAACTTAAATGTTCCAGAATTTAGAACTAATCAAAAATGGTCTGATCGGGTTGCAACATGCTTTCGTGCACAGGGAAAACAGTGGGGTACCATAATGGAAAAGCGAGTAAAACTCTGTGTTGCCAATGCACTACCCCAAGACCCTGCTAGAGCATTAAATCAACACAAAAGATCTTCAATAGATGCTTTGGTATCGGCACTAGAAATTGCGATATCTTAGATATATTTTCGGGATTTTGAAGGGGCACTACAGTTAATTGCCTGTAGTGCCCCTTCGTGTTTTTATTCCGTTTCGTCGTCCAGCCCCTCCGCCTTCAGCCAGTCCTCAAAGGACTTCCTGGAGATGCGGATCATGTTGCCGATGCGGATCGTCTTGAACAATCCGGAGTTGGCGAGTTTATAGGCCGAAGCGCGGCCGATACCGAGAATGGCTGCGATGTCATTCACGGTGTATGTCCTGCTTTGGGGCGTTCCTTTTTCGTTGGTGCTCATAAATGATCCTCCCTTGCTAATCGCATTTTGAAATGGCCCCTGGAAGCCCTCTGTCACAAGGGGTCCCTGCTAATACCTTGCTAATACGACATTTGAAAAGCCGTTGTAAGGCAGCATATTTCAGGGGATTTTGTGCAAATTGACCTGCCTCCAGGCAGTACAATTTGCAAAGAAACAACACGGGAAGATATGATAAGAACAATTTACGAAATGGTACGCCGTACTCCTAAGGGTTAGTTACAGGTTCGATTCCTGTTGGGGGTGCCAGCAAAGGCCGGTTTCGGTGCGGCCTTCGTTTAAGGTAAAGTCTTCCGCGATACCCTCAGTGATCAGAATCTCGCCGCTGTCGGTGACCAGCAGCATCTCAAAGCCGCCGTTCTCCCGCCAGTACTGTTCTGCACCCTGGGCGCCCATCACAAACAGCGCGGTGGAGAGCGCGTCGCACATTCTTCCTTCTCTGCCGACGATGGTGACCGACTGCAGTCCGCTGTCCGCCGGGTAGCCGGTGGACGGGTCGAGGATGTGCCAGTAGATGTTGCCCTGCTCGTCGTCAAAGTAGTTTTCATATCCGCCCGAGGTCACCACCGCCGCGTCGCTGACGGTGAGCACGCCGAGATTGCCGCTTTCCCACGGAGCCCGGATGCCTAAGCGCCAATCGCTGCCGTCCGGGCGTGAGCCGATTGCCTGAATGTTGCCGCCCAGGCTGATGAGCGCGCTGGTGACACCGTGCCGGCGCAAAATCTCGGTCACCAGGTCCGCGGTGTAGCCCTTGCCCACCGCACCCAGATCCAGCTCCATCCCGTCGGGGACGGTCAACTCGCTGCCGTTTATCTGGATGCGGTCATAGCCCACCTGCTCCAACAGCTGGGCTATCTGCTGCTGGGAGGGCACCTGTTTGGAATCGGTGGTGAATCCCCAGGCGGTGAGCACCGGGTAGATGGTCGGGTCCAGAGCGCCGCCGGTCCTTTGGGCCATCTCCAGCGCAAAGGAGATAATCTGTGCGGTCTCCTCGCTGACGGTGACCGGCTGGCCGCCACTGTGGTTTGCCTGATAGATCTCGCTGTCCTCGTCAGTGACCGACCACAGCCCCTCGACCTGCTGGATACATTCCTCGGCCTCCTGCAAGGCCGCCTGCGCGTCCTCGCCGTAGGCGGTGAAGGTCATGTAGGTGTTCATCGCAAACAGGCTGCGCTCCACCGGCTGCTGCATCTCCTCTGCCGGCGCCGAGCAACCGGTCAAAATGCCCGCCAGCAAAAGGGCTGTCAGCTTTTTCCAAAGACGACCCATCTGTTTCCCCCTGTTCATCCCATCCTGCACCTTTGTTTGTCGTATATCAGTATCAGTTTACTATACCTGACACCTAAAGTCCAGTGCTTTGTTTGTATCCCCAGCGATTCCTTTTGGGCATCGCCTAAAAAAACGAGCTTACCCTTTTTTGGTCAGCCGCTGCACTCCCCACGCACCGTAGTGGGCCAGAAAAACAAACAGCCCCATGATGGATACTCAGTGAAGAATAGCGGCAGCGGGTGCTCAAAATCAAAGAAGACAAAGCTGCTCTGCAATAGCAGGTAGGAAACCATCTGATTTTTCACGAGGGCGTAGAGTCCATAAACAGCAACCGCCGCGCCGCCGATGCGCAGCGTACCCCGCAGCGCCGGGGAGGAAACCGGCCCTGTGACCCAGCGCACCATTCCCAAAACCATCTTCCAGTGCAGCCCCAGATGCAGCGCCATCAGGACAAAGCTCCAGAAAGAGCAGAAGATGTGCATCGGGCGGGCCAGCGCGATGCCGCCTGAAATCGGCAGAAAAGCAAAGACTGCGCGGGAGAGGATGACTGCGCTGACCATGGTTCCCAGCATCGCAGCCAAAAGCAGCAGGTTGACCACCGTCTGCACAGCCCTCACCGGCATGTACTTTCCCCGAAACAGGCTGCGGTGCCACCCAAAATTGAGGGCGTGGTGGGCAATCCAGAACACAAACATCCCCGCGCCCAGCCATTCGTGGGCGACATCCCCCGTCAGCTGCTTTGCCATCAGCAATAAAAGCAGGACGGTCATGGCAAGGTCGACGGCGATTTTGCCGATCATCTTCGGTTTCAAACAAATCCTCCTTTCCAAGCGCCTTACAGACCGGCCGCTTGTTTCTCGTTTTCATAAAGGAGCGGTGGGAAGGCCGAGTCCAGAATGTTGTCCAGCGCGCAGACATTTTTCTGCATGTCCGCAATCTGTTTTACCATCGCGTTGCGCTGCTCGAGCAGCATCGCCCGGCGCAGCTCGGCTGTCTGCCCTCCCTGATCCACCAAGGCAAAATAATCACAAATCGTCTTTAACGGTACGCCTGCCCGGCGCAGCTGCAGAATGTCCTGCAGCCGGTGGTAGTCTTTTTCCGAATAGTCCCGGCGGCCGCCGACGCGCGGGATGCGGTAGAGCACCCCCTGCCGCTCATAGTAGCGAAGGGTCGTTTCCGAGAGGGACAGTTTTTGACAGATCTCACCAATCGTCATCGTGTTTTGCCTCCATTCCTTTTTGATCTGTTGGATGCGATCAGCCGATCAAGCCCAGTCCCGACACCCAGCTTGCCACATCGCCTTCTGCCTGAGCCACGCTGTTTCTGGAGATGGAAAGTCCGTCGCTGACAACCGTCGCGTTGGGCTGCAGCTCCTGGATGGTCTGGATGGTTCTGGAAAATCCGCTGCCGCCGTGGGTGGTAAAGGGCACGATCGTCTTGCCGCTCAGGTCAGTCTGCTCCAGCAGGGTGTAGAGCAGCATCGGCAGGTCCGCGTTCCAGTTGGGGTAACCCAGGAAGATGATGTCGTAGCTGTCCAGATTCTCCATCTGCTCTGCCAGCTCGGCCGCTCCGCCGTGGCGGTTACCGTAGGTCAGAATCATGTAGAAGTAATCGGTGTCGAAGGTGGCCCTGTGCAAAAATTCCTTGACCATCCCCGGAACCTCGTGGCCGTAAACCGGCGCCACAATGCCGATGCTCTTGTCACAAAAATGCAGATTTTCCTGATGGATGACCTGCGGGATGCTCACCGGCTGCGCTTCCAGCTGCTTTGCGATGTACAGGCAGTTGCCTGTTCCTGTAAAATAAAATACCATTCAGACAATCTCCTCCTTCAAAAAACGCACTTGTATCGGCGCGCGATTTGTGCTATAATCCGGTTGTTGTATCCGGTCGACACTATCGATTATAGTATCCGGTTGTTACTACCGGTCAATGGTCTTTTGCGAAAAAAGATAAGAGATTTTTTAAATTTCTTGTAAACAGGAGGAACATAATGTACACTATGATGCAGGCCTGCAAGGAAACCAACATGTCCTATCAGGCCTTAAAATACTACTGCAACGAGGGCCTGGTGCCCAACGTCAAGCGGGACAGCAACAACCGCCGCGTCTTTGACGAGCACGATGTCAAATGGATTAAAGATCTGGTTTGTTTAAAGCGGTGCGGCATGAGCATCCTGGAGATGAAGGAATATCTGGAGCTCTGCCTGCAGGGCCCCTCCACCATCCCGCAGCGCAAACAGATGCTTGCCAAAAAGCAGCAGGCGCTGCGCGATTCCATCCAGGAGCTGCAGGAAAGCGTCGCCTACATCGACTGGAAGCAGAACTTTTATGACGAGGTGCTCTCCGGCAAGCGCCCCTATGTCAGCAACCTGATTCGGGTGGAGGAATAATCTCCCCTTCGGTTTGCTCTTTGCACAGACAAATTTCTGCAGTCTGCACTGAAGACTTTTGCCCGCCTGATCCGTTTTTGTTTTCAGCGGGCGGCGGGCCTTTTGAACAGCATTTGGGCAATTCTTAAAGGAGGGTTTATCACAATGTGGATTTTATTTGCTTTTGGTTCCGCCTTTTTTGCGGGCGTCACCGCCATCCTGGCCAAGTGCGGCATCCGCAAAACCGACTCGACTGTGGCGACAGCGGTGCGCACCATCGTGGTGCTGCTCTTTTCCTGGCTGATGGTGTTTGTCGTCGGCTCGCAAGACCAGCTGGGCTCCATCGACCCGAACACCTGGCTGTTTCTCATCCTGTCCGGCCTTGCCACCGGCGCGTCCTGGCTGTGCTACTTCCGGGCGCTGCAGCTGGGCGACATCAACAAGGTGGTCCCTGTCGACAAGTCCAGCGTCATCCTGACCATGCTGCTGGCCTTCCTCTTTCTGCAGGAGCCGATCACCCCGTTTGGCGGCGTCGGCGTCGTGCTGATTGCGGCGGGCACCTTTTTGATGATTGAGAAGAAGGATGTCGAACAAAAAGAGGACCAGAAAAAGAGCTGGTTTCTCTACGCTGCCGGTTCGGCCATCTTTGCAAGCTTAACCTCCATCCTGGGCAAAATCGGCATCTCCGGCGTCGAGTCCAACCTCGGCACCGCCATCCGCACCGCTGTGGTGCTGCTGATGGCCTGGGTGATGGCCTTTGTTGCCGGCAAGGCGGGGGAGGTCAGAAAGATCCCCAAAAACGAGCTCGGCTTTATCTGTCTGTCCGGCATCGCCACCGGCGCGTCCTGGCTGTGCTATTACCGCGCGCTGCAGGACGGCCTTGCCAGCATCGTTGTCCCCATCGACAAGCTGAGCATCCTGGTGACGGTCGCCTTCTCCTACTTTGTCTTTCATGAGCGGCTCTCCAAAAAGTCTGCCATCGGACTGGTTTTGATTGTCGCCGGCACGCTGGCCATGTTGATTTAACAATCCCTTGTGAAAAAAAGAGGGGAGATTCTCTCCCCTCAACGTTCGATTATCCACCACCCACCACAAATTTGGAAGGAGTACACACCATGCAGCAATGGATGCTGACATTTGTCAACCAATTTGGTTACCTAGGAATCTTTCTGCTGATCCTCATCGAAAACATCTTTCCGCCCATCCCCTCGGAGGCCGTCCTCCTGTTCGGCGGCGCTCTGACCGTCACCACCGCCATGAACGTCCCCGGCACCATCCTCGCCGCCACCGCCGGCTCGGTGCTGGGCGCGATTGTTTTGTATGCCTTTGGCAGAATCTTTCAGGCCGAGCGGCTCAAAAGGCTGTTTGCCGGACGGTTCGGCCAGATCACCAAGCTGCGCCCCGAGCACGTGGAAAAGGCCGAAAGCTGGTTCCGGCGCTATCAGGGCAAGGCGGTGCTGATCTGCCGCTGCATCCCCATTGTCAGGAGCCTGATTTCCATCCCCGCCGGCTTTGCCAAGATGCCGATGCCCGGATTTTTGCTGCTGACCACCCTGGGCAGCGCGGTGTGGAACACGGTGCTGGTCTGCATCGGCTCGGTGCTGGGCAGCGCCTGGGAACAGGCCATGCCTTACTTTGACCAGTACACCCACATCGCCGCCGCTGTGATTATTGTGGCGGCTGTGGTCTTTGCCGTGGTCTTTCTGCTTCGCCGGCGCAAAAAAGCGCAGGACCAGAAGCTGAGACTGCCAAACGAGGAGGAAAGCCTGTAGACTCCCTTCCCCTTGCCTGATACCAAAAAGAGGAGCAACAGAAAAATTTCTGTTGCTCCTCTTTTTTATTCCGCCCGGGAAAGCTCCTCGGTCAGCTTTAAAATCTGCGGCGCCAGCCGTTCCCGCTCGCGCCTGGTGATGCGGGTGTACAGCGGGTACGCTGCCGCGATGCCCACAATTCCGATCACCCCGATCACAACCCCCGGAACAAACCACTGCATCCAGACCATGGTGCAGCACATGCCGATCCCCAGCAGCAGGCAGCTGATGACCCCCACGACGACCGAAACCACCGTCCCTTTTCTGGTTGCGCTGCGGTCCAGGCGGCGCAGCTGCTCCATCTTATCCTCCTGGGGGAGATACTTTTTGCGAATGCTCTGAATCTCCTCCTGCTGTTTGGCTGAATAGGTGTAATGAAAGCTCTCTTTCTTTTCCTCCATAGGACACCTTCCTTTCTATCCATGTCTATCTATGTGTTTTCGTTATTTGATTCCTGTCGTTTTTTGAGCTGTTTGCTGGCGTGGACGGTCATATAGACGCCCATCCCCACCACAATCACGCAGACGCTGCCGCCGGTCGACGCGGTCATCAGTTGGCGGAAAGTCTCTCCTCCTCCAAACTGTGCCAGCATCGCCGTCTCCAGCGACAGCATCGAGACCAGCGCCGCGGCCAGGTTGATGGCCTTGGCTGCGGACATCGCCGGGCTTTGATATTTACGGTAGCGCACCAGGTTGACCACCGCCATGATGGTGACGTAAAAGGTGTACAGCGCCATGGCATAGATCAGACTGCCCGCGTAGTGGAAGCTTCCATTTTGGTGGACCACCAGAATGACCACCCCGGCCAGCGCCACATTCATCATCACCAGGATGATGCCGCACAGCCGAAAGCGCTTCCACTCCGCCGCCTTGTCCTTTCCAAAATGGTGCCGGTGCGCGTGGCGGACCAGCAGAAAGCGCATCACCGCCAGAAACAGATAGTACACCGCCAGCGTTGCAAACCAGACCGAGCGGTAAAAAAATCCCGAAAAGCCGTTCATCCCCGCGTACAGCAGGTTGACCGCCAGCGACAGGTGCAGCGAGAGGCTGGTCTTGAAGGGGATGTCCTTGAGGTAGCGCCTGACATAGCGGTTTTGCATCGCCCACCGCTTTCCCGCCTGAAAAAGCGGCACCGCGCTGGCACAGACGATCATCAGCGAATAGGCGGAGAAAACATAGGAAGGGTAGGCAATCGGGCTGTCCTCCCCCGCCACCAGAAAGGTATAGGCCAGCAGGGCGGCCGCGACCGGCACGCTCAGCACCACCACAACTGTCCCCGGAAACAACAATCTATCCAGCAATTTTTTCAGCTTCTCCATCCTGCCCTCTCCCGATTCTGACTGTGAAGGTACTTCCTCTCCCCACCTGGCTGCTGACCGAGATGTCGCCGCCGACAATATCGATCACCCGCTTGACCAGCGCAAGCCCCAGGCCGTTGCCCTGGGTGGCGTGGGAGGTGTCCCCCTGGTAAAACTTTTCAAAAATGTGTTTTCCCACCTCCGGCGGGATGCCGCATCCGGTATCCGACACCTGGATGACGGCAAATTCCCCCTGCGTCCGCAGCGAGAGGGAGATTTTGCCGTGCGGCTCGGTGAATTTGACCGCGTTGGAGAACAGGTTGTTCCAAACCAGCGAGAGCAGCTGCGCGTCGGCGTCCACCAGGACCGCCTCCTGCACGTCCGTCTCGATCTGCAGCTCCTTTTTTTCCCAGGCTTCCTCAAAGCTCAGCAGGCACTCACAGAGCTGCTCGCCCAGATCGTAGGTCTCCACCTGCGGGTAGATCTGCTGGTTTTCCAGCTTGTTGAGCTTGAGGATGTTGGTGATCAGGTCGGCCAGCCGGCGGGAGGCCTCGGTGATGGCCTTGGCATACTCCATCCGCTTTTCCTCCGACAGGCCCGGACGCTGCAGCATGGTGCCGTAGTTTTGAATCACCGCCAGCGGCGTTTTGAGCTCGTGGGAGACGTTGGCGATAAAGTCGGTGCGCAGCGTCTCGGTGCCGGAAAGCTCCTGCGCCATCCGGTTAAAATAATCGGCGATGACATCAAATCCGCTGTTGTTCTCGATGCCCGGAAGCGGCGGAATCCGCACCGAAAAGTCGCCCTTCATGATCTGCTCGGCCGCCCTCACAATCGTCCTCACCGGCCGCTCCACCAGCCACTTGCGGCGCAGGCCGTCGATGACGGTGCACAAAAGGCTCAAAAACAGAATGTTGACAAAGGTGAGCTTGGCGGCACTCTCTATTTTATCTTTGGTCAGGGCGATGCCGGTGGCCGCCGACAGCTCGTTTAAAAAAAGGAGCATGCAGCAGCTGATGACAAACGCCATCAGCAGAAAAAAGGCCAGATAGCGCCGCAGCGCAAACAGCCATCCCTCAAGCCTTCTTTTCCCCTTCCTGCTCATCATTTTAAGACCGCCTTATATCCCAGTCCGTGGACGGTGACGATCTCAAAATCATCGCAGTCCGCAAATTTTTCCCGCAGCTTGACCATATAGACGTCCACCGTCCGCGGCCCCGAAGTGGAGGCGCTGTCCCAAAACTCATCCATCAATTGGGAGCGGGTAAAGGTCTTTTTGGGGTAGGAAAGCAGCTTGTAGATCAGATTAAACTCCCGCACGGTCAGCGGGATCTCCTCGCCGTTGAGGTAAGCGGTGTGTTCCTCGGCGTCCAGCGTCAGGCCGCCGACCGTCAGCTTTTTGCTGGAGGCAATCCTGGCCCGGCGCAGCAGCGCCTCCATCCGCAGCAGCAGCTCGTCCAGGTCGATGGGCTTGACCATGTAGTCGTCAATCCCCGCCTGAAAGCCGCGCTGCTTGGACGCAAAGTCGTCCCTGGCGGTCATAAACAGGATGGGAATTTCCTGGTTGAGCTCCCGCACCGTCTTTGCAAAGGCAAATCCGTCCACACCCGGTATCATGATATCGGAAATGATGAGGTCAAACAGGGTTCCCCCGTACATGGCGTCATAGGCCTCATTGGCGTTCAGGCACCCCAGCGCCTGATAGCCGTTCTGGTTGAGATAGGCGCACACCGTTCTGTTCAGTTCCTGGTCGTCCTCGACTACTAATACTTGAAACATCCATTCTGCCTCCTTTTCCTAAGATTATATCACAGAGATGTTAACGTTTTGTTTGCGCCGGCCCCTTTTTGCAAAAGACATAGGCCCGAACGCATGATTCGTCCAGGCCTAAAGCAGCTTTTTCTCTTTTTATTGATGCTCACGCTCCTGCTGTTTTTTTGCAAGGCGCTGCTTGGCCTGCTCCACTGTCTCCCCCTCCTTTGTCAAAAACTGGTCCACAAAGTGGTCGCTCATCCTGTTGAATCCACCAACAACGCCGTCCTCGATCTTTTTGTACCCGCCGACGACGGTCTCCTCGATCTTCTTATATCCACCAACCACATTTTCTGCAATTTTTTCATTGACCTTGACAAGTTTCGATTTTGCCATCGAAGATTCCTCCTTTACAAAGATGCCTCCCTTTGCTGCTTGCGGACAAAGCAGACAACTGCCGCCACAACTCCTGCCAGTGCGGCGATTCCCGCCGCTGTCGGGATGATAAATCGTTCCATCCAGATGCCTCCTTTTTATTTTAGACCCTTGACCAACGGAATCAGGCAGATCAGCAGCACGATGCCGACGATGCCGACCGCGATGCCGGGGATCAGCATGCCCCAAATCATCGTCATGCACATGCCGACGCCGAACACGATGGCGCCGAACACGCCGAAGATCGTCGTCGCAATCGCTCTGCCGTTAAAGACAATCGCCGGTTTGCCGTCCATCTTGCGGCGAATGGGAATCATGGCCAGCAAAATTACCGCGCCGACAATGCCGATCACAATGCCCTGCGTCATCGCGCCCCACTCCGGCAGCAGCGCCATGCACATGCCCAGGGCAAAAACGATTCCGCCAACGGTGCTCACAATCAGGGTGATAAAATCTTTCTTTTTCATTCTCAAAAACCTCCATTGCATCTTGTCTTGTTTCTTTTGTGCTTCCGCACCTGATGATTCTATTGTAAGGGCTGTCTGTTTGCGAAATGCTTTTGATTTGTTTGCAAAATGTGAAAATCAACCCCGGACCGATTTTTTGCGGCAAAAAAAGCAGCGCCTTCCCTCCAAGCAGATTGGAAGGAAGGCGCTGCAAAGCGTCTCTTTTTCTTTTTTTATACCAGCAGGTTGACCGCCAAGCCGGTGACAAAGGAAAACGCCATTACAAACAATAGGTAGAGCACAAAGCGGCGTATCCCCAGCACAATTTTCAGCGCACCGAGGTTGGTGATCTTGGTGGAGGGGCCGGTCAGCATGAATGCGGCCGCGCTGCCTATGCTCATCCCGTCTGCCAGCCACTGCTGCAGCAGCGGGATGGTTCCCCCGCCGCAGGCGTACAGCGGCACCCCGATCGTCGCCGCCATCAGCACACCGAAAGCTTCGTTGCCGCCAAAGACCGCCGTCATTACTTCGGCCGGCACATACCGCTGAAAGAGGGCGGAGAGCACAATGCCAAAGAGAAAATAGGGACCGGTCGCCTTGAGGTTTCGTCCCAGATTTTTCAAAAAGCGGAGCAGCGGATTGGGATCGGTGTCCCGGTTGCCCGGCCCGTCGAATCCGTCAAAGTTAAAAAACGACTTGTCCCGGTAGAACCAGCGCACCAGCAGCCCTGCCGCAATCCCGCAGAAAAAGCAGGAGAGGATGCGAACCGCAAGGGCCGTCGGCCCCAGCGCGGCGCTGTAGATAATCAGCTGGGGGTTGAGCAGGATGGAGCTCATCATAAAGGCCGCGAGCAGGTCGTCCTTCATCCCCAGTCTGGAAAAGGAGGCCGCCAGCGGGATGGTGCCGTACATGCACAGCGGGGAGGCAATTCCCAGGACGCTGGCGGGGATCAGCCCCAGCGCGCCGAGCCGCTTTGTCTGCAGGCGTCCAAACAGGGCGTGGATGGAGCCTTTTGCAAAGACCGAGATGGCCGAGCCCAGCACCATGCCCAGAACCCAGTAAGGAAAAATCTGCCCCAGCTGCAGGGTGAAATAGTACCACAGATAAACAAATTCCCGATGAAGAATCTCCGCCATCCGGCACCTCCCCTTTTAGCCGTCGATGGAGACCAGCTCATAGCTGCGGCTGCCAAGGCCGATCTGCTGCGCGTGCTCCAGGGTGTGCAGGCCGTTGCGGCTCTCGATGCGGTTGACAAGCGACTGCCCGTCCTCGGCGCCGTACACCAGGTCGATGCAGGCCTGGTCCAGCGCCACCGGGTCGGTGGATGCCAGGATGCCGATGTCGTGCATGTCCGGCTCCGCCGGGTTGCCGTCGCAGTCGCAGTCCACCGACAGGCGGTTCATCACATTGATATAGACAATCTGGTTCCCCAGATAGTCGCTGACCGATTTGCCTGCCTCCGCCATGCTCTCCAAAAAGGTGTCCTGATCGCCGCCCCAGGGATTGGTGCGGCTGCTGCCTGCGCTGTGAATCCAGGCCTTGCCTTCGCTGGAGCCCAGGCCGATCGAGATATTTTTGATCGCCCCGCCATAGCCTGCCATGCTGTGGCCCTTAAAGTGGGAGAGCACCAGATAGGAATCGTAGTCGTCAAAGGCCGCGCCCACATAGTTTTCGCTCAGGCGCGTCCCGCCCTGCACCGGCAGGGTCATCGAGCCTTCCTCATCCAGAATCTGAAAATCGGCAATCGCGGTAAAGCCGTGGTCCTCCGCCACCTGATAGTGCATCGCCGTCTCGGCGCGGGAACCGCCATAGGCGGTGTTGCACTCCACAATGGTGCCGTCCAGCGACTGCACCAGACCGGCAATCAGCTCCGGGCGCAGGTAGTTGCTGGCGGGCGGCTCCCCGGTCGAGAGCTTGACCGCTACCCTGCCCTGCGGCTCCCACTGCAGCGCCTGATACACCGCCATCAGACCGTCGGGGGTGATCTCCTGCGTCATATAGACGACCGGCGTTCCCTGCGCCGCCTCGGGCTGCTGGGTTGTTTCCGTGTCAGCTGTCTGCTGTTCCTGCTGAGTTGTTTCCGTGTCGGCAGTTTGCTGCTCCTGCTGTTGCTGCGCGCTTTGCACAGGAGGAGGGCTCTGTGCAGAACCCTCCTCCTGTGTGCAGGCGCACAGGGAAAAGAGCAGGCCGACGATCATCAAAACCGCGTACCATCTTTTCAAAACCAGGCGCCTCCTGTTCCCACCTATTCAAATCGTCCGCCAGCAATAAACTCATCCATCTTTTCATTGTCGTGTGCCTCCTGTCTCCAAATCCTGTTCACTCTACTTCTCTATCATTCTGCCAGGGCAAAGGTGACCTGCCCCTATTCCTTCGGATTTTTCATCCGATAAATGAGGTAGTCCAACCGGTCCAGCGCCTGCTGCTTTTGGTGGATCTGTTCCAGCAGCCTGCAGCGGCATTTGCGCAGCAGGCGGATCTTCGCTTCGCAGCAGCCGCTGCGCTGCAGGTCGCAAAGCTTTTTGAGCTCCTCCAGCTCCATCCCCGCCCGCTGCAGCGCACACAGCTGAGCCGCCTTTCGCAGCTCCGCCTCCGGGTAGTCCGTCTCCCCGCTTTCCGTCTTTTCTGTCCTGATGAAACCGCTCTCCTCATACAGCTGCAGCATCTTAACATCGAGGTGAAAGCAGCTGCTCGCCTCCTGTAAGGTCATTGCACTCCTCCGTTTTCACACAAAAAGTAAAGCGCAGCAGAAACGCTTTCTCTGCTACGCTTTCATTATAGTGCAAGGGTTTTTCCATGTCTAATACTTATTTTTCATGCTCTTTTATATCTTTTGAGCATGCTTTTTAGGATTCCGCCTGCAGCGTCTCCTTGAGATACTGGATAAACTTCTCCGCTGCCGCCCCAAACGGCTGCCCCCGCTTCCAGGCCAGGACGCAGGTTGCCGTCAGCGGCGGATAGAGTGGTCGGCACACGATCTTTTCCGGGTCCCAAAAGGCAAGGGAGCCCTGTACCAAAATGGCATAGGCCAGCTTATTGTGGACCATGATCGCGCTGTTGGAGGGAAGGTTTGAGGTGAACAGGACGTTGAGCTTTTCAAAATCCTCGCCGAACCAGCCTGCCAGCTCGCTGCGGACATTTTGCCGGTGCGGCAGGATAAGCGGCAGGTCCTTTAAATCTTTTGGCGTAATGTGCTCCTTCTGAGCCAGCGGCGAATCCGGGTGCATGGCAACCTGCCACTGCTCCCGCTGTTTGAGGCGGATATACTCGTACTTTTCGATGTTCACCGGCTCCATCAGCAAGCCGATGTCGGTCAGTCCACGGTCCATCCGGTCCTTGACATGGTCGGCAATCGCCGTGTACAGGTCAAAGGTGACGCCCGGATAGCGCTCATGAAAGCTGCGGAAAATCTCCGGCAGCATCCGCACGGCGGCCAGATCCCCAAACCCGATGGACACCGTCCCCTCGACCATCTCGTCCTGCTCGGTCAGCTCCTTTTCGGTCTTGTCCACCAGCTCCAGAATTTCCTCGGCGCGCCGGCGCAGCAGCATCCCTTCGCTGGTCAGCGCAATCTTTCTGCTTCCCCGGTCGAACAGCCTGACCCCCATCTCCTCCTCCATCTGGGCAATCTGACGGCTGAGCGTGGGCTGGGTGATGTGCAGCACCTCGGCTGCCCGCGTGATGCTCTCCTCCCGCACCACCGTCAAAAAATATCGCAAAACCCGTATTTCCATTCCGGTTCCTCCCCACCTGGCAGTGATTTTTTTCTTCCTCTATCATACCAAATCCATGCCCAAAAAGCAACAAAGGGAGCCCCTTCTAAACATAAGGGAGCTCCCTTTGAAACAAAAAAATCAGCACCCGCCCTGCCCATCTGCGAAGGATACGGCTTTGAGGTCCCGCAAAAAATTGCCGATATCCGCGTCCAGGCAAAGGCTGCGGTCCGCAATCTTTTTGGGCGCGTACACCTGCCCTTTGTTGACGCAGACATAGGTGGCCTTGGGGTTCTGGGCGGTCATGCGCCAGAACGGATACTTGATGATGCCGGGGGTGTTAAACCCGACCCCCAGCTCGAGGTAGAGGATGCGGCTCGACTCATAGCGCTCCAGAAATTCCCGGTAACGGTTCATCGCGCGGTACCAGCCGTCGTCCTGCACAAAGCTGTCGTCGATGCGCAGGTTCATCGTCATCGGCGCGCCGCAGACCGGGCAGCGCGGCACCAGCTCCGGTGGGATGCGCAGATGTTGCTGCTGTTCCACCATCCGGCGCACCTGCTCCTCGTTGTCATAGGTCTTTTGGTGGCAGGCGCGGGAGCACTGCCACAGGCCGTAATCCCCCTGGGTATAAAACAGGCGCTCCTTCTGGAACCCCGCCTTCTGGAAGCAGTGGTCGGCGTTGGTGGTCAGCACAAAGTAGTCCTTGTCCCGCACCAGCTCCAGCAGCTGCCGGTAGACCGGACAGGGCGGATCCACATAGCGGTTGACCAGAATGTTGCGGCTCCAGAAGGCCCAGTACTGCTCCAACGAATCGTAGGGGTAAAAGCCGCCAGAGTACATATCGTGGAAGCCATAGGCCTTCTCAAATTCGGCGAAGTGCCGCTCAAACCGCTCGCCGCTGTACACAAAGCCCGCCGAGGTGGAAAGCCCCGCCCCGCCGCCGATTAGTACGGCGTCCGCGGCGGCAAATGCCTCGCTCAATCGGTCGAGCTTATCCCAGTAGCTGTCTGTAGATGGCATGGTCCTGGTCCCGAAAAACATTGAAGATCACCTCCATGGGGTTTGTCTGTTCTTGTCTGTAGGCCCGCACCGTCTCGACGGCAATCTGCGCCGCCAGCCGGTTTGGAAAATGGAACTCTCCGGTGGAAATGCAGCAGAAGGCCACGCTCCTGCAGCCGCTGCGTTCGGCCAGCTCCAGACAGGAGCGGTAGCAGCTTGCCAGCAGCTGGCAGTCCCGCCCGGTGACCCGGCCGGTGATGATCGGCCCCACCGTATGCAGCACATAGCGGCAGGGAAGGTTGTAGGCGGGGGTGATTTTGGCCTCGCCCGTCCCTTCCTCGTGGCCCTGGCGCTGCATCAGCTGCTGGCAGGCCAGCCGCAGCTGTACGCCCGCGAAGAAGTGGATGGCGTTGTCGATGCAGCCGTGGCAGGGCACAAAGCAGCCGAGCATCTGGCTGTTGGCCGCGTTGACGATGGCGTCGCAGCGCAGGGTGGTGATGTCCCCCTGCCAGAGATAGATCCCCGGCTCCACCGGTTCCAGCTCCTGCAGGTCGGTGATGCCCTTGCGGCGGGTTTCTTCCTGCAGGTAGGCGTCCTGCACCCCTAAAAATTCGTCGCTCACCGGCGCCGGCATCCGCACGTTCATCAGTGCGCGCAGCAGCTGCCGCCTGCCCTGCGGGTTCGCCGGGACGTCAAACTTCTCCTGCCGCTCCCGCAGCAGGTAATCCAGTAAAAAGGTAAGGCGCTCCTCCTGTGTCAAATCGATTCCCTCCATTCCACCGCCCTTGCCGGGCAGACCTCCATGCAGTTGCCGCAGTGCAGGCAGTGCTCCTGCTGGATGACGACCGGCTTGCGGCTGATGTCGATGCACTTCTGCGGGCATTTGGAGTAGCAGAGCTTGCAGCCAATGCAGCGGTCGGTCACAAAGTAGCCGCCCGCCTCCTGCCGCCCGCCCCCAAAGGAGAAGGAGGCGCGCTCGATGGGGAGCTTGGAGAGGTCAAACCACTCCCCCGTCCCCTCC
>PPYF01660622.1_pt1 | contig 16401 bp, 19 predicted proteins | sample 1559871 | NCBI WGS metagenome assembly PPYF01 (sample SAMN08240021, study PRJNA423297) | Human gut metagenome, whole genome shotgun sequencing project.
ACATAAGGAAAGTCATAAGAATCATACTCATATCCATATTCAGAAAATGCTTCCTTATTTTCCAAGAAATCTGCATGTTCCTCTACATATTTTTTAGGTTTTCCTAAATAGCATAAAACATTGACAAGATCATCCTCTGAATCCCCCAAATATTCTCTTAATTTTTTCTTATCTTCTTCAACTATTTTATCATAAGAATCCATCCATTTTTGTTCTGCGTCATCATAATTTCCTGCTTCAAGGAATTTCTCTGCTGCTTTTTCATAATCTCTTTTTTCATATGCAACAGTCGCCTGTTGATATGCTTCAATCTGCTTTTGGTTTTTTATATGTGAGTAAATGCCAACGCTAATTAAAAGTGCTACAACTATTATGCCACCTATACACAATCTTTTAATTGCTTGCTTACGTTCCTCTGCTTCATTCTGTATTTGCTGTTCTTCTAATTCCTTTTGTCTACGTTCATATTCTCGTTGTTTTTCTTCTTTTCTTAATCGTTCTGCTTCTGCTTCCCGACGTTTTTTTTCTTCATCTTCTGCCTGTTTTTCTTGTTCTTTTTTAGCTATTAATGGAATCAATTTATCCTGTATAAGATATTCTTTTTGAGATTGTCTGTCATTCTGGCAGAAAGAGCACTTTTTATTTAGCATACCGTTAATTTTGCCACAAGTACATTCCCAGAAATTCTGACCTTCTTCATAGAAATAATGAACGTATTCCATATGAGAAAAATGTGGTGATAGTTCTTCTTGCACTTTTTCAATTACATAGGCAGATATATCAATTTCTTCCTGTGGAATATATTCACACTCCGTTCCCGTAGTAGCATCCCATACTTCACCATTTTCAAAAACAACCTTTTCTAACTCCACAGTTAATAATCTGGTATCATCGGGGAGATGTAATGGAATCTTATTACCATATAATTCACCAGAATCAATTTTCATGTCCTGATATATGTAACGTTCCTTTTCTACTGGAACATTTTCACCTGCTATGTTGGATGCACTCAGATGAATAAAAATTGCTATAATGGATTGTTGTGAACGATTGATGAATCTTATTCGTCCAAGAATATCCTTATCAACAGAATTTTGTAATAAAGCAACTTCTTCTATACTTATCGGAGAATCAATAATAGCTTTCTTTGGTTTATAACATTGTAATTTCTTAAAGTATTCCATGCACATCACCATTTATAGCCACAATTGTTACATTTGTAGCTATTCCTTATATTACTGCTGAAAATTCCAAACATTGCACCACCTACTGCCTTAGCCCCCAATGATATTTTTGTAATATTAGCAGATCCACAAGTAGGACAATGCGGAACATTCTTTGTAGGAGCAGTATATAATGGTGCAGGAGCAGCATATACAACTGTTTTATTTTCTTCTGTTACTGGTACATCTGTAATAACGCCACTCATTTCACCACAAAAACATTCAACTGGTTCTCCTAGAGTATATATCTTTTTCGATTTATCTAAGTTTAGTTCATTTTTTCTGAACTTCATTACCATATTGCATTCTGGACATTCAGCAAATATCCAGTTATCTTCTTCCTTTACATAATTCATATGCTTCTCCTTCGTTTATGCTTATTTTAACTTAACAATGCAATAATAAATACCGCAATTCCTACATATGCAATTATACATCCCCATTCTCCTTCGTTACGTATCAATCAACAGTAAACCCCATATACTCAGCAACCTCAGTCAGTGTATAATATCGCTCAAAGTTCTCTTTCCAGTCCTCATCGTTTACGATCATATACCGTCTGTTGCCTAATGGGTCTTTGGCTTCAACCAACCTCAGTCCCTTTTTTTCTTTCATATACCGCCTGAGCAGGAATTTAGAAATAATAGGCACTGAATCCGTTGCCTTGTCACCATCTGGCTCGAAATCAACTATGTCGTCACGTTCCGGCACTGGCAAACCATCAATATCGTATCTGCTGATAGAGTACTCTTTGCCATCATCGGCTGCGATGATTCCAGCGCATTTCTGCCTGTTGTAACTTGTAACTACTCCACGCATTACTTTCTCCTTCCTAATCGTACCACATTGTTGTTATTTAAAATAATTATAGTCGCAGTACGACTATTTTTCAATAGTTTTGTCACGACTTTCATATAATAAAGACAAATTATTTATGAGGTACGGACATGACATTTGAGAACATTCGTAATTTGCGTGAAGATGCTGATAAGACGCAGACAGAAATTGCTGAATATTTGAACATCAAGCAGACCACCTACTCAAAGTATGAGTTAGGGAAAATCAATGTTCCTATAGAAATGTTAATTAAGATTGCTGATTATTATGATGTATCTCTGGATTATCTCGTAGGACGTAAAAGAAAACATAAGAAGTAAAGGATCGGTTCTGGTAAATTTACCGTAACCGATTTTTTTATTGAGCGTTTCCCGTTTTGGAATCGCTGCATCTCAAATTTGAGACTCAGGACAGTTGTTGAAGAAATCTGCAAAAACTGTTCACTAATAGGGTTTACCAAATTTGGTAAAGGCGATTTATCTCAATCGTTTCCACCAGAATTGGTGTAACTGATTCTGTCCGTTTAACTGAATTTTATTTAAAGGCTTCTCCATTTGGAGAATCCTTTTCTGTCCGAGTAGGTAATTTTACCACATCAGTATTATTTTGCTATTTTCTCCATTTGGAGAAGATACCATTTACCACATCGGTTGTCACTTGGTGACAATATTTCAAGGTAAACCAATTTTGGTGTACCTTGATTTTTTTGCTGTGGGGTAAAAAGTGATACCATACGCACCATTTTTTTAAGTAGGGGTAACGGCTCGTTATGTTATAAAACTGCACAGAAAACACTCTCTAATTTCATACAAAATCACGAAAATATTCTTTGTATATCTTGCACAATGCTTCTGACAACGGCTGCATCTGGCACTGATCCGATGATTTTCTGACAATTACCCATCCCATACCATCTTTTCAGCCCGTATTGTCCTAAAATCATGTATAAGATTAGGAATCTTATGCGGATTCTGTTATGAAATTTTGGTTTCATCTACAAAAAAGTCAAGTTTTGTTATTTCTTGACTTTTTTCAGTCACATTTTTATTGGAAGTGCAATTCACTTTATCATAGTAAAGTATTGACGTAAATCATCTATATTTTAATCCCTAGTATATCACTATGAATTAAATAAAATGCTCAATTCTATAGAACCGAATTTTTTGATTGCACTTCACCACGCTAAAGCATCAAACACCTACACCCACAGTATCATCCTTATTCAATTTCTACTGCATCACTAGGATTTACAACACTTTTCTCATTCTGTAACCTAACCTTCTCAACCTCAGGATCACTCACAAGGTCTACTTTCTCCATGATCGTATCAACTGATACCGCTCCCATTTCCTGTAATGCTTTTAGATTAGCAATCATTTCCGATCCTGCAACTGGCATAGCCACGTTATAAACAACATCAACGTCACATCCAACACTGATGCCCTGCATATTCAAAATCTTCTGGAATGTCTTAAATCTTTGCTTAAATCCAGTGTTCAGCCACTTCTTACATTCATTAGCATTGACCTCAGCCATAGCGAATAAGATTTTCATGGCTACTTCTGAGATATTGGCAACATTCGTTGAACTACCTAAAACTGACGGAATGCAAGCAATGTCATTAAGCATCTGTTTTAGGTTGTCAAGTAAGAGTTTGATACTGTTATAATCCATATTACAACTTGCATACTTGAAATCTCCATTATCAAGATTAAGCACATATCCTGTAGCATCAGCAGGAATTGAAGATTCAATATATTGTCCCGTAGCAATTGGTAGCACATTCATGGTGTTTGTATAGATACTGTCGGAGAACTTACTTAATAAATCCTCTAATTCGTCCATAATGGGCTTAATGTCCGTAAGCATTGACTCCCCAAAATTATAATCCTTGTCTGAGAAATTATGGTAATGGATAGGCAGTCCAATACTCATGGTGGTACTCAATAAATGTTCATCTCCACCATCATTTGACCAACACTCAACATAAGTAGGATAGTAAACATTCCAGTAGGTCACATGAGTATACACATCTGTCCAGTGTTCAATAAATGATACATATTCCCCTTTGTCATCGTAAACAGGATAACAGCAAGCACTGTCCAGTACCTTAGATTTAATCACACTGTCCTCTACATAAATAACCTCATAGGAATCACCAAATTTATTGACTCTATCAATAATCTGGTAGTCTACCGTCTCATATTGACCTAACTTGTAAATATCATTGTAGGTCTTTAAAGTTTCGCTATCCTGACATGATAAACTGACAGGATTTCCCAGCAGAAATGTGTCATGGAATCGTATCACTGTCTTAGCGTAATTTAATATCGTTTTTCTTGTGATATATTTCTTTCCCTTGTAATAAGAATCTTCACGATTTAACACTTTGTGTCGTCCTGCAAGATAGTCACGATTAGCAACAACATCAGCGATTCTTGCAGCATGATTATGTTGGTTGACTTCTTCCATAAACCACTTCGGATTATTACCATATTGTTTTTCTATATAATCGTTAATCATCTTAACTCCTTTCTCTAAAATGGATACCAAAATCCGTTTTTCATACCCTGAATACAGAGCCAGAATCCTGATACCAAGTCATCATGTGAACCAATTACGGCATTAAAAGCACCATTGTCCTGCGCCACAAACGTTTTCATTTCTTCCAGTAAATTATTACTCTTAATAGCAATAAGACCTTTCTCAAACCACTCACGAGCATCATTAACCGCAATGCTTTTTGTCTTATTATTGGTGCTAAATCCAACCTGCCAAACTGTGCGATTATATTCATCATAGGTCTTATATTTGGTCATGTTCATATAATGTTTCTCATATCTGAGCCGTTCAATTACAGAGTGACCGCCACTTGCTTTCTCAACTGTCAGCAGAGCCTTGTTATACCATCTGCCGACTGCATCACAAACATCCGTAAAAATGTATGGTTTTACCTTATTATTCCTAAATTCCAGTACTTGTTTACCATCCGCATCCACCATGAATATAGTAGAATAGTCATGTTTTCCACCAAGTCCTTCAGAAACGTCAATTCCTGCGTAATATTTAACTCCATACTTCGGAACATCCCATAGCAGCAAGGATTTATTTTGCACATATGGTCTTAACAACTGCGGTAATCCCACAATCTTATCCAGTGACAACGGCTTAACCTTTTTCTCCGTAAGTGCCTGCTGAATACGAATCACACGACTGTTATCGAAGACACTTGAACCAGTAACAATGCAAGATTCTTCAAATGTAGACGGAAATTCCTCGTGAAAAGCATCCAGAGAAGATTCAGCAATCTTACCTCTGCGCCATACGGCTTGATCTGGTGTCATGCCTAGCGTAGCAAGGTATTTTTCTTCCTCATCGTATTCATCCTCAGTGAGCATCTTGCCATTATGCCTTGCCTTATAAGACTTAACTGATTGTTTATATTGGTTCTCAAACAGCGCACGACCGTTGATGAAATTAAAAAAGAACGGCTTGAAGTCGTTCTCATTGTTGATACTCTGCATATATAATTCAGTAAATTTATTGAATCCTTTTGTCGTGGATTCGATTATAATTTGCGCTGATTCTGTACTGGCTTGCATAAGAGATTGTAACTGTCCGTCTTGATTCTTCCACAGAGCGTATTCGCTCATATGTAATACTCCATTGATCGTGTCGCCTCTGCACAAATCCTTATTACCTGCTGTCTGGCAAGAGATACGGCTGCCATTTGTGAAGGTTAATTCTTGCCTGTTATTAGTCAACAAATCTGGACGCAACCAATCGGGAAGAGAGTAGAATTGTTGCTTTAATTTAGCAAAAACCTTGTTGGTTGACTCCTGAGAGTGAGAGATAAGCACACAAGTTGTGTTGTCCTGCACGATGCACTTTCTGATACTCAATGCGGCACAAACAACTGATAACCCCAACTGCCTTGATTTAGAAATGATGTTCTTGTGTTCCAGTCCAGAGACAAATGCTCTTTGCTCATCAGTCAAGATAAATGGTACGATTTTACCCTCTTTATCGGCTATTTTCAAAAAAGTTTCAATCCATTCAATCTTATTCTCGTCAGCCCACAACCATCTTAATTTTTCCATGTTCTGTTTAGAGAGTGCCATTATAAATCACCCCCTAGTTTTCTTTAATTTTGGTATATTTACTGTATTAAGGAAGTCATTGATTTCATCCTGCTCATCTTCAAAAAACTTACTCGTATGAAAATCCTGTATATATTTAGCCGCCTGTACATCACCAGAAAGAGCCTTATCAAGCATCTTCTGATAAATCTTCATGGTGTTGACTGTCTGCATATGCTTCATGTAAATCTTAATGGCTGCTTGTGCATCCTCACGAACCAACCAATTCTCCTTGCAGAATTTTTCTGTTCTATTTTCACCAGATTTATTTTGGAAATGATTATCGCATTTGCATAAGTCATCCCATGACTGCCTTTCATCTGGTGGAGTAAGATACCACTCCACATACTTCCCGACATAGTAAGGACAAACTTTTGTCATTTTGGCGATTAATGTTGTAGGATTTGGATTTTCTGATTTATATGCTGGCATTTTATCTCACTCCTTTCAAGATTTCTAATGATTTATTACACGTTTCTGTCATCTTATCGAGATAGTCCCGCATTTGAAGCATCAACTCGAAACTCCTTTTCTTCATTTCAAATTTTTCATTTTCCCATTTAATTTCTTGTTCTGTCATTTTTTTGCTCCTTTTTATGTATAAAAATAACGGAAGTCTTATAAAAAAGACCTCCGTCCTATCTATAGAAGTAAACTAAATATTACTTCCGTTCGTTTCTGTTTCTAAACCGAAGCTATCGGTCAATTTAGCGTTCTAAACCGACAGCATTTATATTTGGGAGAGGTTCAGCAGAACCTACCCTTAAAATCCCATCACATCTGGGAGTCCCCAATTCTCAGCCCATAGTTCTGGTTTACCGTTCTCATCCAGTACAACCAGATCATAATCTGTATTTTCGTTCACAAGACCATCCAACAGACCATTTTTAAACAGCAGATGTTCCGTAACAACCATATCCTGCATATCCTCAAAAGTATCATATTTTCTGTTGCGTTTGTCTTGGAAAAATGATTTTCGGCTCTTATTCACAACAATATGACATATCTTTTTCGCAAGATTCCATACTTCATTATCTGTAAGTGTGAGTTTTTCTATATCGTTAATGCTCACTGCTCTGTAATAAGAAATAAGTGGTCTATCCTCATCTATGTACTGAATACTAAAACTAAATTGATATGTTTCTTCAATCACACCATTTAAGTCTCTGATAGCATCCTCATGTTTCATCAGTTCGGCACATTTTTCTCTGTCAAATTGTTCCCGTAATGCCTTTGACGCATATATCTTCATCAGTAACTGTCGTCCTTTCATCTTAGAGGACAAATTGTGCTTTTCATTAAATTCTTCACAAATTTTTCTTTCAACCTCAATGACTTCATCATTAATATAATCAGAAAAAATATTTCCAATAATACGATCATCTGACTTTGCCATCTTGTAGTAAAAGATATATCCATCCTCATGTTCACAAGATTTTTCTCTACCTAATGCCGTAATCGCATTTAAAGTGATTTCTTTTAAAACTTTTTTGATGGTAGCGGAATAAGCCTTGAATAAATTTGGATTATAGATATAATTTCTTTGGCAATAATTCAAAAGTTCATCATCTTCGGCATATCCTTTTTCGTAGCAACTTTTTCTCATAAATTTCATGACATTGCAAAACAAATTTGTCATCGTAAATGGTTGTTCATGCAACCTCTCATCAGAGAATATTACTCTAAGGTACTCCATCATAGGTGAAATATTTTTATCATTATGACATCCACCATTATTTTTTACCGATGGTTTTTGTAACTCCCGAAGCATTTCTGTAAAAATATATGATTTCTTGGGTTTATGTGTTTTCTTATTTTCTGGGTGGAAAAACTTATAAGCAGATTCTATCTCTCTGATTTGTGCTTTCTTTGAATTTCCATCTGAAACTTTCCATTTTAATTCCTCACAAATCTCTTTGTAAGTGTATTCCTTGTTTAATTCTAGCATTTTTTATGACTCCTTTTTTGTACAATTGGATTCGGGCATACAGATTGATGCAAAGTGCATTCGCTCATTCGCTTGCGCTCATTCTCTCCCACACTTTGTGAAGGAAATCTCACTTTCTTCTTTCACTTGTGCTTTCGTTTACCTGTACCTTCGTTCTTTTTCCATTTTTGGACAGTTGAAATGCACTTTACTGTTCTTTAATCTGTGTGTTTCAACTGTCCAGTTTTGGAAATGTCCATGTAAATCACAAGACATTTGATCTGTGCAGCATTAGCGGAACAGTCAAATGGATTGCATCAATCTGTAAACACCTATTTATTTTTTCTCTTTTTGTTGGGGAATTTTTCAGAAATGAATTTTAGATAAAATTTTCAATTTTCTCATCGTACTTGAATACGAAAACTGATTGTTTCTTTGTTGGATCATCATGATGTGGCTTGATGTCAACAATCTCAAATCCATTCTTTAGTAGTTCACGAGCTTTTGAAGCGGTAAAAATTACAATTGTTTTTCTCATTTTTTTATTCCTTTCCTGTAAATTTATTTGGTGAGCCGAATAATTCGGACTTGCCAAAAATCTCACTCCACAATTTTGTGGTTGTACTTATAGCGGAATTTTTCCGCAGTGCATACTATGCACTTCCAGCGTGAGCGAAAAGTTTTCGTTGACAACGGGAGTAACGAAACATGACACCCTAGATTTAATCTAGGCTTGCAAAAATTTCACTATCATTTGGTCGTGTGAGTTCATCCACATCCCGTACAATATTTCTCTCATTAGCAAACACAAATACTGTCTTAATTTTATTTCTCCTATCCGGCATGACCTTCACGATCCTGTAACCTCGTTTGAGTAGTTCATTTGCAATCTTGCCGGAGTAAATAATTATGCTACTTGTGTCTGTGTATCGCATTTTTCCTCAATCCTTTCTGAATAATTTACTGTGTATTTATTGGTTAAAGCATACGAAAATACATCATCAGAAAACTTGCTTATACTTCTGGTAGTATCGTCAACACTTCTCATACAATCTCTGTAAATTGCTTTCTTTTTAAATCCATCTGTAGGTAACTCAACCACAATATCTGTTTCCCATCCCAGTACATCATTAACTCTTTCTATATCTATATCCGTACTGAGATAACCATTTTTCAATGTGATTTTCCCATAGCCTTTATGGATGTTATATTTTTTCTGAATTTCCTTAAATTCATCTTTGGTATGATGCTTTTCACACTCATAAAACTCTGGTAGGTCAAGTACATCTACCAGCCAATGTTTATGAATCCATACATATTTTTCTTCTGTATAATAACCTTGGAATGAGCCATCAATTGCTATAAGCAGCATCATTAATTCATCTGACAGTTTCTCTTTTGGCAGGTCATATAAAGACCATAAAAGCAGGACAGTAGAGAGGTTATATTTTCTGTAATATTTATCTCTGGAAATATCTGTCACCCTATTGAGGTTAATGCTTTCAGGATTACTTGTGCCATTCCACTTGAATTGAGTTAAATGGTTATCAAAACATTTTCCTTCTGTAAGTGCTAAATCAACGCCAATTGCTTCATGTGTGGCGTTCTTGGTTATACCATGTGCATCAAAATTTTGATTCTTGTCATACTTAAAAATCATTACCTGCTCAACGTCCCATCCTTTTACTTGTTTGAGGATGGCACACGATAGAAGTGAATCTAAATCATCTGTGAGAATTAATCCATATTCATCTGATCCGTCAATCCATTCGTTTCCTTGTAATAATAAATTTCTGTAATTCGCTTTCATTCTTGTCACCGTACAGGTGAGATAACCCACTTATACGATCAACAAAAATAAAGGCGAAATATTTGCATTTAAGCAATTATCTCACCTTTCCTTTCTGCCTGATTTCGGCTTCAACTTTACCTATTTGTTATTTATAGTGGCTTTAAATTCCATTAATTTTTCTGTCAGATGAGGTAACAATTCAATCTGACCTTTTTCAAATCTACAAATGGTGCTTTTGTTGCAATTACAATAATCTGCAACCATCTGTTGTGATATTTCTAAACTACGCCGCCACTTTCTAAATTCAGCACCATCCATAATCTGATACTTCCTTTATGCCTTATTTTTTGTTGTTGTCCGTCTCTTGGATGGACTTATTACCTTTTCTTTTACTGGTTTTTCCCTTTTTATTGGCTCGCCAATATCATAAATACAGTTGAGCCATGCTTCGTAAACTTCCTGCGAGGGACTATATTCATTGCGCTCAACTCCCTTAACGAATCGCAGGTTGACATCACACCAATCCGCAACTTGTTTTTGAGTCTTGCCATGCATATACCGCAGGAATTTTAATTTTGCACCATCTAGCATTTGTCTGCTCCTTTCAAAAAAGGGAGACACAAATTTGCATCACCCTTTATACCCTAAAACAGGGTAGCCTCTATCAGCCGATTACGTTCTTTGCATAAACAACGGCAGTATCATCAGTCAGTGCAAGAGCGTAGAAGTCGGATGTATAAATTGTGCTAAGTCTCTTAGAAGCGTCCCTTGCAACCTCAGTAAATGGAGATTCCTTTGAAAGTAAAGAAAGTGCATTTTTCTTCATCATTAAGATGAATCCTTCCTGAGAAGTTGTGTCGTAGAGTCTATCACTCAGAACAACAGGAATATCGAGAAAATATCCAATGATACCATTCACGCTGATACCATTGCCATCTCTGGTCATTGTTTTTTCTCTGGAAACAAACATATCCATAGCATAGAAACTTGGTGCAAATGCACTATGAATTACAATTGCATCGAAATCTGCGGAGTCTCTATCATCACCGTAAAGACCAAGCATTGCAATAAGTTCATCCTGTGTTACAGTGTTCTTTGCAGCCAGTTTCTTCTTTAATGGAGAAGTAAGACAAGCATCAATCGCATCTGTGTCCATCTTTCTGGCGATAGAAACGGCTTGCTGAGAAGCGGCTTCATTAATCTGATTTCCCATCGCAACCTCATCATCGTAATCATAAATATTTACGCCTGGTGCTGCGATTGCTTTAATTGTTGCGGATGTGGTTGTTTGTTCAAGTTCTCCGGCTGTCATAGCAGTACCGATTGTCCAATCGGAAGCATCACCAACATATTTATATGCAGGGAATTTAACTGTTTCTCCGGCTTGCCCCATGAGATTACCTTTTGTCACGGCGAACTGTGCCACTTTGCATTTTCCTGTGATTTTTTCTCTTACAAGTTCTGCATAAACCTCTGGAACGATTAATTTTGTGTTAATTGTACTCATGTTCATTTACCTCAATCTTTCATATTAGTTTTAATTTCAGTTACATCGTGTTTGATTTGTTCAATGTCAGTTTTGTAAGCATTTAATACCTGTACAAAATCTGAATTTGTCTCTGTTAATTGCTCATTCAGTACATTGGCTTTTCCGAGAAACTCATATAATTTTTCTTCTCTGCTTTGGTTCTGATCCTGTTGTTGGTTCCAGATTTTCCATATAAACCAAGCAAGAAAAATTACACAAGCAATAGGAAATCCAAATGTACTAATGGCTTGCTGAATGCCATTTAAGTCCATGTTTCAGTCCTTTCTGCATAAAAAAAGAACTGATGTCTGTTATTGGTAAATTTACCTATAACTGTTCAGTCCTTAGTTACTAAGTGCCTTATACAATTCATTATTTTCAGAAAAAAGTTTTGCTCTTTCAGCGTAGGACATTTTCTTGAAATCTTCCTTTGTGAGTCCTCGGTTGGTCTGATGGATGGAAGGTTTATTACTCCCTGCAAGAAAGTAGTTACCAATTTCAGCACCTACCTTATCAATTGCTCCATCAATGTCCTCACCTACATTTAGATACTGAGCCAGTGTCTCCGGCAGTCCTTTCGCTTTTAGCTTAGAAGCAATCTGCATTGATCGTTCTTTGTCGGCAATTTCTTTTTCCTTGGCTTCAAGAGCAGATAATCTTTGCTCAAAAGCCTTTTCAGAATCAGATTTCTCTTGTGGTTTATACTTGGCAAGTTCCTCGTTTACAGTCCTCAGACGAGTGCTGTAGTCGGTGCGAACCTTGTCTGTTTCACTCTGGATGAGTTTGTTTACCTGTTCCATCTGTTCTGATGTTAATCCTTCAATTTTTAGTTCCATTTTTTGTCCTTTCCTTGTTACGGCTGGACTCCCTATCCCTAAGTTAAACTTAGCCCTAGTTAGCGTAACCGTCCCAATGTAGTTTTTATTTTAAGCATCCCCCAATCTGGGGATGCTCATTATCCTGTAATTGTGATAACCTGTTCAACAAGTGTTGTTCCATTTGAATCTAGCACTTGCAGCGTAAATGTTTTATCAATTGCTTTTCCGTCTGAGCATTCTAATTTTATTTTATTATCAGTTATGGTTTGAGTTACTGTAAAATTTGATATAACATTCCAACTAAAATCTGTTTTCTCTACAGTTGCACCAGTATAATCAGAGAAAATGACTGTCCATGTTTTTGCTCTACCGTAGCGGAGAGTATCGCCACCTGTAATTGTAACATTCACCTTATTTGGATCAGGTGCGTCACCTGTCAGAGTAAATTCTGTGATGCACTCCACATCTTTCTCGATCCACGTCGCTGTGATGGTAACTGTTCCTGCTTGTCGGAAAATGAGCATACCTGTGTCAGATACAGTTGCAATCTCCGGCGCAGATGTAACAAAACTCAGCATCGGATCATTCACGACATTACCATTTGTCTTGGCTTCATATGTCAACTGATATGCTCCTGCTGATATGTCAAGTTCTGTCAAACCCTTATAGGTTAATGTGTTTGTTTCTCTGGCTGTGCGCTTCAAGTAGTAGTAAATCAGTCCACTACGGATGAATGAGTTCTTTGTCTCATATGTACCGCCAAAAACATTATACGTTCCTGTGATGTCTTTAGTTGCTTCTGTAAGCCCCGTATAAGCGATTATAGAGCCATCTATAATGCTGATGGTGGAATTTTCAGATATGTCATAAACTTCGCTTGAAAGCACAAATGGGACGCTTACAAGGGTATTGCTGTGTTTGACCTTGAATATCTCATCACAGCGAATCGCTAATGAAGTATAATAGACGCTGTTCTCATCAGAGTCTTGTGACACCACCAAATATTTTCCTTTATTATATAAAGAGAAAATCGTGCCAATTTTGATGTTTGTGGTCACAGGGTAAAATAGTCTCACCTTACCTTGCGGAGTGGTGCTACGGTCGTTCTTTCTAAAGAAAACACTGTAAAATTCACCTGTATAATAGTTTGTAATCTCAATCCGTTCGTGGTTGAGAGTACGATTAAATAATCGCTTGGTCGTGTTAGTGCTGTTCAATCTATCACCGTCCTTTCTGCGAAACAAAGTTGCATAAAAAAATGTTGCTCTCCATATAGCCACAAATGAAAAAATATTTTCGCCCATGCTCAATGGGTGTTCCTGATTTAAAGCTAATTTTCCATACATTGATTTTCAACCATGGATGATGGGCGTTTTCCTCAATTTTTCAACTGGTGGGACATAGCGTTACATTTTAACAGACCCTCTCCATAGTAACTTAAATTTCGTCCTGAATCTAGGACGAAATCACTCATTTTTGCATGAATTTATCCGCTTTTTTGCAAAGTCTCTCCATAGCAACTTAAATTTCACCACTCATATGAGAGTTGAAATCACTCGTTTTTGCATGAATTAACTCGTTTTTTTGCAAAACCTCTCCATAGTAACTTAAATTTCAACCTAGTTTCTAGGTCGAAATCACCCACTTATTTGCGAATTTACTCGTTTTTTTGTAAATCGCTCTCCATATATAAACATTTCAAGTCCGGGAAACCGCATAACTTCGTTGGCGTGATCCGAATTTCGCCCATAATATATGGGTGAAATTTGCTGCATCGACATTAACATCTTCATTACTCACTTTCTCCTCATAAGGGGATATTAGCAAAAGTCCGAAACTCCTTGTAAAATAAGGGAATTTTGACTATGAAAAAAATTAAGTCTATGCAAAAATAGTGCATTTTTAACAGTTTTTATTTTCCCTCATATAGGGGATTAAGCCGAAGTCCGTAAATACAATAATGGCAGGACTTTTAGAGGTGTTAAAAATTCTAGGTATGTACAAAAACTGTCATTTTTCAATACTTTTTCCGTTCCCCTCATTAGGTTGGATTAGCAAAATCTCGGAAACTTAATGATACCAAGGCTTTTAAAGGTATCAAAGTAATTAGGTCTACGCAAAAACGGTCATTTTTGACAGTTTTTCGTATGTATCATTCATAATAAGAAAACTGGCAATAGTGCCTGAATCCCTTGTGAATACTGGTTCTACGGACATTTAAAAAAGTCTAGTGCAACGGATGACGGTTTTTCTTCCCTTCCGTATACATCTACTACACAATAAGAAAATCGAACATCCCCTCTGAATCCCTTATGAACACTAGATATTCTGGATGTTAAAAAAGTGGTTGACATTGCCACGCCGTAGGCGAATAATCCGTCTAGGAGTAGGAAACATTCGTATCAGAGGACAGAGTTTCCCTATGGTCTTAAAAAGAAACTCTGTTCCTGCTTATCCGCCTTATCGTGAGGTTGCATCTTCTGTAGAGCAGTGTAACAATCTATGAGTGCATTTCTGCATTGACTTTTGACGGTGGTCTGCCATGCCCTCACCGCATATCGTTTTCAATATTTGCCAATTTCCGCAGTTTTGAAACTGCCATGGTTCATGTGTTCCCTAAGTACGTCTAGGCTCACAATTTGCCCCCGTATGCTGATTTAACCAATGTACAGACCATCCGTACCAATAGGCGGTCTGGGTAGGCTTATTGAGGTCTTGCACACGCTTTAACCCCTGAGGTTATTCTGACCTGATAGATGCAAGCCAGAAGCCCCGACAATTTATTATTTATGCTTGCCGAAACAAGGTTTTATTTTACAGGAGTAACCTTGAAACCCTGTCCAATTCTTTAAAAAAGGGTAACTTTAATAGACCAAGCATATATTTATACTTGACAGATGAGTTCCGTTCCTCTAAGATAGAATTGAATAGCGATATTTAATTATTTCTTCGGTCGTACTGGTAATACGCCGGAGATAGGCAGTCACGTTTGCGGCGTGGCTGCTTTTACTTTTTCATGGTAATTTTTTCTTTCTTTTCGTTGGCTCTCAGGTTATCCAGTGGATTGAATCGCTCAAAGTCCATCTGTAAATCTGCACCGAACATCTGAACATACTCTTTTGTAACAGATAAATCAGAGTGACCTAAAATTTTTTGCAAACGGAAAATATCTCCACCTGATAAGATCCACTGTTTAGCAAAAGTATGTCTGAACAAATGGATAGATTTTTTCACTACTCCACGTTGATGATTGTACTTTGCAACCAAATCTTGATATGTCCTTGCATTACCTTGTTCTCCATACTGATTGCAAAAGACATAATTATCTGGCTCATTTCCTCGTATTTCTAAATAAGCAGTAAGAATTTCTGCAAGGGAACGGGACAGTGGTATAATTTGTTGTCTACGGTTTTTTGTCTTAGCTAATGTAATTGTATGATTATAAAAATCAATATCTTTTACCTTCACGTTCAAGGCAGTAGATAAACGATTCCCCGTACCAAGTAAATAATTTTCAAATACCCATGTTTTGTAAGTTGTAAAACTGCAACTTTTAATATCTGGCTTTCGTAACAGCCGTTCCAGTTCCGCATCCGAATAAGTTTCCTTGATTTTTTTCTCGGCTTTAATCATTTTGATTTTAAAGGATGGAATATAATTTTCTTCCATGCAGTAATACAAAAATGCCCTGATACTCCTCAGATAAGAATTAATAGTGATTTCATTGCACTTGTTATTACTTCTGAGGTATAATACAAAATCATCCACCGTAGCAGATGTGATTGTATTAATCGGATCATCCACATTTACGGTAAGCGAAAAAATCCCAAAATGATTATTATACACTTTGAGAGTCTTTTCTGATAAATTTTGAACTGTACATTTTCTGATAAACAGTTCATGGGCTTGTTTAATTGTAAGATTTTGGGAATTAGTAATTGTGATTTTTTTACGCATTTCTTGATTTCCTTTCATACTACAAAACTATTGATACTTTAAAAGGAAATCTTACACGTAAAAACTTATAGAAATAATTACTGTAAGAAAATTGAAATTATCGAAAACCTTCACAAGCAAAGGCTTCGCTTACTTTTTAGTGCCGGCAGTGGGACTTGAACCCACACGTGGTTGCCCACA
>PPYF01268196.1_pt1 | contig 16396 bp, 20 predicted proteins | sample 1559871 | NCBI WGS metagenome assembly PPYF01 (sample SAMN08240021, study PRJNA423297) | Human gut metagenome, whole genome shotgun sequencing project.
GGGGTTCGCCGTGGTTACGGATATTGCGGACACTATCAACGTGACCCTCACGTGGGGCAATGCGGACAATTTCCAGCCTTTGTTCGACGCGAATCTGCGGGATTTGGGGCCCCAGCTGGAGGCAGCCGGGGAGGATTACATCGAGTGGAACGAGGACTCGGCAATACTCAAAAAGGGATCGGCCCCGAGCGGCGGCGTGGTCAGTTATCCGAGTGTAGCCTTTTGGGGCATAGATTTCGGAATGGGGCTGTCCAATCCCAAATATCTACATCCGGCTATTGATGTGTGGCGGATACTGTACAGCATTCAGCAGGCACACGGAATCACCATCGAGGATTCCCGGAGGCTGTATGGAACCTTAGAGCTGCCGCCCATTGTGCCGCTGGTGTCGAAGAATGGGGGTGAATCTTCATGGGAGGAAGAACGAAGCGAAGGGGAGCTGACTCCACGTGTCTTAATTGTGTTCAGCACGAACCCGCGCGATTTGAAGACGTATTATTATGCGTGGAACAATACGCGGGTAATATCGACAGACGGGTTAAATAATGACGTTATAGTGCAAGTTAAGGGCGACGGAGGCGGTTTCTTTATTCAGACAACCGATAATGTAGATGCGTACGAGAGCGCCGTCTTGCGAATGCGTTTCGCGCGCTATATTTCGGATACGGTCTACCAAACGCAGGCCGGCGAAGCAGCCGAATGGGCAAGCTATAGCAAGGTGGCATCGAGCGACTCTACGATATTTTATTTCTCGGCAATCAAGAGACGCATTCCTATCCCGGAAGGTTATGACTTATTTTACTTTGAATTTGTGTTGCCGGATGGCCGTGGGTTTTATAACCTAACCTGCGACACCGAGGCGACCTTATCCATATGGAGCGATTGGGACGATTGTGTGTTCCCTACAAAATTCCCTATCGCCCCCAACCTCCCCGACATCTCACAAGGCGATTTTATCCTCGCCATGATGAATATGCAGGGATTGTTCGCCTATGCGGACAAAGACAACCCGAACACGATAAAGTTGATAAGCATCGACGACATAATTGCCAATGTTCAGAAAAACGACATCATAGACTGGAGTGACCGGGTAATTCTGAATGATATTCACCGGGTGGATATGCCCGACGCTTCGGTTTTCACCATTGATGACCTCGCGCAAAGCAATATTCTTGACTATGACAACGACGACGATGTAAAGACCGACACGCACGGCACCATCACGATTCGGAACGAAAACATCGAGAAAGAAGCGGAGCTTGTAGATCTGCCTTTCTCGGCATCGGAAAATGCGACCACGGACGGGGTAAATTGTGCCGTTGTCCCGATCTATGAGGATGACGGCAAAGGCAGTGCCAATTACTCGGAATGTTCGCCGCGTATCTTGGCATGGAAAGACGATCAGACATATAACAGTTCTGCCATCTGTACGGGACGTTTCGACCCGTGGATGAAGTTCGGCGGCGATGGAGGTATCGTGAAGACCCGATACGCCTCCTATCAGAAAGTCGTGGACCGCCTCCGGATCATCACTATTCGGGCAAAACTCACAGCTCTCGATCTCTATAACATCGACTACACGAAGCCGGTATATATCGCCCAGTTCGGGCATATATTCGCCATCTATTCGGTCGAAACGGGCGAGGATGGCATTTGCGACTGCCAACTGCTGAAATTGAAAGTAGACGGGGTTGTGCCTGCCCACTACTACCTGTATCTGGATGGCCAAAATGCCGACCAAAGCAAGACCGACATAACATCTGCCGGAACAACTATTACGTATAGTGTTCAGTCGAATGGTACGCCCTATGTGGTTTCGAAAGACAGCCGTTTGACGGTGACGCTTCAAACTGCCGAAGACGGCACGATGTTGCTCACTATAAAAGTTCCTCAAAACACATCAGACGCAGATATTGATTACGAACCCGTTATTCTGGGAGTTGGTGAAGCCTACTGGGTCAACCGCAAGGTGAGCATATCGCAGTTGAGAGCGGGATATGGGGTAAACCTGCTTAACGACTCGGAATCTATTACTTTCGATACAGAAGGCGGTGTATGGGGTAAATTTCGTTCTGTATCAACTGAAATGTTCGAGGGATACAAATGCGCTGTAGTTCGAAATCCAGAACTCAGGGTGCTTAATGGCGCGTTCTGTCAACTGGGTAAATTCGATGACAATCAGATTGCCGAAGGATCGTCTTATATGGCCTCAGCCTACGTGTGGGCCAATGAACCCGTCGGAATACGTATCGGATTAGAGAACTCCGAAGGATTCGTATTCATAATTGATTCAACAATGACCGGAAAATGGATCAGATTGTCATCTTACCAAAAAGCTGTGAAATACAATCCAGCATTCGTGTTGTATGCCAATCCCACTACTTCTACGACCGTGGTAGCATTCCGAATGGCGCAACTCGAAAGAGGTGATAAACTAACAGAGTGGAAAGAATCAATTGCAGACCAACAACAAAAGCAATATTATTTGACACTCAATGACAGCGCCGGAGATATATCAATCAATATCGAAGCCGCTGCCAAGCAAAATCGCGTATCTTGGAGTTCTAACGGAACACCTCAAATATTGAGCTATTCCGGAGACGCCGTCGCCCTCGCTGAGGTAGATGCCTATGCTGTCAATATTTATTCATATGCCAACACTACCAGCGAGCAAAGAACAGGACAGGTGACGGTATATCTTAAAGAATCCCCATCAATAGAGCGTAAAATTGTTGTGATACAGGATGCGGCCGCAGCAGAGCGCATGGTCATCATCGACGTGCACGCCTGCGGGGTTGAAGCCGGCGATAATATGGAGCTTATGTTCGAACTCACTACTTCGTGGCTTGGCTGGTTCGATGTATTAGACGATCTGACGGTTCGAGTTTCGTTCAACGAATTATCCAGCATGATGGGCCAAGAGTTAGCAGACCATGTAGGTGAGCGGTTCTATATCGAAGCCAGCAACAACGGCGAATGTTGGTTCGGGCCAGTCCCTGCCTCCGGGAACATCGAGGCTGAATTAGTTTAGTTATTAACCATTTAACCCATATGAAGAGATATGGCACAGGACACTATCGACAAGATCATTAATATCCAGTTCAGATATTCGGATTTAATCAAAGGATGGGAGGCCGCCTCGGCGGCTATTGACACCGCAAAAGTCAAACTGCAAGAGTTCAAGAAAGCGGGGGATTCCGAAGGTGTTGCCAAGCAAACCCAACTTATAAAGGCGTTGCGGACCGAGATGTCGGCCTACACCCGGGAGATTCAGGCAAATATTCGAGAAGAAATCAACCTGGACGGAAGCGTTGAGAAACTCCGGGCGGGGGTTCAAGCCCTTACGGCTCAATACAACAAGCTAAGCCGTGAAGAGCGGAACAATGCAGATGTAGGCGGCAAATTGAGCTCTCAAATTCGTGAGATGCAGACCGAGTTGAACGAAGCAAACGCATCATTGCTGAACTTTCGGGATAATGTCGGGAACTATGCGAGCGCAGCCAAAGGTTTTACCCCGCTTACATTTCAGGTTCAGCAGCTTGCCCGAGAGATGCCGTCGCTTACGATGTCGTTCCAGCAGTTCTTCTTGGCTATTTCAAACAACCTCCCGATGTTTGCGGACGAATTGACCCGAGCAAGGATGGCCAACAAAGCGCTGCGAGCGGAGGGCAAGCCGACAGTTTCGGTATTCAAACAAGTGCTTTCTGCGATCGGTTCCTGGCAAACGGCGTTGGTTGTTGGTATCACATTGCTGACGGCCTACGGGAAAGAGATTGGGGCGTGGGTGAAAGGTCTGTTTACGGCCAAAGAAGCGGCGCTCTCTATGGCCGAGGCACAAGATAAGGTGAATGACGCTTTGAAGAAAGACGGGTACGGCATCGGTGAACAAATCGCCAAAGTGAAAGAATTGCAAATGCAATGGAGGGCTTTAGGGGACGATCTAAAGGCGCGAAAGCAGTTCATTGTCGATAATAAAGACGCATTCGACGATCTCGGGGTCAAGGTAACGAATGTAAATGATGCAGAGAACCTTCTTGTAACAAATACGACGGCCTTAACCGATGCTCTAAGTATGCGAGCACGGGCGGCTGCGGGGATGAAACTGGCTGCCGAAGCCTATGAAAAGGCGCTAATCAAGCAGCAAGAGATCGAGGAGGAAATAAAAAAAGGGTACACGACGACAATATCAAGCGCCGGAGGCTCTTTTGGAGGTGGATTTACTAAAGTAAACCGAGCTTATACAAAGGCCGAAGAAGATGAATTAATGGCCCCCGTCCGTGCTTTAGAAGCCCAAGCCGAAGCGTACCTAAATGTATCCGTTGAAAGCCAAAATACGGCATCTGAAATACTCAAAAATGCAGGTATTGAGGATACCGCCAATGATAAAGTAAATGAGAAAATAAAGAAAGGCATAACACTTGCGGAGCAGCGAGCCCAAGCAGTAAAAGCCGCGCGGGAATCCATCGTAAAAGACATTACGGCAATCGGTAATGCTTTGGATAAAGAATTGGCCGATGCTTTCAAGGATGGGAACAATGATATTACCAAAGGGCTCGAATCGCAATTAGAAGAGCAGGCGCGAAAGTATCAAAATAGGCTTCTTGAAGCCACATTGTCGGGCGGAAGTTTAGGGACGGCAAAAGAAACTATTGCAATAGCCAAAGAGCAACTGTCGCAGTTGGACGATATAGCCAGCAATGAAGAGCTTGTCAACCGGTTAGGCTGGGACGATGTGGAATTGCAGCGGCAACGGCTTGACCTACGTATGCAAATAGCGAACGCCGAACAAAGCATCGCCCGGGAGCAGGACCGCACAGCGCAAGAAGCGGCACGGCAGACGGCGCAAACTCTCAGCGGATTATCAGGCATGACAGGGGCCTTCTCTGCAATGTTTGAAGCACTGGGCGGAGAGGGCGAACGTTATGCGGAATTTGCGAAGGCTCTGGCAATATTCGAAGTTGCATTACAACAAGCACAAGCTATTGCGGGCGCTGTCGCCAATGCTGCCAAGTATTCCATTCCGTGGTTGCTTCCCGTGCAGATTGCAAGCAGTATTGCTGCGGTAGTGGCAGCTATTGCACAGGCTACACAGGCAACGGATTCGGCGCAAACGCCTAAATACGCCTCCGGCGGCCTTGTCACGGGCCCGGGCACCGGAACTTCGGACAGCATTCCAGCAATGTTATCCAACGGCGAAGCCGTGATGACCGCCCAGGCTGTCAACGACTGGGGCGCAATGCTCTCGGCCATGAACGTGGCAAGCGGCGGAAACGCCATCCAGGTATCGAATCTTCCCCAGCGCAACGACGGAATGAGAGGGATGAAAGCGATGATCCGTGAAGCTATGCTTGAAATGCCGGCGCCCATTGTTTCGGTGGTTGACATCAACAAAGGGCAGAAGCGGGTCAAGGTTCAAAACAGCCTCGGAAAATTAGGACGGAAAAAATACGAATAATTCTTGCACAATGTGCCGAAGGTTAGCACCTTTGACGCGAACGCTTATGAGGATATAAGCCGCGGAATCATGTACGAAACGACACATACATATCGCCACCCTTTTCGTGGCCGCATCTGCCATAAGCGCGAAGTGCTTTGTCTAACTTAACACATCAAACTAATGGCAGTACAAACATGCACCACTACGCTCGGGCGGGACATTCTCAACGACTGCAACGAGCCCCACGCGAAAGGCGTGGAAAAGTTTTTCTATTTCATCTCCCGGGATGCTATCGACTGGGACAAATCCACGCGCGAGGACTTCATGATTACCAACTTGGTGGCTCTGACCGGCAAGCGGGGGTACAAGGTCCGGAACCCGTCGAATGAAACCCCGGCGATCACCATCACAGACCAAAACCCGAGCATCGACACCGCGTGGGACAAGGTTCTGCCCGTTACCCTCTTGGCCGACAGCCCGGAGAACGCCGCCGCCATAATGGGGCTCAAGCAGGACAAATACGTCTGCATTTACGAGAACATGGAGAAAGGCGACGCAGGTAAGCAAGCGTTTGTCGTCATCGGCTGGGAGCAGGGCGCAACCGGCGTAGACCTGAACATGGACAAGAGCGGGGACACCGGCGGCTGGACAGGCAACATTACCGAGACCGGAGCCCCGACGTCGCAACTGTTCTTCTACAAGACGGACTACGCAACGACGAAGGCGGCGCTCGAATCGCTGTGTTCGGCAGCGGCCTAATCATGCAGACACAGGAATGGTATAGAGAGAGGGTTTCGGCCCCCTCTCTATCCGATGCCGACAAGGCTGCTATCAGAGCGGATTGGGAGGAGATCACGGGCAAGGATTTCACCGCATCATTCAACGCCCGATGCCCGAACTGTCATCACGATGCGGCAATACTAATTTTACGGACTATGAACAAGCAGGAAAACGGCGGATACATCCTTAAGAGGGGTATCGCTTTCAGATACAAAGGCAAAGTATATACCGCCGACAATATCACGGCTCCGGCGGCTGAATGGTATATCGCGCAAGACCTGAAACACCGCGACGATTTCGAAGCACTCGCAAAGGATTACGACGAGTACGAAACGGTATCTCCGAAACACAAAGAGGAATAAATATGGCCGATGAAATTATTCGCCACGTCAACTGTGCCAGCGATTTCCGTATTGTATTCGCATTTTCAAGCGGCAAGTTACCCGATTATCCGTGGCGTTTAGGGCTTAAAACGCCCAACACACCGTCATATAACATGTATGTCGCCTCGTTCGACGGGACAACATACAACAACTGTTCGCCGCTCGACGATGAATCTATTATGGTTTTTGTAGACCATCATCGTTTGGTCCCCGGAATCCTGCATTACTATTTGCAGACGGACGCCCCCGACAGCCTTTTCCCCGACGGAGAGATGAATGTAACCATTCCCGGAACCGTCAATATAGAACTGTGGGAGGGTCCGAGTGACGGGGACACGCCGCCGGAAGTTACAGTAATCGTCGAACGCCTGTTGAAAGGCGACAAAGGCGATCCGGGCGACAAAGGCGATCCGGGCGAGGCCGGCCAGATTACGTCCGCCACGGCCAGTATAGATAACACTACCGGCACTCCAAGCGTAAAGATTGAATTGGGAGGCACCCCTGAGAAGCGGACTATTGATCTCAAGTTCTCGGGTCTTAAAGGCGAACCCGGTGAACCGGATGAATCCTTCGTTCGTTACGACGAGGAACAGAGTCTAACCGATACTCAAAAAGACACGGTATTGTCTAATATAGGGTTAAAGTGGGTTAACGTACCATATTCTCTATTGAGTACTACGTTGGACGATGCGACATATGCTAAGATCAAGAATGCTAATGGTCTTATTCTGACAGATGCTCCGTCAGAATACTATGGTCCGTTGGAGTTTATCTGCGGTGCTAATAATGGCGATGGTAATAAAGTATTCGCTGGTTTTAATTTGACCAACACCGCTGCATTTATTGTCCTTTACACCAATCATAACTTAACAAACGTTAGATATTCGAGAACATATGCCGGAGCTGTTCCTTATGATGCGTCTGTTACGTTGACATCAGCTCAGCAGGATGTAGCTTTATCTAACATAGGGTTAGCTTTCGTACATGTAGATTATTCTGTACTGAATACAGTCTTAAGTGATGATGACTTTAACAGAATTTGGAACGCTAAAGGATTGATTATTTCTGGCAATGCTTTTACTCCTATGATCTTTACAAGAGGTAAGTCCAGCTCTGAATATGCTGTGTTCTATACATTCAGCGATTCGGCAGTTATGTGTTATATAACACTTTTAGTTTCTTCTAAGAAGTTATCGGCTATAATTAATTGGTCCTATAATTCAGGTTCTGTAAGATATGATATGTCTCAAAGTATTACTGATGCTCAAAAGCAACAAGCACGTACTAATATTGGGGTTCAGTCGGCAGATGAATTACTCGAGGATGCAGACTTTATTGCTCAGCTGAAAACTAAACTCGGCATCGGATAATATGGCACGGATGACTGAAATAATCATTAACATCGGTTGCAAACTGAGCGAAATGTTCCAAACGGTTTATGGATGGATCGCTGCGGTAGGCATTTTCATCGTGAATTTCTTCGCTGGGTATGAGATGGCCATCAATGCCGTAGTAGTATGTGTGGCCCTCGATACTGCCTGGGGCATTGCAGCCCAAATCAAACGCGGGCGTTTCGCGCTCTCCGAGCTCGGACGGCATGGGATGCTGTCCAAATTGGCGCTGTATGCTTCGGTGATCGCAGCGTTTGTGCTGATCGAGCGAATGGCGGAATTGGAATCGCAACTCGCCGTGATCGCTATCTGCACCCTGATCTGTCTGGTCGAACTCTGGTCGATGGGAGGATCAGCGCTGATCGTGAATCCCAGAATGCGGTTCCTGCGAATTTTCCGTGAAGTGCTCGCCGGAGAAGTAGCTCGAAAAATGAACGTATCGGTCAGCGAGGCCAGAAAGTATTTGGACGGAACTAATAAATCAAATTAACATGACACGAGGTCTTAGAAACAACAATCCGCTCAACATCGAGAAAACAAAGGGCGGCAATCCCTGGCAGGGCGAGATCGTGCCGTCGGAAGACAGCCGTTTCGCGCAATTCAGGACAATAGCCTACGGATACCGGGCGGCTTTCAAGCTGCTGAATAACTACCAGCGCAACTACGGCCTGGACACGATCCGCAAGATGATCGGACGCTGGGCACCGTCGGAGGAGAACCACACGGACGCCTATGTCCGTACCGTGGCCGAGAGATCGGGTGTACCCGCCGACAGCCGGATCACCACGACCAACCGGGATGTGATGGTACCCATCGTTACGGCAATGTCGTTTGTGGAAAACGGTGTCGAAGCCAAAATGTCCGACGTACAGGCCGGATGGGAACTATTTATCAAAGGATAAAACGTATTATTATGAGAATCAACTTATACAACGAAGATTGCCTGATTGGAATGAAGCGTATCCCCGATGCAAGTGTGGACTGCGTGCTGACCGACCCGCCGTACTTGTACCTCAAGAATCAGAAACTCGACCGTTCTTTCGATGAGCAGGCGTTTTTTGCAGAGGTAAAGCGGATTTTGAAAAAAGATGGATTCATCGTAATGTTCGGACGCGGAACCTCCTTCTATCGCTGGAATACAATTTTGGCAGACCTTGGATTCAATTTCAAAGAGGAAATCATCTGGGATAAATCTTATATCTCATCCCCATTGATGGCGATATCTCGTGTGCACGAAACCGTCTCGATATATACGAAGGGGAAGGGCACGATAAATCGCTGTAAGGTACCTTATCTGGAGGCGAAAGCGCATAATATTGACTCTATTATCGCTGACATCAAGCGATTATGCACTATTTTTCATAATCCAAAGTCATTAAAGGCCGTAGAGGATTTTTTGACACAAAATAAACTAAAATACGAGCCAAATAAACGCCACAGATATCACGTAACCGCGCAAACAGGCTTTGGCAGCGAAGATCGAAATGCCGCTGTCATGCGGGCAATGAGCGACGGATACACGGAAAAAAGTATTATCCGATCCGATTTATATAAATGTAGCACATCCAATAAACATAATTTTCACGGTGATATGAGAGTAGGCGATCGATCATGTAATGTGATGCAATCTGTCGAGTTCAGTCAAAGCGAGAAATCCATCATCAAACAGCCCCGCGATCACTATGCAACGATTCATCCTACGCAGAAGCCTGTGCGGCTGTTGGAACGCCTGCTTGCGCTCGTAACCAAAGAGGGCGATATAATACTCGATCCGTTTGCAGGTTCGGCCTCGACGGCCATTGCCTGCATGGATACGGGGAGGGATTTCATCGGATACGAGATCGACAAGGAGTATTATGTCAGAGCGATGGGTCGAATTTCGAAACACCAACCGAAATTAGGTTTACAAACGGCATGAAAAAATATCTCTTCATCGCCCTGCTGATAGTTAGCGGGTTGTTGTGGCTGCAAACGGTGCGGTTGCGAGGTGAACGGTCCGAGCGCAAGCGCGTCCAGTCCAACAACGAGGTATTGACCGACAGCGTGGAGTTCTACCGGACGGCCAGCGGCAAACATGCCGCATCCCGGCAGATACTTGAACTCCGAACCGGAGAACTGGAGCGGTACAATGCGCAACTGGCCGCGCAGATCCGGGAGCTGCGGATCAAGGTCCGGCGGCTGGAGGCGGCGGCCACGACGGCCACGCGGACCGAGGTGCAGATCACGGCGCCCCTGGAACCCGCAGACCCGCAGTCGTCGTCAGCATGGGAGAAATACGGCGCAGGGGTGCGGAGGGCTGCCGATTCGGTAAAGACGGCCCTTAACCGGAAATTCCCCGGACTGCCGAGCGTCCCCGAAGCGAAGGTTTTCAGATGGTCGGATCGCCATGTGAGCGTGGACGGCATAATCCGGGCTGATTCGGTGAGTTGCCAGGTTGTAAGCATCGACACACTCCAGCAGATTGTCCACCGGGTCCCGCGCCGGTTCCTGTTCATCCGATGGGGCACGAAGGCAATCCGGCAAGAGGTTGTATCGTCGAATCCGCATACCAACATTATCTATACCGAGTACATAGAATTTAATAAAGGAAAGCGATGAAAATCATCTACAACAACATCATCCCATTCCCGGGATTTGCCGCAATCAACATCTTCGGGGTAATATTCGCCCGCAAAAAGTATCGTCCGCTGTCGGCAACGACCATCAATCACGAAGCGATACATACCGAGCAGATGAAAGAACTGCTGTATGTGGGATTCTATCTCTGCTACTTAATTGAGTGGGTCGTGCGACTCTTTATGAAAGGGAATGCCTATCGCAATATCTCCTTTGAAAGGGAGGCTTATAACTGCCAGCATATTCCCGGATATGCACAAATAAGGCAACGATTCGCCCAATGGCGATAGATTGATAGCCTTGGGGAACGGGCATAAAAAAGTCCCCAACGCTACTCTTCATTATACCACTAATGTGTGCCATACGCACCGAGCATTGAGGACTATTCCTTGATCCGGTGTGTATGGCTTTTCATTAGTGGTACATCAAATTTAAAACAAATATTTGAGAAAGAGATGCGTAAAACAGAGCTTTTTGCACAAATACTCAAAACCGTTGCAAATGAAACGGAATTGACACCTGAACAAATCCTTTCGTGTTGTCGCACGGCCGAAACGGTTGACGCGCGCTACATACTCGTACATCTATTACGGCGCGAAGGTATCTACATCGGTGAGATCGCACGCATGATGAATTTCTCCCGCCGGGGCATCGAAAAGATGTTGTCGCAGTTCGAGGATAGACGTGCTCAAAGCGGACATATTTTCGAATTGACTTTTGAACGCATTGCGAACAAAGTACGCATAGCCGCCGAATCATCACGTTGACTACCCTGCCGAACCCTGCCACCTTTGCATTGTAGCTATAATACAATGCTACCTCAATCGCCGAAGAGGTAAGAGGCGGACGAAATCATGTATATACATGGAAGCAGATTATTTAACGAAAGGCGATCTGGCTATGTGGGATAACAATCGCCATTGTTACAAGCACCGTGACGGTATGGCTGCCACGGGAATCGGTTTGGCTGCCGGTTTGGGCGGCGGCGCGCTTCTTCTGGCTGCGGCCGGTATCTGGGGCATCAACCAGGCATCCAAAGCTCGCAGCGAGGGCGCAAGCAAGGCTATCGACATCCTCGCCCAAACTCAGCTCCAAGAGCGCGTTTCGCGGGAGGGGTGGCAGAACAACCACGCGCCTACGATCAGCCAGTACGTTGATGTACGGGCAGGTGCCGGGGCAGGTGCAGGCGCTAACGCGCTGTCGAACGCCGAAGCGATCGCACTGGCTCAGGCGATCAATGGCAATTCGGGTATCAACTCCGCCATCGGAGGATGCAACTTCCTTCGCGTAGCGAGGTACTCCGCCCCGCAGCCTTGCGGTTGCGACACGTGCCAGGGTTAGCCCTTCCGGGGTGGGGCGGATTTCCGCCCCGCCCTTAATTCTTAAAAACCGCTACGATATGCTATTCGCCAAAAAAGAATATCACAATATGGATATGATCCGCACATCATCCAAAGATGCCCTGAAACGATCACTAATGCAGATGTATCAAGGTGATGTGGCCACAATGGAAAGAATGTATGACTTTTACATGAAAGACATGGAAAAGGTCCCCGATTTCGATCCGGTGCCGCCCTCTATGCTCCAGCAGGCAAAGACAACCATCGGAGAACTGTTCGGATGGGCTGACGCCAATCAGGACAAATTAGTAGGCGCTTACAACCTATTCAGAGCCATCAGAAGCGGAGAACCGATAAGTTCCGTAAGCGCCGCCCCCATTGCAGATGTTCCACCATTACCGAAATTATAAACCATGCAACCATACAAGATCGAAGTATACATATATGCCGAATCCGAGCAGGAGGCCAGGGAAGTACAGCAAGCCGCTTATGATTTCGTAAACGAAAACTACCAGCGTGGCGGACTCATAACAGCGTCCAAACTGAAAGACCTGCTGATAAAATACAAGAACAACTTTTTCGTGCAAAACTTTCTGAAACGATGAGCGAGAATACTAATCCCCAGGAACCGCGTCAACCGCGGAACCTTTTCGAACAGATTCTGTTTGGCGTGCAGGTAACGAACGACAATATCGTGACGCTGCACGGCCGCGTAGACGCCTTCGAGGCGAAAATAAACGCGATATACGATGCACTATACCCTACTTCCGAGCCTAATGCCTCCGGCGCGGATGAAAAAATAGAGACAGTAGGAGGCAAAACCAAATAATTACCCATTTTATGAGTTGTAACAAAATTCAAGCGGCAGTTATTACACCCGTACTGGCTGCCGGATCAGTAGCCTCACCGTATTTTTATGAGGTGAACATCACTCAGCGTCTTTGCTATCCGACGTGTGCAGACAACACTCCGGTATTCAATCCGCAGTTCTCGCTGAAATCGTTGTCTCAGGTTGGAACGGGGCGATATGTGGCTACCATCCACGTCGAAGGCATCATCTCCTATGTTCCGTGCAACGGCGGATGCGGATGCACCAAACAGCAGCCTCTATCGCAGGACTTCACGATTCCCATTCAGTCAGCGTCGGCACCCACCGTAACCATCGAGCAGGGAGCTGCAATGAACGCAGTAGCAGCATCTGCCTGCCAGCCGTGCAGCCGTACATTCGTTTCGGAAACGCCGCTGACGATTACGGTAGCAACGGCCGCAACCCAAACAGCGTAGCGGTATGCTGTGGATAGCCCTACTCACTATGGTATGCGCCACCATTGCGCAACACCTTGGACTGGCTGAAAAAATAGCGCAGATCGGCAGTCAGATCATGGTATGTCCGAAATGCCTCTCTTTCTGGGCCTCGTTGTTCGTGCTGCTCGTCAACGGATGCAACATACTATGTGCAGTAGGGTTATCCCTATTTATGGCATACATTGCTAATTGGATTGGATTCGCATATTACGGTGCGGATAAATTATACGAAACATTATGGCAAAGAACGACAAGAAGTCCGGAACGGAAACTTCCAAAGAAAAGACCGAACCGGCAGTAATAATTCAAACGCCGAATATCGTAGGAGTGTATAAACCGCTCCCGCGTGTGTCGGTGTGTAAAAACTGTTAGACATGACTTCAATCGAATTAAAGGAACGCTACGAACGGCTGCATGACAAGATGGCCGACATGGATGATGAACACGCAAAAAAAGTGTTTGCCGGGGCCCAGATGTGGGCATTCGGAAAAGTGGCGGAATCATCGCCGGCCATTGCGGAGATATGGCTTGGAAAACTGGAAGCGATATGCTGGAACAACTATCTGTCGGATGCCGAAGCAAAGACGATAGCTTCAAAACTGATCAATCAGGACGGAAGTACCGGGCCCAGATGGAGCAAGGAGGCATTCTTGCAAACCGTCGAAAAGCTGGGCGGAGACATCGAAAAAGAACCGTATTACAACGACAATGCCTTATGGGTCACGGCTGTAATGATATACAGCGATCATGCCAAGAGCATCGCCGAAGATATGGGGCACGCCTCCCCGTCTGAAATCCCGTCCGAGAAAATGGCGCTATCGTGCTACCGGAAAGCAGTAGAAAAACTCTGCGACAAGGACCGGAAGCACTTTATCCGCGAGTATTTCGAAAACGAACTGATGTAAGAAAACGTCCTCGCAAGTAATGCGAGGACGCTACTTTATTATGAATGACGAAATGACATACTGGGTATCGCAGCTCGAAATAAACGAATGCTCGGCGCCGCTGTTCGCTTTGGTGATCGCAAAGATCATGGAGGTGATGTGATCACTCCAAAAGTTTGACCAGATCAACTTTCATATCCTCATCGATGTCCCGATAGCGGGCGAATGCCTTGCTGCCTTCCTTGTGGCCGGATAATGACCCTACCAGATTGGGGTCCTTGACTTGTTTATACAAGTTACCGACGAAAGTTCGTCGAGCCAAGTGCGACGATGCAACCTCCCAAATAGGTCGTTGCTCTGGCTCCCGTGTAAGTTGGTTCAATATCGTGACTTTGCGCTTCAATCCGGCGGCAAGAAATATTCGCTTTATGGCTTTATTGTATTTCTGTTCGCTTATTAATGGCAAAAGCGACGGTCCATCATAGTCGGCATAACGATTCAATATCTCGCAAGCTACAGAATTAAGAGGAACACGAACCGTTATAGGCCGACCATCTTTCGACTTACGTGGAATATACTCGATAGCACCGCGAATCAAGTTATTCTTTGTCAATGTATACAAATCACCAACCCGACATCCAATCAAGCATTGGAATACGAAGATGTCTCGTTGAATGGATAGCCGAGGATGTCGAGAAAGATTCGTATGAAATATTTTATTCCGCTCATCTATAGTAATATAGTAAGGGGTCCCATAAACGCAGTCTTCAATAGCATACTTCTTAAAAGGGTTGTTCGTTGTCTTATCATTATCTACCGCCCATATAAATATCGTCCTCAACTTCTTCATCATACCGCAGATCGTATTCGATCCTCGCTGGCTCGGCTTACGGGATTCAGGAACCTGCTTGTATATTTGAGGATTGGCAGTAGCGATAACATGCTCGTTGCGCAGATAATTGTCGATAACATACAAGTCGTCCAATGACAAAGTGTCAATATCCAAGATATATCCGGGTTCTTTGATCTGTCTCCACAGCTCAAACCTTTTCAATATTCGGAACAAAACCCTGAAATTGGCCTGGCGAACCTGCGATAACTTGCGCTTCTGAATAAATTCGTCACAAATATCGAAGAATCCGGGTTTTAGCAAATGAAACTTTTCAGGGTGCAGGCGCTTGTCCACTTCGATACGGAATGTATCGGATAATACATTCTCTTTGTCGGGAAGCGAAGCATATACATCCAATAAAAGATTCTTCCATTTTGCAACATCGGCGTTGAACTTTCCCCTTGCGATAGTATCATAAATTACTTTCGATTTAATTTCTTGCCGCTTTGAATCCCAATGTGCCGGATTTATTTCTAAATTTGACGTGTAAAAAAGTTGAATGTCTCGTCCATCCCGAATGCGGAATCGAACTTTGCATTTAGCTCCTTTCTTTGAAGTACGAACAAAAGCGGATATAGTAGCCATTGGTCCAAGAGTAAGTGTGGTGGTGCAAGTTTAGCTTTTTTGCACCACACATCCAAATACAAATGTCCTTATTTGTCCGTAGTTGTCACAAATAAAACTATGCAAAGCACGGATAATCAAATACAATGACTGCAATATCAATAAAATACAAATTCAAAAAATGACAGTCTATTAGCCCCTGAGGGGGTACAAATAAAAAGGTTAACAAGCTAAATTATAAGCTGTTAACCTTTTTATTTTTGCGGCATTGCACCACATATGCACCATTCGTCATTTTTTAACAGGCTCTCCGCCATTCATAAGTCGAAGAACATCCCGGTATCTCCACTTGTTAACTCCGCCAATACGTATCGATTTCAAATACCCTTCTTCATCCCATCGGCGCAAACTTCGAGGAGTGGTTGATAAAAGGGTGGCCACCTCATCGGCATTAAGCATGCGATCCATCAGCAAAGATTCCTTCTCCTCCTTTCTGGCGTCAGCCATAGTTTGCTTATGAAAGTCCAGCAAGTCTTTGCCTGAAATAACAAACAATCCCCTCCCTTCTTTAAGTGCTTGCAATAATATATCATCCATACCTATATCAAAATAAAGGCAGTTCTTGCTGCCATCCGTCAATATGTTCCCGTAAAATCTTTTTGAAGGTTCGCCATAAATGCGGCAACGACCTATGTTTTTTGAAGTGATATTTGAAGTCGTGGTCGTATTTAGCCCCGAGTTTCCGATCCGTGTCCACAATAAGCTGCATCAACCGCCCCCTCGAATAGCTTATATGGACCTCGG
>PPYF01268197.1_pt1 | contig 16391 bp, 14 predicted proteins | sample 1559871 | NCBI WGS metagenome assembly PPYF01 (sample SAMN08240021, study PRJNA423297) | Human gut metagenome, whole genome shotgun sequencing project.
TGAGGACGACCCACGCATTGCCGGGCTGGAGCGGGATTATCTGGAGGCGGCAGGCTTACAGGCATCGGTGGCAGCGGACGGCCCCTCCGGACTGCGCACGGCGTTGGATGGTCGGTTTGACCTGATTTTGCTGGATATTATGTTGCCGGGAATGGATGGACTGGAGGTTTGCCGCTCCATTCGCCGGGAGCAGAATGTACCGATTATCTTAGTCAGTGCCAAGAAAGAGGATTTGGACAAGATCAAGGGCCTGGGCGTTGGTGCGGACGACTATGTGGTTAAGCCCTTTTCCCCCGGCGAGTTGGTGGCCCGGGTGCTGGCGCATATCAGCCGGTATGAGCGGCTCACCGGCGACGGCGCTGCGCACCCGCCGACCAAGGACGCAGTGCTGGAGAGCGGTGCCCTACGGTTGGATCCTGCCACCCGCCGTGCCTGGTTTCGGGAGCAGGAGGTGGCGTTGACCAATAAGGAGTTTGAGCTGCTGTATTTTTTAGCCGGCCACCCGGACGAAGTCTTTAGCAAGGAACAGCTGTTTGACCGGATTTGGCAGTACAACAGCTTGGGCGAGACCTCTACCGTCACCGTTCATGTGAACCGGATCCGAGACAAATTCAAAGAGCTGGATTCTAACTTAGATCTGATCCATACAGTTTGGGGTCGTGGCTATCGCTTTGTCCCCGCCACGGTGTGAATACCACTGAGAGCGAAAAAAGAATGACCGCACCATTCCCGGTGCGGTCATTTTTGTATTTTTTTGTTTTTGTCACACAAACACAAAGTGGATCAGGAGCATATAGCCGATGGTGCCCACAGCGATGCTCAGGAGGGTGTTTTTGCGCCACAGATGCACCCCGGCGGTGAGCGCCACGGCGATCAGCTGGGGCACAATGTAGTTCACATTGCCCTGCTCAAAATCCTTAAGACAATAAACGATGAGAATGCCCAGGATCGCTACCGGCAGCACATTGCCCAGGTACTGCACGAACTTGGGCACCTGCTTTTTGCCCCCAAACAGGGCAAAGGGAAACAGACGGGTGGCAAAGGTACAGGCGGCGGCCACCAGTACCATGATCAGCAAATGGGTGTTGGTCATTTGGCAGCCCTCCGTTCCGGATCAAAGAAGGGGCGCCCGGCGGACAGCACCGCCACGGTCAGCACCAGGGAGGGAAGCAGGAATTTGTCTGCCCCGAAGATCAGCAGGCACAGAATGCCGGCGCACAGCCCCAGAGCGCCGATCAGCCCGGCGCGACCCTTTTGGTTGCGGATCAGGTCAATAAAAATCACCACAAACAGGGCGGTCATAGAGAAATCAATGCCGGTAAAGTCCACGGGCAGGGCGGCACTGAGCAGCGAGCCCAGCACGGAGCCGATGATCCAGTACACATGGTCAAGCTCGCCGATGAGAAAACGCGCCCGGGGCTCGTCTACCCCATCCGGCACAGACAGGATGGAGGCGTTTACCGAGTAGGTTTCGTCCGTTAAAGTAAAGATCATAAAAGGATAGCGCCAGCCGCCGGCCTTGAACTTTTCAATATAAGACAGGCCATAGAACATGTGGCGGGTGTTGATAAACAGCGTCATCAGTGCGGTGGTGGCCAGCCCGGCGCCGGAGGAGATCAGCGACACCAGCAGAAATTGGCCGGACCCGGCATACACCAGCAGTGAGATCAGCGCTGCCCACACCCAATTGTAGCCGGCCTTAAACAGCATAATACCGAACGCTGCGCCTAAAAACAAGTAGCCGAACAGCACCGGCAGTGATTGCTTGAACGCAAAGCGCAAAGTCGCGCTTTTGTTATATTTCATAATTTCCTCTCCGCATACATAAAATGTGCACAACGATTATACCACCTTTTGTGGAAGAATCAAGGGTGAAGTGCGGTGGCGTGGGGATTTGCAGCGCGTGCTTGCGTCTTTTGTCTATCGTACCGTATTTGATTTGATGCTTGGTAGGGGCGGCAATCTGCCGCCCGCAAATCCCTCAGTCAGCTGCGCTGACAGCGCCTAACTGGCGCCCGTCCCCTTTGTCGCTGCGCCACATCTCCCCGCACTGCGGGGAGTCACCCTTTACAAGGGAGCCTAAGGTGTTGTAACCGATTTGCCTCCCTTGCAAAGGGAGGTGGCTGCGAGCTTGCGAGCAGACGGAGGGATTGGACGGCGGGAGCAAGCCCCCGCCCTACGGCAAGTAAAACAAAAACTGCCCCTTGATTTTCAAGGGGCGCTGTTATTATACCTTCACTTTTCTGTGCCCAGCAGGGCGGTGTATTCCCGTGGGGTCATACCGAATCGGCGCTTAAACAGGGCGATAAAATGGGATTGGGAGGAGAAGCCCAGGCTGTAACACACCTGCTCGGCGGCGCAGCCCTCCCACAGCAGGGTTTTGGCTAGCTCCAGCTTTTGGGCGGTCATATAGGTGCTCAGGTTTACGCCCAATTCGCATTTGAACAGATGGGAGAGATAGTCCGGCGACAGGCCGCAGTGGGCGGCCACGGCAGCCACCGTCAGCTTGCGATCCGGGTTTTTGTTGATATAGGCAATGCAGCGGCGCACATGGGGTGAGTAGGTCAGGTCCTTTTGCGCCCGGCTGACCATATTGGTCAGTTCAATGGCGCCGTCCACAATGGCGGCGTGCACGGTGCGCTTGGCGCTGGCCGCGTCAATGCGGCGAATAAAATCGTCCGAATACGCATAGGCGTTGCTTTCGCCCAGCCCTCCTTGAATGGCGTAGCGGGTGGCCAGGGTGATAAAGCTGACAGCCATATATTTTTGCTGCTGCAAGTCGTTCTCCGACATTTGGCCTACGGTAATATTTTGTATGCCGATTTGCCCCAGTTCGTAGATCAGCTTTTTCAGATCACCCCGTTGCAGGCAGGAGAACAGGCGCACCTCGTCCCGGTATGGGGTATGGTGCAGTCGCTCCAGTGCGTGGTGTCCGGTTTCTTCCTTGACGCTTTTCGGGATCACCCGAATATTCATTAAAGATGCACTATCCATTTGAATTCCCCCTAAGTGCAGTATAGCTGCCCGGAGGCTGTCCGTCAACCGGGGCGGCGCAAGTCGATGGGGATTTGTTGTATTTTCTCGGCTTTTTGGTAGACAAAATGGGGGGTTGTGCTATGATAGCGTTGGAAAGGAGTGACCAAAATATGAAAAGTAAGACCAAGACCCTGCCTACCGACGCAGTGCTGCGGGATATGCTGAAACAAGCCGGACTGAACAGTGCGGGGGTGCAATTTCGGCTGCTGGGGGACGGTATGTTCAACGCCGTTTTTGCAGCGGAGACAAACCCGCCGGTGGTGATGAAGATTGCGCCCCGACCCCAGGTGCCGGTGATGACCTATGAGCGGGATATGTTGGCCACCGAGCTGTACTGGTACGATCAGATCCGGCAGCACACGGAGATTACTGTGCCGGATATTCTGTATAGTGACCTGGCGGGCAATCTGTGCGGCGCGCCCTGGGTGGTGATGGAGCGACTGCCCGGGGTGCACCGAGACAAGTGCCCGCTGCCCAGTGCGGAGAAACACCGGCGCACGGCGGAGATGGTGGCGCAGATCCATAATGTGTCCGGCACGGGCTACGGTTATGTGCAAAATGGGCTGTATGAGAACTGGGCGGACGCTTACATTTCCATGATCGAGAACCTGCTGGCAGATGCCCGGCGTATGGGCAAGACCAGCCGCCGCGGGCAGCGCCTGCTGGCGTATGCCCGGCAGTATCGGGCGGTGCTGGCGGCGGCACCTTGCGTGATGGTGAATTTTGATCTGTGGAGCAGCAATATCCTGTGCCATACGGTGGACGGAAAAACCCGGTTTGCCTGGATCGACCCGGAGCGCAGCCTGTGGGGCGACCCGGTGCTGGACTTTTTGCCGCTGGAGTCCTTTACCGCGCCGCTGGACAAAAAGACTTTGTCCTTGGCAGCCCACAACGCCCTTTGCCGGGTACCGGTGCACGTCAACCGAGAGACCCGGCTGCGCTACGCCTTTGCCCAGGGGTTGCTGGCGTTGATCCAGGAAGTGGAAAAATATTATCGCTTTACGCCCTTGAGCCAGGGCTGGATGGTGGATATAGGTGGTGCTTCTGTGGCTTACAAGGCGGCCTTTGCCACTTTGCGCCGTGGGTAAGGGCGGGCGCCAAAAGGCGCAGGACAAGGCACAGGCGCTGATCACTGCGCCGGTGACCGGACGTCTGTTGCGGCACCTGCCGTACACGCTGGCTGCGCTGCTCTTTAGTGCCTTTTATAATGTGGCGGACACGTTGTTTGTCAGCCACGGGGTAGGCGACCTGGCGGCTGCGGGAATCAGCGTGGTCTTTCCCCTGACGGTTTTGCAGGGCGCTATTGCCCAAATGGTTGGCGCCGGTGCCGGAGCACTGGTGTCGCCCTGTTTGGGGCAAAAAGACTACCGGGCGGCAGGTCGGGTCACAAAAAGCGCCATGGCGTTCTTTTACACCACAGCGCTGGGGATTACCTGCATTTGCTTGTTGTTTCGCACGCCGCTGCTGCGGCTGTTCGGTGCCACGGCAGAGATTTTGCCTTATGCCCGCACCTATTTTACCATTTTGGCAGCGGGCAATGTGTTCTCCACCGGGTTTTCGTCTATTATACGGGCGGAGGGGCGTATGGATTACAGCCTTTGGATCTGGCTGTTGCCTACCGGGGTGAACTTGCTGCTGGATTGGTTGTTGATCTATCGGCTGCACCTGGGCATTGCCGGTGCGGCCTGGGCCACGGTGATCGCCCAGGCGGCGAGCTTTTGTATGAGCGTATTGTTTTTTGCCCGGTTTTCCTGCCAGCAATTCCGTGGCGTGCGGGCGGATCGCGCCACCGTGGGGCGAATCTTGACTTTGGGGCTGCCCACCTTGGTGCAAATGGGCAGTCTGTCTGTTGTGCTGGTGGTGATGAACGGTTTGTTAGCGCCTCGGGCAGGTACGGTAGGTGTGGCGGCCTTTGGCTATGTGAGTCGGTTGGCGGAATTTGCCTTGGCGCCGTTCTCCGCTCTTTGCTTGGCAGCAGCGCCGATCATCGGCAGCAGCTACGGCGCCGGACTGCATAGCCGGGTACGCCAAACGGTGGTGCGCACGGTGCAGTTGGGACTGGTGTATGCGGTGGTTGCTGTGGCAGTGTGTTATGCTTTGAGCGGAGCGCTGCTGGGTATTTTTACCCGCGATCCGGCGATCGTGCAATTTGGTACCCAATGCTTGCGGCGGTTGGCACCGGCTCTTTTGTTCTTGCCGCCGGTACTGACGGTGAGTGCCTATTTCCAGTCGGTAAACCGAGCCAAATCGGCGCTGGTTACTGCCGGTGCGCTGCCGTTGTGCCTGTGCGTAGGTGTGTGCCTGGCGGCACCCCTGGGCACCGGGGCTGTTTGGTGGGCCGTGCCCATTGCCGCCGCCGTTTGCGCCGTATTTTGCGGGGCGCTTTATATTCGGCAGGCAGGGAAAAGGAAGCGTCGGGCTTTGTAGGTGGTGTGATGTTGTTTGTAATTTTCGGTAAGAGCGGCAATCTGCCGCCCTTACTTATTTATTGGAACAAGCAAAACAAAAAAAGCGCCTCTTGCAACAAGGGGCGCCAAAGGGTTTGAATTATTCTTTTTCTTTCTGTTCTTCCCGGGGCAAAATGTCCTCTCGGGCAGGGGTGAAGAATTCCAGCCAGCGGGTATCCCGATAGACCTTGCAAAAGGCGTGGGGTACATTGCCGGGCACCTGGACGATGTCGCCGGCGTGCATACGGCGCACTTCGTCACCCACCTGCATATCAATCTCGCCCTCCAGTAGGTAATCCACCTGGGTGTGGGGATGGCTGTGGGGCGGCTGGGCAGTGCCGGCCTTGCACTCCATTAAGACGAACATATAGTCTTTGTCGCTGCACAGCAGCTTGCGCCGGGCGGTGGGCATCAGCTGCTCCCAGGGCAGCTCCCGGTACGGGTTCAGTTGCATAGGAATATCCCCTTTTCGTTAGGATAACTTCACTATACACCCGGGCAGGCATTTATGCAAGAAAAAAGGTGTTGACTTTAACGCTTTTATGTGCTAAACTAAAATCATCATAAATTTACCGAGAAAAGGGGTTATTACAATGAATAAGGTTGTGAAGAAGATCGCTGCCGTGGCGCTGTCCGGGCTGCTGGTGGCTTCTGTATTTGCCGGTTGTTCCGGCGGCAGTGCCAAGGACACTTATACCGTAGGTATCTGCCAGTCCATGCAGCATCCGGCACTGGACAAGGCTACCGAGGGCTTTAAGAAGGCGCTGACGGACAAGCTGGGCGACAAGGTGACTTTCAAAGAGCAGAACGCCGCCGGCGATTCCACCCTGTGCTCCACCATTGTGAACCAGTATGTGTCCCAGAATGTGGACCTGATCATGGCCAACGCTACGGATGCATTGGTGGCTGCCCGCACGGCAACCAACACCATTCCGATTGTGGGCACCTCCGTTACCAGCTACGGTGTGGCTCTGGGTCTGAAGGACGAGACTGCCACCAAGACCGGGATCAATGTGACCGGTACCGCCGACCTGGCGCCGCTGGATAAGCAGGCCGCCATGGTTAAAGAGTGGGTGCCAGATGCCAAGAAAGTGGGTATTCTGTACTGCTCTGCGGAGAAAAACTCCAAGTACCAGGCCACCGTTGTGGGCGCAAAGCTGAAGGAAATGGGTTTGGAAGTGAAGGAATACACCGCTGCGGACTCCAATGAGATCGCTTCTGTGACCAAGCTGGCTTGCCAGAACAGCGATGTGCTGTATGTTCCCACAGACAACACCATGGCCTCCAGCGCCAAGACCATTGACAACATTGCAAAGCCTGCCGGCGTACCCATTATTGCCGGTGAGGAGGGCATTTGCTCCGGCTGCGGCATCGCCACTCTGTCCATCAGCTATTACGACATCGGCTACAAGGCCGGCGAAATGGCTTATGACATTCTGGTTAACGGCAAAGACCCGGCAACCATGGACATTGAGTTTGTGCCGGAAGACAAGTTGACCAAGGAATATGACGCCGCCCGCTGCAAGGCACTGGGCGTGAAGGTGGTAGACGGCTACAAGGCAATCGAAGGTTAAACATTGCTACGATGCCGGGCAGCAGAAATGCTGCCCGGTTTTTGTGTGGTGTTGATTCGGCGTGTGGTTCGGTGGTGGAGAGATTGGCGTCCTCTACTTGATTTTTTACGGCGGATTTGGTAAGATAGGACTACGCTTTGCGAATTTAGCACTTTAAATTGAAGGAGATTGTGCAATGAGCGGATTTTTAGCTTCTTTGCCCGGTGCTTGTGCCCAGGGTATCATCTGGGGTATCATGGCAGTGGGCGTGTATTTGACCTTTAAGGTTCTTGATTTGGCCGACTTGACGGTGGACGGCAGCTTTGGCACCGGCGGCGCCGTGCTGGTGGTGTGTACCATTGCAGGGATGAACATTTGGCTGGCCATGCTGCTGGCGTTCTTGGCCGGGTGTATTGCCGGACTGGTTACCGGTATTTTGCATACCAAGTTTGGCATACCGGCGATCTTGGCAGGTATTTTGACCCAGCTGGCGCTGTATTCCGTAAACCTGCGGATTATGAGCGGTCGTGCCAATGTGGCGCTGAATATTGATGAATACGGGATCTTGGTATCCCTGCGGTATATTCCCAAATCCATTCTCGTCGGCGGTGCTTTTGCGCTGGTGATTATTGGGTTGCTGTACTGGTTCTTCGGTACGGAGCTGGGCGCCGGCGTGCGCGCCACCGGGTGCAATGAGGCCATGGCCCGCGCCAACGGCATCAACACCGGGTTCAACAAGGTGCTGGGACTGGTGCTCTCCAACGGCATTGTGGCATTGTCCGGCGGTCTGTTGGCCCAGTATCAGGGCTTTGCGGATATTAACATGGGCCGCGGCGCTATCGTTATCGGCCTGGCGGCCGTGATCATCGGCGATGTGATCTTTGGCAAGCTGTTCAAGAACTTTGCTCTGCGCCTGCTGGCAGCGGTGCTGGGCGGCGTGATCTACTATATTGTCATTCAGTTGGTGCTGCAAATGGGCCTGAACGCCAACGACCTGAAGCTGTTCTCCGCTTTGGTGGTGGCGCTGTTCCTGGGCGTGCCGTACTGGAAAGGGCAGCTGAGCGCCAAGCATGTAAAGACGAATAAGGGGGGCAAGGACAATGCTTAAAATCACAGGTGTACAAAAGACATTTAACCCCGGCACCATCAATGAGAAAAAGGCCCTTTGCGGCATTGATTTGACCTTGAACGAGGGCGATTTTGTAACGGTGATCGGCGGCAACGGCGCCGGCAAATCCACGATGCTGAATATGATCGCCGGTGTGTACCCGGTGGACTGCGGTTCCATTGTGATTGACGGCAAGGATGTGACCAAGCTGCCGGAATACAAGCGCGCCAAGTTCATCGGCCGTGTGTTCCAGGACCCCATGACCGGCACTGCTGCGGATATGCAAATCGCCGAGAATTTGGCCATCGCCGCTCGCCGTGGCAAGGGGCGAACCCTGCGTTCCGGCGTTAGTAAAAAAGAAAAGGTTCAGTATGCAGAGATGCTCAAGGAGCTGGATCTGGGGCTGGATACCCGCCTGACCTCCAAGGTGGGCCTGCTCAGCGGCGGTCAGCGCCAGGCGGTGACCCTGTTGATGGCCACTTTGAAGAAGCCCAAGGTGCTGCTACTGGATGAGCACACCGCAGCACTGGACCCAAAAACCGCCAAGAAGGTGCTGGATCTGACGGAGAAGATCGTGGCTCGAGATCACCTGACTACCATTATGATTACCCACAATATGAAGGACGCCATTGCCATCGGCAACCGGCTGATTATGATGAACGAGGGCAAGATCATCTATGATGTAAGCGGTGAGGAGAAGAAAAAACTGACCACCAAGGATCTGCTGGATAAGTTTAAGGTTACCTCCGGTGAGGAGTTTGATAACGACCGGGTGCTGCTCTCTACCGAGGCGGGGGAGTAAGTCCATCAAGCAAAACAAAAGACGGAACCATGTAGAGTGGTTCCGTCTTTTTTGCGCTTTTTACAGGGTGACACCCGGCGGCGATTGTCTATATCCGGTTCTCGTTGCCCGGCACACAGTCTTACTATACCACGCGCATACCGGCCGGACTTCAGAAAAACCGCCGTGTTTATTAGAAATACTGCGATTTTCGCCCCACCGCCGGTAAAATAAAAAGCAGCCCGGGGGCTGCTTTTTGCCATGCATTATATATTATAGGTCATTAGGGTTTGGATGAAGTGGGTATCCAGGAAATTACGCTGGTAGCCGGTGGAGAAGCCCTGATTCTCCAGCGCGTCTATCAAGCGGCGGGAGAAGGTGTCGTACACCAGGACAAACTGCTTTTCGTCCGCCAGGTCCTGGGCCTCGGACACCAGTTGCAAAAGCTCCTGCTTTTGGGCGGCGGCGTTGCCAAAGAGCGTGAGCACCTGCACCGGTTTTTCCCTGGGGATCATCACGCCCACGATATTGCGGGTTACATTCCGGTGAGATTGGATCCGCCGGAAACGGTCGCCGGAGAGCATGGACAGGGCGCCATTGGACGGAGAGCGGTACTCCGGTGCGTTCTTGGGCAGCAGCACGCCTACCGCGTGCGCCGGATCGCTGACCAGCACGGTGCCGGTTTGGATCCAGCGGGGCAGGTTGTGCTCCATATAGCGGGTGATGAATTTTTCCCGCTTGTCCCGATCCGGACAATAATACATCATCAGCGGGTGCGACAGCAGCGACGCCCCTAAGAACTCCACCAGCGGTGCTTGTTCTTTTTTATCCCAATGGGACAGCTCCATTTTTTCGCACCCTTTCTTATACTTTCGTCTTTTGGCTATGCTGCCGGCGCAGTTTGCGCACCACCAGCAGGAACATCACCACGCTCATGGCGGTGCACACCAGGTCGGCCACGGCCTGGGACCAGATAATGCCATCCAGACCAACCGTCTTATTCATTATAATCAACAGCGGAAAATAAATCAATCCCTGTCGGCTGAGGGACAAAATCATACTTTGGGTGCCCTTGCCCATGCCCTGGAATGAGAAATTCAGCACGAACATACAGCCGATCACCGGGCCGGAGATCATTAAGGCACGCAGCATTTTGACCCCATAGTCGATTACAGCCGGGTCGTCGATAAACACGCTGACCACCTGGCGGGTAAAGATAAAGTATATCACGGTGATTACTGTGCCCAGCACAATGTTGCAAACGCAGGAAAAGCGAATGCTGTGGCGCATACGGTCCAGTTTGTTTGCCCCGTAGCAGTAGCCCACCAGCGGCTGCACGCCCTGCGCCAGTCCCAGTTGCAGCATCACCACCAGCATATTGGCCTTCATGGTAATGCCCATGGCTGCTACCGCGTTGTCGCCGTACGCCTGCAAGAAGACATTGATCAGCATGTTGGAAATGCTCATCAGTAAACTGTTAATGGCGGCAGGCAGTCCAACGGTAATGACCCCGCGGGCAATGCCGCCCCGCACCCGATAGCGGCCGGGGCTGATGGATAAAATGGACTTGCCCCGCAAAAAGTAAATCAGGAAGAATACCACGCTAACCACATTGCCGATGACGGTGGCAATGGCAGCACCGGCTACGCCCTGACCGGTGCCAAAGGGCATGGCCAGACCAAAGAGCTTGTCGCCCTTGTTCAGAATAAAGATCGGGTCCAGCACAATATTGACCACCTGACCGATAATGCTGCCGATCATAGATACCCTCGCGGCGCCCTCGCCCCGCACCAGGTTGCCCAGCATCACGGAGGACACAATAAAGGGAGAGCCGATGGCCACATACTTCAGATAATCGGCGGCGTAGGCAAAGGTGGCGTCCGACGCACCCACTGCGTACAGTACCGGCTTGCGGAACACCAAAAACAGCACGGTCATCACCAACCCAACGCCAATAGCACTGTAAACGCAAAAGCTGCTGATGGTCTTGACCCTCTCTGTCTTTCCCTCGCCCAGAGAGCGGCTTACAAAGGCGCAGCCGCCTACACCGAACAGGTTGCCGCAGGCGATAAACAGCAAAAACAGCGGCATGGTCACCGACACGGCGGCCACCATATTGGCGTTGCCGGTCTGACCCACAAAGAATGTGTCTGCCAGGTTATAAACGATATTCACCAGCATGCCCATCATGCTGGGCAGCGCCAAAGTGCGCACGGCCCGGGGTACGCTGTAACTGTCAAAAACTTGGGTATTGTCTTTCATTGATCTTTTATGCCTTCTTCTCATAGAGCGCGTTAGCCAGGGCTGCCATTTGGGACATGGTCAGCTGTTCGGCCCGCGCGGTGGCGCTCAGTCCTAAAGATTGGAACAGCGCCGTCAGTTCTGCCTTGGGCACGCCCAGGGCGGCGTTCAAACTGTTGGCCAGGGTCTTGCGCCGCTGCAAAAAGGCGCCCTTGACCACACGGAAAAAGTAGCTTTCGTCTGTCACCTGCACCGGGGGCTGCTGCCGCCGGGTTAAGGCGATCACCGCAGAGTCTACATTGGGGCTGGGGAAAAAGCTCTCTCGCCCCACTTCAAACAAGATCTCCGCCTGCGTATAGTATTCCACCGCTGCGGACACAGCGCCGCAGTCCCGGGTGCCCAGGGGAGCGCACAGGCGCTTGGCCGCCTCCAGTTGCACCATTACCACCAGCCGTTCAATAGGCAGTTCGCTTTCCAGCAGGCGCATCAGCACCGGCGTGGTAATGTAGTAGGGTAGGTTGGCGCACACCTGCAAGCGGTCACAGCCAGCGAACCGGTCGGCAAACAACGCCCGCAAGTCCATTTGCAGCACATCGCCGGGCACCACCTGCACATTGGGACAGTCTGCCAGGGTCTCGGCCAGCACATCCGGCAGGCGGCGGTCCAGCTCCACGGCGGCTACTTGACCGCACACGGCAGACAGCTCTTTGGTGAGCACGCCGATGCCCGGCCCGATTTCCAGCACGCCGGTATGGTCGTCCGCGTCCAGTGCTGCTGCCATACGGGGACACACGGAGGGGTCAATCAAAAAGTTCTGCCCCAGCGCTTTGGAAAAAGTGAAGCCGTGACGGGTTAATATTCTCTTTATTGTATTATAATCATATAAATCCATACAACCGCTCCTCTAACGGTTGCCTATTCTACCACACTTCGGCAGAATTTACAATAATATGCTTGACTTTTTGTGCAAGTGTGCTAAAATACATCATAAGCCGCCTAACGATAGGCGGCTAAATGAATAAAAAGGAAGTGCCTGCATGGAGCTAAAACCCTGTCATCGCCGTCCGCTGCGACCGGATGAGATCGGTCCTCGGGTGATGGAACTCTCTAAATATTTGCGCAAGAATTTTAATGCCGCCGTAGCGGAGCAGGGCCTGTTTTCCGGCCAGCAGGATATATTGCTGCTGCTGATTCGGCAACCGGGTATGACCCTGGGCCAGCTGAGCCGTGCCCTGGGGGTGGCCAGCGCTACCGCCTCCGTGTCTGTTAAGCGCATGGAAAAGGCCGGATTTATTGAAAAGCGGGTGGACGAAAAGGACGCCCGGATTGTGCGGCTGTATCCCACTTCGGTGGCAGAGGACGCGCCGAAAAAGATTCACCAAAAAATGAACGCCATGGAGCAGGTGCTCACCGCCGGTATGAGCCAGGAGCAGGTACTGACGCTGGCCGGCCTGTTGGAGCGTGCGCTGCAAAATGTGGGCAAAGAAAACCCGTAAGTGTGAAAGATAGAGAAGAAAACGGAAAGGAGAACCGAATGTTAAAGAAGTTATCCAAATATATGAAAGGGCTGTGGGGACTGGCAGCCATCAGCGCCGCCGGTATGATCGTAGAGGCCATCTGCGAGCTGGCACTGCCGTCCCTTGCCAACAGCATTTATCAAAAGGTGGACACCGCCGCCTCGCCGGAGAGCGTGCGTACTGCGGTGATCCTCAGCGGCTTGGGCATGCTGGCGCTGGCACTGTTAGGCCTTTTTGGCGGCGTGGTGACCATGAAGACTTCCGCCAATGTAAGCCAGCGGTTTGCCTACCGGCTGCGAGGGGATATGTACCGCAAGATCAGCCATTTTTCCTTTAAGAACATTGACCAGTTCTCTACTGCGTCGCTGACTACCCGTATGACCAACGATGTGACCACCTTGCAGAATGTGGTGATGATGTGCCTGCGGATTTTAGTGCGTGTGCCGGCGTTGGCGGTGGTGGCCGCCTGCTTTGCGGTGTCCATCAATCCCAGAATGAGCGCTATGCTGCTGATCTTGCTGCCGATTTTGATTGTGGTGGTGGCCTGCATTTTGAAGTTCGGCTTCCCTATGTTCCAAAAAATGCAGAAGAAGATCGACAACGTAAACCGGGTGGTGCAGGAAAACCTGATCGGTATGCGTGTGGTCAAGGCCTATGTGCGGGAGGACCGGGAGAAAGACAAATTCCATGACGCTTCCGATGATTTGGCCGCCCAGGGCGCCAAGGCAGCGGGCCTGATTGTGACTGTGATGCCGGTGATGATGCTGATGCTCAATGCCGTAGTGGTCTTTGTGTATTATAGAGGCGCTTTAGAGGCCAACGCCGGCGTGATGGAAGTGGGCCAAATCTCCGTCTTTGCTTCTTATGTGATTCAAATTCTGATGAATTTGATGATGATCTCCATGATGCTGCTGCAGCTGGCTCGTGGTAAAGCCTGCGGCGACCGTGTGGTGGAGGTGCTGGATACAGAAATTGACATTACCAATCCGCAGAACCCCTATTTGCCGGAGAACCCCAAGGGGGGCGTAGAGTTCCGGGATGTGAGCTTTAAGTATAATACGGAGGGCCACGGGGACGATATTTTGGAGCATATCAGCTTTACCGCCAAGCCCGGCCAGATCATCGGTATTGTAGGTGGCACCGGCTGCGGCAAGAGCAGTTTGGTGAACCTGATCCCCCGGCTGTATGACGCCACCCAAGGGCAGGTGCTCATTGACGGGGTGGATGTGCGTAAGTACGACCTGACCGCTTTGCGGGAGATGATTGGCGTGGTGCTGCAAAAGAACGTGCTTTTTAGCGGTACCATTAAGGAGAATATCCGCTGGGGCAAGAAAGACGCCACGGATGAGGAGATTGTGGCGGCTTGTCAGGCGGCGCAGGCCCATGACTTTGTACTGGCCCAGCCCAAGGGGTACGATACGGATTTGAGCCAGGGCGGGCTGAATCTGAGCGGCGGTCAAAAGCAGCGGCTTTGCATTGCCCGCGCCATGATCAAGCACCCGAAAATTTTGATTCTGGATGACTCCACCTCCGCCGTAGATACGGCAACGGAGGCCAAAATCCGGGAGAGCTTCTATAAAGATTTTAAGGACACCACCGTGTTCATTATTGCCCAGCGGGTCAGCTCCGTGCAGGCTGCGGACCAGATCCTGGTACTGGACGACGGCCAAATCAAGGGGATCGGTACCCATGAGCAGCTGCTGGCCGACAACGAGATCTATAAGGAGATCGTAACCACACAGGCGAAAGGAGTGAGCGAATAATGCCGGGTCCCAGAAGAACGGATTTTAAGAAACCCAAGAATGCCAAAAAGACCTTTGGCCGCATTTTGCAGTATGCGGGTAAGAGCAAATTTATGTTGCTGGCGGTATTCGTGATGCTCATTGCCAGCACGGTATGCTCCGTAGGCGCCTCCTACTGGCTGAAGCCTATTTTGAACGACATTGATGCCTCCATCCGGGCAGGCAATTTTGCCACCGTGGGTGTGCAAAGCCTAATGCGTAACCTGGCCATTGTGTCGGCGCTGTACATTGGCGCGTCCCTTTGTACGTACATTCAAAGCAAGGTGATGGTCAAGATCGCCTACAAGACCACCAACCTGATCCGCAAGGAGCTGTTTGACCACATGCAGACCCTGCCCCTGCGGTTCTTTGACACCCAGACCCACGGCGAGATCATGAGCCGCTACACCAATGATGTGGATAATATTCAGATGATGCTGGAGCAGTCTATGGTGCAGCTGGTGTCCTCCGCCTTTACCTTTGTGGGCATTGTGGTGATGATGATTGCCCTGAGTCCGCCGCTGTTTTGTATTTCGCTGGTGTTTATGATTATTATGCTGGTGACGGTATCTAAGATCGGCAAAAAGAGCAAGCATTACTTTCAGGCGCAGCAGGCCAATTTGGGCCAAATGAACGGCAATATTGAGGAGTCCGTTGAGGGCATGCGGGTCATCAAGGTATTTAACCATGAGGACCAGGCCATTGCGGGCTTTGAACAGTACAACGAGGCGTTTCGCTCTGCGGCCACCAACGCCAACTTTTATGCGGGGCTGATGGGCCCGGTGTCCAACGGAATCAACAACGCCGGTTATGCCCTGATCGCTTTGTTCGGCGGGCTGCTGGCCCTGACCGGGCGGCTGGACATCGGCACATTCTTTACTTTCCTCAGCTATGCCAAGCAATTTACGCAACCCATTAACCAGATCGCCAATCAGATGAACACGATCTTTTCCGCTCTGGCCGGTGCGGAGCGGGTGTTTGAGATGATGGACACTGCCTCTGAAGAGGACCGGGGTACCGTGACTTTGACGGTAACCGGTGCCGGGGAGGAGAAACGGTGGTACTGGCAGGACGGCGACCGCCGGGTGCCGGTGCATGGGGCTGTGGAGTTCCACCATGTGACCTTTGCCTATGTGCCGGAGAAGGTGGTGCTCCATGATATTAGCCTGTACGCCAAAGAGGGGCAGAAGATCGCATTTGTAGGCTCCACCGGCGCAGGCAAGACCACCATTACCAATCTGATCAATCGGTTTTACGATATTCAGGAGGGCACCATCACCTATGATGGTATTGACATTTACCGGATCAAAAAGGACGATTTGCGCCGTAGCTTGGCGATGGTGCTGCAAGACACCCACCTGTTTACCGGTACGGTGATGGAGAATATCCGTTACGGTCGGCTGGATGCCACCGACGAGGAATGCATTGCCGCAGCCAAGCTGGCCTCTGCCCATTCCTTTATCCGGCGGTTGCCGGAGGGCTACCAGACCATGCTCACCGGCGACGGCGGCAACCTGAGCCAGGGTCAGCGCCAGCTGCTGGCCATTGCCCGAGCGGCAGTGGCAGACCCGCCGGTGATGGTACTGGACGAGGCCACCTCCTCTATTGATACGCGCACAGAGAAGCACATTGAGCACGGTATGGATCGGCTGATGGCCGGCAAGACCACCTTTGTGATCGCCCACCGGCTCTCCACGGTTCGGGAGTCTAACGCAATTATGGTGCTGGAGGACGGCCGCATTATCGAGCGGGGCGACCACAACGCCTTGATGGCCCAGCAGGGTCGCTATTACCAGCTGTGCACCGGCAAGGCCAAGCTCAGCTAAATACAATTTCATTCGGTAGGGTGCGGTGCGATACTGCACTCGCTACGAAACAGTCCCCCGGACTGTTTCTCCCAAATGCTAACGCATTTGGAGCCTCGTGT
>PPYF01157914.1_pt1 | contig 16388 bp, 13 predicted proteins | sample 1559871 | NCBI WGS metagenome assembly PPYF01 (sample SAMN08240021, study PRJNA423297) | Human gut metagenome, whole genome shotgun sequencing project.
GTGGCGAAATCGGTAGACGCAGTTGATTCAAAATCAACCGTAGAAATACGTGCCGGTTCGAGTCCGGCCTTCGGCACCATCGGAACATCAATAGACGTCAACGGACGTCTTTTTTTGTGCCTGAAATCCGCGCCATACAAGGCTTTCCGCGATCTTCCTTTCAACAGAAGTCAATCTGAGTCAACCCACATCAAGTTGCTTGTGAGTATAGAACCGAGTATATATGCTGGTTCGATAATGGTTATATACTCACTGCGGCACATGGAAGGAGAACTTTTATGGCTCTGACAGATATCAAAGTGCGTTCTGCGAAACCGCAGGAAAAGGAGTACACCCTTGTCGATGGGGATGGCATGTTTTTGCTGATTCACCCTAACGGCTCAAAATACTGGCGGTTCCGTTTTCGCTTTGGTGGTAAGCAGCACCTGATGGCGTTTGGTGTTTATCCTGAAACGTCATTAGCTGATGCTCGTCAAAAGAGGGAAGAGGCCAGAAAGCTTGTTGCTGCTGGAATCGATCCTCGCGAACACAAACGTGCTGTGAAAGAAGAACAGGCGAAAGAAAATATTACCTTTGAGTCAGTTGCCCGAGAGTGGCATGCCGCAAATAAAAAATGGTCAGAAGAACATAGCCGACGGGTGCTGAAGAGTCTGGAGGATAATTTGTTCCCAGCAATTGGGAAGCGGAGTATTGATAGTTTTAGCACGCGCGATCTCCTCGTTCCTATCAAGGTCGTTGAGGCTACAGGGCGTTTTGAAGTGGCTTCGCGTCTTCAGCAGCGTACCAATGCGATTATGCGTTATGCAGTGCAAAGCGGTTTGATCGATTACAATCCTGCTCAGGAGATGGCTGGGGCAGTTGCTTCAAGTAATCGTGTCCATCGACCAGCACTTGAACTGAAACGCTTACCTGAACTACTCCACCGAATTGATAGCTACACCGGGCGGCCTTTGACTCGTCTGGCTGTTGAGCTCACGTTATTAATCTTTATTCGTTCTAGTGAATTGCGCTTCGCCCGTTGGTCCGAGATCGATTTTGAAAGGGCAATGTGGACAATCCCGGCAGAACGAGAAGCTATCGATGGAGTGAAGCATTCTCAACGTGGTTCTAAAATGCGCACACCCCACTTAGTACCGCTGTCTCGTCAGGCATTGGCAATCCTTGAACAGGTTCACAAGCTTAGTGGTGAGCGCGATTTTGTTTTCATTGGCGATCATAACCCTCGTAAGCCCATGAGTGAAAACACGGTGAATAAGGCGCTGCGTGTTATGGGGTATGACACTAAGGTGGAGGTTTGTGGGCATGGCTTCAGGACTATGGCATGTAGCTCGCTGATTGAGTCAGGGCTATGGTCAAGGGATGCTGTAGAGCGGCAAATGAGCCATATGGAACGTAACTTAGTACGTGCGGCTTATATTCATAAAGCAGAGCATCTGGATGAACGCAAACTGATGCTGCAATGGTGGGCTGACTTTCTGGATGCTAATCGGGAGATGGGGGTTAGTCCGTTTGATTATGCCAGAATTGCGATAGAAAAATAACATCAATGCATCATTTTAATGATAGTTGCTTGGAAGAAAATAGACGCAACTATCATTAAGTTACCTAAGGTTAGTACAAAAATAGTACAGGCTGGTGAATATAAAATGACAAGATGTGATTTTTACTGTATTTTTAACCAGTATTTTGTGGGGGAAGGAAAAAAGAATGAAAGAGTATGAAGTCAAAATAAAGCTAACTGAGTATCTTTTGGCAAATATTAAAAAAAATATTATAGGTTCAGAGTTTAGATTTGATTTCGGAGCCAGAAGAGCTGACATAATAACAATATGTGATGGAATAGCAACAGCATTTGAAATAAAAACATCAGGTGATAATGTAACTCGGCTACCGCAGCAAATTTATGGATATAAAAAATATTTTGATTTTTGCTTTATCGTTTGTGAGCCAGGCAATATTGATAATGTTAGAAAGGTTATTTCAAAAGAGATTGGTTTAATTATGGTAGATGATATGCAAGTGACTTTAATAAGAAAATCTAAACAATTTAAGGCGCATGATAAGCTAATATTAGCAAGCACTTTGAATATTAAAGAAATTAGAAGTCTTGTTAAGATTGGAAAGTTATCAAAAATGGAACTATGTCAGAAAATTTCTGAAACCTTTAATCTAAAGAAAATCAGATCCATTTCAAGATATTCTTTAGAGAAAAGAATGAAGGCTCCATTTGAAACCTTCATAAATGAAAAAGGGGATAGTATAACTCGAGATGATTTAATGACTTTAAATAGAATGCCATCACATAGATTAACCTTTACTTCTTAATTTTACTCTTGTGTTCATGAAATGATTCATTCGTACAGATATCCAAAAGGAAGGGCTAATGCCAGAAGGCTCGTTGCCTTTTGCTTTTGCTATTTCTTTATCAGGCCAAATGTCCATTGCCGCATATCTTTTATCTTTTAAAATATATTCCGCACATTTTTGATAACTGCCTGCATTTCTTCTGTATCGTTTATAAAAAATAATGTTTTCCAACGATACATCTATTCTTGGAACAAATGTTCCACCTTTTATTTCGATTTGTTCAATATTAATAGAAGCGTAATCCCCATATAGAACATAAGGTTCTTGGAATTTTTCATATATATATTCCTCAAAAATAGGAATATCGCCTTCTTTGTCGCCATAGTCGGCTACCGTTTTAGGAAATGAAGTTCCTGCAATAATGGCATTGATGTTTTCATTCAATATTGGTTTTATTTTCGCCATATTTAACTGGAGGTTTGCTATAACTTCATCAATATTAGATTCAGTTATCTGCTCCGAATCCAATATGATGAAGAGCTTTTGGTTGACAGTCATGGTTGAAGTTATTATTTTTATGTATTCATCTATATTGTTAATATTTATTGGAAATCTTGCTGCTATAGAACGACCCTTCTTACTTTGTGATAGGATGAAACTTTCCATATTGTGGAGAGAATCATTATCATCAATATGAACCATAGGTATTATATTGAGTTCGTTATAGGTGTTGATAAAGTATTGCCATTCAAAATAGCCATTGTCCGGGGATAGGAGTTGCTCAAGTTGAGCATTCATGTAATTTTCATTTATGCAAATGTCGAGTATGAAAGGTCTGCCTTTTTGAATTTCTTTTAACTCTTTCATACGTCTATGTATGTCTCCATCTGGAGTGGTTTTTGTTTTTCTTGATTTGGTTAGTTCATAAATAGGTAATATTTTATCAAAAACATCATCTTTTAGATGAGTCATTGCTTTGAGCTCGGCGTCACGGGTTTTCATTATCGGGAAATAAGTAAAATTACTCATAAATTATGTCCTTGATATCCTAGTTGCTGAGCTCTTATCCTTACAGCCATAGCTGAAACACCGAAGTAATTGGCAATATCTGCTACAAGTGTAGATTTTTGTTTAATAAATACACTAAATGCTTCGGATGGCATTAATAATTCGGCAGCGAAACGATTCGCTTCTATTTCAATTATATTAGACTCTCCGTTCCTAAAGAAAACTTCATCTTTAAAGAAATCTAGTTGCTTGCTATGCATCAAATAATGTGCGATCTCATGAGCGATTGTAAATCTTTGTCGGTTTGGGTGATGTAAAGAATTTACAAGCATAATCCACTCTTGGCTTTTATTATCCTTGTATAAGCAGCCTGAGTCTTCACCTTTTAAAGGTTCCAGCCGCATTTTTATTCCTAGCAGAATAGTTAGTCGGGAAACATCTAAGGGATATAAGTCAATATTGTTTTTTTGTGCGAATTGTAAAAGCTGCTCTGGTGTTTTCATTGATGTATCAGTGGAAGAAGGTGCTTTCTTCTCTTGTGTTTTTTTTCTGATAAAAGCCATCATTATTTTCCTTCACTAATGATCAAATCATTACCAAGTTCATCATCACTTATAGTTTTATTTTCGGAGTTATTTGAAGGTGATTTTTTGTTAGATATATCGACTTGAGCTTGTAATAACTGATTTTGCTTCTGAAGATCTTCAATTGAGTTGCTCAAATATTCAATTGATTGCATTATATCTCCGATATCAAAATCGGCATCTTTTATTTTATCTTTAACTATTTTTTTTAATCTTTTGTTAAACTCGGCGCTACTAAGATGTATGGAAACTTCCGTAATTGTTTCTTTTCTGGCTTCTTCGCGGGCTACTGAATTAGTTGAGTTTCTGATGAGCACAAAAGATAATGCACAAAGAATGGCATTAATCGCTATCAAGACAGTGATTATAGTTTGGTAAAGCCCTGTTTGCATAGTCCAAAGGTTATCTAAGCTAAGAATTGTTCCGTTAGAAATTAACTCTAATAAGTGTTCACTTTGAGCGGAGTCTGGGTTTTTTAATGGGTTAGTGAGAAAGTATTTTGGAGCAAATCCAAAAAATTTAAGGTAACTTGGTCTAAATATAAGGAAAAAAATAAATATCCATACTGCGACAGTAAATAACGACGCACCAATAACAGAGAGTACTATAGAAGTCCTACTGTGGCCACATCTGATATCTATATTCCGTATCGACATTTTAGTTCCTGACTGTTTTTCTATAACCATTACCACAAATTTCAATAAAATGCAAGCCAAACATTAAGGGGTATGATGAATGTCAAATTCTACTGCTATATTTATCAATTATCTAAAATGTTATATGTATATTTAAATCATCTATGTTTATCAAGATGTAGCTATGAACAACGAGCACCTAATTATCTTCATCAAAAAAATAACTACATCACAGTCAGATTGCTATTCCTACCTCATGTTTTAAAATTGTTTTTTTTAGTTATATATTTTCAGGGGGTATCAGTAGTGTGGAATATGAAAGCTACTTCATTTTTATGCGAGGGTGAATACACAAATAAATCCGTAATTCTCAACATGCAGTTTCAAATTACATCTGCAGGTTATGATTGACTATGGCATGTTGCCTCATCTTTAATAACCTGCATCGATATTTTTTTCCAATTTTACTTATGCTTCTGGCAACATTTTTCGAGAGTGCTCTATCTCAAATCCATCCGGAACCGGCTTAAAGGGTTTACCAGGAGAACGATAGCTACTTTGAAATTGTCGTAAAGAATGTACGTCAATTTCGCCTATTACACAATAATCTGTAATACCACCTTTGACTCGCAATACATCACGCTTCCAGCTATCTTTGAAAGGGCCTCGGATGCGGCTATCGCCATACTGGCGGTCATTGCATTGGATGATGTAAGCATGGATATCTAGCGCAGCAGACTCGACCAAGGCATTGAAAGTTTCAGTATCCTGATTCCATTCTGGCACAAACAGCGCGTCAACGTTGCCACGCAGCGCTGCGCGATAACTAATATTGGTCAGCTCACTACAAATCAACAAGGAAAAACGAAAATCACCGTGTTGAATGATGGGAGGCGTTGTCCATTTCTTTTCTGGTTTCATTTCTAGCCCTGCTATTCGTTGTAATTCCTGCTCTTCATGCAGTGCTGGGCGTTGTTTGTCCTGACGGTAAATCATTAGTGAAGGAAAACCCAATCCATCATGAGACAAGGAAGCCCATACCTGATTGCGTACTCTTGCTTTACTGGCATGTAAATATTCAATGCCGGTGACAAGTGAAATCCCGCGACCTTGTAACTTACGGGCAATTCTAATAAACCAGTGCGCAGGGAGTGAGAGCTCCGGCAGAATTAAGTAACGACTGTTATGTGGTTGGGCTATCACACCATCAAGCAAGCGACATAAGCGAGCGTAACGGTTTGCATCCGGATCGGCTGAACGCATGACCGCCGCAGTCCAGCTTGACATGGACGTTTTCCAGCTAGATATGGCAACCCCATATTTTCCAGCAGATTGGCCGTCAGGGATTTGCAATATGCCTTGTTTATCGACACAAGGTGTTTTATTACCGAGTACAAAACCGCGAACAGCGAAAATAATAGCTCGCATTTCTTGCTGAGCTGAAGCTGTATAAGCCTCATTGTTTAGGATAAAGAGTTCCGGCAGGCTGAAAGGCCGGGTGGCAAATAGCAGTCCATGTGGAATGATTTTAAATTTGCACCATTTTGCTACAACCTGATTACCCAAAACGACAATATCAGGCAGTAATTCTGCTGCTTCCGCACAGTGGGCTACTGTTTTCGGAGCGGGTATGCCCCGTTGAGCAATCATCTCTTTTGGTAGACCAATAAAGCGGAATGGCATGTGCGCTAAGTCGAAAGAGAATAATCTCGCCTGCTGTTCTTGGTAGCCCTTTAATGAAAAATCACGACCCGAATATTGAATGTCTAGCCCACACCGGGCGTGCCAGTTTTTTAAATGGTCATTCCAGGTTTGCTTACCCACCTTGGAAATACGCGGAGGAAATGCCGCAACGATAGCTTCAAGCACACTGCTAAAAAGCTGAGCCCTCCATTTGCCAATAATCTCTGCTTCAAAAGGGAGGTGATCATCAGGACACGCCTTGATGGTAAGGAGGCAATTTTCTCGAACTTCATCGCAAATATTCTCGAGCGCTAAGATAAGTTTGCGCAGTTCGACAAAGTCCTCACAGGCCGTGGCCAGTCGGATCACTCGGGGTAGGTAGACTGATAAATCAAAGAATTGTGGCAGCACCACAACATGATCAATAAATGCCCGAAAAAATGCCTGGCGATGGCCTTTCCATGTGCCCGGTTGCAGGTCACGCTCATAGGCTTCAAAGTCGCGTAGTTTGATGGCAAAACCAGCCCTACGCATAGTCAGTGCATCTGCTTTACGCAAATTGTCAGCGACTTCGCCATTACTTTGAGTTGCAGCAAGCAAATCAGTTCCAACATTGTTCGAGGAATGCGGTAACCGAGGCATGGCTCGCCACTCGCTGGCTCGTTCATAAATCTGATGAGCAATAGCTTCCACTAAGGTTTTTCCGGAGTCACCCGCAAGGATAAACACTTTATTCTTCGCATTTGCAAAACGAATCTGGCTGTCATGCAGGTAGTTTGGTTGAAAACTGATCTGTTTGTTTTCCTCGCCCTTTACCCAGTCCAGTTTGCCGGAAGAACGGGCGAACAACCATTGCCATAGCTCTGCCATGGAACGGAAATTCGCACCATTTTCCATGACCAGAATGATGTCATCTACATACCGTCCGTAATATATAGGTGCGACTTGCTGCTCAATAACGCGATCCAGCTCGATCAGGGCTACGTTGGCAACAACAGCTGAAGCAGGGAGACCTACTGGTAACCCTTTCTTCAACGGAGTCTCAATTGCCCATGCTTTTAACGCATTAATGAATAATCGATTAAGCTTGCTTTGTTCAGCAGTGAGTTCCAACTCCAAAATATCTTTGACGAAGGTTGGATCAAGCATAAACCCGGGATTCAGTTCGTGATAGAAAGAACTAACATCAGCAGTGAGTGCCACGATTTTTTTGCTTTCACTTAGCGCGCTCCGCATGGCGTTAATGCCATTGTCACGCCAATCACGAAAAGGTCTGAGGTAAGGTTGAAAAGAACCAATTGAAAGTGCATTGATGTCTTTTCCATCTAGAGTACGGCGCAGGCGGTTACCGTAAGCACAGGTAGATAATTTGGCATCAAAAAGATGCCCGACTTTTAACATCCAAAGAGTCGAGAGAACATGAAAATCCAGACTGCATTGAGCCATTACTCGAAACTCGGCTTTGATTTTTTTTTGTTCGTTTTTATCAGCCATTGGGTTGCAAGCATATGCCCACTTTTCAGCAGGTGAGGAAAATATGAGACCGTTAGCTTGCGGTTCTCGCTGCTGTTCCCAGCAAGACATGTCTACAGATTTTGTGGCCAGAAACCAGTTGCCAGTGAACTCATTCTCTTCCACCCATGATTCGTCGTCACCTTGTATTTTTTCCTGCAGAACCGTCAGATTCGTATGTAGGGACTCTTCGTAAGACGCAATTGCTTCCAGCGAAACATGGGATGAATAGTACAGATCGACTTTTGCTTTTCGGTAGGCAAGGCCAAGCTCTTCAAGGCTAATAATCATGCCAATTCCTCTTTAAAAAATAACCACATTCTCAGCTTCTGAATGACCATTCGCCGGTCGGAAGCAGCCGCTTTAATTAACGAGAATGCAACTGTTCCAATAAAACGAATCATCCACTTATAGATACCTTTAGAAATAATGATTTCTTGTATATTTGGAAAGCGAAACTCCTTTGAAAATTACAATTCAGCGTTCCAGTTTCCGAAGTATCGTTTAAGTTTTTCAATAGTGTGTCGCCATTTTGGAGTTGTAGGTTTGCAGACCGTATTTTGATTACCGAAGAATCCGACCTCGTTCACCGCCTCTTGTTCACTGCGGGTTTCCAGCCATTTCACGGGGACAAAATACTCGGACTTATCGGGGTCATCTGCGTTCCGGTGATAGAGATCGCTGTACTTAAGCACATCCATCGCCCGCTTTTCGCCGTCGTCAGTGTTGATAGTGAAGCTGCTGGCAGGCTCAACCGCGCTCTGCACAATCCCTACGCCGACGTAACCTGTTGCCGGAATTTTCACCCAGACCCGGTCACCCGGCTGGAGCTGTTTTAATGTTTGGCTGTACCAGCTTCCGCCACCAGCACTGATAAAACCGTAGCGACGAGCCTCTTCCCAGACGCGGCTGTGTGGGTCGCCAAACGAGACGTAAAACTCACCGTTCCAGGGTTCCTTCACATTGGCACTTGTAGCGGTGGCCTGTGCAGCATTAGTTTGCGTTTCGCTCGGGTCGATAAGCCAGGCGCGGCTTAAGAACTGTTCATCACCAAGCTGGAATACTTTAAAGAATAGAACGTTAATCGAGATGCCGTTCTTGCTCAGATAATCGACGATACGCTCGGTGGACGGGTCCAGCTCCGCCGCCACGATAATGATTTGATGCGACTGGTTGAGCGACTCTTCTTCCAGCTCAGTATTAAAGCGCTGCTTAAATGCCTCCCCCAGATTTCCGCCACCCGAGAATTTTTCATAAATCTGCGACAGGCGATCGGCGGTTAAGTCATCCACCCAGGAGGCGTAATCCAGCGCCTGAGCAACCACTTCACGTGGTGTACGGTCACGCTTAAGCTCAATCAGGATCAGCGAGGCATCCGGCGCAATCGCCAGTAGGTCGATACGCCCTTTATCGAGCGTATTTTCCTGATGCCCGATAATCATCCATTGATCGGAGAGGATGGTGGGATCGTTTAAAATCATCTTCTCCAGCAGTTGCTCGCTGGCGAGTTTACTGATGGTTAGCGGTTGAGGATTCTCCCCTACCCGCCAGATAGCATGATGAACCGGCATCGTCTGTTCCTTAGTTTAATGCTGCGTCGGTAAGGGCATCCGCCAGGTGGAGCTGAGTTTGCTGGGCAGATTTGAGGCGGGATTTGAGATGATCACAAGTACCAAATAGGGCATTAACCCTTGACACTATTCTCTCCTGCTCATTCAACGGTGGTAATGATATAACGGGTTCGATAACATCTTCTCTTGAAATTCCAGGTATAGCTATACCTACACCTTTCCCTTGAAAATAGTCATACATGCTTGATAACAATAATTTAAAATAGTCACAATTTGCGCGAACTGTTCTAATAGCCATAAGTTGTCTACTGATGGCTATCTCTACGTTGACAACATTGAGCTTCCCTAAGCCCGCGCCCTTACAGGTAACAAGGATATCTTTAGGTTCAGCCACTGCTCTTTTTTCGATTGTGAATTTTGAATACGTTGGATTCAAATCACCGAATTCAGCCGGACCAGTAATATAGGGAATTGCTCCTTCGATTATATTTTCAGTGTACTCATTTGGTTTTAGATGCTGCCCAGATATTAAATGGATACAATGTCCTAAGCGACACCACTCCCACCCCTTTGGTAACTCAAACGGTTTTTCCTCATCATTAATTGGCGGCAATGGTTTTTGTTTTTTAATTTTTCCTTCTTTCACCAGTAGCGCTTTTTCCTGCTCTATACGTTTAAGCAGTTCAGAAGCCGGTTCGTCGTTAGGATCTTGCGGTACCAGTTTTCCCATCACTGCCAGTTGTAGAATGGTTTGCTTAAGCGCGTCGATACTCGCTTCGGTGGTAAACAGCGTGTCGAAATGCTGGCTGATTCGAGCCCAGTTTTCAGTAAGATCTTCGGCATGTTGGCTATCGACCAACGTCGCCAGTAGGGTTTCAACCAGTTGCTGGTGTGCCTCCAAACTAATTAAAGATTGTTGTTCAAGTTGATCACAGAGAGCCATTAGTTCATTAACTTTGGCGACGATACTGTGTTGTTCTGCGACTGGCGCACACGGTATTAACAAGCTCTCCCATTTGCTTCTATTTATTATTGGCGTTGCTGAACCTGTAGATGCTGTGACCATTGAACTAATAAAAAGTGTTGTTGAAATAGAGAAATATATATATTTACTATCCACTAACACTGGTTTTATAGAGTTAATTTGTTGATTAAATGCTACTCGCTCACTGACTACTGCTGATTTGCCAATAGAACCACCAATGCAAACAGTGAAAATATCCCCATTATTAGCCTCTGTGCTATTCAACATTCCATCTTCAGAAAGAAATTTATCTGCTTGAGTAATCTCACCACATTGAGTTATTTGCCCAGGACCAACAAAGGGAATATTTCCGTTAAAATGACTGGAGACTGATGTGCTTGGTGTTTTTCCAGTTGAGCACACACCAACATTACCCAGTCTTACCCACTCCCACCCCTCCGGCAATTCATACGGCTTCTCATCCTCACTAATCTCCGGCAGCGGCTTCTGCTTTTTAATTTTACCCTGCTTCACCAGCTCCGCTTTCTCGACAGCAATACGTTTCAATAACTCAGACGCCGGTTCATCATTCGGGTCCTGCGGCACCAGTTTGCCGCGCACCGCCAGCTCCAGAATCAGCTCGCGCAGTTTCTTAATGCCATAGAGGTCGATTTTGCCGTTACTGCCACGCCCGGCCGTGGAGCGAGTTTGCAGCGCAGAGGACCAGATATCGATATGGTCGGTGATCAGCTTCTCAACGGTCATCAGTTCGCCTCCTTGTTACCCGCCAGTGCGGCACCGAGAATATCGCGTAGCTGGTTACGAAGCTCGCTGATTTCTGCCTGCTGTTTCTGGTACTGCGCCAGCAGCTCATCCGGATCGTGGCTGATGGTTTCACCCTGGTACGGATTCTTGATATCAAGGTTGAAGTTGCGGGCGATGATGTCGTCGATGCTGATTTTCCACGCCTGATTGTTCTCTTCACGGCTGGCAAAACCATCAGCTTCGTTACCCCACCAGTCGATTTCTGCCTGGAACTCTTCAAATTTCATCGGTTTGGTTTTGCTGTAGTTCTTTACGCCGTCTGGGTACGGGTGCTCATAGAACCATACCTCTTTGGTTGGCTGACCTTTGGTGAAGAACAGAATATTGGTTTTGATGCCGGTGTACGGGTTAAACACGCCGTTCGGTAACCGCACAATGGTGTGCAGGTTGCACTCTTCGGTGAGCAGCTTTTTGATTTTGGTTTTTACACCTTCACCAAACAGCGTACCGTCTGGCAATACTACCGCCGCGCGGCCTTTGTCTGCCAGTACTTCGATAATCAGTTGCAGGAACAAGTCAGCGGTTTCGCGGGTCTGCATCTCTGCCGGGAAGTTTTTCTCAATGCCGTCTTCTTCGGTACCGCCAAACGGTGGGTTGGTGATAATCACGTCCAGTTGCTCATCCCAGGAAGCAAGCGGCTTGTTCAGCGTGTTGTCGTGACGGATTTGCACCGGCACTTCAATGCCGTGCAGCAGCATATTGGTGGTGCACAGCAGATGCGGAAGCTGCTTTTTCTCTACACCATAGATCTGCTTTTGCAGCGTTTTATGGTCTTCGGTGGTGTTAACGTAATGCTCTTTCACATGGTCGAAGGCGCAAGCGAGGAAGCCGCCGGTGCCGCACGCCGGATCCATAATCGACTCACCCAGCTTCGGGTCGATGCGGTTAACCATAAAGCGCGTCACGGCACGTGGGGTATAGAATTCGCCCGCATTTCCGGCACTTTGCAGATCGCGCAGGATCTGCTCGTAGATATCGCCAAACAGATGGCGTTCCTGGCTGCTGCTGAAGTCGATTTCGTTAAGTTTGTTAATCACCTGGCGTAGCAGCGTGCCGTTTTTCATGTAGTTGTAGGCATCGCTGAACGCCTGTTTGACCACAAAGCCACGCGGGTTCTTATCGATCGGCGCGGTGAGGTTTTTCAGCGTCGGGAACAGGTCGTCGTTCACAAACTCCAGCAACGCATCACCGGTAATGCCTTCGCTGTTTGCCGCCCAGCTACGCCATAAATAACGCTGTGGGATCGGGAACTGGTAGTCATCCTGCTCCAGTTCCAGCTCTTCTTCCTGGGTATCAAAAATCTTTAAAAACAGCAGCCATGAAAGCTGTCCCAGACGCTGGGCATCGCCGTCCACACCGGCGTCTTTACGCATAATATCCTGAAGGGATTTAATGACTGAGCTAATCGACATGTTTTCTTTCCATACTTAAAAAAGGATGCCACCGGTCGCAGACGCGGCCAGTGGCAATGTATTTATAGGTTATCAGGCTGAGCGCGGCGGTAACTGGTAGATTTCGTTCTCCAGTTCGTTGACGGCTTGCTCATACGCCTTCTTGTCGCCAAAGCGGGTTTTGATGATTTCTATTGGACGACCCAGCGTATCGAACGGCTTCAGTTTCAGCACCTGCACATCCTCAATTTCCTGAACGCCTTCGTCGGCATATTTGTCCAACAATGTGTTAAGTACCTGCTGTGCTGGCTCGGCGTATTTGGTGAAGTAATTGCGCTTACGCACATTGGCCACGCGTTCCTGCCGGGTTAACGGCGGCTGACCGTACACCACATGGCAGAGCAAATCAAACGGGTCGAGATCTTTACCCACCTCTTCGGCCAGCACGTCCCACAGAATCCCCAGTTGCTCCAGTTCTTCGATGATCACCTGTTTGCGTGGTGCATCCTGCCATTTGCGCACGAAGCTATCCAGTGAGGCGTATTCGCTATCTTTGAGCATCGTTTTGCGGGTGTAATCCTGGAAAGATTCAGTCACCAGTTTGCCATCAGAATCGTAATACTGAACGCGCTTAGCCAGCACTTTTACATCCACGCCATTCACATAGAATTTGCGGACTTTGTTTTCATCATCGTCATGGAACTCACCGTTGCCCGCTTGCTTGTCACGATTGACCTGATAGTCAGCGACGTCTTCTCGCGCTTCACTGGCGTCATTATCACCGCCATCAGCGTTATTTTCCGCATCCAGTTGTTCATTGAAGTCTGAATCTTTGTCAGAAATATCACCGGGTTTTACCACCAGCACCTTTTCTGGCAGGCCATCAAAGCGTGGGTCGGCAAACAGCTCGGTCGCTTTTTTGAAATCGAGAATAGTGAACCACAGCTTGCCGTGTTTTTCGTTGATGCGCGTGCCGCGCCCAATGATCTGTTTAAACTTGGTCATCGACTGAATGTTTAGATCTAATACCACCAGCTTGCAGGTCTGCGCATCAACGCCAGTGGTCATCAATTCTGACGTTGTCGCGATAACCGGGTAGGCTTTTTTAGGATTGATAAAGTTATCCAGTTGCGCCTTGCCGATATCATCGTCGCCGGTGATTTTCATCACGTACTTTTCGTTCTTCAACACCTGCTCGGGGTTGAGCACCACCAGCGCATGGCGCATTCGATCGGCGTGATCGATGTCGTTGCAGAAAACGATGGTTTTATCCATCGGGTTGGTACGTTTCAGGTAATCGGTGATGGTCTGTGCCACCAGCATGGTGCGCTCATCAATCACCAGCGTGCGATCAAAATCTTTCAGGTTGTAAATACGGTCCTCAATCTCTTCGCCGTATTTATCCAGTTGACCTTTGACGGGCCGCCAGCCCTGGACATCAACGTCGATATCAACGCGCACGACTTTGTAAGGTGCGAGGAAACCGTCTTCAATACCCTCTTTCAGCGAATAGGTGTAAACCGGCTCACCGAAGTAATCGATATTGGAGACGTCTTCCGTTTCTTTTGGCGTTGCCGTCAGACCGACCTGAGTGGCGCTGCCGAAATACTCCAGAATCTCTCGCCAGGCTGAATCTTCAGAAGCGCTGCCACGGTGGCATTCGTCAATGACAATCAGGTCGAAGAAATCAGGCGCCACCTGTTTATAGGCTTTCTGGTGTTCTTCTGGTCCGGTAATGGCCTGGTACAGCGCCAGATGCACCTCATAAGCCGGATCGATGGTGCGCCCGGTAACTTTAGTCATCGCATTACCGAACGGCTGAAAGTCGTTACGTTTAGTTTGATCCACCAGGATGTTGCGGTCCGCCAAGAATAGAATGCGTTTTCTGTTTTTAGCTTTCCACAGCCTCCAGATTATCTGGAACGCGGTATACGTTTTGCCCGTACCCGTGGCCATGACCAGCAGAATACGGTTCTTACCTGCCGATACGGCATCCACCGTTCGGTTAATCGCCTGCATCTGATAGTAACGAGGAGCTTTCCCGCTACCGTCGTCAAAATAGTCCTGACTGATAACGGGTAACTGCTCCTGAGTGAACCCTTTCCAGGCACAGTATTTTTGCCAGAGTTGTTCAGGTGTTGGGAAGTCACTGAGGGCAATTTCGGATTCGAGCTGCTGCGGATTGGTTTTATCGTGGAAGATAAATCCATCACCGTTGGAGGCAAATACAAAGGGAACATCGAGCAGGCTTGCGTAGTCCAGTCCCTGCTGCATCCCTTTACTGATGGCGTGCTTGTTAGCCTTGGCTTCGATAACTGCTAATGGCAAGTTAGGTTTGTGGTACAGCACGATATCGGCAGACTTAACTTTGATACGTGACGCCAGTTTGCCACGGACAACAATCTTGCCATCGCGAAGTTTCACTTCCTGCCGAATCTGCGACATCACATCCCAGCCCGCATCCTTAACCGCAGGAAGGATGAATTTAGTAATGATGTCTGTTTCAGTCAGGTGCGTTTTGTTCACGCCAGCCATAGCAGGGCACTCCACGAAATTGGGTTAGCTCTGATTTTACACAGAATAGTGCCTGACGTAATGACCTGAAACGAGGTTTTGGGTAGCTACTGGTAAGATAAGTTCTGGCAGAACAATTTCTGTTGCTTCCCTACCATAGATTTTTTCATTTTTTGTAATTCCTGAAATTCGCTTCAGAAACGAAATAAATGTTTCCCCGAGCCCGGGAGCAAGCTACATAAAGTTTATTACGCGACGAAGGTGGAAGTATCTGTAGATTCGATCTATTTAGAAGACGCCAGTGCGTAGCTCCCATCACAATGCATATGTCCTGAAAGTGATCCAGTCCTTTACTGGCTCCCCAATTTAGAGAGTAACAACCATAACGATGGTGCTCACTATAGAAAAGCTTAATGACGCTATCGTCTGAATGTAAGGTGGCCACACGCTCAGTATCGGTTACGATGTCAATAGATGTTTCACGAAAGTCATGTGCATCGATGCGGATATCCAGTCTCTCAGTAATAAATTCACATATTGTGCTTGAGCAACGCCACGTTCTACTAAGCGTCTCACGATCCACCACCAATCCAGCAGCAGTGAAGCGGGCTTCATATCGGGTAATATCGTCGTGAAGCGTGGAGTTAACATTGCCATCCCTGCTCGTATCATAGGTATGCTGATAAAAATCACCGGCAAAAAGGACTGATATTTCTGATGTAGCCCCCTGAAACACCGGACAGTAGCTGTATCTCCAGATAAGAGATAGGCTTGAATATATGTCTAACACTAACGCCAATTTTGAGATGACCGGGATCCTGTTAGGGCAAGAAGCCCGTAAACGTAAAACTCCTCAGGAGAAGATCGCCATTATCCAGCAGACGATGGAGCCGGGCATGAATGTCTCCCATGTCGCCCGCCTGCATGGTATCCAGCCCAGCCTGCTGTTTAAGTGGAAGAAGCAATATCAGGAAGGCAGCCTCACCGCCGTTGCGGCCGGAGAGGAAGTCGTTCCTGCTTCTGAGCTTACTGCTGCTCTGAAGCAGGTCCGGGAACTTCAGCGCCTTCTGGGCAAGAAGACGATGGAAGTTGAGATCCTGAAAGAAGCCGTGGAGTACGGCCAGTCGCGAAAATGGATAGCGCACGCGCCCTTGTTGCCAAAGGACGGGGAATAGCCCTGGTCAGCCGCACCATGGGCGTGTCGCGTGCGCAGCTGTCACTGCGGATTAACCGTTCTGCCGACTGGCAGGACAAGCGCTGTAACCGGCGTAATGACGAAGCAGACGAAGAAATACTGTCGGCTATCCTCGACATCATCAGCGATATGCCGAGTTATGGTTATCGACGCGTGTGGGGCATCCTGCGCAAGCAACGTCGCACAGAGGGACAGCCAC
>PPYF01525738.1_pt1 | contig 16387 bp, 17 predicted proteins | sample 1559871 | NCBI WGS metagenome assembly PPYF01 (sample SAMN08240021, study PRJNA423297) | Human gut metagenome, whole genome shotgun sequencing project.
TTAATTAATTTAACTCTTTATGTGCCTATTTCTTAAAAAAAATAGATGTGTATAAAGGGTAGCTTCGGGAAGGAGGAGATTTTGAGATACTACCGATTTTTGGGTTACTTCCATTCAAGATACTATTGATTTATCATTTGCCTTCATTCGGAGCAGGCATCAGAATGTAATCTTCAGAATCTTCCCGTTATAGGCCCCTACGGAAACCTCAGTGGCTTTATAAGGCAATAAACAGATTTCCTCTTTGCCACCGGTCAATAAGTCTGTAGCCTGATAATTTTCCATTTGTGGTATTTGTAAGAAATCAAACGCATGAGAAGGCACGTTGATTGCTACATCGACCAGTTGGCTATCGAAATTGACGATGATGAACAGCAATTCATTCTTATACTTTCGCATAAAAGTATATTGCTTATGTTCGTCGAAACGCCATCCGTTTTTATTGGCGTACATTAGATCGAAGAATACTCCTTTGGCAATGGCTGCTTCTTCATTACACAGCGTCAGTACTCTTTGGTAAATGCTGTACAGGCGTTTATGCTCTTCGGTCAGCATTTTACCGTCAAACTTACCGCCATTGCGCCAGCGACGAATTGTATCTACGCTCCAGTAATCGAATATCGTAGTCCGCCCGTCTCTTCCGCTGAAACCTTCGCTGTCCATTCCCAGTTCGCCGAACTCCTGACCAAAATAAATCATCATAGGATTGGTGTTCATACAAGCAGAAACGATCAGAGCGGGGATTCCTTTACGTGGATCGCCTGCAAAGAAATCGGAAGCGATGCGCTGTTCGTCATGGTTCTCCAGGAAGTTCAGCATTTGCTTTTCTATTCCGTTCAGACTTTGCCAGCAGTGAGTGATGGATGCAGCGGATTCGTAGCCGCAAGCTACATTGCGGAGTGTATCGTATAAACCGACCTTATCATATAGATAGTCAAATTTTCCACGGAACAGATAATTGCGGTATTCGTTGGGATTATAGACCTCGGCAATGAAAAGAATTTCCGGATGCGCTTCCTTAACTTGTGGAATAGCCCATTCCCAAAATTCTACTGGAACCATTTCCGCCATATCGCAGCGGAAACCATCGATACCTTTTGAGGCCCAGAATAAAAGAATGTCCAGCATCTTTATCCAGGTATCCGGAGTCGGGGAGAAATGGCAAGTGCCTCCATTCAGATAATCTACTCCATAGTTCAGTTTGATGGTTTCGTACCAGTCGTTGATGTTCGGTGTAGCGTCAAAACGGTTGTTACCTGTCGCTTTGGCCGGATATTCGTGGTAAGGCTCCGCTGCACCTTCTTTCATGTCGAACTGGGCACGCAACTCGGACTGCGGTATATAGTAGAAATTATTGTACGGGCTGAAAGCGTAGTTCGGGTCATCGTTTGCTCCCAGTTCGGTAGTGCCGTCCGGTTGTGCATCCGAGTGATACTGGCGTGCTACATGGTTGGGGACAAAATCTATAATAACTTTCAGTCCGGAACGGTGAGTGCGATGTACCAGATTCTCGAACTCCCTCATTCGTTCCGGCACATCGGTTGCCAAGTCCGGATCTACATCATAATAATCCTTGATGGCGTAGGGAGAGCCCGCTTTGCCTTTCACGATGGCGGGGTGGTCGGGACGTATGTTGAAACGACGGTAATCCGTCTCCGTTGCATGCTCGATAATGCCTGTATACCAGATATGGGTAGCACCCAGTTTCCTTATTTCTCTAAGTGCCTTGAGGGTGAAGTCGGCCATTTTACCACATCCGTTGGCGGTAATGTCTCCATTATAGACACAATGGTTGTTATTGTTTCCGAACAGGCGTGTAAACACCTGATAGATAATCATTTTATTTTCGTTGTTCATATAGAGTAGATTTTATTTCATATCATAAATGTTTTCGGGAAAAGTAAGGAATTACTTCCATATTTTCCCTTTTTCCGCCAGTGTCTGGTCAAGTAAGTCATTGGCTATCTTATAACCTTGCTCAAAAATTTCTTCCGCTTTTTCCAGTTCGGTGTTGCTGTATCCATAGAGATTGTATGGCTCGACCAGCAAGTCACATTTTTCTCTTTCGGGGAAAGTATTGGCACGGAACATAAAGTGGAAGGAGCGCATGGCAATGCTTACGATATTCATTTTATAGTCTTGCGCCATGATGGGACTTACGTTGACGGCTACCACCTTGTCGCATATTCTGCGAAGGGTGGAGACCGGAAGGTTCATCATTAATCCGCCATCTACGTAATTGGTTCCGTCGATATTGACCGGAGCAAACATGACAGGCATACAGCAGGAAGCAGCCACACGTTCGGCTATGGAGCCACGGTGGAAATGAACCATACGTCCGTGGTCCAGATCGGTAGCCGTGATGATTAAGGGGATTTGCAACTCTTCCAGATTCTTGGCTTTCAGATTGGTATGGAGAAAATCAATAAATTCACAGAGGTCAAATAGTCCTTTCTTGGGGATGACTAACTTTGTCAGGTCCTGAAACTTATGGCCGGAGAAGTATTCAATCACTTGGTGAGGTTCATTTCCGTCGGCATAAAAAACTCCGGCAAGCGCACCGGCACTTACTCCGGATATAATGTCCGGTTTGATATCATGCTCCAGCAGAGCCTGCATCACCCCCAAATGCGCAAATCCTTTAATAAATCCTCCGCTTAAAGCATAGCCTATCTGATATTTACGGCTATTCCAGTTATTTGTGAATACCTCCATGAGTTACTTTCTTTTTTAGTTCGCCACGAATTTAGTGAATTTATTGAAAGTAGGAGGAATATAATGGATAGTTTTTTTGAATTGTATACAATCCTCTGAAAGCTATCCATATTTGGGGCTGATGCTGCTAGAATCCGAAATCGTCTATCTCAACTTTATGTTCTTCTGATTCTTTGAAAGGTTTCGCTTCTTTCTGCACAGGGTTTCCTTCGATGTATACGGCACGGAACGGGCGGGCAGGGCAGACGTATTCGCAGCCGCCACATCCGACGCAGATCTCCGTATTGACGCGGGGAAGAGTCAGTCCGTCTTTGTAGGGTACCATAGCAATGGCTTGCGTAGGACAATGCTCTGAACAGGCTCCGCAACTGGTTCCGTCAGTGAGGACAATGCAATTTTCTTCTATAAAGACGACATAGCCCATCTGAGTGAGATGTTTCTGTTCTACTGTCAACGGAGGGATGGCACCGTTGGGACAGACATCGCTACATACGGTACAGTCGAAATTACAGAATCCTTTTTCGAAACTGACCGTTGGCTGCATCACACCTCCCAGACCGTATTCCATGAAAGCGGGTTTCAGTACATGCGACGGGCATTTGCTGACACAAAGATGGCATGATGTACAATGTTGCTGGAAACGCTTCTGGCTGACAGATCCCGGAGGAGTAATCGGATTTTCTTTTTTGTATGCCTTTTTGCCTTCCATCGTCGCAATGGATTCTTGCGCCTTTGTAAGAAGCGTGGGAGTTGCTCCGGCAGTAGCCAGTCCGGCAAGCAGAAAACGACGTTTGGAAGAATCTGCAGTAACGGAAGATGGTTCTGGTGCCGCCGCTTGTTTTTCTGTAGCGGAAGAACGTTGTTGTCCCTTTGAAGCAGGGGCGTAAACCAGCGCTTTCTGTTTGCAGGCACCAAGACAGTCGAAACAGTCTACACAGCGGCTATAGTCAATAGCGTGTTCTTTGCTGTGGATGCAGGCGGCTTTGCATTTGGTAGCGCAAAGTCCGCAACCATTACATTTTGCGGTATCGATACGGACTTTGAACAAAGAGTAACGGCTCAAAAATCCTAATACCGTACCTACCGGACAAATGGTATTGCACCACGTGCGTCCGTGTTTCCATGCCAATATAAGAATGGCGGCAAAGGTCAGTATCGCTATAAGAAGGGAAGAAAGACTTAATACCGAGGTGTCTACCTGATAAAACGTGTAGTTGTCGAATCTGGAAAATACGGATTCCAGCAGGTTGTTTCCCAGTATATACACCGGTTTGAAGATATGTACTACAATGCGTCCGTATGCGCTGTACGGGTCCAGCAATCCCAATACCACCGAGAAGCCGCATACGGAGGCAATTACAGTCACTCCGAGCACGGTCCATCTCAGCATATTCTTTGCAGGACTGTACCGATATCTTTTTTTCTTCTTGCCCACAGACTTTGAAATGCGTGCTATGATATCCTGCCATATTCCCATCGGACAGATGGTAGAGCAATAGATACGTCCGAACAACAGGGTTAACGCAATCAGCACAATCAGTATGCCTATACTGAGAGATAGCACGGCAGGGACAAACTGTATATGTGCCAACCGATGAAAACTGTTCGGCAGAATATTAGCAAAATCGAGAAAATAAAAGGTAATCAGTGCAAAAAGGACGACTGATATTCCGATACGTATCTTTCTTAACATGGTGGTTTACATCTTAATTCGCTTGACATTCAGTTTGTCGATGTCCATCGTTCCTACTTTCAGTGCTTCTCCTTTGGCAAGGTGACCTACGGTGTCCAGCGGCATTTCGCGTACTTGATTGAAGAATTTGGCTGCGGCTGTATCTACGGCTACAATATCCGGTGAGATAAAGAGACCTTTTGCCAGTACCACGTCCGAAGCGGAACGTCCTCGCGGTCCGTTGGTCTTCATGATACGGTAGGCGTCTACGACATTAAGCACAGCTTTCTTTTCCAGTGTACAGATGTCCGCAATGCATTGCTGCAGGTCGTTCTGGTGGAAGAAGCCGCGGTCCCAGACGATACCCATATGGTTTTTCATGGAGATAGTCAGGTTGGCGCCTCCGTGATTCTTCAGGATAGGGACATTAATCCATACATCACAATTCAGGATGGCTTCATGTATTTTCGCCTTCTTCATCTTTTGTCCTTTTGGCAGATCAACGGGTTTGTAGTAAGACTCCAGGTGGGCCGGCATAACTTTGGCTCCGGCTTCTTTCGCTGCCGCTTCGATACCGCTGTTTTTGTAGCACTTCTGCCAATCGTCGCAGGTATGGTCGAATACGGTGACCTCTTTGGCTCCGGCGGCAAAACATTGTTTGATGATTTCCGTGATCAGTTTCGGATTCGTGTTTCCTGCCAGTTCGGGCACTTTATCCCATCCGATATTGGGCTTTACCACTACTTTCTGTCCGGGCTTGACGAATTGCTTCATACCGCCCAGCTCGCTGATAGCACGACGGAACATAGCTTCCGGTTCGCCGCCCATGACGGCTACCAGGTCCGGTTTGTCACCATTTGCCTTATTGATTGTCTGAGTCAGTATCTCCATCGCCTCTGAACGTTGTATAGTCATGGCGGCACCAGTAATAGCTACTGTCTTTAAAAAATCCCTTCTGTCCATCTTTCTTTTTTAGTTTAGAGTTTTGCAATTGCCTTTAACAGGGCGTATCCGCCAAACCATTGAATGAGCATACCCGGAATACCGATACGGAAATCTTGTACTGCGATATAGAAATCTCCCTCGATCATCCATTCAAAAGCGGTTCCTATGAGTTGATAGGAGAGTATTACTCCAAGGACGGCTAACAAAGAAACGGTTTTCACGGTACGTGCTGCAAGGGCGGAAGCACCGGCAAGCAAGGTTGATTTTATCAATATAATCGGGAGAACGGCCTCGGATGGCATGGCAAACAAGATATGATTGATGACAGGAGAAAGAACAGCTGTCAGCAATCCTACCCGAAAACCGTACTTATAAGCGGCTATTAAGGTAAAAAAGTAAATTGGTAATAAAGTCGGTCCACCGTAAGGAACGAGGTGGCACAGTTGTGGAAGTGCGATGTTGCCTGCTACGAATAACAGGGCGAACAGGTAAGTTTTCACATTGCTGTAATTCAGCGAATAGAGTTTGGCGGATGTTTCCATTTTCATTGATGACTTTAATGTTTAGATTGATGATATCTTAAAGATTAGACTATTCTCGTTTGAAAAAGTTTAATCGGTCTCATAATTTCTTGGCCGGTCAAATCATGATTGGGCTTTGATGTTTACAAAAGTAGTACAAATTTTCAATGAAACGTATTATTTTATCGCTTTTTGTTTATTCATTGAAGTGCGTGAACCGGAACAGTGGATTTCTCCTTCCGGTGACAATGAAAAAAATGTATGATTTATGAATCATCGGTGTTTGTGTTTATAATAAACTTTGTGATAGTTTTAGTAAAACGGTATCTGAGTTTATTATAAACGATGTAATTCCGTTTATGGCTTTTTATGCTGAAATTTGGCAACAAAAAAGGCTGTGACTTCCAATGGAAGTCGCAGCCTTCAGCTTGTATACCGATGACTCATATCTTATTCTTTATAGGGAAATATATATGTCTTGTTGTAATATTGTACTTGCCTTACGGACTGATCAATCTTGACTGTGTGTTACCGTTCATGTGATACATTACAGCAGGTATGTTGAAAGACAGACTTCTTTTCATTAGTTACGGTTTTATAGGTTTATTATTGTTCTGCTTACAAATATACAACATTAAAAAGGCTTTGTCAAGTCCTAACAGTAATAACCCGTTAAACTCAGAGAAAGTATCTTGTTTAGAAATTAATATCGGATACGTTTTTCTTGCATTCTTCAAGTCTTTCCAGCGCCTCCTTGGATAACTGCGGATAATGTAAGTCCAGTTTTTCCATGCGTTCACAGATAATTTGCCCGACGGCACATCGCATGAACCATTTGTTGTCTGCCGGAATCACATACCACGGGGCAATCTCTGTTGAAGTTTCTGTCAGTACATCCGAGTAGGCTTCCATGTAGTCGTCCCAGTATTGCCGTTCCTTGACGTCGGCAGAAGAGAATTTCCAGTTCTTTGATTCATCGTTCAGCCTCTCCATGAATCGTTTCTTTTGTTCGGCTTTTGAAACGTTCAGGAAGAATTTGATGATGACCGTCCCGTTTTCAGTCAGATAACGTTCGAAATCATTAATCTGCCGGTAGCGGCGTTTCCAAAATTCGTTGTCTATATCTTTCGCTTTTAGTATTCCGGGTAGCTTGTTGGATAACAGGATTTCGGGATGCACTTTGGCTATCAGTACATCTTCATATTGGGAACGGTTGAAGATTCCGATTCGTCCCCGTTCGGGGAGCGAACGATTGATTCTCCATAAGTAGTCATGATCCAGTTCTTCGGCAGAAGGTTGCTTAAAGGAGTACACCTGACACCCTTGCGGATTGATGCCGGACATTACATGCTTGATCGTTCCGTCTTTTCCGGCAGCATCCATCGCCTGAAAAATAACCAGAACCGAGTAGCGGTCTTGTGCATAAAGCATACTTTGCAGTTCTGACAGCTTTTCGATATTTTGGGCTAACTGTTCTTTGGCATCCTGTTTGGACATATCAGCAGTAAATGAGGGATTGAAATCGGATACATGATGTTCCTTCCCCGGTTTGGCTGTAAGCTCTTTTAAGACTTCTTTTTTCATTGTTGTATAATTAGGTTGTTATAGGTATATAACAGTTGAATAAAGAAATCAGTTCTTGCCAAATTAAGAGCGTTGAATAGTAATTCCCCAATTATGTATCAACAGATTCCACATAATTCCACACTAATTCCACAGTTATATTTATATTGTCTACTGTTTATGTGTTTGATTATCAGTTATATATGACGGAGTGAAACGTTTGGCATCTGCTTTGCCATATATTAAGTACAAGAAACAATAAAAACAATAGTTCTATTATTCACACTTAAAAAATTACGATTATGAAAAAGGTATTAGTAGCAGTAGCATTGGTATTGGGATTAGGTAGTTCTGTAGCATTCGCACAGGAAGTAAGTAACACTCCGGCAGTGGAAACTCAGACACAAGCTCCACAGGATGAGTATACAAAGATTGAAGTGAAAGATTTGCCGGAAGCAGTGACACAGGCAATAGCGAAAAGCTATGAAGATGCTACCATCAAGGAAGCGTATGTTGCCGAAAAAGAAACCGGTAAGGTTTATAAAGTAATTATCACTACAAAAGACGCCCAGGAAGTAACCGTACTTCTGAATGAAAAAGGAGAAGAAGTTAAAGAGATAAAGTAAAACTTCGAAAGTAATAACTCATAGAGAGGTTCCGGTTCGTGATGAATCGGGACCTCTCGTTCTATGTATTAGGTTCTGTATTAAGATAGTCGGCAGTAATATATACGGTAACAAAGCAAGGAGGTTTACGATTTATTTTTAAGTAATTCATAATAATGTGCATCAATGAACTGGCCATTCTTGAAGCAAGTCTTACGATGTATTCCTGTTTTCTGAAATCCTGCTTTCTCCAGCACACGCATTGATGCGGCATTGTGTTCATATACCGTAGCGTATAGGCGTATTACATCTGTATGCTGAAAATAATGTTCTATAGCTCTTTCTAAAGCAGCTGTTGCAAGGCCCTTGTTCCAGTATGTTTCCGAAATCCAGTAACCGACTTCTGCATTGAAGCGTTCGACATCCGTCCCGCGGACGAATCCGATATTACCGATTGCCTCATGATTCGCCTCGATGCAATATTCATTCTGTTCCACTTGTTCCGAAGCGTATTTAATGAAGGCATCAGCATCTGTTTCTGTATATGGAAAAGGCAGCCCGTCACGGCAGTTATCCCATATCTTCTTATTATTCAGATGCCTTGCCAAGGCTTTGGCATCAGATTCTTTCCAGGGGCGAAGTATAAAATCCATATTCTTATTTTTTGTAGCTATTATGGTTTCTTTCCCGAATCTTTCCCCATGCGTGTGTGTCAAACAGGCAACTGCTGCGCATAGTCTCATACATCACCTTAAATCTCGACATCGGAATGGTATAACTCAGTATATCGGCCTCAAAATAAGGGCGTACAGAAGGATCAAAGAATCCGATGAATGTTCTGTATCCGCCTTTACGATTCTCCAGAATCGTCTGTGTGACCACAGAACTGCATCCCGACCCGAAAGTGGAAATCACTGTATCCTCCTTATTATTATCGAAGAAAGCCCAGGTGGTCAGTCCGGATAATATATCAGGATTGGCCAGAAAAAGGATTCCTTCCAAATGATCGAACGTTTCCACTTTATCTATACGGGCAAAATGCAGATATTCCTTTTCTGCCCTTGGTACTCCCAATTGTTCAATAAAGCTTTTTACCATTTCCGGCGTCTGCTTATATCGTTCCTTTAGAGATACGAACGTCGGTACGTGCTCGGGCATATCGGTGAATCCGGTATAAAACTTACCGCCGCCGCAACCAATTGTTTCCGCATTCAGGCTGATGGTATTACCTTCCCTGACTTTACTCATGCTTTTAAAGAAGCATCCGTTCACTTTCCCCGTTTCATTTTCAAGAATGTCCGAGTACCAGAATACGATAGGCAATTCAGCATATTCGCCAAAAGCTTCCCGATAGTTTTCGATGAATTTTTTTATTTCCATAATTGGGCATTTTATCTACGTACAAAGTTAAACTAAAAAAGTAAGGAGCAAAGAATAAAGTCCGAAAATATACGTTTGGTATACGGAGTGATGGAGCACTGAGGGACGCTATCAGATCAAAGTTTCTATGATGGAACTATCGGCAGGAATGAATCTGAATAAATATCTGAAGCTAAGTCTGATAGCAGAGATGGGAGGATTATCGTGCAGCCGGATTGCTTATTACACAACACGTACACTGAAGGCCTTTTTCGAAGATATGTCCAGAGATACGGACCCTTATTTCAAACCGGCTGTATATGTTTCGATGGGAATGAAGTATAAGTTCTGAAAAAGTAGTAACTTTATCGCCATGTCAGTGAAACGAACATTATATTCAGCATTAAAAGTCATAGGGGTATTTCTGATCATATCCTTGATATTCAGGTGCCCGGTATCACCGGGATAGAGTTTGCGCAAAGCATTCAATATGGCTTCTGACTTTATTACAGACTCTCACTGGAACACCCATACGTTAAGTTTTGGTCTTATTTCATAAAAAAGGGTATTTTGCAAAAGAAAAAGGAGAGAACATAGTGCATTATTCCCGCGAAATGCCGTTATTTGCACTCACTAAACAATAAAAGGTTTATTTCGATTTGATTATTTCACATGAATCTTCTCATTTATTGAGCATATCCATCTCTGATTAAGAACTTCCAAAGAACTTTGTTATTGAAATTATTAATTTTTTATATTTGTATTTTATGAATTTGTACATTGGAAATCTTAACTATAACGTTAAGGAATCAGACTTGAGAAACGTAATGGAAGAGTATGGAGCAGTTGCTTCAGTTAAATTAATCACAGATCGTGAAACAAGAAGATCAAAAGGCTTTGCTTTTATTGAAATGCCGGATGATACAGAAGCAGCTAACGCTATCAAAGAATTGAATGGTGCTGAATATGTAGGCCGTCCGATGGTAGTTAAAGAGGCTTTGCCGAAGAACTAATTGACTGAATAACAATCAGTATATAAAAAGAAGGTGTGTTGGTGATCCCAACACACCTTCTTTCGTTTCTGCAGAATCCTGCCGGACTATTTCTTAAAGTCCAAAGAATTTATCTCTCTTTTTATTGTCTGCGGTTATTTTTTTCTTACCTTTGGTTCACTAACAACAAACCGATAGAAGATGAATCAAGAACTTTTAATGAATCCTAACTGTCTGGTGGCTGCTTTGGAAAAGCCTGCCGCCGAGTTTACTAAGGCAGATATTATTTCTTTTATTCAGAAGAATAATATCCGTATGGTCAATTTCATGTATCCTGCCGCTGACGGGCGACTAAAAACATTGAATTTTGTAATTAATAATGCGGCTTATCTGGATGCGATCCTTACTTGTGGAGAGCGGGTGGACGGTTCCAGCCTGTTTCCTTTTATAGAGGCGGGGAGTAGCGACCTGTATGTAGTGCCTCGTTTCCGTACCGCTTTTGTCGATCCGTTTGCAGAAATACCGACACTTTCGATGCTTTGTTCTTTCTTCAATAAAGACGGTGAGCCATTGGAAAGTTCTCCGGAACATACTTTGCATAAAGCGTGTAAAGCATTTACTGATGTCACAGGTATGGAGTTTCAGGCGATGGGTGAGCTGGAATACTATGTTATTTCACCGGATACAGGAATGTTTCAGGCTACAGATCAACGTGGTTATCATGAATCTGCTCCGTATGCTAAGTTTAACGATTTCCGTACGCAGTGTATGTCGTATATAGCTCAGACGGGTGGGCAGATAAAATATGGTCATTCCGAGGTTGGTAATTTTACATTGGATGGCATGATTTATGAACAGAACGAGATAGAGTTCCTGCCTGTTCGTGCCGAAGATGCGGCAGATCAATTGATGATTGCCAAATGGGTGATTCGTAACTTGGGATACAGATATGGGTATAATGTGACATTTGCGCCTAAGATTACGGCTGGAAAAGCCGGATCGGGTTTACATATTCATATGCGTATTGTAAAGGACGGACAAAATCAGATGCTGAAAGACGGTGTATTGTCGGAAACAGCCCGTAAGGCAATCGCCGGAATGATGGAACTTGCTCCTTCTATTACAGCCTTTGGAAATACCAATCCTACTTCTTACTTCCGTTTGGTTCCTCATCAGGAAGCACCTACCAATGTTTGCTGGGGAGATCGTAACCGTTCTGTATTGGTGCGTGTACCGTTGGGCTGGGCTGCCAAGACCGATATGTGTACTTTGGCAAATCCATTGGAAAGCGAAAGTCATTTTGATACCAGCCAGAAACAAACGGTAGAAATGCGTTCTCCGGATGGTTCGGCAGATTTGTATCAGCTGCTTGCGGGACTGGCTGTTGCCTGCCGTCATGGTTTTGAGATAGAACAGGCTTTGGACATTGCAAAGAGAACGTATGTAAATGTAAATATCCATCAGAAAGAGAATGAGGACAAGCTGAAAGCATTGGCTCAATTGCCGGATAGTTGTGCGGCATCTGCCGAATGTTTGCAAAAACAACGTGCTGTCTTCGAGCAATATAATGTATTTAGTCCGGCTATGATTGACGGTATTATACGCAAGCTCCGTAGTTATGAGGACAAAACATTACGTGCCGATCTGGAAGGCAAACCGGAAGAAATGCTGGAACTGGTACATAAGTATTTCCACTGTGGATAAGCAATAAAAGCATTCTGCTTATAAAAATACTACAAATAAAGGAGGGTGCACTTCACAATCGCGGTGGCACCCTCTTTTATTTAATCTTCATTGTTATCTTCTTCGTCATCTACCAGGTTATTGAGTTCAAGTTCCAAGTCTACCAAGTCTTGTTTCCATAACTCTATGATATCTTTCGGTGTATCTTTGGCTGCCTTCTTGATTCTTTCCTGAGCAACAGATACTTCATGCTCTAATTGACTACGTCTGCTCATACAATTCAATATTTAATTAATAAAATTATAAACAAACAGTAAGGAGAATAGTTCGATGGGATGAATTTAAAAATGGACGGGATGAACTATTTATAAATAAGGGCTGTTGTAGTCTAAAATCTTTTTAAATATACAATTATGCTCAATTTATTAGCCGTGTTTTTAGTCTGTTCAGGTATCGGAATTGCAGTTCACATAGCAATCGATCTGACGCATCGTCCTCAATCAATGAAGATAATGAATGCAGTATGGATATTGACTGCATTGTGGGGAAGTTACTTAGCTTTATGGGCTTATAATAAGTTCGGACAAGGTGCTCCCATGAAGATGGGAGGTGGTGAAATGAAAATGGATATGTCGGACATGAAGGGGATGGATATGTCGGACATGAAAGGGATGAGTATGTCCGGTATGAAAGGTATGAATATGGATATGTCGATGGGAGATATGTCCGTGAAACGTCCTCATTGGCAGTCTGTGGCTTTATCAGCTTTACATTGTGGAGCAGGCTGCACATTGGCTGATATAATAGGAGAGTGGTTCACTAATTATATCCCGGTAACCGTTGCAGGAAGTCAGCTTATTGGAAACTGGGTACTTGATTTTATATTGGCGTTGATCATAGGAGTTTATTTTCAATTCTATGCTATTCGGGAGATGGAGAGGATATCGGCGGGAAAGGCACTGTCCCGTGCTTTTAAAGCAGATTTCTTTTCTCTGCTGTCTTGGCAAATCGGAATGTATGGCTGGATGGCAATCGTTTATTTTGTTTTATTTGTCAATGAGCCTTTACCTAAAGATACATGGATATTCTGGTTTATGATGCAGCTGGCTATGCTTTTTGGCTTTTTCTGTGCTTATCCGATGAATGCTTTATTAATAAAGTTAGGCGTGAAAAAGGGAATGTAAATTTCAGATATTACTTTATCATCGCAGGGATATATTGGTACATAAAATAGAACCACACGGAGAAACAAAAGCCCAAAGCTCTATTTCTCCGTGTGGTTCTGTTTATCTTTTCAGTAACTTAGGAATATCCGAAGGCTCTTGTGCAACTCGTATGCCGGCAGCTTCTAAAGCCTCTATTTTGTCTTTTGCCGAGCCGGAACCTCCCGAAACAATAGCTCCTGCGTGGCCCATCTGTTTTCCCGGAGGAGCAGACTGTCCGGCAATAAATGCTACTACAGGCTTATTTACATGACTGCGAATATATTCAGCAGCCTGTTCTTCCGCGTTTCCTCCGATTTCTCCGATTAACACAATTGCTTTCGTTTCAGGATCATTCTGGAACATTTCCAGTAGTTTAAGGAAATGCAGACCTACCACAGGATCTCCTCCGATGCCGATTGCAGTAGACTGTCCCATACCATTTGCCGTTAAGTGATACACTATTTCATAAGTGAGTGTTCCGCTACGGCTGATGACACCGACATTTCCTTTCTGAAAGACTTGTCCCGGAAGGATTCCTACCATACTTTCTCCGGGAGAAATAAGTCCCGGACAGTTGGGACCAACCAACATTGCCCCTCTTTGTTCGGCAAACCGATGTGCTTTGATGACATCCAGGGTCGGAATACCTTCTGCGATACAGACTATTAGCCGGATGCCTGCATCCGCAGCTTCCATAATGGCATCTGCTGCAAAACGGGCCGGCACAAAGATGATGGAAGTATTAGCCTGTGTCTGTTTTACAGCTTCATGCATCGTATTGAATACCGGAATACCGTCTACTTCCGTACTTCCCTTGCCCGGAGAAGTGCCGCCAACGACATTCGTTCCGTATTCTTTCATCTTCTTGGCATGAAAAAGCCCGTCTCTACCGGTGATACCTTGTACAATCAAACGGGTGGATTTATCTATTAATATACTCATTGTTCCTTCATTTTTTATGTGATTTCATCTTAAGATTTGATAGCCATTAAAGCGGCTTCCTGCATAGTTGTAGCTATCTGAAAACGGCTATGGTTGCGTAAAAGATCACGTCCGATATGTTCATTGGTTCCTGTGAGCCTGACAATGACAGGTATATCACTCTTAATCTGATCGAATGCCTGAATAAGACCGATGGCTACATCGTCACAACGGGTGATTCCTCCGAAAATGTTTATCAGGACGACCTTTACTTTCTCGTCCTGTAATAGAAGTTTCATAGCTTCAACCACCTTGACAGGGTTCGAACTACCGCCAATATCAAGGAAGTTGGCAGGATTTCCCCCATGAAGTTTTATCATATCCATTGTTGCCATAGCAAGTCCGGCGCCATTTACCATACAGCCTATATTTCCATCCATGTGAACGTAGCTGAACCCTTTGTTTTTAGCATCCGCTTCTACTTTTTCTTCTTCTGTAGGATCAAACAAACTCAGTACATCCGGATGGCGGTAAAGAGCATTATCGTCAAAAACAATTTTGGCGTCAATAGCCATCAATATGCCTTTGGCGGTAAGAGCCAATGGATTTACTTCAACCAGCGATGCGTCATTCTCCATGAAAAATTTGTAGAGTGCTTGCAGAATAGCGGCCATTCTGCCGGCTTGTTCTATGTGAGGGAAGAGCGAGAATGCGAAACGGCGTGCCAGATAATCAGGCAGACCGATGAACGGGTCAATAGCATAGCGAATTATTTTTTCCGGTGATTGCCGGGCTACTTCTTCGATATCCATACCACCGGACGCACTCATCATAAGGATGACCGAGCGTGTATTTCTGTCAATGGTGAAGCTGACATAGTATTCTGCGGCAATATCAACCGCCTCGCTGACCAGTATCTGATTGACAGGAAGCCCTTTAATACTCATACCCAGAATGTTTTTAGCTTCCTGATAGGCATCTTCTGTATTATCTACCAGTTTAACACCTCCGGCTTTTCCCCGTCCGCCGGTCAGCACTTGTGCTTTAATAACCACTCTGTCCGAGCCCATTCTCCTGTATGCGGCAACTGCACCGGCAGCCGTTCGACATAGGGTATGCCTTTCAACAGGGATCCCATACTTGGAGAAAATTTCTTTTGCTTGATATTCATGTATTTTCATGGTCCGCGAATTTGAATAAATGATTCCTATAATGAAAACAAGTGAAAGATTCGGAATGTTTGCTCGTAGAGAAGACTAATGGTGTGTTTTACAGCATATTAATTGTCTCATGTTTGACTAATAAGCATAAAAAAAGCGTATCGGCAAACTAGTCGACACGCTCTATAGTTGAGAAAAGGTAAAGTATATCTACGAATGCTTATGCAATGCCGTGAGCGCTTACTGTACCATCTATTTTCTTGATCAAACCCTGCAATACTGCACCCGGTCCGCATTCTGTAAAATCAGTAGCACCATCGGCAACCATATTCTTAACAGACTGTGTCCAACGTACGGAAGCAGTCAGCTGGGCAACCAGATTCTTTTTGATTTCTGCGGGATCAGTATGAGGAAGTGCATCCACATTCTGATATACCGGACATTTGGGAGTATGAATTTCTGTTGCGTTGATAGCAGCTTCCAGCTCAACTTTAGCCGGGTCCATCAACGGAGAGTGGAAAGCGCCACCTACTTTTAATGGAAGAGCACGTTTTGCACCGGCAGCTTTCATCAGTTCGCAGGCTTTTTCGATGCCTGGTACAGAACCGGAGATTACGATTTGTCCCGGGCAGTTATAGTTGGCAGGTACGCAAACTTCACCTTCTGCATTAACAGATGCACAGATTTCTTCTACTTTTTCATCCGGCAATGCAATGATAGCGGCCATCGTAGAAGGAGTTGCTTCGCAAGCTTTCTGCATAGCCATTGCACGAGCATAAACCAGTTTCAATCCGTCTTCAAAGCTCAGGGCACCGGCAGCCACCAATGCAGAGAACTCACCGAGTGAGTGTCCGGCTGTCATTTCCGGTTTGAAATCATCGCCCATACAAAGAGCAGAGATAACAGAGTGAAGGAATACGGCAGGTTGAGTGACCTTTGTCTGACGAAGATCTTCGTCTGTACCATTGAACATGATATCTGTAATGCGATATCCGAGGATATCATTTGCTTTTTCAAACAATTCTTTTGCTAAAGCTGAGTTTTCA